>Ga0302316_10002158_pt1 | contig 14555 bp, 9 predicted proteins | sample III_Palsa_N3_2_FD_200456 | JGI IMG/M metagenome (GOLD analysis project Ga0302316, IMG submission 200456) | Peat permafrost microbial communities from Stordalen Mire near Abisko, Sweden - III_Palsa_N3_2 | ecosystem: Environmental > Terrestrial > Soil > Palsa > Peat permafrost | place: Sweden...
CGCAATCCCATTGAGCTGGACATCATCGGCCGTGGCCCCGAGCTGCAAAACCTGCGCTCCCTCGCGGCCAGCCTCCAACTCGGCGACCGCGTCAAATTTATCGAGTGGGTCCCCGACCACACCGAGCTCGCCCGCATGTTGCGCGACTACCGCGCCTTTGTCTTTCCCAGCCTCGCCGAAGCCAATGGGATCGTCGTTCAGGAGGCCATGATCCAGGGCCTGCCCGTCATAGCCTGCAACTGGGGTGGCCCTGCCCTGCTGGTCACCCCGGAGACCGGTATCCTGATCGACCCCGTCAGCGAGGAGCATGTAATCGCTGAATTGGCGGCAGCAATGGACCTTCTGGCCGAAGACGGGGAGCTGGCAGAACGCATGTCCGTGAACGCCCGCGCCCTCGGCCGCATAAAAGGCTTCCTGTGGTCGGACGTCATTCGCAATTGGCGTCCCATCTATACCCGCATCTCCGCCAAAGCTGTGCCTGGAGCACCAGCCGGCAAATAGTCATCGTTCGCTGTCACCGTGCGGAGACAAATCATCGTCTATCCTGACGGTAAGACAGGCCTCGCTGGCCGGGCTCGGCAACTCCATTGCAACAGCGATTTCTGTGAAGTATCCCACTTAAGAGCAACAGATTCGCCGCAATCGGGTTCAGTACACTTATCAGCAGATTAGATGAAACCAAGGAAGCGCACATACCCGTGAGCCCAGAGACCGTGTCCGAAGATGCTCCGCGAGTCATGCGGGCGCTCGAAGCGAAGGCCCTCAATGCCGCTCTCTGGTCCGTAGTCGAATACGGATCGGCAATGGGACTGCGCGTTGTCAGCAGCCTGGTCCTCACTCGCCTGCTGCTGCCCGCTTACTTCGGTGAGATGATCCTCATCTCCACACTCATCCTCGGAATCAACTTCCTCTCCGACATAGGTCTTACCCCGGCCGTCATCCAATCCCCCCGCGGAGACGATCCCCTCTTCCTCAACACCGCATGGACGCTCCAGGCCATGCGCGGCGTCGGTCTCTGGTTCATCGCGCTGGTCATCAGTTGGCCGATGGCGTTGCTCTACCACGACCCCAGGCTCAAGGTGCTGCTTCCCGTGCTTGCCTTCAGCACGCTCTTGAGCGGCTTCTACAGCACCAACCTGCTCACCCTCGCACGCCATCTCGGCGTCAGGCGCCTCTTTATCATTGATGTCAGCTCGTCGCTCGTGGCCCTCGCCGTAACCATTGCCTGGGCCTGCAAATGGCCTTCGGTCTGGTCGATCATTGGCGGCCAATTGGTCGCAACCGTCTATAAGCTCTGCCTTAGCCACTCATCCTCCGTAGCTCCGGGAATTCGTAACTCCTTCGGCTGGGATAAACCGTCGATAGATAGCATCGTCCACTTCGGCAAGTGGATCTTGATCGGAACCGCTTTCTTCTACTTCGCCTCCCAGGGCGACCGCCTCATCCTCGGACGGCTCATCCCCATGGCTGTCCTCGGCATGTACGGAATCGCCTACCAGCTCTCCGATATGCCGAGACAGATCATGCTCTCCCTGGGGTCGCGGGTCTTTTATCCGTTTATTGCCAAAATAATCGACCTGCCATTGGAAGAATTCAGAGCAAAATTCCTCCGTTATCGCTTCTACGTCTTACTGATTGGCGGTGTCCTGCTCAGCATCATGGCCGTCTGGGGCAACCTCCTCATCCTCAAGCTCTACGACCATCGCTACTGGTATGCCTCCTGGATGATCCGCATCCTCGCCCTGGGCCTTTGGCACACCCTCCTCTATCAGACGACGGCTCCTGTCCTCTTCTCGCTCGGCAAGCCAAAGTACAACGCCGTCGGCAACGCAGCTTACTGCGTCGCTCTCGCAGCTGGAATATTGGTAGGATTTCATTACTGGAGGATGCTCGGCGCGGTCATCGCAGTTGCCGCGGGAGACTTCCCTCTCTATCTGGTCACCCTCTTCGGCGCAACCCGCGAACGTATCCGCCCGCTCCGCCAGGACCTGCTCATGACCTCTATCTTCATCGCGATGCTGCTCTTCTGCGCCATCCTCAGATACCCGCATCTCGTAAGTGCGCCAGGCAGCATCTTCCACCACCAATGGGCTAACTAGACATCAGCTCCAGATAGCGCTCCGTGATCGTCTTCGCATCGAACTGCGCAAGCCACTCCGCCGGCGCGCTCTTCTTCGCACCGCACAGCACTCTTTCAATCGCCTCTGCCAACGCAGCACTATCGTTCATCGGCACCAAGTCTCCATAGGCCCCGCCTGCCAGTATCTCCGCGGGCCCGCTCGGACAATCGGTCGAGACCACCGGAACACCCAGCGACAGTGCTTCAATCAGCGCCACCGGCATACCTTCCCACGAGGAGGCCAGCGCAAAGACCGCCGACCTTGCCATATACGCCGCGGGATTTGTCACAAACCCGGGCAGCGAGACATCCGCTTCCAAGCCCAGTTCCGCAACCAGCGCCGTCAACCGCTCCCGTTGCGAACCTTCGCCCAGGATCAACAATCGTGCCGGCCGCATTCGCCGCAGCTCGGCAAACGCATACAGAAGATTGGGGAAGTTCTTCTGCGTCTCCATCCTTCCGATAGCAAGAACGACCGGCGGCTCTCCCGGCGAGAACCACGGCTCATTCAGAGGCTCCTTCGCCAAGGCGGCAAGGCCCTCGAAGTCGATTGGGTTATAGATGGTCTGCACCCGCCTCCGCGCAAGCCCACTTACCCGGCACATATCGTCGGCAACTCCATTCGACACAGCCACGATCGCATCCGCAAGCGGATAAAGCCACCGCGTAGTGAAGGGAAGCACGTTTCGCCGCATTCTTCCGCTCGAGTCTGCAATATCCGAAGAAAGATTCGTATGCTCGGAAACAATAAGCCGTGTCTTGCTTCCCGAACACATCCGGGCCACGCAAGCCACCTCGTTCGCCATATGGGTCGCGGACATCAAGGCGTCTGGCCGCCTCTCGCGGAGATAGCCGATCAGCTTCGTGAGCCGCTGCGACGAACTGCGAACATCAAGCTTGACCAGCCGCGCACCCGCGGGGATCAGCTTCTCAAAAGGCGAATAAATCAGATAATCCAACACCAGATCGACGGCAATACCGTGGTCCAGAAAGCCCTGAATGAGATTGAACATCACACGTTCCACCCCGCCGTTGTGCAACGTGTGAAGGTAGATAGCTATTTGGGTCGGCGCCGGTCTATTCGTCATGGAGGCTGTCGATCTCTCGTGTGAAGTCTCCCAGATTATAGGCTTCCGGCTGCTTTGTTTAACCGCTGTCGCTGCCGTGATGCGCCTCTAGGTATACACTCCGGCCACACTCGAGTCGCTCTCTAACCGATAGATCTCGTCGTTTCGGATCTCACTCGTCTGCGCACGAGGTTCCCGGATCGCCTGGCTCCAGCCAACCAGCAGAAAAAATAGCTCATAACTCTGAGAGCCAAGAAATACCGTCGTAAGGGTAAAGGCAATGCCGATGAAAATGCCGAGCATGGTAAGAGCGAAGTGACGGTCGCGTACCGTATTGGCCTTAGCTCCCTTAATAATCAAGGTAATTATCGTATCGCCCACGATTAATAGAAACGCCACGGCCCCCACATATCCCTGCACCAACCAGGCATAAAGATATTCGTTATCGATGGAGTCCTGTCCATTGATACGCGGAAACCCAGCGCCCCAACCCCATTCGCCCCCTAGGATGGCGACTGGAGTATAGTTCGAAATAAGCTCTGCGCGGTACTGGGCTGTCTCCTTCTCGCTGCCCGAGTTTACTCTTGGCCCGGCCAGGTAATCCTTGCCGAATAAGTAGGTCGGCACTCCTATCAACACAATGCAGGTGAACACGATGATTGCCCTGCGCAACGGTCGCTTGGCGTTTCCGATCGGCGCAATCGCCAGGGCAAGAACGGCCCCAATCCACGGCCCTCTCGCCTGGGTCAAAAATAACGCAACAGCCAGTATCCATATATGGGCCTTTCCACGCTGTAGCAGCGTTGGCGGCGGTGGATGCGAGGCCAGTTCCTGGTAGTTGCTCCGTCCCAGCCAAAGCGCCAATAGCAATGCAGTGAACAGCATCATCCCCGCCAACTCAGACTGCGCGAAAGGACCTGCTACCCGCCCAAACCCCCAACGTATCTGGGTCTTCCAGATGGTCCATTGTCCAGGGAATAAATGCCGCCAGAATTCATTGTAAGGATTCACCTTCGTGAAGTACTCGGTCGCCGAGACAAACGAGGACCATGAGAGCAGCAGCACAATCATCTTGCTCACGCTGATCCGGCTTCCAGTCTGCTCGATCAGCAACTTGCCCGCCATATAAGGTATAAGACCCACCGTAATCGAGGCGAAAAGAGCAAATGCAGCGTCTGTCGTCCGTTCATGGTTATAGTCGGTATAGCAGGTAGTAAAGAGAAACACGGCCATCCAGAGATCTGTCCGGGTGAACTTCCACCGCGGCATATCCGTTAGCAGCATCCCAGCTCCAAGCACGAGAAGCGCCGAATCCACAAAGTTGATCGAGGGAAACGGCCTCTGTATCCAGAAGTAATAGTCCGGAAGCAGCAACATGGATGGAAGCACGACACACCGCAAGGCAAGCTGCGTCCGGCCCCGAAGCATCGCGATGAGGCAAAGCACACCCGGAATGAGAGCGATGATTGACATCTGGCGTAGTCCCTGTATGGTCGTGCCTGTGCGCCTGGCAGCCTGCTGCCGGAAGGCGCGGTTCCACTATGATCTTATGATCTCAGACGAATGATCTTCTGCGTGGAAAACCCGTCGCCGCCGCCAGCTCGCGCGGCTCCAGCCTGCCCGCGCGATTGATCTTGATATGCCTCTCATCCGGGTGTTAGATTGACCACATCGTCACTGTTGATCGGGCTCTGAACGCTGTGAAATCCCTGGAAGGTCTCCCGGCGTTGGCTCACAAGAGCACAGCCGTGCGTGCCTGGGAGTCTGGTTTCTGACCTGATTTCCAAGCAGATTTCTGAGGTAAGCTCATGGTTTGGGCTTTTAGCCGGGGCATTGGGCGAAGATAAGGAATCTGATGAACACGGCTTCGACACAACCGTCGCTTGGACCGCATCAGCCCTCCGATTCAGGCGTGGCGAATCAACCCAAAAACTACGATCTGGACGTTATCCGCAGCATCCGCATGCATCGCACTCTCGCGGTCGCCGTTGCGGCGCTTGTCTTCGTATTTGTGTTTGCGTTTGGCCTGAGCCGTCGCCCCTACTACGAGACGCAGGCCCTGATCTACGTGCAGCCGATGAAGACCAAGCTCATCACGGATGCAGGCGAAGGCACCTACGACTCCCCGCGCTACGAGACCTATATTCAACAGCAATTGCAGACCATCATTCGTTCGGACATTCTGGCCGAGGCTTTGGCGAAACCCTCTACCAGGGCATGGCGTTTTCCGGGCGAGCCCGAGCAGGCGGCCATCGCGAGGCTCCAGCATAGCCTCAAGGTCGATCGCGTTCAGGGCAGTTACGAACTCTCCATAGACCTCAGCGGTAGTGACCCCGTTGCCATCGCGAATGTCGTGAACGCGGTGAGCAACGCCTATATTCGCGGTGAGCGCTCCGACGAACTCGCGCAAAGCGATCAGCAACTCAATATCTTGCAGGACGAGCTACAGCGGGTCACCACCGATCTTGTAAATGCCCGCAAGGAACAGGCCGATCTTAGCGTCACCTTGGGGGTCGCCGACACCTCGGGCGAATCCGCCGACCCCTACGACGTGCAACTGGCGGACATGCGCTCCGAGCTGGCCAAGGCCACCGACGCTCACGATGTCGCCGCGGCGCAACTCGCCTCCATAACCAACGCACCGGAACGCCTCCGGGCCGCCGCTGACGAAATCGCGGCCACCGATCCCGGTTTGTCCTCTTTGAAGCAATCGATCGGCGCACGGCGCACTGCTTTAGTCACTGAGATGACCGGACTCACAACAAAAAATCCGCTCTATCAGAAGGATGAAGACGAACTCACGCGGCTTGACTCTTCCCTCACCGAAATGGAGAGTGAGGTGCGGGTCAAAGCCGCCCGTCAATTGGAGCAAAAGCTTCAGCTTGAAGCCCAGCGTACGGCTGACATTGAGAACCGTCTCGCAAAACAACTGCAAGTCAACACGGCCGTCGCCACCAACGCCACACCGCAGCTACAGCATGCGGCAGACCTGGCTGCGGCCATCACCCGGCTATTAGCTCGCTACACCGAGGTCGACAACGCCATCAATGCCATCGATCTGGAAAAGAACACAGCCGGCCTCGTGCATATCCTGGTAGAGGCAGTGCCACCCCTGGAACCCAAGACCAGTACCCGGCGCATCATCATTGCCGCCGCGTTTCCATTGGCTCTGCTTCTGGGCGCCATCGCCGCCGTCGTGGCGCGTAAGATCGATTCGAAAATCTACGCCGGAAAAGATATTGCCCGAACTCTCGGCTTCTATCCGATGGCCGTGCTTCCCTCACTCGCGGAAGTAGACGCCGATGTGCGGGACGAGTTCATCCTGCGGCTCGTCGCCGGCTTCGATCAGGTACATCGCACGGACGGCGCTACGACGTTTGTTCTCAGCGCCGTATCCATAGGGGAGGACATAACGGACATCGTCGCTTCGGTCGCACGCAAGATGGAGCGTATTGGATATCGCGTCATCCACCTGAAGGCCTCCGAATTGATCGAAAAATCGTCTCAATTGAAGGACCAGGAGGTCGCCCAACTACCCGTCCCGTCCCCAGGAACAGTAGGAGAAGCGCAGCATGAGAACTTTGTAGTTCGCAATATCGAGAAAATCAAACAAAGTACCGATCTATTATTTATTGAAGCTCTGCCCCTGCTCTCATCCGCGGAAAGCGAGTTCACCGCGCGCCTCTCAGATGTCGTCGTTCTGGTGGCGGAATCCGGCAGAACTACGGGCCCGGAACTGACCAGTTCAGTGGCGCTGGTGAAGCGTCTGCGTATCCCTGGCCTGGCAACCGTACTCAGCGAAGTCGGGCTGCGCAATGCCGACTCGGAGTTCATCGCAATCGTCCACAGCGTTCAGCGGCGGCAGTCATAATCTGCTCGTTTCAGGGATGTACACTCCATCTCAATACTGTCATCGAGAACGGCGGAACGGCGAAGATCGCGCGCGCGTTGAAGTTGCCAATTGCTTTATGGGTGATCGCCACTTTGCTCTGCATCTCATTCGTGTCGGTGATCTTGCTTGAAGTTAGTTGGCTGACCTCAACGCTACCGGAAGGGACGGAGCTACCCGAGAAAGTAAGCGGTAAACTCTCCGTTCGACTGAGGTTGAACACAATCAGACTGCGCCGCGCGCCATCGCTAAACGCAAAGGTTTGGAGATAATGCGCCTTGTCTATCTGAATATCGTCGTTAGCGCTCAGCTTCTGGTCCCACGTCGGATTGGCTCCTGTAACTCGCGTCGCCAGCATCGTTGAAAGAATCGCTTCGTTAGCCAGCTCTTCAGCAAGAAACTGCGGCCGGCGCAGGTTTGTAGTTCCTCCCATATCCACGACTGTGCCGAATAATGGGGTCTTCTCGTCCTTATGATCGGACGAATTCTGGAAACCATTGGAGTATCCCGGCAGCTCCCATAGCGACTGGTCATTTATGCCAAGGTCCCGCATCATAAGCAGCATGTGGTCGATCACCGTGAGCCCCGCGGCCACGGAAGGCACCGCCTCATCGAAGCTCGCTTGCGGCGCTGAGCCGCTGGCAGTCCCAAGGTTGACCTCGTATACGCTGAGATTCGCAGCCGGGGACGCGCTCCGGACGGCCTTCGCCTGCCTCGCCATATAGCCCGTGGGCAGGCTATCGATCATCTCGGGCTGCGCGAACATGGGACCGAAGATGGCCTCATCCGAACTCGCGTCATCGAACCTGTCGAAGAGATAGGGTGCGACGGCGGCACTGTCATAACCTCCGCTGTTAGCTAGTTCCTTCTGCGTCCAATCGGGTATTAATGCGAAGGCCCCAATCACCAGGTCGAATTTATCCGGCTTATAGAACGATGAGCTTCGTGCGCTGGAAAATATTACTTTAGCGCGCTGTCCATAGGCCACCGGGTCCGGCATGGCAGAGCCGGGAAAGGTCACGCCGTTCCACTCCTCATTCCCCAACTCCAAATGAATGACCCGAAAAACTGACGTCCACGGCGCAGCCTGGCCCAGTGCCACCCTCTTTGCTCCGTAGTTGCTTGAGGCTGGCCCCGCTAAATATTCGACCAGGTTTTTTATCTCCATAGGTGAAATACCCGCCGGCATGTTGAACCACGGCTCTGCATCGACGGCCTGGCATAGCTGAAGAAACTCATGCAGCCCTAGCGGGACCACGTTCTGTTGGCTCGATCCCTGGTTATATCCGGCTCGAACGCGCGCGAACGGCACCGCAATCAGATTGTCGAGGGAGCTGGCAAGATGATCGCTGTCCTGATACCTCAGAATGCCCGGATGCAACTGCCGTAATGTATCCACAACTTCATCGCGAAAGACGGTTGGATTGGCGCTGGAAACCCTTGCCGGCGCGAGGCTTACATCATCCAGAAGGATGTCGGCCTCGCTTACATGGAAGGTCAACCCGACTGTCCCAACAGGTCCCCCGCTCTCCGACGCCGTGAAGTCGAAGCTATAGTCGCGCCACTTATCCGAGAGCGTAACGCTCTTGGAAAAAAATTGCTCCGGGCCATGGTCAACCAGGCGGCGCAGGTCGATATGAACTTCATGATTGCCTCCAAGACCCTTGGCTCGAAAGAATAAAGTATATTTCCCAGTTAATTGAACAAAGGAGTGGCCGGCAAGGCTATCGAAGTAAGAACTTATGTCGGCAGACTGTCCAGGCGATGCCGCCAATATCTTCAGGGCCTGTTTCCCCGGACTATTGGGCGCGAGGTCGGAAAGCTCCGTCGCGAAGCTCGCTCCGCCTGAAGCGTTGGTCCACCATCCGGCCTGGGCATTGCCGGGGATCGTCTTCTTCACCATGACAAAATCGCCCTCGTCCGGGGGCTTGCTCATGGCGGCATAATTAATCCTGACGCCTTGGTCCTTCTCTCGCGCATCCGCGGCCTGGCTTGACGTAACGGTACCGGTACTGCCCGAAGCTCGTCCCGAGATCACTTCAAACTGCGCGCCCTGTAAAAAGTTGGTGGGCCATTGCGTCCATTGATTGCCGTCCGTGCAACTGGTCGCGCTTACGCTTTTACACCGCAGGATCGACTGCCATGTCTCGCCCTCGAAGCCGGGATTATTGAAGGTCAGATTGCGCAGCATCTGGCCAGAGTCATAGTAGTTCTGGCCGCCAATATTCATACCCAGGCGCTTGACGCCGCTCTGTATCGCTGTGTTAGTAACGGCAATATCTGTAACGCCGCTATCTGCTGGATTGTTCGGCTTGCTGCGCTGCGCTCCACCACTATTGCACCCTAAGGCAACGAGCAAAAGCGGCAGCATAGCCGCTAGGTAGAGGGAGCCTTGCGGCTGACCTACGCAGTCCCACAATCTTTCGCTTATAGGATAAGTCTGCTTAATCGAGAGACCTTTCGCGTGTGCGGACATACCGGAAAATATCTGTTGAGGGATTTATGCAAACTCAAAAATTCCGCGCTCGGCAATGAAGATAGAAGCAATGTAGAAATATAGAGTGCCCGCACATCGAAGAATAGCAGAATGGATACTGCCAAGTGACTCCGAAAAATCGCATCTCCTCTGACTGGCAAGCCGTCGGCACCCTTGACGCGCTACCCCTCTTGCCGCCGGAGGAACTCCAGCTATGGCGGGTTGAGTTGACCGGTGCGGACATCCTCTTCGAGGCCTGTATGTCGTACCTCACCGAGGAGGAGCATGCCCGCAGCGCCCGCCGCCGCCACGCCCAGTCTCGCCGCCAGTTCGTCATCGGAAGAGGCTGTCTGCGGCTCCTGCTCGGTGCCGTCCTGGAGACCGCGCCGCGCCTTGTACCCATCACTGCTGGCCCGCACGGAAAGCCTGAACTCCCCTCCCCCGGTAGTGCCGTCTCGTTCAACGTAGCGCACTCCGGCGACACGGTCCTCATCGCTCTTTGCCGCCACGCTTCCGTTGGCGTCGACCTCGAACAAATCAATCCCTCCCTGGAGTTCATGCCCGTCGCGCAGGCCTCTTTCACCCGCACAGAGACGATGAAGCTGGCCGAGCTTACAGACCCCGCTCAGCAGCGCATGGCCTTCTATCGCTGCTGGACCCAGAAGGAAGCCGTAGCCAAGGCGGACGGCAGAGGTCTCGCCTTGCCCATGTCGTCCTTTGAAGTACCCATCTCCCCGGCACACTCCGCGCCGGTAAGCATCAAGCAGCCCTCACGCACCGGCAGCAAGGTCTACTACGTCACCGGCCTGCCTCTAGGCGGCGCAGAGTTCGCCGGAGCAGTCGCGCTGGACACCGGCGGCTTCAGCATGAAGCTACTAAGGTTCCCCCCTCTTGGATAACTCCTCGATACGCCAATAGCGATAACCCCGTGGCTTATGATGGTTATAAGCGGAGCACTGGAATAGTGCCTGGGGTTATGAGGATTGGAAATGGCGAATATCCAGCGATGGCCTTTATTCCCGGCAATTTTCTTGCTGCTGCTCTCCACCTGCCACGCCCAAAATCAAGACCAAGCCCAGACCCAAACCAATCCTGCCGCTACCCCTCCGCCCATTGAGTTGAAGCCCAACCCTGTCGCCGCTCTTACCGCCTTTGAGCCGCCCGCGGACCAGCCCTACGAACTCGGCCGCGGGGACGAGATTACGGTCGAGGCGATCGGCAGACCGGAGCTCTCAGGCAAGCACGTCATCGGTCCCGATGGAGACATTACCCTTCCCCTCGCCGGCTCGATCAAGATCGCAGACCAGACCCGCGAGGACGCCGCCACCGCGATCCAAATCGCCCTAAGCTCCTACTACGCAGGCGTTACGATCTCCATCGCGGTCGACCGCTATACCTCGAACCAGATACTGCTGCTGGGCGCGGTCCAACACCCCGGAGTCATGACCTTCGATAAAACTCCGACGCTGCTCGAGGTCATCTCCCGTGGCGGCGTGCTGCCCGAAACCCCGTCGACTGGCGGAGCAGGTCCAAAACCCGCCGGCGTCCCCGAGGAGTGCATGATCTATCGTGGCAGCGAGAGCATGGTCACCGTTGAACTCAAGGCCCTCCTCGAAGAAGGCAGTCCGCTCGCCAACATGCGCTTGAAGCGCGACGACGTCGTCTATGTCACCGGAAGGACCAGGTACGTTTCGGTGCTCGGTCAGGTCACCCATCCCGGCAACCTGCAACTGGAGAAGACATCTACCTTGAGCGATCTACTGGCGCAAGCCGGCGGCCCTACCGAAAAGGCCGGCCGCAACCCCGAGATCCAGATCATCCATCGCGCCGGAACCCACGGCCCCACCAGGACACAGACCGTCCCGTTCAACACTCTCCTCGCGCGGAACTCATTCGACCTCTCCCTCCAGTCGGGCGACATTATCTTCGTCAAGGAGAGTGGTTTCAATGGCGCCGCCTATACGCTGGAGAAGATCGCACCGCTCATCAACCTCTTTACTGTCGCCGCGGTGTTGGACCAGGAGTAAGCCAGGTGTTTGAAAACATCCGTCAGGACTGGCGCGCACACGACCGCAGTTGGAACCGCCACGGTTTCTGGGTGCTCGTCATCTACCGCTTCGGCCGCTGGCGATACACCATCCGTCCCCGCCTGCTCCGTATGCCGTTCTCCTTCCTTTACGAACTCGGAAAATTCTTCTCCGTCTCCTGCCTCGGCGCCGAGCTCCCCGCGGAGGTCGTCCTCGGTCGCCGCTTCGTCATCGAACACGTAGGAGCCATCGTCATCAGCGGCGACGCCGTCTTCGGCGACGACTGCGTCATCCGCAACGGAGTCACCGTCGGCCTCCGTCACAAAGGCGTACGCGGCTCACCCGTCATCGGCGACCGCGTAGACATCGGCGCCGGCGCAAAACTCCTCGGCCCCATCCGCATCGGCAACGACTCCGCCATCGGCGCCAACGCCGTAGTCCTCTGCGACGTCCCCGCCAACTCCGTCGCCGTCGGCATCCCCGCCAGAATCCTTCCGCAAAAGCCCACACCATGACCGACACAGCGGACATCCCCAACCTCATCTCCGTCGTCGTCATCGGACGCAACGAAGGCCAACGCCTCAGTCGCTGCCTCCAATCCATCGCGCAGATGCAGCATCCCTCCTTCGACATCGAAGTCATCTACGTAGACTCCGGCTCGGAAGACGGCAGCACAACGCTCGCCCAGGAGTCAGGCGCAAAGGTCATCGCCCTTCAACCCGACCGCCCCTCCGCCGCTCTCGGCCGCAACGCAGGGTGGCGTGCCGCCCGCGGCGCCACCATCCTCTTCCTCGACGGCGACACCATCCTCCATCCCGCCTTCGTCACCGCCTCGTTGCCCGATCTCACTGGCAACATCGCCGTTGTCTGGGGCCATCGCCGCGAAATCCACCCCGAAGCCTCCATCTACAACGCTGTCCTCGATCTCGACTGGATCTACGCCCCCGGCCCCACCCTCTACTGCGGTGGCGACGCCCTCTTCCGCCACAGCGTCCTCTCTGCCACCAACGGCTTCGACGAAACCCTCATCGCCGGCGAAGAACCCGAGCTCTGCCGCCGCATCGCCGCTCTCGACTTCACCATCCTGCACGTAGACCGCCCCATGACCGGCCACGATCTCGCCATCACCCGCTTCTCCCAGTATTGGCGTCGCAACACCCGCGCCGGCCACGCCTACGCCGAAGTCTCCGAGCGTATGAAGGCCACCGGCGAAACCTTCTGGGCCTACGAAGCCACCCGCAATCGCAACCGCGCCCTCACCCTCACCGCCTGCTTTCTTCTCGCACTGGCCTTATCCATCAAGGACCACAGCATCCTGCCCTTGCTCGCCTTCGCCTTGTGCCTTCTCGCCATCGTCTTACGCTCCGCCTACAAAGCCCGCTGGAAGTCCCCCAACAAACTCACCCTCTTCCTTTACGGCATCCACTCGCACCTACAGCAGATTCCCATCTACTACGGCCAACTCCAGTACAAGTGGAACCGCCGCAGAGGCAAGCGCGCCCAGTTGCTCGAATACAAGCAGCCATAGGCCTCTGTGCTTTACTGCGATGTCAGCGCCGCGCTGGCCGTGCGCGATAGCTGCCCGGAGGTTGCAGTCACCGTCAGGGGATAATGTTGCGGCCCCCACCCCGAGCCGCATCCGGCAAGCGTAGTCAGGGCCGCCGCCGTCGAAAGCAGCAGCACCACGCAACCCAGCCACCGTACACGCCGCCGCCTGCGCCCCAGGCTCAGCAGCAGCCCGCCAACGGCAACCACTCCCAGCGACGCCTCGCCCCATGGCCCAACCGGATAGTCCGGAGTAGCAATCACCAGCGTCACATTCGTTGCTCCACTGCCGGTAGCGATCGTCACCGGCGTGAGCGTCATTGTCGAGTTGTCCGGCACTCCCGTTACGGAGAGGCTCACTATCGCGGCCATCCCCGGCCCACCGACGGGATTGAGCACCAGCGTGTAGTTCGCCGTGCCGCCATGCGCGATCGTCACGTTCGGGTTCGAGATGCTGAGAGTAAAGTCCTCCACCACGACCACAACGGCCGGACTGACGGCAGCGGTAAAGTTGCTGTCCCCACTATAAGCGGCGGTGATCGAGTGCGGCCCTACCGCGAGCGTAGAGACAGAAAGGCTCGCGCCGCCGCCACTCAACGTCGCCGGCCCAAGCGCGTTGCTGCCGTCATAAAAGATGACCGAACCCGTCGGCGTTGAAACCGTCGATGAGACCGACACGCTCAGCGTCACCGGATTCAGCACGAACACCGGGCTCGGCGCAGCCTTCACCCCAACCGTTGGCACAGCGGGATAGACCGTGAACGTAGCGTTCTGCGTTCCCGCGCCATAGTTCCCACTCGCCGCCTCGCTGGCCACCAGCACCACAGTCCCGGCTCCGGTCAGCGTCACCGCCGCCCCCGAGATCGTCGCCGGCCCGCTCACCACCGAGTAGGTAAACGCGCCCGTCGAGTTCGATGTCGCCGCAACCGTAAACGGAGCGTCGCCATAGGTATGGTTCGGCACCGCGAACACTATCGTCGGAGGCACTCCTATGGCCTTGCCGTTGAGATAGACAGTCTGCGTGACGCTGGCGATGGAGTTCAAATTGTTGTCGGAGGTCACCAGCGTCCCGGTAATAGGATTGCCTCCGGTCACCGGCGTAAAGCTGACCGCATCGGTGCAGGAGGCCCCTGCTGCCAGCGGCGCATTCGAGGGGGATCCAATGACCCGAAGGCATGTCGAACTACCCCCCAGCATGAAGCCTGCGGATATGAGGGGATCTGCCGTGTTCAAAGCGGTTGAGGTGAACAACAGGTTCGCATTGCCGTCGTTGGTCATCGTCACGGTCTGCGGACTGTCGCTGCTGGTCTGGCCAACAACCGTCGTGGCGAAGCTCAGCGATGGAGGATCGGCATAGTCCAGCTTCACCAGCCGATCATTGCCATTATCGGCGACGAAGAGGTTTCCGCTTCCATCCAACGCAAGACCATAG
>Ga0302316_10002171_pt1 | contig 14487 bp, 8 predicted proteins | sample III_Palsa_N3_2_FD_200456 | JGI IMG/M metagenome (GOLD analysis project Ga0302316, IMG submission 200456) | Peat permafrost microbial communities from Stordalen Mire near Abisko, Sweden - III_Palsa_N3_2 | ecosystem: Environmental > Terrestrial > Soil > Palsa > Peat permafrost | place: Sweden...
CCATGCTCGGTGAGGAAGCGCTTCACCGAAGCAGCGCGCATCTGCGACAGACGCATGTTGTAACCCTCCGAGCCCACGCCGTCGGTATGCCCGATGACCTGGAAGGTGCGTCCCTTCAGCTCGTCCGAACCCAAGGCTGTGGCCAGGTTGCTCATGGTGGTGGCAGAGGCACCCTCGATGCGGTCGGAATTGAAGGCGAACTGGATCTGCATCGAGATCGAAGCCGGCGGAGGTGCGGCGACGGGCTCGTCGGCCACCTTGCCGGCAGCCGCCGCACCACCCAGACGCAGCGAACGGGTAGCCCCGGTGTTGACCGAGTCGTCGTCCTTGGCCTTGAGCTGGTCGACGATCGATTTCACCGATGGCGTGCTCGAGGGCGCATCCGAAGAGGGCGGTGTTGATCCGGCATCCTGTGCAACGGCGCAGGTCGCCACCAGCAGCAGGGCGGCAGCAAGGCAGGACAATGGGCGAATGGCGTTCATGGGACTCTCCGGTCTCCGCGCGCGGCAGCGCGGCTAGGGCTGGTGTTCGATGCCCCGCAGTGTGTGCAGCACACCGATTTTTTTCGATATGCAATTCGCTCTATGCCGCTTGTTGCTATGACGAACTGCGTATCGAAGTGGCCGGTGAAATTTCCTAGAGTGGGCTTGCGGCAGCCACGGACGGTGATGCACATCGGGATTCTGCATCGCACTTCGGATCGACCAGAAATCGGCAACCTGCCATGACCGTCACGCAACGACAGCGCCATCCAACCACCGCCTGCTCTGGCAGGTATCTCCGCAACGTGCCGCATGCGGCACCGGTCGGCCGGCAAAGGTAGGCATCCATGTTGCGACGGCCGACCGCGTTGCTGCCGCGTCTGCTCGCCGATGGCGTGCTGCCCTGCGCACTCGCCGCCATCGCGCTGACCGCAGCGTTCACACTGCGACAGTTGCGCGATATGGATGACACCGCGCAGATGCGCATCGCACTGCAACTGGAACAGCTCTCCGCCGCGCTGGATCGCGATGGTGGTCATGCGACGCAGCAACTGCTCGATGATGCCATGCGCATCGGCCGCGCCGACCAGTTGCAGCGCATCGACCTGCAGGAGGCCGATGGTCTCGTGTTGCACAGCGGCGCACCGACCGCGGCGACACTCGAGCACTACCGTCGCGAATTGCCCGTCGGCAACGGTCGCCATCGCACGCTGACCCTGCATGTAGATCCCCAGGTGCGGCAGCATGCACAAAGGCTGATATGGCTGTACGGCGCATTCAACACGCTTGGCATCGTGCTGCTTGCGCTGCTGGCCGCGTATGCCATGCGCTATCGCGTGTTGGTGCCATTGCAGCGCTTGAAACGTGGACTGGATGAATTGCTGGCCGGCGCCAACAGCATCACCCAGACACACGAAGCGCACCGGGAGTTTGCCCAGCTGCAGGCGAGCACCGCTGCCGTCGCCGGACTGTTGGCGGCGTACCGGATCGAGCAGGCCTCGAGCCAGCGTGCCACCGCGATCGATGCGCTCGACCAGTTGCGCCAGAGCCAGGCAACTGCACGCAACAAGTCGCAATTCATGGCACTCGTCGGTCATCACTTCCGGCAGCCCTTGCAGGCCATGCAGCTGCTCGTGGCCAGCCTGCATCCGGGCATCGATGCCGAACAACAGGCGTTGCTGGCGCAGATGCACATCAGCATCAACGCGATGACCCGCTTGCTTGATGCGTTGCTGGAAATCTCCCAACTGGATGCCGGCGTGGTGACGGTGACGCCGATCCGCTTCAGCATCTCCGACCTGTTCCTGCATGACCGTGGCTGGCTGCTCGATGAGGCGCACCAGCATGGCGTGGACCTGATCTGGCGCGGCAGCCGTCATCACCTGCAGGGCGATCTCGAACTGACCGCTACGCTGCTGCGGCAACTGATCAGCAATGCGATTGCCTGCACCGCGGCGCATGGACGCGTGATGGTCGCCGCGCGATGGAGCCCACATGGCGTTCGCATCGAGGTGCGCGACAACGGCGTGGGCATCGCGGCAATCCATCAGCAGCGCATCTTCGAGGAATTCGTGCAGTTGCATGGCGACGGCGAGCGCCGCGAGGGCTACGGACTGGGGCTGTCCATCGCGACGCGCGTGGCGCAGGTGCTGGGCACCCGGATCGGCCTGCGTTCGGAACCGGGCCGCGGCAGCACGTTCTGGTTCGAACTGCCATGCCTGCCGACCGCCGAACGCCACGGTGGCATCGATACCCGCCGCGCATCGCCGGCCATGCATTGACCCAGCCCGATTTGATTCGGCCCGATCGCCGTGGCTGATGCAGCCAGCCCACCGCCACCCGTCATCCGAACGAGCTATGCCCTACTGGGAATAGGCCGCACCGGCGCGCCTGCCTAGACTGCCAAAGCTTCATCAACCGGCCGCATCACGCTGCCGGCTCGCAGTTGGGAGGGACGCCACGTGCGTGCACAGCTCACCCTGATCCGGCTCACCGCCGCGATCATCACGACGTTTGCCGGCTGTGTTGCCGCCCAGGATCTGCCCGCCTTGCGCAGTCACGACGCGGTCGTCATCGACACTTCGACCGCGCTCAACGCACAGGCGCGCATGGACGATGCAGATACCGCACTGGCGCTGAGCGCCGATGGTGCGCTGCTATATGGCGCCAGCCCGCTGAAAATGGATGGCTACCAATACTGCAGCCAGGCGGTCGCACTCGCGGAGAAAGGTGAGTTGCGCCAGAGCGTGCGCGCGGCGAGCCAGGCGTTGTATCTGGCCCAGCAGAGCAAGGACGATGAATTGCTGGCGCGCGCCTACCGCGACCTGGCAATCGTCTACGGTTACGGTGGCGACTACGACAAGGCGGTCGCGTTTGCCAACGCCGCGCTCAAGCGTCCGGTGAAGGACCCGACCCAGATCGTCGGGCCTGCGCACAAAGTACTCGGCGATGCCGCCGCACGCCAGGGCGACTACAACGGCGCGATTGCCGAATATCGGCTGGCGATGCCAGGCAGTTCGGATCATTACCGTCCGCTGGTGCAGCTGTCCCTGATCAATGCGCTGATCGGCGCTGGCGACCTCGCCGGCGCACGCGCCGAGATGGAGAAACTGAAGATCGCCTCAACCGACCCGCTGCTGTCGACCGAGCTGAAGCGCACCGAGGCGAAGCTGTTGCTGGCCGAGCAGAAGCCGGCCGATGCGCTGGTGTTGTATCGCGAACTGGAGCATTCGGCTGGCGGTGACGATGGCGGCTACCAGCGCTTCTGGGCCGAGGACGGCATCGCACGCAGCCAGCTGGCGATGGGCGACAAGGCGCAGGCGGCAGCGACCTGGACACAGGCACTGGACGGACTGGACCAGGTACGCGCGCAATTTCGCAGCGAGGAATTCAAGATCGGGCTGTTCTCCGACGTGCAGGGCGTCTTCGCACAGGCGATCGACCTGTATTCGCAGATGGGCGATAGCGCGACCGCGTTCGACCTGTCCGAGCGCAGCCGCTCGCGCGCGCTGCTGGACGAGGTGCGCGGCCGCGCGAAGCTCACCCCTGGCGTAGCCTCGACGATCCCGGTGGCGGTGCTGCAGAAACAGTTGCGCCCTGACGAGCGGGTGGTCGAATTCCATTCGCTGCCCGAACGCCTGCTGGTATGGGTAGTCAGCAGCGATGGCGTTCATGAGCAGAGCTATCCGATTCCGCACAAGGATCTGGTGCGCCTGGTCGATGCGTTCCGCCAGTCGATCATCGCCGGCCGGCGCAGTGCGGTAGGCGCCGCCGAACAATTGGGCGAGCTGCTGATCAAGCCGCTGAACCTGCCCGCGAATGCGCGCCTGATCATCGTGCCGCACGGTCCCCTGCACTATCTGCCGTTCCAGGCCCTGCGCGTGGACGACCATTACCTGATCGAACAACATCCGATCTCGGTGACGCCGTCGATCAGCATCGCGATGCAGCTGATCCAGCGTGGCACGGTGATGAACGGCTCGCTGACCGCGTTCGGCAATCCGGACGTGGCGCCGCAATACGCGTTGCCCGGTTCCGAGGCCGAGGTGAAGGCACTCGCCGCCGCCTTCCCGGGCACGCAGCTGTTCTTGCACGACCAGGCGACCAAGGACCGCTTCGAGGCCAGCGCCGGCAAGACCTCGCTGATCCACGTCGCCGCACATGCCCAGGCCGACACCATCGATCCGCTGTACTCGCGCATCCTGCTCGCCAATGAAAACGGCAAGGTCGATTTCCTCGAAGCACACGAAGTGCTCGGGCTGAATCTCGACAAGGTCTCGCTGGTGACGCTGTCGGCCTGCGAGTCGGGACTGGGGCGCGTGGCTGATGGCGACGAGGTGCTCGGTTTCACCCGCTCCTTCCTGTCCGCCGGTAGCTCCGGCCTGATCGTCTCGCTGTGGCCGGTCTCCGACGACGCCACCAAGTTGCTGATGTCGACGCTGTACGGCGAGCTGGCCAAGGGCAGCGACGTACAGGTGGCGATGCAGCGCGCGCAACTGGCCGTGCTGCACACCAAGGGCATGGACCATCCGTTTTTCTGGGCGCCGTTCGACGTCATCGGTGACTGGCGCCTCACCGTGGGAGCGAAACCATGATTTGCCTCGCCAGGATTGCGGTGCAGCCGCGGCGTTTGCCGCTGGCAATCGTGCTGGGACTGCTGACGCTGCCAGCATTCGCACAGATCACCAGCCAGGGCCTGCAGTCGCAGGCTACCCCGCAGATTCCCGCCGACAACCAGGTGGCACCGCTGCCACAGCCGCAGAACGTGCCCGCGCCGCCGGTAACTGCGCCGCAGGCCAGCTTCGTGCTGCGCCGGGTGGTGTTCAACGGAGTCAGCGTGTTCCATTCCGCGCAACTCGATGCACTGGCGGCCGATCGCATCGGCAAGCCGGTGACGCTCGATGACCTGGACGCGCTGGCGAAGCGGGTCACCGCGCTCTACCGCAAGGCCGGCTTCGTCTTCGCCACCGCGCTGGTGCCGGTGCAGGAAGTGAAGGATGGCGTGGTCGAAATCAGTGTCATCGAGGGGCGCCTCGGCGAAATGAAAGTCGAGGTCGATCCCGCCGCGCCGATCGAGGAAGCACGCATCCGCGCGATGCTGGCGCCGCTGGTGCCGGGCCAGCCACTCAACGGCAAGGTCTACGAGCGCACCATGCTGCTGCTGTCCGACCTGCCCGGCATCAAGGCGACGTCTTCGCTCAGCGCGGGCGCGGAACCGGGCACCACCGATCTCGAGGTGAAGATCACGCGGGCCGATCCGGTCACTGCCTCGGTCGGCATCGACAACTACGGCACCAAGGAAGCCGGTATCCTGCGCGCCGGCGGCTCGGTGCGCTGGAACAGCCCGTTCGGCATCGGTGACAACCTGGATGCGCGCGCATTGTTCGCCGAACACGACGGCACCACGTTCGGACGGCTGTCCTATGAAGCGCCGCTCGGCACGGACGGCATCCGCATCGGCGCTGGCGTCGCCCGCGTCGACTACACTCTGGGTGGCGCGTTCGAACCACTCGATGCCTATGGCACCTCGCTGATCGACGATGCATCGATGACCTTCCCGGTCATCCGTCAGCGCGACCAGAACCTGTTCCTGCGCCTCTCGGTGGATCAGAAGCTGCTCGACGACAACCTGCATGCGGTGGACTACAGCTCGCACAAGCAAGTGCATGGCGTGGGTCTGGGCTGGGCCTGGGAACGTCGCGACGATTTCGGCGGCGGCGGCTATTTCAGCAGCAACGGCGTGTTGTATTCGGGCAATCTGCACATTCTCGACCCGGTGGCGCGCGCGTACGACCAGAGCATCTATGGCCTGCACACCGAAGGCGGTTTCACCAAGCTGACCTTCCAGTTCTCCCGGCTGCAGGCTATCGCGCCAAAGCAGACGCTGTTCCTCGGTATCGGTGGACAACTAAGCAACGGCAACCTGGATCCTTCGGAAAAGCTCTCGCTCGGCGGCTACAACGCAGTACGCGCTTATCCGCAGGGCGAGGTGCTGGTGGATCAAGGCTTCATTGCCAACCTCGAGTACCGCTATTCGCTGAGTGATCAGGTCACGCCGTATGCGTTCTATGACGCCTCGCATGGTGAACTCAACCGCTCGAACGACTCGCCCGATGGGCGCCCGATCCGCAGCCTGCGCGGCCCCGGCCTCGGCCTGAACTGGGCGCAGCCGGGCAATTTCTCGCTTGACCTCACCGTCGCCTGGAGCGACACGCGCCCGGCGGTGACCAGCGATGGCAACAAGCGACCGCGGTTGTACTTCCAGTTAAAGAAATTCTTCTGATGCACGGGTCGTCGCAACGACCTGCACGGCATGGCCGCCGCCCCGGAGATTTGACATGAATACGCAGCCCACCACCCGCCCACTTCGCCCACTGCGACTGTCGCGTCGACCGCTTGCCGCCGCCTTGATCCTGCTGCTGGCACCGACCGCATTCGCGCAGAAGCTGCCATCAGGCTTCACGAACAACATATACGGCGCGGTCGGTTCGCCGGTTACCAGCGGCCAGACCATGACGATCAATCAGACCAGCCCTGGTGCGATCATCCAGTGGAACAGCTTCAACATCGCCTCCGGCTATACGGTCAATTTCCTGCAGCCGAGCGCCACGAGCGTCGTGCTCAATCGCGTCACCGGCGCCGGCGCATCGGAGATCGATGGCATCCTCAATGCCAATGGGCGTGTGTTCGTGATCAATCCGAACGGCGTGCTGTTCGGCAACGGTGCCCAGGTGAGCGTGGGTGGCCTGGTGGCCTCCACACTGAACATCAGCAACGCGAATTTCAACAATGGGGTGGCTACCGGCACCTTCGTGTTTACCGGCAACACCGGCAGCAGTGGGATCAGCAACCTCGGTAGCCTCACCGCGGCCGCGGGCGGCACGATTGCGTTTCTCAGTGCCGGCAACATCTCGAACAGCGGTACCATCAACGCGCCCGGAGGCACCGTGGCGCTGGGCTGGGGTCGCGCGCTTACGTTGAACATCGGCAGTGACGGCCTGACCAATCTCGTCATCGCCCTGCACGGCGGCGGCCAGGGCAGCGCCAGCATCGTGAATACCGGAACCCTGCAGGCCGACGGTGGCCAGGTGGTGATGCGTGCTGACATGGGCGACATTGGCGGCGTGGTGAACCAGGACGGTATCGTGCAGGCGCATTCGCTGTCGAACCATGCCGGTCAGATCGTACTGGACGCCGGCGGCAACGAACTGGAGGTCAGCGGCAGCAACGATGCCAGCGCGAGTAGTGCCGGCGTCGCCGGCGGGCAGATCGATCTCTATGGCAACAACATCCTGCTCAATACAAATTCGCTGCTCGACACCAACGGCTATGGTGGCGGCCTGGTAAGCGTTGATGCCAGCGGGGTGCTGGCGATGGCTGGCAGCAGCACCATCTCGGCGAATGCGCTCGGCAACGGTAACGGTGGAAACATCACGCTCGACGGTGCCAGCGGCCTGTATGCCTACGGTGCATTGTCCGCTACCGGCGGCAGCAACAGCGGCAACGGTGGCTTGATCGAGACATCCGGCAGCGGGGTCGACGTGGATGGCATCCGGATCAATGCCAGCGCGACCCATGGCGCCGCCGGTTTGTGGCTGATCGATCCCTACAACGTGCTCATCGTGCATGGCGCTGCCGCCGGCACCCTGCCGACCAACCCGTTCGTACCTACCAGCAACAGCACGATCGACGACGGCGACATCAACAACGCGCTCAATGGCGGCACCAACGTCACCATTACCACGGGCACCAATGGCAAATTCGTCGGCAACGTCATATTCGATGACGTGGATATCGCGCGCACAACGGGCACAACACCGCTCACTTTCACCATCGATGCCAACGCCAGCATCTACAGCATCTTAAACCTGGGGCCAGCCGGCACCATCGAATCAATCGACGGTGCGGGCCCGCTCAACGTCGTCTTCAACAGCAATGCGAACAGCGTCTACAACGGTGATCCGGACAACGGCTATATCGCACTGAACGGAATGGACCTGCTCACCAACGGCGGCAATGTGTCGATGTACGGGCAGAGCAATCCGACGAGCGGATTTGCGTCCTCGTCCCAGATTGGCATTCAGTTCTACGACGGCCTGATTGATACGCGGATCGATCAGGAAAATACCCAGGCCGGCGGCAGTGTCATGATGCGCGGCGTCGCCAACAACAGCGACGAGGGCATCGCCGGTGTCGATATCTCGGGATCCAGCATCACCACCTCAACCGGTGCCATTTCATTATATGGAAGCGTATTGACCGGCGACGGTGCCGGCGTCGGCCTTTCCGACCTGGAAGTAGGTAATACGTTCGTGGCAACGCAGTTGTCCACCACCTCGGGCAACATCACGCTCGATGGCACCAGCCTGCAGGCCAACAACGAAGCCGCCAAATGGGGCGTACAAACGGCCAATACCGACATCACCACGCAGAGTGGCAATATCGCCATCATCGGTCGCGCCGAGGGCACTCTGGACGCGGGATTCGTCAACCCTGGCGTTGAGATCGGCGCAAACACAACCATCCTCAACGGCAGCGGCAACACGCTGATCGCCGGCGAGGCCACCTCGGGCGCTGCTGGAGTGCAGATCGATGCTGGGGCCAGCGTCAACGGCGGCTCCGGCAACATGGTAGTGGAAGCCAGCAATAACGGGACGGGCGACGCGCTGGTTCTGAACGGTACCCTCGCCAATACGGGCACGATCGATCTGCGCCCCGGTGGGGTCGATGTCAACGGCAACGTAATCGAAGATCCGAGCGACGCGATCAATCTGGGCGGCACCCTCGGTTTCGGGATCAGCACCACCGACCTGGGCAACATCTCGACAAGCAACCTCGTGCTGGGCAGCGATATCCAGACTGGCGCGATCACCGTGTCAACGCCGATCGCCTTCGAGCACAACCTCACGCTCGACAGTGGGGCCGGCGGTGGCATCGCGGTCGACGGCACGCTCAACGTCGGCGCGCACACGTTGGCGTTGATCAGTGCGGGCAACATCACCCAGACCGCACCGATCACCGCAGCATCACTGCTCGTGCAATCCGGCGCCGGTCTGGTGAATCTCGACAACGCCGGCAACAACGTATCCTCCGCCACTCTGGCGGGATCGGCGAATGGCGACTTCACCTACGTCAATGCCGGTACCGTGGGTATCGGCGATGTCACCGCAACCGGCTTCAGCGCCACCAGCAACACACCAACCGTGCTGAGCGGATCCGGCATCAGCGGCAGCGACATCCTGGTGCGCGCGCTTGCCGGCAACATGATCCTCGACGCCGATGTCAGCGGCAGCAACGTCAACCTGGTCGACGCCGGCATCTTCGACAACGCTGGCGGCGATACGATTACCGCAACCGGCGACTGGCACGTATGGAGCAACACCTGGGTGGGCGAGACTCGCGACGGCGTGGCTGGCAATGGCACGCTGCCCAATCTCTACGGCTGCGCCTTCGGCGCAAACTGCTCGGTCACACCCTCCACCAGCGCAAACCAATTCATCTACGTAAATCAACCCGTTGTCACGGTGGACCTGGCGAACAGCACACGGCAATACGGCTCGTCGAATGGAACGATCAATTACAGCATCAATGGGTTGATTCTGGGTGATCTGGCGGCGAATGCCATCAACGGCAGCATCTTCACGAATGCCACCCAAGCCAGCAACGTCGGCAGCTATGCAATCTCCGGCAGCTTCATCTCACCCGCAGGCTATCTGGTCAACGTCATTCCAGGCGCACTGTCGATAACCCCGGCCACATTGACCTATGTAGCCAATCCGTTCCAGCGACTGGTCGGTACGCCGAACGGCCTGCTGGGCGGCAGCGTCACCGGCTTCGTCAACGGTGACACACTGGCCACCGCCACCACCGGCACGCTCGGCTTCCAGAGTCCGGCCGGCACCTACTCGCCGGTCGGTACCTACGGCATCTTCGGCACCGGCCTCAGCGCCACCAACTACGTATTCGTGCAGGCCAATGGCAACGCGACTGCCCTGCTCATTGCGCCGCAGCTGGAAACCTACACGCTCGACGTGATGCGCGACGAACCGGTCACCTACGTCTACGACAGCAACTTCGGCATGGTCAGCCTGTGTCCGGCACCTGATCTGACGGCCGGCAGTCGCGAACAGGAAGGCGACACGCTGGCACGTCAATGGTCACGGGTGCGCTCGCGGCCGAACCTGGCGAACTGCATATCGACCAAGCAGAAGAACAGCTGCGGCGACTTCTGAGCTCCGCTCAAAAGAAAAGCCGCATGGTCACAGACCGTGCGGGCTTAGGATTTGGTGGGTCGTCCGGGATTCGAACCCGGGACCAATAGATTAAAAGTCTACTGCTCTACCAACTGAGCTAACGACCCATTTGCAAAACTCAAGCGGACAATTTTACGGGCTGGGCGGCGACGGCACAAGCAACGATGCTCAGACGTAGCGCGTGGGATCGACCAAACCCGCTTCGCGAAAACCCTGCGCGCGCAGCCGGCAGGCATCGCAATGGCCACAGGCACGCCCTTCGTCGTCCGCTTTGTAGCAGCTGACCGTGGCCGAGAAATCCACGCCGAGACGCTGGCCCTCGCGTGCGATGTCGGCCTTGCTCATGCGCATCAATGGCGCATGGATGCGGATACCGGCACCCTCGACGCCGGCCTTGGTGGCAACATTCGCCAGGGTCTCGAAGGCCTCGATGAAGGCGGGCCGGCAATCCGGATAGCCTGAATAATCGACCGCGTTGACGCCGCACCAGATATCGCTGGAACCGAGCACTTCGGCCCAACCGAGCGCGATCGACAGCATGATGGTGTTGCGCGCCGGCACATAAGTCACCGGGATGTGGCCGTCGCCGTCGTGTGCACTGTCGTCCAGCGGCACGTCGATATCAGCGGTGAGCGCGGAGCCACCGATGCTGCGCAGATCGATGCTAACGGTCTTGTGTTCCACCGCACCGAGCATGTGCGAGACCCGCTCGGACGCCGCCAGTTCGGAGTTGTGGCGCTGGCCATAGGCCACGCTCAGTGCGTGCACCTGATAGCCCTGCTCGCGCGCCAGCGCGATGGTGACGGCCGAATCCATGCCGCCGGAAACCAGCACGACGGCCTTGCGCAATGAATTTTGAGACATGATGTATTCCACACAGAAGTGACCGGTCACCGGCCGCAAACGCCACCGGCAACACAGGCCGGCGCGCATAAAACAGGAGTGAGTGCAGAGGAGTGAGAAGTGAGAGAAAAGCACGCAGTACGTACTCTCTCTACTCACTCCTCTGCACTCACTCCTCGCCTCAATGCCCGGCCGCGTCGTTCCACAACAGCTTGTGCAACTGCATCTGAAAACGCACCGGCAGCTTGTCGGCGATGATCCACTCGGCCAGATCGCGCGGCTGTACCGCGCCGTGTACCGGCGAGAACAGCACCATGCAGCGTTGCGCCAGCGCGTACTCGTCCAGCATCGCGCGTGACCATTCGTAGTCGGCGCGACTGGCGATCACGATCTTGATCTGGTCGTGCGGCAGCAGATGCTCGAGGTTAGACCACAGGTTGCGCTTGCTCTCGCCCGAATCGGGCGCTTTCAAGTCCATCACCTTGCGCACGCGCGGATCGACCGCGGAAACATCGAGCGCACCGGAGGTTTCCAGCGAAACTTCATAACCGGCGTCGCACAGTTTCTGCAACAGGATCAGGCAGCGTTTTTGTGCCAGCGGCTCGCCGCCGGTTACACAGACATGCTTCGCACCATGCGAGGCCACCTCGGCGAGGATGTCGTCGATCGCGTGCCAGTCGCCGCCGTAGAACGAATATTCGGTGTCGCACCAGACGCAGCGCAGCGGGCAACCGGTGAGCCGCACGAACACGGTGCGCCAGCCGATTGCATCGGCCTCGCCCTGGATCGAGTGGAAGATCTCGGTGATGCGCAGCCGCTCGGTAGCCGCTGGTGCAGGCGTGGAAGTGTCCACGCTTGCGCTGTTGCCGTTCACTGCAACGACCTCAGTTGGCCGACTGCAACTGAATGCGTTGCAGGCGTTCCTTGGCCAGGCTGGCAGCCTTGGAGCCCGGATACTTGGTGGTCACTTGCATCAGCGTGGCCTTGGCCGCGGCGTTCTGCTTCAGCTCGAGCTGGCTGTAGCCAACCTTGAGCATGGCATCGGGCGCCTTCTCGCTTTGCGGAAACTGACTGAGCAGCTGCTGGAAGGACTCCAGCGCTACCGGATAATTGGTAGTGACGTAGTACGACTCGCCCAGCCAATACCAGGCATTGGGGGTGAGCGGGTGATTCGGGTATTGCTTGATGAAGCTGCGGAACTCGCGCGATGCCTGCACGTAATCGCCGGCACGGATCGCCTTGAAAGCCACATCGTAGGCGCCCTGGGCGGCAGCCGGATCGGCACTGCCCGTCGCCGCAGCGGCCGGTTGACCCGGCGGCGGCGCAACAATGGCTGCAGCGGCGGTCGCCGCGGCGGCCGGATTATTGCCCTGTGCCGGCGGATTGCCGCCTGCCGCAGCGCCAGCGCCGCCACCCTCAAGACGCCCCAGACGAGCATCGAGGTCGGCGTACTGTGCCTTGTTCTTGTCTTCGAGTTCCTGCTGCTTGTGCTGCAGTTCCTCGATCTGACCCTGCAGTTGCTGCACCTGCGCCTGCAGTTGCTGCATCTGGTTGACCATGCCGATACCGGACTGGTCCTTGTTCTGTGTCTGCTGTTCCAGCGCAGCGACGCGATCGGCGAGACTCAGCCGTGAATCCTGCGCGCATACCGGGTACGCGAACAGCATGGCGGTCGCGATCGCGACCGCCATGCTGAACCTGGCTGCAAAGCTGTTAGCCAGTCGCTGCATTACTTACTGCGCCGTGTAGACGATCTCGACGCGGCGGTTCTTGCTCCAGCAATCCTCGTTGTGCTCACGGCACACCGGCTTCTCTTTGCCGTAGCTGATCACTTCGAGCTGGCTGGACGAACCACCGGCTGCCTGCAGCGCGCTGGACACGGCATTGCCACGACGCTCGCCGAGGCCCAGGTTGTACTCACGCGTGCCGCGCTCGTCGGTGTTGCCTTCGAGACGGATATGCGACATCGGGCGATCCTGCAGGTACTTGGCGTGGCACGCCATGATCTGCTGGAACTCAGGCTTGATCTCGGTCTTGTCGAAATCGAAGTACACGACGCGCTGACGCAGGCAGGCATCGGTATCGAGATCGGCCGGGGTGTACTTGCCAGAGGTCTCGTTGGACTGAGTCTGGGTGGTCTGCTCCGGCATGGGCGGCTGCGGTTTGACTTCCTGCTTCTTGGAGCAAGCGGCCGCGCCAACACACAGCAGGGCGACCAGGGCGACGCGAACGGTCTTATTCATGGTGACGTTCCTTACGAGTTGAGTTCCGACAAACGATGACGATCAGGGTTACGGGACAACGACGCCGGTTAACCGGCTGTTATTTTGACACGTGAAAGATCGATTGTGCATGACAATGCACAATCGATCTGACTGGCCATGCCGCGGCAAAGCGTCACAACCGGAAACCGACATACGCCAGAGGCGCTGTACGGGCCCAATCCTTGGGCATCATGTTGCCACAGATGGTGCGTGGCAACATAGATAATCAGCGTTGCCGGTATGGACCCCAGGCTGGCTCCTGCACATTGCCGTCGGCAAGTGCGAGTCGCTGCCTGACCATGCCGTCGTCGGATACTGAATACAGGACACCGTGACTGCCCTCGGTAGCGGCATACAGCAGCATGCTTGCATTGGGTGCGAAGCTGACCGCGTCGTCGATCGGCCCTGGCGAGACGTAACGGACCTGCCCACCCAAGCCATTATCCAGAATGGCAATACGATACACGTTCCCGTTGCCCTGCACCATCGCGACCTGCTTGCCGTCAAAGCTCACGGAAGCATCCAGATTGTTCTGACCCTGGAAACTGATCCGCTGCGCCGTGCCGCCGCTGGCCGGCATCTGGTAGATCTGCGGCCGGCCGGAACGGTCAGAGGTGAAATAGATGCTCTGGCCATCCGGCGCCCATTTCGGCTCGGTATCGATGGCCAGATTGGTGGTCAGGCGGGTTTCCTGGCGGCTGGCCAGATCCAGCACGTAGATTTCCGGATTGCCGACGAAGGAGAGCGAGAGCGCCAGCTTGCTGCCGTCGGGCGAAAAGGCCGGCGCGCCGTTGATGCCCTTGTGCGACGAGACCAGCTGGCGCGCGCCTGTGGTGATGTCCTGGATATAGATGTTCGAATTGCCGCTCTCGAACGAGACATAGGCGATCTTGCGGCCATCCGGCGACCACGCCGGCGACAGCAGCGACTCCTTGGAACGGGCCACTACCTGCGGGTTGAAGCCATCGGAATCAGCCACGATCAGCGAATAGGTGGTGTGATCACCCAGGCCTACGGCGGTGATATAGGCAATGCGGGTCCAGAATGCGCCGCGCACGCCGGTGATCTTCTCGTAGATCTGGTCGGCAATCTGGTGCGCCACGCCACGCAGGTCACCGGCCGGCACGGTGAACGCCTGCGCCAGCA
>Ga0302316_10002172_pt1 | contig 14478 bp, 14 predicted proteins | sample III_Palsa_N3_2_FD_200456 | JGI IMG/M metagenome (GOLD analysis project Ga0302316, IMG submission 200456) | Peat permafrost microbial communities from Stordalen Mire near Abisko, Sweden - III_Palsa_N3_2 | ecosystem: Environmental > Terrestrial > Soil > Palsa > Peat permafrost | place: Sweden...
CGACCCAATCCAAACCATCCTCCGCACCCTCTGAGTCCAAAGACCTCACCATCTTCAGTGCCCTCGGCCTCGCCTTCCTCGGCGGCATCATCCTCAACCTGATGCCCTGCGTCTTCCCCGTGCTCTTCCTCAAAGGCCTCGCGCTCGTTCACTCCGGCAACGAAGAGCGCAGCCGCCAGCGCCTCCACGGCTTCATCTACACCCTCGGCATCCTCGTCTCCTTCTGGGCCATCGTCGCCGTCCTGCTCATCCTCCGCGCCACCGGCAAAGAGCTCGGCTGGGGCTTCCAGCTCCAATCTCCCGGCTTCATCGCTGTCCTCGCCGCGCTCATCTTCTTTCTCGCGCTCTCCCTCGCCGGACAGTTCGAGATCGGCCTCTCCCTCACCAGCGCCGGCGGCGAGCTCGCCCAGAAACAAGGCCTCGCCGGCAGCTTCTTCACCGGGGTCCTCGCCACCGTAGTCGCCACGCCCTGCACGGCCCCGCTCATGGGCGCCGCCGTAGGGTTCGCGCTGGCGCAACCACCCTGGCTCACCTTCATGGTCTTCACCGCCCTGGGCCTCGGCCTCGCGCTGCCCTACCTGGCCCTCAGCATGAACCCCCAGTGGACCAGCATCCTCCCCAAACCCGGCGCCTGGATGGAAGTCCTCAAGCAACTCACCGCCGTACCTCTCTTTGGCACCGCCATCTGGCTCACCTGGGTCTACGGACACCTCTATGCCGCCGATGGCGTAGACCGCACCGCCGCTCTGCTCTGCTGCTTCCTCCTCCTCGCCATCGCAGGCTGGGCACTCGGCCGCTGGCCCGCAAAGTGGGGTTCAGCCATCGCAGCCATCCTCCTGATCGTCGCCGCCCTCGTTCTGCCCCTGCGCAAGCCAACAGTCGATACCCTCGTCTGGCAGCCCTACACCTCAGCCACCTTCGACGCCGCCCGCGCCTCCGGCAAGCCCGTCTTCATCGACTTCACCGCCGCCTGGTGCCTAAGCTGCCAGGTCAACGAGCGCGCCGTCCTCCACTCCGGCGACGTAGAAAAGAAACTCATCGACGCCCACTTCCAGCTCCTCAAAGCCGACTGGACCCAGTACGACCCCACCATCACCGAAGAACTGAGCAAAGTAGGCCGCAGCGGCGTCCCCACCTACGTCATCTACCCCGCCGGCAAAAACAGCAACCCCGACGTCCTCCCCGAGCTCCTCACCAAGCAGCTAGTCCTCACCGCCATCGAAAAAGACGTCAAAGCCGGCAGCTCCAACTAAACCCACCCACCCCAGCGCCGTCACCCCCAGCGCCGTCACCCCCAGCGCCATCACCCCCAGCGCCGTCACCCCCAACCGCCGTCATTCTGAGCGCAGCGAAGAATCTCCGTATTGGCACTTGCACTCTCCCGTTCTTCCTTCGCACCACCCCAACTCTCGGCCCCAGCCCCCCAAATGTAAAGTTTACCCGCCACCGTCACGGTCAAAAATCACCGTAAAAATCCACCGTCTCCTCCGTAAAAACGCTCCGTCCGAACCGTGCTCCCCACCGTCAAAAGCCCGTCGTTATTGACGATTTCAGCACGTCACTCCTTCGCATCCCGCAACCGTGCAATCTCCGTCATCCGTTGCCCCAAAAGCTTCTCCCGCCCCTCACCCGTAGGCACGTAATACCTCTTCCCCGCCAGCGACGGCGGCAAACACTCCATCGCCGCCACTTTTCCCTCAATATCATGGGCATATTGATAGTTTTTGCCGTAATCCAGCTCTTTCATCAACTTCGTAGGAGCATTCCTCAAGTGCAGCGGCACCGGCTCCGCGGGCATCGACTCAATATCCCCCAAAACCGCCCCATAACCCACATAAACCGCATTAGACTTAGGCGCCAAAGCCAAATAAACCACAGCCTGCGCCAACGCCAACTCCCCCTCCGGCGACCCCAGAAAGTGCATCGCATCCCGCGCGCTCAAACAAAGATTCAAAGCCTCCGGCGCAGCTAACCCTATATCCTCTACAGACATACGAACCAGCCGTCTCGCCACATACATCGGGTCTTCCCCCGCCGCCAGCATTCGCCCTAACCAATAAAGCGCCGCATCCGCATCCGAATTCCTCACGCTCTTATGCAGCGCCGAAATAATGTCATAGTGCTGCTCGCCCTTCTTGTCATAGAGCAACACCCGCTGCTGTAAAGCCTCCCCCGCCAATGCCCGCGAGATCACCTTCTCCCCACGCCCCAAAGCCAGCTTCGCCGCAACCTCCAATGCGTTCAACGCGTTACGAGCATCCCCACTGGAATAAGAAGCAATCGCTTCCAGCGATCCCTCTTCAACTTCCAACCCCATCGACCCAATCCCACGCTCACTATCGTTCAGCGCCCGCACCAGCAGCGCAATAATCTCATCCTGCTCCAGCGCCCGTAAAGTATAGACACGACAGCGCGAAAGCAGCGCCGCATTGATCTCAAACGAAGGATTCTCCGTCGTCGCCCCAATCAACCGAATCGTCCCCCGCTCCACATACGGCAAAAACGCATCCTGCTGCGCCTTATTAAACCGATGAATCTCATCCACAAACAGAATCGTCCGCGAGCCAAACTGCGCCGCTTTCTCGGCCTCCACCATCACCTGCTTGATCTCTTTAATTCCCGAAAGAACTGCCGAAAACTCAATAAAACTGGCACTTGTAACCTGCGCAATGATCTTCGCCAACGTAGTCTTCCCCACCCCCGGAGGCCCCCAAAACAGCAGCGAAGCCGAATCATCCCGCTCAATCTGCAACCGCAGCGGCTTCCCCTCAGCCAGCAAATGCCGCTGCCCAAAGAACTCATCCAGCGTCCGCGGCCTCATCCTCTCCGCCAGCGGCGCAGTCTTAGCCACACGGTCTCTCCCGCGCTCTGGCAACCCCGTATCAAAAAGACTCACTGCAGCCCCCGAACCACCGGCATATCCAGAAATTCCTGCAGCAAATTCTGCCGAAAAGCCTCATACATCATCGTCGTCCCCGCCGTCGCCGCATTCAGACTCTCCACCGCACAAGGAATGTTCACCTTCTCATCCGCCATCGCCAGCGCTTCCTTGGAAAGCCCCGCGCCCTCATTGCCAATCATCAATCCACAAGGCGCCAGCAGCCGCGCATGCATCACCGGCGTCGCATCCTTCGTCCGCGCAACCGCCGCCGCCAGTCGCACCCCAAACGCCTCACTCCAACCCTTCAACTCCCGCAGTGACCCCCGCACAATCGGCATCCGAAACACCGACCCCGCCGACGCCCTTATCGCCTTCGGGTTCCACGGATTCACTGTCCCTGTCGTCACAAAGACCTGCCGCACCAAGAACGCCTCCGCCGACCGCACCAATGTCCCCAAATTCCCGGGATCCTGCAAGTCCTCCAGCACCAACACCATCCCCGGCTCCTCGCCCAACTCAATCTGCGGAATCGCAACAGTAGCCGCAATCCCCTGCGGCGAAGCCGTATCCACCGCACTATCAAATACATCCTTGCTAAGCACCGCCCAGTGATCCGGCCGCAGACTCTCCGGCGCAGGCCATTCCAGCATGTCCACACTATCTTCGCGGTAGTAAAGCGTATCGAAGTGCAGCCCTGCCTTGAACGCCTCTCCGATCAGGTTCTCGCCCTCGATTCCCACCAGTTCACCCGGCTTCGACGCCTTCCCACTAAAGCTCGCCCGCAGCGATTTCACGCGCGCATTCGTGCGGCTCGTAATGGGTGGTGGATATCTCATCGCGCTTCCCAGTGTACCCGTGCTCCCCTCTCGACACCCGACGTGCTATAAGCGAAGGGGAGTAGACACCTTGACCGCAGAACTTCTCCGCATCAACCCCGACGAACCCGAGCCCGCCCTCATCGACCACGTAGCCGAACGCCTCGACTCCGGCGAAGTCGTCGCCCTGCCCACCGATACCTTCTACGGCCTCGCCGTAGACCCCGTAAACCTCCGCGCCGTAGACCGCATCTACGACCTCAAAAACCGCGCCCGCCACAAGCCGCTCTCATTGCTCATCGCCGATGTCGCGCAGGCCTACGAGTTGGCGCGCAGTATTGACTCCGACTTCGACCGCCTCGCCGAACGCTTCTGGCCCGGCCCACTCACCATCATCGTCAAAGCCGGCAGCAAGCTCCCCCTCCGCGTCACCGCCAACACCGGCAACGTAGCCCTGCGCGTGCCTGAGACTGCCATCTGTCGCGCCGTCGTCAAAAAACTCGGCCTGCCCATCACAGCCACCTCGGCCAACCTCCGCGGCCTGCCCGAATGCACCTACGCCCGCGGCGTTCTCGAGCAGTTTGGCGACACGATCCCCCTCATCGTCGATGGCGGCCCCACAGCTCGTTCCGTCGCCACAACGATCGTCGACCTCAGCGGCGGCAACAACTCGTGGATGATCCTCCGCGAAGGCGCTATCCCCACCCACGAGATCGCTCTCGCGCTCCAGCGCTGACCGATACTGGATTTCACACCCCTTCTCGCGCCATACTAACTACTCACGCAGAGAAGATTATGGCCGCCACAAACTCATCACAGCCGAAGCTATCCCAACGAAGCGCGGCCTCCAGATTCTTGCGCCGCTTCGCGCTGCTTCTGCTGCTCGCCGCAATCGCATGGTTCGGCTGGGTCTATCACCAGATCAACGCCACCGCGCAGATCGACAATGCCCAGCCGGCCGATGCCATTGCCGTCTTTGGCGCAGCCGAGTACGCCGGTCGTCCCTCGCCCGTGCTGCACGCCCGTCTCGATAAGGCCGTCAGCCTCTACCAACGCGGCATGGCGCCCGTCATCATCACACTCGGGGGCGGTTCCGACAAGGACTCCGGTAGGACCGAAGGCGGTGTCGGCCGAGACTATCTTCTCGCCAACGGCATACCCTTCGACCGCATCATCGCGGAAACAAACTCCGTCGATACCGAGCAGCAGGTGGAACATCTGGCTGGCATTGCTGGCCGCCAACACTTCCAGCACATCATCGTCGTCAGCGACGGTACCCACCTCTACCGCATCGCGCTCCTCTGCCGCCGAGCGGGCCTGGACGTCTACACGTCGCCCCGCGCTCCGCTTGGCCACATCGACGACCTGGACGCTGCCGAACGCATGACCCACGAGATCCTCAGCTATACGTCTCTGCGCCTCGACCTGCACATAAGTTGGCTGCACCGCTGGCTGGAAGGCAGAAACGACTAACGTCACACATCGTCATCCACCACCGCCGCCGGTACACCACCTTCGCGACGCATCTTTAAGTACCCGCGAATAAACGGCTCCAACTCGCCATCCAATACCTTGTCTACATCGCCCACTTCCACGCGCGTCCGCAGGTCCTTCGCAATCCGGTACGGCTGTAGCACATAGCTCCGAATCTGCGATCCGAAGTTAATCTCCAGCTTCGAGTCTTCCAGCTTCCGGCTCACGGCTTTCTTCTTATCCAGCTCATGCTCATAAAGCCGCGAGCGCAGCATCTTCATCGCTTTGTCTTTGTTCTTATGCTGGGAACGCTCGTTCTGGCATCCGGCAACAATGCCCGTCGGCAGATGCGTAATCCGCACCGCCGAGTCGGTCGTATTCACATGCTGTCCGCCCTTGCCGCCTGAGCGGTAGGTATCGATCCGCAGATCGTCCGGCTTGATGTCGATCACGATCGAGTCATCGATCTCCGGCGAAACGAACACACTAGCAAAACTCGTATGCCGTCGCTTCGCTTGGTCGAACGGCGAAATCCTGACTAGCCGATGTACACCCGTCTCACCCTGCAATAACCCAAAGGCAAAATCACCGGTGATAGTGAACGTGGCCGACTTAATCCCAGCCTCATCCCCATCCTGAATCTCATTGATCTCGGTCTTGAACCCCTGCCGTTCCGCCCAGCGCAGATACATCCGCATCAGCATCTCAGCCCAGTCCTGGCTCTCCGTGCCACCCGCCCCCGGATGCACGGTAACAATCGCATTCAGCGTATCGTTCTCCTCCGACAGCATCGTCCGCGACTCAAGCGCCTCGGAGAACACCACCAGCGAATCGATCTCGCGTTTCAAATCAGGCTCAACCGAGGCCTCACCCTCACGCATCAGGTCGAAGTAAGCCTCAATATCATCGCCGCGCCGTGCCAGCTCCGCATCATCCGCAAGCTGCGACTCCAGCCGCTTCCGCTCCCGCATCAACGGCTGCGACTTCGCCGCGTCAGCCCAGACTGCCGGATCCGAAATCTTCTCTTCGATTACAGCAAGCTCTTTCCTCAGCCGAGGCGAGTCAAAGATACTCCCGCAAGTCACGCACCTTCTCGCGCACCGGGGAGTAAGTAAATTCCAGATCGTTCAACATAATCTACAGGTCCTATTCTTTCAGCAGTTCCTAGTTTACTGCTCTCCGCCCTGAATAACTCATCCCCAGCATCACGGCGCTAATCAACGCACAAAACCACCCAAACCAATCCCCATACCGCGTGTAAAAAGTCTTTCCATCAACATACCCAAATTTCACACGCATTGACCCGCGAATATGCCGCGGCATCTGCGCCGTAATCCGTCCCAGCGGATCTATAGCCACCGTAACTCCTGTATTCGTCGCACGAAGTACCCATCGCCCATTCTCAATCGCCCGCATCCGCACCATATCCAGATGCTCCCATGGAGCGCTGCTATCGCCATACCATCCATCGTCCGAAATATTCACCAGCACCTGCGCGCCGTCATCGACAAAATGCCGAATATCATCTCCAAAGATCGACTCGTAACAGATAAATACCCCATATCTCTTCCCCCCGGAATCAAGCAGCCTGCGCTGCTCCCCCGGAACAAACGGCAGATTCCCCAGTAGACTTCCCGCAAAGAAAAACAACGGCTTATACGGCACATACTCCCCAAAGGGAACCAGCCGCATCTTGTCATAGTGTCCCGCATAGCTTCCATCGGGCTGAAAGAAGGCTGCCGAATTAAACTCCGCAAGATGCCCATCGGGAAGCCTCGCGCCGAAGCTAAGATCATTCACAATCACTGCCGTCTGTGCACCGACGGCGAGCGCACTTATAGTCCGGCGAAAATTCGTATCGGCATCAAAGAAGGGCGCCGGCGCCTCAGGCCATGCAATAATCTGCGACTTTTCTCCATCGCTGATGGGGATTCCCGGCATAAAGGTCGGATTCAAACTAAGCTTCGTGAAATTCGAAAGCAAACCTTCTATCGATTCCCCCGTACCCGCATCTGCACCAATATTCAGATTCTCCTGTAACAACACCGCCGAAGCGCTCGTAGGTGCAGCCGCAATATAGGATCTCTTCCATCCAACCAGCAGCAGAGCACCTACCAGAATCACTGCGCCCACAGCGCCTGGAATCCCCCGCCATGGCAACTTCGATATCCAGAGAACATTCACCAGTGCGACTACAAGCGATAGCCCCATCACGCCGGTCCAGGGCGCCAGCCGTGTAGCAGCAAGACTATCTACTTGCGTATATCCCAGCAGGTCCCACGGAAATCCAGTAATACGAGCCCGCGCTAACTCCACCGCGACCCACAAAAATGGCACGGACCATAAAACAGCCTGCACACTGAATTTTCTTCGCAGAATCCCTACAAGGGTTCCAAAGAGAGCATGGTACAGCGCAACGTAAAGCGAAAAAAGTACGAGAATTCCAACCGAAGCTAACTTAGGAATCTCTCCATAAATGTGCATCGTCTGGTAAATCCAGTAACAATTTCCCATGTACCAGAAGAATCCGGAGACATAAGCCAGCAGGGCAGTCTGTGCAGGCCTCAGGCGCTGTCCGCTCTTATCCTCTCCCAGCATCGCCAGCAGCAGCGGCGTCAGGCAAAACCAGCAGAACAGCCTACGCCACGATGGCACAGGCCCGGCAATAGAAAACGGCAACACCTGCAACACCGAAGATAAGAGGGCAAGCGCCCAGAGACGTAAAGGAATTGAACGCATCGGCTTAGAGTCTAGCATCGGCAACACTTCTGTCGATGAAGAGGCCTTAAATAGGGGGTCTACGCGTTACTTTAGAGCAATGGAATGAATCGAAATATCCTGGTTATTTGAAGAAAAATTAGCCTTAAATTACTCATCTTTATGCAAGCTGGATTTGCAATATAAATATCCTGCCTATATCGTTTTATAAGTCCGTCAGAGTTATCTCAATGAAAATTGATGGATTTAGCGGTAATAGAATTGGAGATCGAAATGGACGTTAATCGCATTCTGTCGGAGCTCGATGCTGAGATAGCCCGCCTACAGGGAATCCGCGCTGCACTAACCGGACTGAATGGAGCTTCCTCTGCCCCAGCGAAGGGAAGACGCGGCCGCCCCAAGGGAAGTAAAAATCTTACGGCGCCTGCAACCTCCGCTGCCAAAGCTGTTACGGCAGCGCCTACCGCTGCAAAAGTGGCCAAGAAGGCCAAGCGCAAGCTTAGCCCCGAAGGCCGCAAGCGCATCGCCGACGCTATGAAGAAGCGCTGGGCCGACCGCCGCAAACAAGCTGCAAAGTAATCGATCCACATAAATAAAAAGGGGAGGCCGCCTCAAGCAGCTTCCCCTTTCTTATTTCATAACACTTTCGCTACCGGACAGCCGTAACCTCACGCACATTATCCTTGCCCAGAAAAAAACGGATGCTGGTATACCCTTGAAGAAATTTCTCTATCTGCCGAGTCTGATACAGCGCGTGGACCGGATAGTTTCCCGAACTTAGCATAATCAGGTTGTCGGTATCGGTTAGCTGATATCGCGAGAAGGCCGTCCCGGGCCCATCCGCTTTGCCATGGAAGAACGCCAGCAGACGCCCATCCGGCCGCAGCACCTTCCCCAGGCGGTCGAACAACGCCGGAACCACCGAAGGCGGCAGATAATTCGCCGTATCCCATAGCAGAATAATGTCGAAGTCCCGCTGCGAAAAATCGAAGTTGCCAGCAGCAAACCGCTCCGCATCGAACTCCGGCATAGCGCCCTTCGGAGCATCGGTGTCGGGAGCCTTCATCCACTCGGGCTTGGCTGCATCCTGCACGATATTCGCCATGTAGACGCTGTGCCCCAGCGCCGTCAGGTAGTTGATGTTCGCCGGGGACGTGGCTCCAAAGTCCAGCACACGCAATCCATCGCTCGCCTTCAGGTGGTCCAGGATATCTTTCCAGCCACGCGAATGCCGCTGCGACCGCTCGCCGCCCCCAGAGTCTCCGCCGCCCTTGTCCTTCTTGAACTTGTCGAACATAATCTGCTCTCACACTTCCAGAGACGTTTCGATCCTACGTCGGGGCTAATACGAACCGCCGCCGTCGTCCTCACGTTTGACGTACGGGCTCTCATACCGTGCCGCCGCCGTCTCGGAGCCGGTGTCCAACCGTCCAGCCGCCGCAATCGCAGCCAGCGCCGAGGGCATCTGCCGCCCAGAACCTAGTGTGGCTCCTGTCTCTGTATTGAAAAGGTCAGCCGTTCGCGGCGTACTCAGGCTGCCCTCCACCACCGAGAGCGCTGGCCGCGTCGCACTCGACGCTTCAGCAATCAAAACCGGTGCCACCTCACCCGCGCGAGACGGATCGACCTGTCCCCGCAATGAGGCATTCTCTTCCATCGAAAGCCGTCCCGCAAAGATATCGCCAACAACCACGGCGGTCGAACGCAGATCCACCCGTCCAGTCGCGTGAATATCCCCTTCCACCCGGCCATAGATCACGACATCCGGGGCGGCGATGCTGGCGTCCACATGCGCTTCTGCACCCACCGTCAGGCGGCCTCCGGTCAGCCGGATTGTGCCTTCGAACTCACCGTCGATCTGTAGATCGTCGGTACTGGAAAGATCGCCGCGAAACGTTGCCGTGCGCCCGATTACTGTACTCACTTCCCCTGGCCTCATAATCCCTTGCCCTTCTAAAGTTGTTCCCGCAACTGTTTCCGCATCGGACACTGAGCCGAACTATACCCAAGCGGCTCCGCTTGCACAATCTTCTAGTCTGGCAGGTTCTTCGTCTAATCTTATAGGCGAGAGGCCCCTGAATTGATTTCTTCTCCACGAACTTTGCCACAGAGAACCTTCCGAGTCTCCCCATATCTCCTTTTCACAATCCTGTTGACCACGGTTGCGCCCCTGTTTACCGGCCGCTCTGCCATTGCTTCGGCCCCGGAAAGTCAGGCCCCGGCGCAAAATTCCGCCCTTCCCGCCGGCCAACCCCGCGCCTGGGCCCAGGCCGCGGCCACCAACGAACTCCACATCATCGACGACGACGGCAACGCACCCCTGCGCTATCGGATCCGCAAAATTGACACTCGTTCTGATACCACTCGTCTCATCATCGAAACCCGCCAGGGTGACGTCGCCCGACTCATCGAACGCAATGGCCAGCCCCTTACCGCCGCGGAAGACGCCGCCGAGCGTGAGCGCCTCAACGCCATCCTCCAGTCTCCGGCGGACTTCATCAAGCACCACAAGCGGGATAACTCCACCCGCACCGACGTTATGCAGCTCGTCAGTCTCATGCCACAAGCCATGATTTATACCTTTGTCCCCGGCCAGCCACAGTCTCAATCTGCAACATCCACGCAGGTTGTCATTGATTTTCGGCCAGATCCTGCGTTTCATCCGCCTAGTATGCTTGCTGATTTGCTTACTGGGTTGGAGGGGAGGATGTGGATTGATGCTGGTTCGCAGCATGTTACGCGGATTGAGGGGCAGGTTATTAAGATGGTCAACTTTGGGTTTGGGATTGTGGCTAGAATTGCGCCGGGTGGGACCATTGAGTTTGAGCAGACAAATGCGGGCGGGAACCGTTGGGTTTACTCGCATCTTGTTGAAAAATTTAGCGTTCGGGCGATGATGGTCAAGACGATTCCTGAAAATACGCGCATGAGCGCCAGCGACTTTCACCTGCTGCCGGCGCCGGTTACGTTTCAGGAGGCAGTTCATCTGCTCCTGGCTACGCCGATCCCGCTACGCTAAAAGGCAGGAAAGACGCAGGTTTTCGCTGTTTTTGACGGTGAAAAACACGGTTAGGACGGAGCGTTTTTACGGTGCTGCGGACGGAATTTACGGTGAAAATTCACCGTGACGGTGGGACGGTGCTAACGCACCGTCTTCCGCCTCACAGTAATCTTTTCCACACGCTCGCGCACCACCTCGAAGCCGCGTCCAGTTGAGGTCGGCACAACGATCTCGCCGGTCGAGCTTACGACGACCTCCGGTTCGATGATGTCCTCGGTCCAGTAGCGCTTCGAAGCTGAGACGTCTCCGGGGAGCTTGAAGTTGGGCAGGGACGAGAGCGCGATGTTGTGGGCTCTGCCGATTCCGGTCTCCAGCATGCCGCCGCACCAGACGGGAACGCCGTGTTGCTGGGCTACGTCATGGACGGCGATGGCCTCGGTAAACCCTCCGACGCGGCCTACCTTGATGTTCAGGATGCGGCCGCTGCCGAGCTCCAGGGCCGCCTGGGCGTCGCGGCGGTTGCGGATGCACTCGTCCAGGCAGATGGAGGTCTTGAGGCGCTTCTGGAGCTGGGCGTGGAAGTAGAAGTCGTCGTACCACATGGGCTGCTCGATCATGAGCAGGTTGAACTGGTCCCAGGTTGCGATGTGGTCGGCATCTTCCATGCGATAGGCGGAGTTCGCGTCGCAGCTCAGAAGGATATTCGGCCAGCGTTTGCGGACCTCTTCAAAGATCTTTACGTCCCAGCCGGGCTTGCACTTCAGCTTGACGCGCTGATAGCCCGCAGAGACCTCTGTCTCGATCTTTTCCATCAGTTTTTCGGGTGTCGGCTGAATGCCGATCGAGACGCCGCAGGGGATGGTATCCCTTGTGCCGCCGAGCAGCTTTGCCAGCGAGACGCCCTGGCGCTGCGCGTCCAGGTCCCAGACGGCGTTTTCCAGCGCGGACTTCGACATGCGGTGTCCGCGAACCTGCTCAAAGAGCGCGGGGCAATCGCGCCCGCTCTCAATCTCCTGGTGCAGGAGGCGCGGCGCCAACTCGGTTTCCGTGATGTGCCAGGCGGTGTCCACCATCTCGTCGGAGAAGTAAGGGTGCTCTCCCGCGACGCACTCGCCCCATGCGCTGAAGCCCTCACCCTCAAGCTCGACCAGCAGAATACGGCGGGCGGTGGTCACGCCAAAGCTGGTCTCAAACGGATAAGCGAGCGGCATATTCACCTCGCTCATATGTATTGCGTCAATCTTCATTCCATCTACTCACTTTCCCTATACATACTGTCTTACTTTGCGAACCTTTGCACCCATTGCGCCCAAAGGCCTCAATAAGCCAGGCCTTCATCCCAGACGCCCAGCAAGAAAGTCCCATCGCCGGCCGCGCTGCGCTCATAGCCAATTACCGATAATCCACGAGCAAATGCCTCTTCCAGCGCGGCGGCGTTATGTTCCTGCACCTCGCGGGCTTTGGGCCGGTCTTCATCAGAGGCCTTCCATTCCGAGATTGCCGCCGGGACTTCCACGCGTTCGGTGACTTCCATCAGCGGGGCTTGGCCAGCCAGCACCCGGGTGACGCGATCCGACTTCAACCACCACTCCGCATAGATCCTGTCCGTGGGCAGACCGCCGTGCAGCGGGGAGCTGGAAGCGCCATAAAAGTTCCGCCTGTATCGGCGTGAGATGGCGCCCAGCTTGGCAAAGTTCAGGTGCGAGTTCTTGACTTCCAGCGGGTCGAAGGTCCACTCCATCAGCTCGAACCCGCGCGCAATGGCGTCCTCGCGCTGGGCGAGCTTCAGCCGACGGCCTACACCGGCGTTGCGCCAGGCCGGCAGCACGGCCAAGTGGTGGGAGTGAAGATAGGCATGAGTGTTCCGCACCGCGGGCAGCGACATGGCATAGCCCACCAGTGTTTCGCCTTCGAAGGCGCCGAGCACCTGTCCGCCGATCTGCGACGCGAGCAGGAAGACCTTCTGCGTCATCATGCCGGAGAGGTCGTACGACCAGACTTCGTTCTGCAACTCCACACAGCGGTCGAACTGCTCCAGCTCCGTTAGTGCTTCAATCCGAATGACCTGCTTTACCTCTTGTGCAACCTCTGTAGTCAATCCTGCTTCCCTTCTTCTGCCTTGGCACGGGCCCATAACGCTTCGAGATCGTCAGGCGACCGGCCATCGAGACCGCTGGCTCCTGCCTTGCTTTCCATCGCGGCGAACCGGCGGCGAAACTTTGCATTGCTGTACCGCAGGGCTGATTCGGCATCGACCTTCAGATGCCGGGCCAGGTTCATCGCGGTAAAGAGCAGATCGCCGAACTCTTCTTCAACGCTGGCCGCGGTGCCACGCGCGACCTCAACCTGCAACTCGCCAATCTCCTCATCCAGTTTCTCAAATAATCCCGACGCGTCGGGCCAATCGAAGCCGACCTTGGCCGCTTTCGAGCCTAGTTTTCCGGCTTCGAGCGTCGCCGGCATCGTCCGCGGCACATCGCCCAGCATCGACCCGGGGACCTCCGCCGCGGGCTTTGCCTTCTTTTCTTCCATTTTAATCTGTTCCCAGTTGCGGAGCACGGCGGCGGAGTCCGCTGCGACGACGACGCCCCCGTCGTTCGGAGGGAAGATGTGGGGATGCCGCCGGATGAGCTTGGCGTTCAGGTTGTCCGCCACGTCCTTCAGGTCAAAGTATCCGGCTTCCTGCGCCATCTGCGCGTAGAAGAGCACCTGAAGCAACAGATCGCCGAGCTCGTCCTTGAGGTCGGGCCAAGCGCGGCGCTCGATGGCGTCAAAGACCTCGTAGGTCTCTTCCAGCGTATGCCGCTTGATGGAGTCGAAGGTCTGCTCGCGGTCCCAGGGGCAGCCACCGGGGCCGCGCAGGCGGGCCATGATCTCGGCCGACTCTTGCAGGCTGGCTGCGGTCTCACGCCGTAGCTGGGTGCCGTCGGTTTTCGTAACTTCATCCATCTAACCAGAATACTTGACCCACCCGTTCCTGGCCCGCAGTGATACTCTTTCCTGCATGGAGACCACTCCGAACTCGCAGCCCCGCAAACGCACCGCCTGGTGGGTGGTGGTGCTTCTGGCCGCGCCTTATATTGCGCTTTGCTTTCCTGGGCTTTATGCCCGCGCTACCCCGGCGCTGTTTGGTTTTCCGTTCTTTTACTGGTATCAGTTCGTGTGGGTCATTCTGACTTCGGTACTGCTTTATGTGGTTTATCGGCAGCTGAAGACGCGGTAATTGGGGCGGACGGATAAGAAGACGTGCCTCAGGGGCTGAAGCCCAGTTTGTGGTTTGCCTTTATTGTCCGGGCTGAAGCCCGGACCTATCTCAGAAGCAAAAGCAACGGCAACGACAAAGGCCAATACAGTGGTCCATTCGCTACGCTCAGGATGACGAGAGTTTGGGTGGGTGCAGGCTTCTGTAAGAACAAGCAACGACAAGCACGTCTCGTCGGATACTTCCTGACCCGCTACCGCATCCTCCGCCCTGTTGACGCGTCCAATAGACTTGGACCAGGTAAGGCTTTGTTTCTAATCCCTGTTCCCTGATCCCTAATCCCTGCTTTTATGGACCTTCTCGCCAAAATCCGAACCCTGCCTACCGG
>Ga0302316_10002176_pt1 | contig 14459 bp, 16 predicted proteins | sample III_Palsa_N3_2_FD_200456 | JGI IMG/M metagenome (GOLD analysis project Ga0302316, IMG submission 200456) | Peat permafrost microbial communities from Stordalen Mire near Abisko, Sweden - III_Palsa_N3_2 | ecosystem: Environmental > Terrestrial > Soil > Palsa > Peat permafrost | place: Sweden...
TCCATGTCGCATGACGCCATGAAGGGGGATTCGATGAAAGCGCCCGCCAGCGGCGGCAGCTCGGGCCACTGAGCGATCAATAGCTTTTTTGCGAAGGGCGTCGCGAACACGACGCTCTTTTGCGATGATTTCCTTCATCTATTTTGACGCGTTCAACAGCGGGTAGTTCATCGCGCATAATTGGGCGATATTTGGTCTCAGGCTATTCGCCGTGCGTGACTCGTTGGTCCATAAGCTTGGTATCCCATACCCGTTGATCCAGGCGCCGATGGCGGGCTCCACCACGCCGGATCTCGTCGCGGCCGTATCGCGCGCCGGTGGATTGGGTTCGCTCGGCGCAGGTTATCTGGAGCCGCAGGCGATGCTGGATCAGGCGGCGCAGGTTCGGCGACTGACCGATTGCCCTTATGCGATTGGTTTGTTCGTTCTGCCGGATGAATTCGCTGCCGATATGGCGGCGGTAAGCAAGGCGCGCGGGCAGCTCGATACGCTGATGGAGCGGGAAGGTCTCGCGGTACGCACCCGCATTCCGGAGCGATGGGCACCACGATTTTCCGATCAGCTGGCCGCGTTGTGCGAGGCGCGGCCAGCTGCGGCGATATTCGCCTTCGGGCTGATTGATGCTGAGCAGATACGACAGCTGAAACGGCGCCAGATCATCATTGTAGGCACGGCGACTACGGTGGCCGAGGCGCGCGCCTGGGCTGAATGCGGCGCCGATGCGGTGAGCCTGCAGGGCGCCGAAGCGGGCGGCCATCGCGGCACGTTTCTGCACGATGCCGACGACGCGATGATCGGGCTGTTCGCTCTGCTGCCACTGGTGGCACGCGCACTAGACATTCCGGTGATCGCAGCCGGCGGAATCATGGACGGTCGCGGCATGCTGGCCGCGGAAATTCTTGGGGCATCGGCCAGCCAGCTGGGAACCGCGTTTTTAGGCTGCCCGGAGAGTTCAGCCGCCGAGGCATGGAAGCACGATCTTACGCGGGCCGAAGAGCATTGCGTTACCACCATCCGCAGCTTCTCCGGCCGCGCCGCACGGGGCTTGCGCAATCGTTACGTAGAGGCGATGGAGCCTGATGCGTCGGATTTGCCGGTTTATCCGGTCCTGAACGCCCTTACTGCACCACTGCGCCGCGCGGCGGCCGAGGCGGGGCGCGGCGATCTGCTCTCGGAATGGTGCGGTCAGGCGGCAGCGCTGGTACGGCCGATGCCGGCTGCCGAGCTGGTGGGCGTCCTGATGGACGAATACCGGGAGGCCCGGCGCCTGCTTGCCGTTTGACCTGCCGCCGGGGCAGGCCGGTTATACTGCGGCCGCGCCATTCCGCGCGGTTATCTGTATCGAGGCTCCCCCTCTTGAGTACTGCCCGTACCAACAAGGCCGTCACCACGGCCACTTTGCGCAAGTCGGTCATCGACGCGCTGGAAGAATTGAAAGCCAAGGACGTGCGCGAAATCGACGTCCGCGGCAAGACCTCTATCGCCGATCTGCTGGTCATCGCTTCCGGTACTTCGGCCCGCCACGTCAAGTCCATCGCCAACGAAGTCACCAAGTTCGCCAAGCAGGCGGGTGTCGCGCCGCTGGGCGTGGAAGGCGAGGTCGAAGGCGAATGGGTGCTGGTGGATCTGGGCGACGTCATCGTCCACGTGATGCTGCCGCGAATCCGCGAGTTCTACGGCCTCGAGCGCTTGTGGACCGTGGGCGATCACGGCCACGACTTCGACGCCGCCCAAGCCGGCTGAGCAGGCTCTGGCATGCGCGCCCGCCTGATCGCTGTGGGCGAACGCATGCCGGGCTGGGTCGCAGAGGGCTTTGCCGAATACCGCAAGCGCCTCTCGCACGACCTGCCGCTGGAACTGATCGAACTCAAGCCCGGCACGCGCGGCAAGGGCCGCGACGATGCCCGTGCCATGCAGGACGAAGGCGCTTCGATATTGGCCGCGCTCCCGCGCGACACGCACATAGTCGCGCTCGACGGTCGCGGTAAGACCTGGTCCAGCGAAGAGCTCGCCGAACAGCTCGCGCGCTGGCGCATGAGCGGGCGTGACCTGGCTTTTCTCATCGGCGGCCCCGATGGTCACGCGCCCGAGGTACTGGCGTGCGCCGATCAGAACTGGTCGCTTGGACCGCTGACGCTGCCACATATGCTGGTGCGTCTGGTCGTGGCCGAGCAGCTGTATCGCGCCACGACGCTGCTGGCCGGACATCCCTACCATCGGGCTTAATGCCGCGTGCGTCACTTGACGCTGCCTCGCCCATGGTCGCCGCTATGCTGACGGTTTAATCCTCCGCCGGAACGTTCATGCTCTATCTCGCCTCGCAATCGCCTCGCCGTCGCCAGCTGCTAGAGCAGCTGGGCAGCGATTTTGTCGTGATCGATGTCGATGTGCCCGAACAGCGCGCACCGGGCGAATCACCGCAGGCTTACGTCAGTCGCGTGGCGCGTGAAAAGGCATGGGCAGGTCTGGCTGCTCTTGGCAACGAGTCGAACGCGCGGGTGCTCGGTGCAGATACCGAAGTCGTGCTCGACGATGAAGTCTTCGGCAAGCCCCGCGATGCCGGGGATGCCGCCACCATGCTGCGTCGCCTGTCGGGCAAAACCCACGCGGTGATTTCCACGGTTTGGCTCGTCGACGGTCATCGCGAGCGGTCGGAAACCAGCGTTTCGCAGGTCCGCTTTGCGACGCTAGACGAGGCAACCATTGCGGCCTACATTGCTACGGGCGAGCCGTTCGGCAAGGCTGGCGCGTATGCCATCCAGGGCCGTGGCGCCGCGCTGATCGAGTATCTTGAAGGCAGCTACTCCGGCGTCATGGGCCTGCCGGTTTTTGAAACGACGCGGCTGCTGCGAAATTTCAACGCAGCGCCTTAGCGGCAAAGCTCCGGACGTCTGAATCAGGCGGAGCCCGCGGTTACGAACCAGGCCACGACCGCAAGCAGGTTGTTGACGCCGTGCGCGAGTACCGCCGGCCACAGTGATCCTGCGCGAAGGCGCAGCCATGCCAGGGCGCTGGCAAGCAGCATCAGATCCGGCAGCGCGTACCATTGCCATTGCATGCTGGGCAGATGAGACACGGCAAACAGCAGCGAACTGATGGCCACGCTCCAGCCGATCTGCCATCGCTTCATGAGCGCCGACAACAGGATGCCGCGAAACAGGATTTCTTCGACCAGCGGACCGATGCTTGTCACCGCCACGACCAGCGCTATGCGCAGCCCAAACGGCGTATGCATGCCCAAGTTCTGGACGTCCTGCGTTACCGTTTTGCCGTTTGCCAGCACCGAGGTCAGCAGGCCACCCAGCAGCGGCGCGGTCACGCCGACCGCAACAGCCAGCACGAATAACGCTGGATTCACCGGCATCACCATGCCGAGACCCGGCGGCCGCGACAGCGACCACAGCGCAGGCCATTTACCGCGAACCAGAGGAACAATGACCGCGGCTGCCACGCCGAGCGTCAGCATCACCAGGATCGCCGGCATGCCAGGGTGGCCGAGCATGGCGCGAATCTCCCCGCCGATGGGTTGGATGCCGCGTTCGATTTGTACGAAGCCGGTGCCCAGACCCATAAGCAGGGCGATCAGACCGCTGGCGACCGCCTGCAGCAGAAAATACAAAGCGATAAGACCGATCGCTGCTGACAGGCTGGGCGGCTCGATCCGGCTCGACCAATCCGGCGACTGCGATAGCGGCGTGTCGGGAGGAAGGACGGTCATCGAAGCCCGCCGCTTAGCACGGCATACCGCGCCTCAGCCGATCATCATCGCGCGCACGATGCCGATACCCGCCATCAGCACCAGCGCGGCCCAGCCCAGCATGCTCACGATAAAGCCGCCGCCGCGGTTGGCCGGGTCCTTCAGATAGGCAAGGGCGTACCATGCGCGGCCGACCAGCCAGATCAGGCCCGCGGTACCCGCCCAGAGCCCGCCAAACCCGTGCGTCGCCGCCAGCCACAGCACCGGCAAAAACATCACCGTGTTTTCGATGGTGTTCATCTGAACGCGATAAGCACGCTCGAAGTCAGGGTGCCCGCTGATCGCCGGCGCCTTGATGTCGTGTTTGCCGCGCGCTTTGGCCGTCACGAACATGGTGCCGAACAGAAGCAGTACGGTAAGCAGGGTTACCAGCGCGGGCAGCTCGATCATGGTTTTCACTCGTGGGCTAAACGCGCACTGTAGCTGCAGCGCTCGCGTGGCGCTAACCGTCGCAAGAAGTTATTGTCAGCGGCGTATATAGGGCTGCGCTATCGGTCATGGGGGGACGTATGGATTGGCAGAAAGGCGAAAGCAGCAACAACGTTGAAGTGGACAGCGGCAGCGGCGGTGGGCCGCGTTTCGGCGGCGGCCGCATGGGCATCGGCGGTATCGTGGTGCTGGCGATCCTGGGCTGGATCTTCTTCAAGAACCCGTTGGCGCTGCTGGATCAGGGCGGTGGCCAGAGCGGCGCGCCGACGCCGACCTCGCAGCCGGCGCAGGTTGACCCGCAGCAGAAGGATTTTGTCAGCCGCATACTGGGTTCGACCGAAAAAACCTGGGGCGATATGTTTGCCGCGCAAGGCAAGACGTACGTGGACCCGAAGCTTGACCTGTTCAGCGGCGGCGTGAACACCGCCTGCGGCGCGGCGTCGACCGCGGTGGGTCCGTTCTACTGCCCGGGTGATCAGAAGGTGTATTTGGATCTCGCGTTTTTCCAGGAGCTGCAGAACCGCTTTCACGCGTCCGGCGATTTCGCCCGCGCCTACGTCATCGCGCACGAAGTCGGCCATCACGTGCAGAAGCTCACCGGCGTGTTCGATCAGGTGGACGCCGCGCGTCGCCGCGGCGCGCCGATGGACGGCGCCGACGGACTCTCGGTGCGGCTGGAGCTGCAGGCCGACTGCTACGCCGGCGTGTGGGCCAATCGCACCCAGGCCCGTCTGCAGTGGCTGCAACCCGGCGACGTGGAGTCGGCGCTCAATGCGGCCAGCCAGATCGGCGACGACACGCTGCAGCAACAGGCGCAGGGCCGGGTGGTGCCCGATTCATTTACCCACGGCACCTCGGCGCAGCGGGTGAAGTGGTTCAAGGCCGGCCTCAACACCGGCGATATGGCTCAGTGCAATACGTTTGCCGGCGAGCCGTGAGGTTGATCTATGCGGCCTAGGCGTATATTCGATGTCGCTGCTTTGAGTGTTGCCGAGTTTGACTGACCCGATGGACCATCCCTGCCTGCGCTGCGGCGCCTGCTGCGCGTTTTTCCGAGTGGCCTTTCATTGGTCCGAAGCGGAGGGCGTGACCGGCGGCAACGTGCCGCTGGCGCTGACCGAGAAACTCGATCCGCATCGTCTGGCGATGCGCGGCACCAATGCCGCCAAGCCGCGCTGCGTCGCCCTGGTCGGCGTGGTCGGCCACGTGGCGCATTGCGGCGTCTACGAACAACGTCCGTCGGTATGCCGCGAAGTCCAGCCGTCGTGGGAGTTCGGTACGGTGAGCGCGCAGTGCGACAAGGCGCGCCTGGCCCATGGACTGCCGCTGCTGACGCCGCGGGACTGGTCCGCCATGCCGCACGCGTCGTCGCCGAACGATTGATTGACTCTGCTTAGTTGTCGCGTTGCATCAGTTGAAGCGATAAATATCCATGGCGAGAAACCCGAGGTCGATACCGGCATCAATGCGCTGTGCGTGAACGTCCGGGCCGGCTGCGCCCAGCGCGACGAACAGCGGCAGCAGATGCTCGTCCGTGGGATGGGCGCGCTCGGCGCCGGGTGCCTGGCGACGATAATCGAGCAGGGCATCGACATCGCCGGCGACCAGCCGCTGTTCGATCCATTCAATGAACGGTCGCACATACGGCGCCAGGCGCTGCTCGCTATAGCCGGCGCCGAAGTCGTGCAGGTTGTGCGTGATGCTGCCCGAGCCGATGACCAAGACGCCCTCGTCGCGCAGCGACGCCAGGGCGCGGCCGACGGCGTATTGATGCGCCGGTCCGAGCTCAGGCTGGATGGTGATCGGTACCACCGGAATATCGGCGTCGGGATAAAGCAGGCGCAGCGGAACCCAGGCGCCGTGATCGAGTCCTCGTGAGGGATCGATCGTGGCGGATAGATCCGCTCTCGTCAGCAGTTCAGCCACCTTTACGGCCAAATCGGGCGCGCCCGGTGCGGGATAGTTCAACTGATAAAGCGGGGCTGGAAAGCCACGAAAATCGTGGATGGTTTCCGGCGTGGCTGCGCCGCCGACCTGCGGCTTGCGCGACAGCCAGTGCGCGCTGGCCATGACGATGGCGCGGGGCTTCGGCAGCAGTGCGGCCAGCTCGACCAACCGCTGGCCGGTAAGCCCCGGCTGCAGCGCTGTCATCGGCGAGCCGTGGGAGATATAAAGGCTGGGCAAGGAGGTCATGACGGCCGGGTCTCAAGGAGATGCACCAAAGATAGGGGCAATTCCGTCATTTGCATCATTGAAGGCGTGCGCTGCCCAGAAACGATCCGTCGCATGTTCGGAACAATCCGATCGGTGCACGGTTGGCGCAATAAAAAAGCCGCAGCGTGCGGCTGCGGCTTTAGTTCGTGGCTTCTGATCAGGGCTTGCGGTGCGGTGGCTTGCCGCCGCCCGGCCTGAAGCCGCCGGGCTTCGGGCCACCGGGTTTGAAACCGGGCTTGCCCGAACCGCCCGGCTTGCGCGCTGGCGGCGCGCTGCTGGAGGCCGTGTCGTTGCCGTCCCACTCGTGAATGCGCAGCTGCTGCTGCACTACCCAGACCTTTTTCAGATGCTCGAACACTTCCTTCGGCATGCCGTCCGGCAGATCGATCAGGCTGTAGTGGTCGCGAATGCTGAGACGGCCGATGAACTGGCTTTCCAGCCCGGCTTCGTTGGCGATGGCGCCGATGATGTTGCCCGGCTTCACGCCGTGCTCGTGGCCGACTTCGACGCGATACGTGCGCTTGCCTTCCTCGGTAGCGTGCGCGCGAACCGGCCGGTTGCCGAACTCGCGCGCCGGCGCGCCGTCATGCGAGGCGGACTCGCGAGATTTGAAGTCGCGGGCGGGACGGCTGGAGGCACTGTCACGATCCGCCGGCGGACGACGCTCGCCGGTCGGCCGGTCGCGCGACGGACGATCCGACGAGGCACGGTCATGCCGGCCGTTATCGTGCGTGGGCCGTTCACGTGACGAACCCTCGCGCGGCGACGACTCGTACTTTTCGCGCTTCGGCGGTGGCGCCAGCAGCAGCGGCTGATCGCCCTGGGCGATACGCGCCAGCGCGGCGGCGATTTCGAGCGCCGGCACGTTGTGCTCCTGCTCGTACTGCTCGATCAGCTTCTGGAATTCGCCCAGGTCGCCCTGCGCCAGCATGTCGCTGATGCGCTGCTTGAACTTGCCGATGCGCACATCGTTGACCACGTCGACCGACGGCAGCTGCATCTGCTCGATCGGCTGACGCGTGGCGCGCTCGATCGCGCCGAGCATGCCGCGCTCGCGCGGGCTGACGAACAGTATCGCCTCGCCGCTGCGACCGGCGCGACCGGTGCGGCCGATGCGATGCACGTAGCTCTCGGTGTCGTACGGGATGTCGTAATTGAACACGTGGCTGATGCGCTCCACGTCGAGTCCGCGCGCGGCGACGTCGGTCGCGACCAGGATGTCGAGCTTGCCGTCTTTCAGCTGCTGGATCACCCGCTCGCGCTGCGCCTGCGCAATGTCGCCATTGATCGCAGCGGCCGCCAGGCCACGTGCCTGCAGCTTGCCGGCGAGTTCTTCGGTGGCCTGCTTGGTGCGCGCAAAGATGATCATCGCGTCGAACGGCTCGGCTTCGAGGATGCGCGTCAAGGCATCGAGTTTGTGCATGCCGCTGACGAACCAGTAACGCTGGCGAATGTTCGGCGCGGTGGTGGTCGACGACTTGATCGTGACCTCGACCGGATCCTTCAGATGCTTCTGCGCGATCTTGCGGATCACCGACGGCATGGTCGCCGAGAACAGCGCGACCTGACGTTCCGGCGGGGTGGCCAGCAGCACTTTCTCGACGTCGTCGATAAAGCCCATGCGCAGCATTTCATCGGCTTCGTCGAGCACCAGGAAGCGCAGCTCGGACAGATCCAGCGTGCCTTTGTCCAGGTGATCGATCACCCGGCCCGGCGTACCGACGACGACGTGCACGCCGCGCTTGAGCGAATGCAACTGCGGGCCGTAGCTCTGGCCGCCGTAAATCGGCAATACCTGGAAACCGGGAATATGCGCGGCGTAGCGCTGAAATGCTTCGGCCACCTGGATGGCCAATTCGCGCGTGGGGGCCAACACCAGCGCCTGCGGCTTGCCGGCGCGCGGATGGATGCGCGACAGGATCGGCAGGGCGAACGCGGCGGTCTTGCCGGTGCCGGTCTGGGCCTGGCCGAGCACGTCGCGGCCTTCCATCAGCGGTGGAATGGTGGCGGCCTGAATCGGCGAGGGCGACTCGTAGCCGACATCGCCAAGAACGCGGATCACCTCGGGGGGGAGGCCAAGAGTGCTGAAACCGGCAGCGATAGCCGGGGTGGAATCGGGGGACGCGGGGGACATGGGAGCCTTCGATGTCATGCTGAGGGCATGCAAGGGTGTAAGAAGACCTCTATTGTAACAGCCCCTTGCGTCAAGGCCCGCTGCAACATGCGCCATGCCACGGCTTTGTGCTAATCCAGTCCCGGTTGATCCGGCTATTTCTCAGGAGCAAGCATGCATCATCGACTCAGAGATCGCGTGGCGCTGATCACGGGCGCCTCCTCCGGCATCGGCGAGGCGACTGCGCTGGCCTTGGCCGAAGCGGGGGCCAAGGTGGCAATCGCGGCGCGGCGCGGCGAGCGCCTGCAGGCATTGGCTGAGCGTCTGCGCGAACTGGGTCAAGAACCGCTGGTGCTGGTGGCCGATCTGCTCGACGAACACGAGGCGCAGCGCATCGTTGCCGACACCGAGGCGCACTTTGGTCAGCTCGATATCCTGGTCAACAATGCAGGCGTGATGTATCTGGAGCCCGTCGCCGAGGCCGACCTGGGTCGCTGGCGCAGCATGCTGGAATTGAACGTACTCAGTCTGATCGCCTCCTCGCAGGCGGCGCTAGCTGGCATGACGAAGCGCCGCGATGGCCATATCGTCAATGTGGCATCCACCGCCGGGCGCATCGCCAATCCCAATGCGGCCGGCTATTCGGCCACCAAGTTCGGCGTTGTGGGCTTTTCGGAGGCGCTGCGCCGTGAGGTCTACCAGCACAATATCCGCGTCAGCGTGATCGAGCCCGAACTGGTCGCGACCGAACTGCGCGAACACATCGGCCACGCCGAGGTGAAAAAGACGATCAACGCCTGGGCCGACAGCCTGCGTCAGCTGCAGCCCGAAGATGTCGCCCATGCCATCGTGTTCTGCGTCAGTCAGCCGGCGCACGTCAATATCAACGAAATACTGATGCGACCCACCGACCAGGAGCGATAGCCGCCATGAGCACCCTCGAGAAAATCTCCGAACAGCGCAGCTTCGGCGGCGTGCAGGGCATTTACCGGCATGACTCAACCGCGTGCGCGGGGCAGATGCGTTTTGCGGTGTATCAGCCGCCGCAGGCTGAAAAAGGGCCATGCCCCGTGCTGTATTACCTGGCCGGGCTTACCTGTACCGAAGAAACCGCCACCATCAAGGCCGGTGCGCAGCGCTGGGCCTCGGAGCTGGGGCTGGTCCTGGTGATGCCCGATACCAGCCCGCGCGGCACAACTATTGAAGGCGCGACCGGCGACTGGGAGTTCGGTGAAGGCGCCGGCTTTTATCTCGACGCCACGCAAGCGCCCTGGTCGAAGAACTTCCGCATGTACAGCTACATCGTCGACGAGCTGCCGGCTCTTATCGCGGAAAACTTTCCGATCGATGCCTCACGCAGCAGCATCTTCGGCCATTCGATGGGCGGACACGGTGCGTTGACCATCGCACTGAAAAACCCGCATCGCTATCGCTCGGTGTCCGCGTTCGCCCCCATCGTCGCGCCCAGCCAGGTACCGTGGGGACACAAGGCGCTGCCACGCTATCTTGGCGAGGACACCTCGACCTGGGCCGATTACGACGCTTGCGAGCTGGTGCGAAAACAAACCTTCCCCGGCACCATCCTGATCGATCAGGGCGAGGCCGATCAGTTCCTGGAGGGCCAGCTGAAGCCGGAGCTGTTCGACCAGGCCTGCGCCGAGGCCGGGCAGGCGCTGTTGCTGCGCCGGCAGGCGGGCTACGACCACAGCTACTGGTTTATCTCTACCTTTATGGAAGACCACCTTCGTCATCACGCGGCGGCGCTTGCCGGTTCCTGACGATAGTCGACGGTGGGACATAAAAAAGGCGACCCGAAGGTCGCCTTTTTTGTGCTGCTTGAATCAAATCGACTAGGCTTTGGCGGCCGGACGCTGGTTCGAGCGGCGGCGCTGGTTGCCGGCGGCATGGTCGCCGCGGCCCTGCGGCGCGTAGCCGGCGGGGCGTGCGGAACCGGCCGGCTTGCCCTGCCGCGGCGCGCGCGACTGGCGCTGACCGCCGCCACCCTGCTTCGGCCGCGGTGCGCCCGCATCCAGCCGCAGCGGTGCGGAAGGCTCGTAGCCGGGGACCGGGTTGATCGCGATGTCCTGTTTCAGCAGCTTGCGGATGTCGTGCAGCAATCCGCTCTCGTCGTGGCTGACCAGCGAAATCGCCAGGCCTTCCATGCCGGCGCGACCGGTGCGGCCGATGCGATGCACATAGTCCTCGGCCACCGACGGCAGATCGAAGTTGATCACGATCGGCAGCTGGTCGATATCGATACCGCGAGCGGCGATATCGGTGGCCACCAGCACGGTGATGCGGCCGCTCTTGAAATCGCTCAGGGCACGGGTGCGGGCGTTCTGGCTCTTGTTGCCGTGGATCGCGGCGGTGCGCAAGCCCGAGGCATTGAGGAAGGTGACCAGCTTGTCAGCGCCATGCTTGGTGCGGCTGAACACCAGCGACTGGCGACGGCTGTCGACCGACAGCAGATGCAGCAGCAGGTCGCGCTTTTTCGCGGCGTCAACCGGATGCACCTGGTGGCTGACCAGGGTGGTGACGGTGTTCGGTGCGGAGACCGAAATCTCTTTCGGGTTGTGCATGAACTCCATCGCGAGTGCCTTGATCGCCGGAGCGAACGTGGCCGAAAACAGCATCGTGTGACGCTTCTTCGGCAGCGCCACGAGAATGCGCTTCAGCGCGGGCAGGAAGCCCATGTCGAGCATGCGGTCAGCTTCGTCCAGGATCAGCGTCTCGACGCCGGACAGGTCCAGCGTGCGCTGCTGCATATGATCCATCAAGCGACCCGGCGTGGCGATGACCACATCGACGCCGCGGCGCAGCGCGTTGATCTGCGGGCCCATGCTGACGCCGCCGAAGATCGTGGTGGCGCTGACCTGGATGTGCTTGCCGTAGTCACGCAGGTTCTCGTGAACCTGGGCCGCCAGCTCGCGCGTCGGGGTGAGAATGAGCGCACGCGGACGGCGCGTCATGGTCTGGCCGCTGGTCGACAGGCGCTGCAGCAGCGGCAGTACAAAAGCGGCAGTCTTGCCGGTGCCGGTTTGCGCGGCAGCGAGCAGGTCGTGACCTTCAAGCGCGGCGGGAATCGCGGCGGCCTGAATCGGGGTGGGTTTGGTGTAGCCGTAATCGGCAAGCGCACGCAACAACGCGGGCGCGAGGCCCAGCGAATCGAAAGACATGAGTAACACTCCTGAGCAACCCGGAGTGTTCATACCGTGTTGCAGACTTGGGGATAGACGCGGCGATTGCCGCTGAAGTCAGAACGACTTCGCCGCCAAGTATAGCGCGATAACCGTCGTCGCGCTTGTTTTTGTTGCAGCGAAGCAAAAAAGGTCGCCGAGCAACGTCTGCGCACATCGCCGGCTTTCGCTAGCCGGTCCGCGGAGCACTTGTGCTAAATCTTCATCTTCGGCGTTGCAAACGAGGTACGCGTCCGGCATACGATAAGAACTATTCGTGGACTGAACTCAAGGAAAGCCAGATGTCGCTGCTTGCGCCCCTGCGGGAACTCAACCACACCCAGCGGCATACCGTGCTTGCCAGTTTTCTTGGATGGACGCTCGATGCGTTCGATTATTTTCTGCTCACCTTCGTCATCGTTGGTGTCGCCAAGGAGTTCGGTGTCGACAATAAGGCCGTGACCTACGGCTTGTTCCTGACCCTGGCAGCGCGACCGATCGGCGCGTTGCTGTTTGGACGGCTGGCCGACCGTTTCGGCCGCCGGCCGATCCTGATGCTCGACATCATCCTGTTCTCAATATTTGAATTGGCCACCGCATTTTCGCCGTCGCTGACCGTGCTGCTGGTGCTGCGCTTTCTGTTCGGCGTGGCGATGGGCGGCGAGTGGGGTATCGGCGCTTCGCTGGCGATGGAGTCGATTCCGGCCAAATCGCGCGGCCTGATCTCGGGGCTGCTGCAAAGCGGCTATCCCTGCGGCTTTTTTCTCGCGGCGCTGGCGAACTGGCTGCTGGTCGATCACATCGGCTGGCGCGGTCTGTTCATCGTGGGTGCGGTGCCGGCACTGCTGGTGCTGTATATCCGCCGCAGCGTGCCGGAGTCGCCGGTATGGGAGAGCGGCAAGGCTACGCGTCAAAAGCAGACGCTGCGCGAATCGATGCGCGGGCACTGGAAGCTCGGCATTTACCTGATGCTGCTGATGGCCGCGTTCAACATGTTTAGCCACGGCTCGCAGGACATGTACCACACCTTTGAGCAGGTCAACCTGCATCTGGACACCAGTTCGGGCACCGCCTTCATGCTGGTGGCGCTGCTCAATCTGGGCGCCCTGGTCGGCGGACTGTTTTTCGGCGTACTGTCCGAGCGCATCGGCCGGCGCAAGGCGATGATCATCGCCGCGCTGCTGGCGATTCCGGTGATCCCGCTGTGGGCGTACGGCGGCTCGCTGCTCCTGCTGGGTCTGGGCGCGTTCCTCATCCAGGTGATGGTGCAGGGCGCCTGGGGCGTGGTGCCGACCCACCTCAATGAGCTCTCGCCGGGCCCGATGCGCGCCACGCTGCCGGGCTTTGCCTATCAGATGGGCAATCTGCTGGCGGCGGGCACGGCAACGGCGCAGACCTGGATCGCCGATCAGCACGGTCACGACTTCGCCTTTGCCATGTCGCTTTGGATTGCCGTGGTGGCGGTCATTCTGGCGCTGCTGGTCTGGCTGGGGCCGGAAGCGCGCGGGCTGGATTTCGAGAAAGAGCCCACCTGATAGAATCGCCGCCTTTCATCATTCGAGAGACAGGCAATGAAGGCTGGCAAGGACAAGGTCATCGCACTCCACTACACGCTGACGGTCGACGGCGAGAAGGTCGAGAGTTCGCACGATCGCGAGCAGCAGCTATGGGTGCTGCTGGGCCACGGTCAGCTGATTCCGGGTCTGGAAAAGGCGCTTGAGGGCCACGAGGCCGGCGATACGCTGGAAGTCGACGTCGCGGCTGCCGACGGCTATGGCGAGCGTCAGGAAGACCAGATTCAGCGCATGTCGAAAAAATACTTTCCGCAGGCCAATCGCCTGAAGGCCGGCATGGTGACGATCCTGCAGCTGAAGGAAGGCGGCCAGCGCGCGGTGACCGTGCATAAGGTCGGCATGAGCACGATCGACGTCGATCTCAACCATCCAATGGCTGGTAAGGACCTGCACTTTGACGTGAGCGTGACCGACGTGCGCGAAGCGACCGAGGAAGAGCTGCAGCACGGCCATGCGCATGCGCCGGACGCCGCCGCGCACTGATGGTTTCTATTCGAAGATCATAAAAAACGGCGCCGTTGAGCGCCGTTTTTTATGGATTCCGATACGGCTTCAATCCAGTAACCGCTTGCCGTAGACGAAATGATCGCGCCAGTACGGGCCGTCAATATCATCCAGCCGCACCGTGCCACCGCTGTTCGGCGCGTGCACGAAACGTCCTTTGCCGACGTACACCCCGACATGGCTGACGCCGCCGCTGCCGCCGAAGAAGACCAGGTCGCCGCTAGCCAGATCGGTCATCTGCCGTACCTTTTCGCCGTTCATCGCCGCCATCTCGCGCGAACTGTGCGGAAGCAGCAGGTCGGCGGCGTTGCGGTAGATGTAGTCGACCAGGCCACTGCAGTCGAAGCCGCCGTCCGGCGTATTGCCGCCCCACCGATACGGTGTGCCGACCAAAGCGATGGCGCGAAACAGTACATCATTCGCCGTTCCGGTGCTGGCCGTCGACGGCGCGCGGGCCGGCAGATCGGCCAGCGAGGAATGCGAGTCCTTGAACGTCGCTTCGCGCCGATGCGGCGCGCTGGAACAGGCGGCCAGTAGGAGAATGACACCCGCCAGAATCAGGCGACGGGCAGTCCGCCATGACGGCAGCGCATGCGCAAAACGGATGGCAGGATCCTGGCGCATAAAAAACCTCGGCGAGTGACGCGCCGAGGTTATCAAATCAATAGCTTATAAGGAAGTTCTCAGAGACT
>Ga0302316_10002190_pt1 | contig 14403 bp, 7 predicted proteins | sample III_Palsa_N3_2_FD_200456 | JGI IMG/M metagenome (GOLD analysis project Ga0302316, IMG submission 200456) | Peat permafrost microbial communities from Stordalen Mire near Abisko, Sweden - III_Palsa_N3_2 | ecosystem: Environmental > Terrestrial > Soil > Palsa > Peat permafrost | place: Sweden...
CTTGCTTCCGTCCACCGACCGAATTCCTGCAGAGACGTTGCAGAAGATCGGCAGCTTCGTAGCGGAAGGCGGCAAGGCTATCGCAGTCGGCCGAATTCCATCGCTGTCCGCGGAGGGCAAGCCGCTCGAAATTCCTCCCATCTGCAGTCCCCGGGCAGCTAAAAGCACCCTATCTGCATGTCATCCGCTCTTTGAATCTGCTGCTCATACCTTCGTTGCGGATCCATCGGGGCTTGACGCGGCTCTGCACGCCGCGGTTGAACCGGACCTGCAGCTAAGCGAAACGGATGCAGCAGTCCGGAGCCAAATCGGCTTCATTCGCCGAAAGCTCGGCTTTGCGGACATCTACCTTGTCGTTAACACAGGCAATCAAACGATCCACACGACGGCAAGTTTTGCGACCCACTTTAGGTACGCCGAACAGTGGGACCCAGACAGGGCCGCTGTGACATCGGCGTCCGCGAGGTTGCAATCCATCAACCTCGCGCCGTATCAAGCTTGCGTCTTCGTCTTCTCAAACACTGAGCCCAACGTTGAACCTACGTATTCAATTGCCACTTCCCGCCAACTCGCTGACCTCAGCAAAAACTGGCAAGTCCAGTTCGCCTCAATCGGCAGGACCTACGACGAGGACACTCTGACCGACTGGACCGCCAACCCCGCCACCCTCAACTACTCAGGCGAAGTAGTCTACCGGCGCTCGTTCACCGAGCCCGAATCCTCGGATCATAATGTGGTTCTCCTCACAATCGATGGTGGCAAGCCGCTATCCGGAATGCCAGAGCCGGAACCGCAGGACGCGGCCGTCGGGCCTAACGACATGCCGAACCCATTGGTCACCCACACCGGTCCAGGGATGCGTGCGTACTACGAAGCCCCCATTCGGGAAGCAGCGTTGATCGACATCAACGGAAAATTCGCTGGCGCGCTCTGGCATCCACCCTACGTTCTTGACGTGACGACGTACCTCAAGCCCGGGCGTAACGACATTGAGATTCACGTTTACAACACTGCCCTCAACGCGTGGTCTGCTCTACCTCCGCGCAACTACGCGCCCCTGATTGCAAAGTATGGAGACCGGTTCCAGATGCAGGATCTCGACAAGGTTATGCCGATCTCCTCAGGGCTTGTCGGCTCCATCCACCTCGTCAGCGCGGAGACAAAATGAATCGTTCCCTGGCGGTTCTCTCCCTTGCGGTGGCCCTATTTTCGTCTCCGTCGCTGGCTGCCACGTTCAATGTCAAAGACTTTGGAGCAAAAGGTGATGGCACGACACTAGATACCGTAGCCATTCAAAAGGCGATTGATGCAGCCGCACCATCGGGTGGCGCGGTCACCTTCAACCCGGGGACGTACCTGTCGGGCTCCATCTTCATCAAGAGCCACGTCACGCTTGAAATCGGTAAGGGTGTCACTCTGCTTGGTTCGCAGCGGCTATCGGATTACGCCGTCATGCCCACGCGAATCGCCGGCATCGAAATGTCATGGCCCGCCGCGCTGGTCAATGTCTATAAGCAGTCCCATGCCACCATCGAAGGGCAGGGAACGATCGACGGCGACGGAAAGTTTTTTTGGGATAGCTACTGGGCTCTGCGCAAAACGTACGACTCGCAAGGTCTTCGCTGGGCAGCGGACTACGACGCACAGCGGCCGCGGCTCATCCAGATATTCGAGTCCAATCACGTCCAGCTAGGCGGCGGACTCACCCTCATGCGCTCCGGCTTCTGGACTGTGCACATCTGCTATGCCACCGATGTAAGGGTCCACGAGATCACGATTCGCAACAACATTGGCGGCCGCGGTCCGTCCACAGACGGCGTGGATATCGACTCGTCTCGCCACATTCTTGTTGAACACGCGGACATCTCCGTCAACGACGATGCCCTTTGCCTCAAGGCCGGCCGCGACGCCGACGGTCTTCGTGTGAATCGCTCCACCGAGGACGTGGTGATCCGCAACTCGATCGTGCGCGATGGCGCCGCCGTCCTCACCATCGGCAGTGAGACCTCGGGAGGCTTCCGCAATATCCAGGCCTACAATCTCACCGGCCTGTCTCACGTAGGAGTTGGCATTCTCTTCAAATCCGCGCACACGCGTGGCGGCTGGGCAGACAATATCCGCATTCACGACATCACCTTGACCGACGTGCCCGTGGCCCTGCGCATTACCATGAACTGGAATCCGAGCTACAGCTACGCCAAAATTCCTTCGGCAATGACTTCCTATCCCGGCTACTGGAAAGTGCTTGCAACTCCTGTTCCGCAGGCCCAGGGAGAAGCCAAATTTCATAACGTTCGCATCTGGAACCTGAAGGCAACTGGTGCCACGACGGCATTTGAGGTTGACGCATTTCCCGATAGGCGGCTGGATAACTTCAACTTCAGCCACATTCAAATTGACGCCGCTACGGCAGGTCATATATCCGATGCAGAGAATTGGAAATTCTCCGATACGACCATAAAGACCGCAGACGGCAGCGTCGTCGCGCTGTCTGATAACGCCAACGTGCAAGGCATCCCGGCACATAGCAGCGCCGCGCAGCCCTCCGCAGCAACCACCTCTAAGAACGTCTCTACGCAGGATCAAAGCCTATGAAGATATATCGTTCGGTACGAACGCTCGCCCTTTGCCTTTTCGCCGTGACCACGACTGCGCTGTGTGCCCAGTCCTATCCGCTGCCCACGCCCGTGCAACAGCAGGGAATCGACAAGGATACGACTCGTCACTTCGGAGACGCGCCGGCTGACCCGGGTCCATTGGCTACCGATTTATCGCCTGCAATCGCGCCCTCAGCCATCGATAAGGCTACCCGCAAGGTCGCCGACTGGGAACTCGCCCGATCGCAGCCGTACTTTGACCGCATCTGGACGTGGAGTGTTCTGTACAGCGGCTTCATGGCAGCGTCCAAGTCGACAGGCGATCCAAAGTATCGCGACGCCATGACGGCGATGTCCCAGAAGTTCGAGTGGTCGCTGCGCAGCAGGTTGCCCAATGCAGATGATCAGAGCGTTGCCCAGACGTATCTCGAGCTATATCTGCTCGATGGTAAGAAGGACGAGCAGATGATCACGCCAACTCACGGCGACCTCGACGCGGTAATGAAACTGGACACGCTCAAGCCGGGTGATCCACGAATCCCGTGGTGGTGGTGCGACGCACTCTTTATGGCTCCCCCGGTGTGGTCAAGGATGTACGCAGCAACCGGCGATCACGACTACATCAATTATTTGAACAGTCAGTGGCAGCGGACCTCTGATCTGCTCTATGACAAGGACGACCACCTGTACGCACGTGACGAGTCCTACAAGGACAAACGCGAACCCAATGGAAAGAAGATCTTCTGGTCGCGCGGCCAGGGCTGGGTGATGGGTGGCATCGTGCGAACGCTCGAATATCTGCCACAGGATGACACCCGGCGACCGTTTTATGTCGAGCAATTGCGGCAGATGTCCGGTCGCGTCTCTGAACTCCAGCAACCCGATGGCTTATGGACTTCCGCCTTACTTGATCCAAAGGATTTTCCTGAGCCCGAGATGTCAGGGTCGGCGCTGATGGTCTATGCCATGACCTGGGGCGTGAATCAAGGCATTCTCGATGCGAAGACTTACCGGCCCATCATCGAACGGGCGTGGCAAGGGATGTTACATCACGTCTATGCCGACGGCAGGCTGGGATCCATTCAACAAACCGGCGCTGAGCCTGCGTACTACCTGGCTAGCTCCAGTTATAACTATGGGGTCGGAGCGTTTCTGTTGGCCGCCAGCGAACTGAAGCGCATGGCTGCGATGGAACAACCAGCGTCCGTCGTGAACACTGATCCCGGGGCAAACGTCCAGCTCATACTTCCTGAGCACCTCAAGCCGGGCATACCAACCATCTGGCTCATAGGCGATTCGACGGTACGCAATGGGCGGGGCGACGGCGCCAATAATCAAATGGGCTGGGGTGACGAATTGGCTCCATTCTTCAATCTCGATAAGGTCAACATCGTGAACCTCGCCATCGGTGGAAGAAGTTCGCGAACCTACATCACCGAAGGCCACTGGGCTGAGGTACTGAAGGTGATTAAGCCCGGCGATATTGTCCTGATCCAGTTCGGTCACAATGACAGTGGTCCGCTCGACGACGATGCCCGCGCGCGTGGTTCAATCCCCGGCATCGGCGATGAAGAAAAAGTAATTTATAACCCGGTGCAGCGGCGACGGGAGACCGTGCACACTTTTGGCTGGTACATGGCCGAGTATGTGCGCGATGCAAAAAGCAAGGGAGCAACCCCCATTCTCTGTTCTCTGATTCCCCGCAAGATATGGCAGGACGGCAAAGTTGTTCGTGGAGCGTCTAGTTACGGTGGATGGACCCGGGACGTAGCCATCGCGCAGCACGCTGATTTCATCGATCTGAACGAGATCACTGGTGAAAAATATGATGCCATGGGTACCGCGGCCGTGGAACCACTCTTCGGAGATCCTCATACGCATACCACGGTGGCTGGGGCCGTCATCAACGCAGAGAGCGTGGTGGCCGGCCTCAAAGCGCTTCCGAATGACCCGGTGGCAGACGATTTCTCCGCGAAGGGCAAGCTTGTTGCCCCATACATCAAGCACTGACGAATCGGAGCGGGCTGCAGCGCTCGCCATGAATGTATTCAGCGTCCGGGAAAGGGAACAGGAGGAAGTGGATTGCGGCGAGTCGCGCAGATCATACAGCTCAAGCCCGAGCATGAAGCGGCCTACATCCGCTATCACGAGCAGGTATGGCCCGCTGTGCTCGCAACCATTGCATCGTGCAACATCACCAACTACAGCATCTTTCTCCGCAATGGACTTTTATTCTCTTACTTCGAGTACCACGGATTGGACTATGACGAGGACATGAGAAAGATGTCAGCATGCGCCGATACCCGGCGCTGGTGGGGCATCATGGACCCGATGCAAACGATCATGCCCGATGCCTTACCCGGCGACAAGTGGAGCGAGATGCACGAGGTGTTTCACTGTGACTTCATCGCCGTGAAGGATGTTGACGGCAGCTGAGGGCTTTGGTTTGAGCATTCTTGATCACAAAACTTCCTTTCCGCAAAATTCCTTTGGCGCCCGTCACCAACCCTCGGACATAGACCTCATCTGGTGGGTCAATCGTGACCTTTCATCCTTCCTCAGTCATCAAGCTATTGAGTTTGTATTGAAACAAAGCGGCCCAAATTCATAAGGGGTTTTTTACCAATATCAACCATTCAGAAATAATTTTTCTATTGACAGTCGCGTAATTCGGCTCATAAGGTTCTATTTCGCAGATCAATTTGTCGGAAAGTCTCTTCGGAGGAAGTTATGAATCTAAGTACCATCTGTAGCCATGTCAGCTATGAATACTCGGCGCGCGGTTGTAGGTCCGCGAAGAGAGCCGGAATTTGGATGGTGACTTTTTCCCTTTTCGCGTTATGCGTTTTACCGCTCGCCGCTCAGACCGGTGGTGAGGCGGGCATCCAGGGATCTGTCGTGGATTCCAGCGGGGCCGTGATACCCAATGCCACCGTGACGGCGACCAACAACGCAACCGGTGTCTCCACGACTCGCGTAACGTCAAGCGCGGGTCTCTACACGATCTCTCCCATCATTCCGGGTGTGTATACCGTGACCGCCAAAGCCGCCGGCTTCAGCGAGGTTATTCAAAAGAACTTCTCGATCGACGCTCTGAGACTCACGGGCTTGAATTTAACGCTGGTGGTTGGTCAGTCCTCCCAGGAAGTGACCGTCACGCTTGCTCCGCCGTCGTTGGAGACTACCAACGCGACCCTCGGGGCCGTGCTTGAAAACAAGACCTATGAGAATCTGCCCCTGCAGATGAGTGGCCAGCAACGCGATCCAACAGCGTTTGCCACTCTTGTACCCGGTACGACGACTGGATCGCGCACCCCGGTTATCGGCGGCACCGGCAACTATCTGGCCGCAGTGTACGTGGACGGCGTTCCCGATTTCACGATCAACCAGCAAGGTGATAATCGCGTCGTCTCGAACTCCATTCCGGTGGAAGCCATCGACCAATTCCAGGTAGTTACGAGTTCGCCCGACGCTGAGTATGAAGGTGCCGGCCTCGTCAACTTCACGCTGAAGAGCGGAGGCAGTAAATATCACGGCATCCTGGCGGCTTATGTCCGCGCGCGCATGTTCGACGCGTGGAGTTACGCCGCTAAGAATGCTACTTACACCAACCCGGAAGGACAAAAAGTTCAGGAGCCCAAGCCGGATGAGCATCAATCGGAGATCGTCGCCTCTGGCGGTGGGCCCATTCCGTTTACGCAACATAGGGGATTCTTCTACGTAACGTACGACCACTATCACGGCCGCACTGGCATCAATCCAAACTTCCTCACCGTTCCGACAACCCTCATGAGGGAGGGAAACTTCAGTGAACTTAGCGTGCCGATTTATGATCCCACCACCACTGCCGCTTGCACAGCAGCCAACCACGGTGTCCTTTGCCGCTACGCATTTCCGGGAAACATCATTCCCACCGCCGAGCTGTCCCCCCAAGCGTTGAAGATGGAAAGCTATTTGCCTCCTGTCACCGGCCCCGGTCTCATCAATAATTTCTATGGCGGTGTACCTTCGGGATATCAGAACTGGGAGACTGCCGGTCGCGTGGATTATGACTTGACGCCCAAGCAGCGTCTCTCGCTGGTAGGCGCCTACGGATCGAGGACGAATGTCCCGTTTACTGTGGGCAACAGCGGCGTTGTTCTGCCCTTGCCGTATACCAACGGTGGCACCGCAACCATCATTCCAGTCGTGGCGGACATTGAGCATACCTGGCAGATCTCCAACAGCATGACCAACCAGCTCAAATACGCGTTCGACCGTTTCTCACAGCCAGTCGGATCACTCACTTACAACGTGTCGCCGTACCGCGCGACTCCAGACATTGGCATCACCAATCTTCCCGAGGGCCAGGCATCATTGGAGTTTCCGGGTGCTACTTTCGGTACCACCACCGCGTATCCCTCGGCGATCTCTCCGTGGACGGCAAATGGCGCTTCTGGCGCGAACCAGACGACCGTTCCTAACACCTTCACTCTGCTCGACAATTTCCTGATCACCAAGGGCCAGCACAACATCACCATCGGCGCGCAGTTGCAGTGGCTTGAGGACAACGTTGCGGGCCAAACTGGCTACTCAGGCATCTACACCGTCCCTTACACGGCGAACTCAACGGCTGATTTCGGCGCTGGCTCCACCTCGCTCAGCACGGCCAAAACCGGATTCGCCTATGCGAGCTACCTTCTTGGCGCCGCCGGCGCTTCCGGTATCGCCATCCAGAGCGTAGCCGAGACTGGCGGGCGCTATCACGACATCTCGCCATACATCGAAGACAACTGGAAGGTCACGCCAAAGCTGACCGTCAACATCGGTCTTCGGTGGGATTACTTCCCGCCGTTCCACGAAGTCCAGGATCGCTGGAGCTTCCTGAACCCAGCTCTAACCAATTCGATCACGGGCAGTCCAGGTATGCTCCAGTTCGCTGGAAATCATGGCGGACCTGGTGTCAGTTGTGGTTGCCGCACCCCAGTGCAAGCCTGGTACAAAAACTACGGCCCCAGAATCTCTCTGGCGTATGCGGTGCGGCCAACGACGGTGATTCGTGCAGGCTACGCGCTGGTCTACTCCATTGGCGGCGGCGTTGGCGGCCGTGGTGGTGCTGGAACAGGCACCGGCGCAACGGGCTTCAACGTTACGGCTAACTCACCTGCTGAGACAACCTCTGGCTCACAAGTTGGGCCCTCGTACTTCCTGAACAACAGCGCAACGTTTACGGCTGACGGCATCGCCAACACGGACTTTGGCGGTCCCGGCTATGTCCTGCCGACGCCAACTACACCAAGTGCAGCCACCCAGACTCTTGAGACAGGTAACTACATCAACAGCTCTGGCGCCTACGTTACGCCTGGCGCCGTAGCCTTCGCCGACCCGTACCTCTCAGGCCGCGCTCCCGAATTTGCCATGTACAACGCGGGCGTCCAGCAAGCCCTCACCAGCCACCTCACGCTCACTATTAACTATGCAGGAACGCAAAGCCACTTCCTCCTTGCCAGCGGCGCCAACGGCCGAGGCTACTGGGCCGGACAGCTCAATCCGAAGTACCTTCTCGCACTCGGTGCCGTAGCCGATTCTACCGGCAAGGCACCCCTGCTCGGCGCCAATGCAACGCCTGCCAACGTCGCGATCGCCGAGGCCAGTCTACCCGGATACAAGCTGCCCTATTCATCCATCTCCGCAACCAATACCAAGGCTACGATTGCACAAACCCTGCTGGCCTTCCCCCAGTATTCCGGCGTCACTGATACCTGGGGCAACATCGCCAACATCAGCTACAACGCGCTGGAAGCAACCCTCGCGCAGACCGAGTGGCATGGCCTGTCGTACTCCCTCAACTACACCTGGTCCGCAAATATCGGAGACGATGGCACGTATCGCGGGGGCTACGACCTCCCTGCGGGTTCGGTCTCCGGCACCAACAAGGCGTTCAAGCAGAATCGCATCGATCGCGCTCGCACCCTTACCGATACTCCGCAGAACATCGCCATGTACGGGTATTGGGACCTCCCGTTCGGAAAGGGCCACATCGGAAGCGACAATACCTGGGTCCGTGTGCTCGCAAGTGGATTCCAGATCTCGACCATCTATCGCTTCACAAGTGGCGTTCCTTTTGTGATCACGTATGGCGGGTGCAATTCACCCAATGCCGGTACATGTGAGCCCGACTTCAATCCCAATTTCACAGGCGGTGTCCGCAAAAATGGAGGGATGCGCCAGTTCAACGTGCAATACATCAATCCCAATGCCTTCAAGGCGCCAGCCACGATGAGCACCAATCTCAGCACCAACTACAACCTCATTGGCAACGTCACGCGTGCTGCTCCCTTTGGCCTTCGTCAACCCTACTACTGGGACGACGACGTTAGCCTTCGCCGCAGCTTTCCTATCCCACACACGCGGATGAACTTTATCGCTGAGGTCGATTGCCTCAACGTCGCCAATCATCCTACCCTCACCGGCCTCACCGCCGCCTGGGGACCCCCCGGCACCGCTGCCGGCAACGCTTTCGGCACCCTCACCGGCGCCCAGGCTAACCAACGAGACTTCCAGTTCGCCGGCAGACTCACCTTCTAACATCTCGCAGTAAGCTTCTTCCTCTTCCAGGAGTGATTTGGATGCGTCAAGTACTCGCCCGCTCGTTGTTGTCCCTGTTCGTTTTCACGATAACGCTTCCCGCCGCGCGCTCGCAGGCACACCGCGATACCCGCGTCGCAGCGAACATGCCAAGCGAAGCAGAGCTGAAAAATCCTCCCAGGACCTGGATTGACAAGGACACTGGTCACCGAGTCGTTCGCCTCACGGACGAACCCGAATCCGCCAGCTTCTACTTCAACGTAAACGCCTACACCCCCGACGGCTCGGAGATGATCTACACCACTCCAGAAGGTATCTCCGTCCTCAACATGACTACACTCAAAACGCGCTCGGTAGTGCAGGGAAGAGTGCACACCATTGTGGCCGGCCACATGACACCGAGCGTCTTTTACATCAAGCCCGACGACAACGAGCTCTACAAGACCAATGTCGATACTGGCGTAACCACCATGCTTGCGAAGGTTCCTCCCCATGGCAACATTGCCACCGTGAATGCCGACGAAACGCTTGCTGCCGGAACCTACGACGAGGTGAACGAGCCGGACAAACAGTTTGGCCACAACGGCGGCCACGCCAGCGCCGACGGTGCGCAGACCAGTCCGCTCCTCCAGGCGGAGAACAAAGGCGAGATGATGGTCAAGCGTCTCGCTGCGCGCATTCCGCTGGTCCTCTATACCCTCAACCTGAAGACCGGCAAAGTAACCCCGCTCCTCCACAGCACCGACTGGATCAACCACCTGCTTTTCTCACCGGCCGACCCCCAGCTGCTGATGTACTGCCACGAAGGCCCCTGGCAATCCGTCGATCGCATTTGGACCATCCACACCGACGGCACGCATAACGAACTCATGCACAAGCGCACCATGGCCATGGAGATCGCTGGTCATGAGTTCTGGAACTGGCAAGGCGACACCATCTTCTACGACCTTCAAACCCCCAAGGGCCAGGATTTCTGGCTGGCGACGCTCAAGCCGGCCACCGGCGAGCGTACCTGGTATCACATGGACCGCAATGAATGGTCCATCCACTTCAATGTCAGCAAAGATGGCAGCCTCATGGCCGGCGATGGCGGCGACGCAGGGCAAGTCGCAAAGGCTCCCGACGGGGAATGGATCTACCTCTTCCGTCCTGAGCTCGTTAAAAATATCGGCATCGCCAATAAGGACTTCATCATCCCCGGCGTCCTGCGCTCTGAGAAACTCGTGAACATGTCTAAGCACAACTACGCGCTCGAACCCAACGTTCGCTTCACACCCGACATGAAGATGATTATCTTCCGCTCCAATATGTTCGGGCCCACCTATGTATTTGGCGTGGAGATTGCCAAGGCTGTGAACTAATCGAGGAGCTAATCCTGTGAGACTTGCGTAACGGAAGCGGTCTCATCCGCTTGAGGTAGTTGCCATGACCAACCAACGTCATTGAAATCGCGCTACCAGGAACGCGCGGAGGCAATTGCAAGCTACGCATGATCCGCCGAGAGTGGACCTCCAGGGACGCTCCATCGGCTTCAGCCGGACACGCGCCATTCCTCACGAGATGAAATTCATTAGGGAAACATCTGAGATTTATTGCATAATGGTGCAGCTTCAGCCTATTCAGGCAGGTGACCATGGCAGCACGTAAAACCTCAAAGAGGCTCTATCTGATCCCGGTTCTTTCCAAGTCGCTCGATATCCTCGAGCTTCTTCAGGCGGAGAACGAGCCCATGACCCTGGAAGCGATCCATCGCAAGACTCGCATCTCCAAGACCACCGTTTACCGGGTCCTGAAGACGTTTGTGCATCGCGGATACCTCTCGCAAGCCTCAGACGGAACGTATCGCCACGTCACCGGTCCCAAGAAACTACGGTTCGGATTCGGCGGGCAGAGTGCGGAGATGCCGTTCTCCGTCGAAGTCACCGAAAGTCTGAAAGCGGCTGCCATCGCGGTGGGTGTCGACTTGCTTATCCTCGACAACTGTTACGACGGACCCACCGCTGTACGCAACGCCGAGGAGTTTATCAAGAACAAGGTTGACCTTGTCATCGAGTTCCAAGTCGAACAGGAAGTTGCTCCGGTAATTGGGGACATGATCGCGGGCGCCAACATCCCCCTCATCGCGATCGACATTCCGCATCCCCACGCTACCTACTTTGGCGTGGACAACTACCGCTTGGGGCTGGAAGCCGGCGAAGAACTGATCAAGTACGCCATCAGCAACTGGGCAGGTAAAGTAGATTGGGTCATCGGCCTTGATCTTCCCGAAGCCGGTCAGCTTGTTCAGAGCAGAACCACCGGTGCTTTTGAAGCAGTGCGCAAAATCCGACCCGGGCTCCCCGTAGAACTCTTTGTCCGCATCGACGGTCGTGGTCTTCGCGACAAGAGCAGGAAGCTGATTTCCGACTTTCTCGATCGTCACCCCAAGGACAAGCACATCCTCATTGCGGCTGCCACGGACTCCAGCGCTCTCGGCGCCGTTGATGCTGTGCGCGAACACAAGCGCGACAAGCACGTTGCGATCGTCGGGCAGGATTGCATCGCCGAAGCTATGCTAGAGATGCAACGGGACAAATCGCCCCTCATCGGATCTGTCTCGCATGAAACAAGCTCGTACGGTCCCAGTCTCGTTCACCTTGGTCTGTCCTTGCTGCGCGGCCAGATGGTACCGCCTTACAACTACGTCACTCATAAGATGGTGACCCGGGCGTCACTTCTCTCAAGTTAGGGTTAGTTGGCGTTCTTTCCGGCACACCTATCGTTCCCTCCTCATCCTAGTGAAGGCCCCACCGGAGGTGCAAAAGGTCCTCATGTGTCAGTCCTAGCAAGCAACAACAGACAAGATATGCGGGGGGCCGGACCGAATCAAGAAACGCCAGGAGGTCATAGTTAATTTGATCCGCTTGTGTAGCGGTGAGACCGTGTGGCCAGGAGTGCGCACCGAGCCCCGTCTGGGTCAATGTCGGCAATCGCTCTCTACTGGACCAGATCCGTTTCAAGGGGGGCTAAAATCACAGCCCCGTCGTAAACACGATTGGTCAAAATACCGCGTTTCCTCCCTTTGATCGTCACCTTCTTCATTTCACTAGTCGTGTTGACGAAGAGAGTTCGGCCATCAACGAACCTCGCGTAGACTCCCTTTGGAGTTCTTGGCCCAGGTTGAGTGCCTGAGACCGTCTTGAGATAGTTGAGGACCGGGCCAATCGCGGAAGCGTTGGATTCTGTCGCCAGGTAGATCGCATTGCCCTTGCCGAACTTGTTGATGGTGAGAGCAGGCGTGCGGTCTGCGGTGTTGGTGAATCGTGCGACAACCGTGGCAGTCGACGGCTCCAGAACTTCGTAACGATGCAGCCTGGTCTCGATCGTTTGGTCACCCAACTGAAAGGTTAGCGCGGCGGCATCATAAAATGCGTTGGTCTTCAGCCCAAAGACATCGCTCAACTGACCGGGCAGCGGCGTGGCAAACCATTGCCCGTGCACGTCCACTTTGGCAGAGAACGCGGTCATCAGAACGGTGCCACCACCACCGACGTACTCTCGGATGGCCTGAGCGCTTGCAGGGTCCATCACATAATCGGCGGGTATGACGACCAGCTTGTACGGTTTCAGGCTGCTGTGTCCGATGTTAATGATTGCGGTGTCGATATTGGCCCGGAAGAAAGGTTCAAAGGCCCCCTGTACCTGTTCCGTATACGAGGGTCTGAAGTATTGACGCGTTGTATTGGATGGTCCATTAGGATCGGAATCGATAAACGAGTCGAACGAATAAGCGATCGCGACTTCCGGATGCGTGGTTCGAGGAAAGCCGAATTTGGAAAGCGCTTGAAACTCCGAGCCGATGCGCGCGAACTCAGCCACCTTCCATGATGGAGTCCCATCATGATCGACGAGCCCAAACAATGCTTGCTCCTCTCCTCCAAGGTGACTATTGAATGTCCATGCCAGGAATCCCTGCGCCCCCATCATCAGTCCCAGATAGGCATACATCCGGCTTTGGCCAGGTGTTCCATAAAAGCCTCCGCCGCCCGCGGTAAACTCGTTGAACCAGATGGGTGTGGCCAGATCGCCCTTCGTCATGAGCGCACCCAAGGCGCCGCTGATCGGATCGCCCGGGTAGAATCCCTCTGCTCCATACGACACGTAGGACTTGTAGGTGGAGAGATAGTCGAAGCCGCGCCGCGGCGCGGTATCCCAAAGATTTGAGATCGACGGAACATCCGGCATATCGCGGCGGCGGATCGTATCCAATTCAGTGAGCCGGTCTACCGTAACGTCGGACCAGTACCGGTGCAGGTCGAGGTAACGCTCGGAGGGCCCCGGCCCATGTGCAAGCGGCAAATCCACATCGTCAAAACTGTTCAAGCGCCGTGACCATCGCTGGGTTGCCCAAGCCTTATTGAGTGCTTCGATGGTGCCGTACTTCTTCTGAAGCCAAACGAGAAACCGCTGCCGGTCGGCCTCGGAATAGGACATGAAGCCGTTGCCGATTTCGTTGTCATAGCCAACGGCGATCACTGCAGGGTGGTGCTGGTACCGCTTCATCAGTGCATCCGCCATGATTCCTGCCTCTCGGACGTAATCAGGATCGCTGATGTCATCCATGTAGCGTTCAGCGGGAGGAAGGCGGGTGCCATCCTGACTGACGATATCGACTCCTGGATACGCACGATGCAACCAGATCGGCGCAGGCAGTCCAGGAATATCGAGGATTACTCTGATCCCGTTGGCTTCCATCTTGTCCAGGATGCTGTCGAACCATTCGAATTCGAACTTGCCGCGTGACGGTTCGAACGAATCCCACGACAGATCGCCCATGCGGACAACGTTGAATCCAGCCTGCTTCATGATGGAGATGTCGTGGTCGATCTCCTCGGGTGTGCGATCAATGGGCTGGTAACAGGTGCCCACGAAGATCTGCCCAGGTCCCGGCCATTTCGGGTGCGCAGACGCGCTCTGTGCGGATGATGCAGGGGACAACGCCGATAGCAGAATGAGCGCAACCACGCTCGCTGAGAGCCATCCGGCCCACGAACGTCGGCGGCCCTCAGTACGGGAGTGTGTCCTGCTGCAGGGTTCGTTGGTTGGCGTGGCCAATTCTTTGTTTCTCCTTGGTGTCGTGAGCTTGTTTCCTACGATTGGGTTGACGAAGTGAACGCCGGAACAACACCGCCCAGCCATCACTGGCATCGAAAGTTTCGCGCATCCTGAGTGTCTCCGCTTCCAGTGTATTGTGCATGCT
>Ga0302316_10002191_pt1 | contig 14397 bp, 16 predicted proteins | sample III_Palsa_N3_2_FD_200456 | JGI IMG/M metagenome (GOLD analysis project Ga0302316, IMG submission 200456) | Peat permafrost microbial communities from Stordalen Mire near Abisko, Sweden - III_Palsa_N3_2 | ecosystem: Environmental > Terrestrial > Soil > Palsa > Peat permafrost | place: Sweden...
ACCAGCCCCGTCGTCCCGCCCCGCGTTCGACCGGACCCGACGGCAGCGCGATCAGGGCCGGCAACTTCAGCGACCTCAGGACAGGCACCAGTTGCAAGGGGCTCATGTCGAGCCCGTGCAGCATCAGCACGGCGGCGCGTGGTGCCCGGTCCGGCTCGACCCATGCCGGATCGCCGGCCACGGGCAAGGTGAAGGCATCGTGATCGGTCACGAGTGCCTGACTCAAACGAAGAAGCGCTCAGCCGGCACGGTTGCGCATGTGGTCAGCCGTGTTGGCGAACGAGATCATCAGGCGCTCCTGCATGTCCGGGGTGAAGCCGCCTGCTTCGCCGATCTCGGCCATCGCCAGGCCCATGCAGGTGAGCCACTGGTCGCGCGTGCCGACCCCGATCGGGTACGGCAGATGGCGCGCGCGCAGCATCGGATGGCCGAAGCGTTCGATGTAGGGGTCGGGGCCGCCGAGCCACCCGGTCAGGAACCACGCGAACTTGTCGCGCGAGCCGTCCAGCGTGGCCGGGTGGAGCGCGCGCAGATCGGCGAAGTCGGGCTCCAGGTCCATCAGGTCGTAGAAACGGTCGACCAGCGCGCGCACGCCGGCGACGCCGCCCAGTTGTTCGAAGGGTGTCGGCGGCTTGGGATCGGCAGCGGGTTCTGTCATGCCCGTATTGTCGGGCGTCGCGCGGGCACTTGCCCGCGCTCAGGCGCGCAGGCGCGTGGCGGCGGCGATGACCGCCTGCGCCGCGGCGGAGCCGGGCAGGCATTCGAGCAGCAGTTGACGACGCTTGACGGCGTCGCGCACCGACGGGTCGATCGGCACTTCGCCGACGAACTCGAGCTTCACCGGCACTTCCAGGCCCGGACTGACGAAGCGATCCACCACCTGCTGCAACTGGCCGCGGATGACACGCCCTTCGCCCGGCTTGCTCACCTGGTTGACCAGCACGCGGATGTCGCGCCGGCCCTGCGTGGTGGCGAGCACCTTGATGGTGGCGTAGGCGTCGGTGAGCGAGGTCGGCTCGGGCGTGGCCACGATCAGCACCTCGTCGGCCAGCGACACGGTATAGAGCACCACGTCGGAAATGCCGGCGCCGGTGTCCAGCAGGATGCGATCGAAGCGCGGCACGACCTGCTGCACGACGGACACGAGCTGCTCGCGCACCTCGGGCGTCAGGCGCGAATATTCCACCATGCCGGAGCCGGCCAGCAGCACCGAGAACCCGCCCGGAGCCTCGAGGATGGCCTGGTCCAGCGTGTTCTTGCCGGTGAACACGTCATGCAACGTGATCTTGGGAAACAGGTTCAACACCACGTCCAGGTTCGCGAGCCCCAGGTCGGCGTCGAGCACCAATACCTTCTCGCCCTGGCGCGCCAGGGCCGCGGCCAGGTTGGCCGAGAGGAAGGTCTTGCCCACGCCGCCCTTGCCGCTGGTGATGGCGGTGATGCGTGCGCGGCGTCCGGCTACAGCGCGAGGCGCCGTGGTCGTATTCATGAGAGATCTTCCCCAAAGATGGACGACGCGAACAACAACCCCTTTTCCTCGGCGGAGACCACGGAGACGGGCGTCGGCTCGAGGCAGGTGCGGTTGCGGCCTTCGGATTTGGCGCGGTAGAGCTGGAGGTCGGCGCGTTCCATCCAGACGGACGGCGTCGAACGCACCCATTGCGGGGCATACGCGCCGCCGATGCTGATCGTGCAGCCGAGCGGCTGGCCGCTGACCAGCGCGATCACCTGGCCTTCAACGCGGGCGCGGATGCGTTCCGCCACCGCCGAGCCGAAGGCCGGCGGGCAATTGGGCAGGATGATGGCGAATTCCTCGCCACCGATGCGCGCCACCAGGTCCATCGGGCGGACGGTGGCGTTGAGCGCGTCGGCGACGGCCTTGATGACCAGATCGCCGGCCACGTGGCCATGGTGATCGTTGATGCGCTTGAAATGGTCGATGTCCACCATCAGCAGCAGCGCAGGCTCGCCGGAGCGCGCCACGCGGTCGGACTCGCGGGCGATCGCGTTCTCGAAATTGCGCCGGTTCGCCAGGCCGGTCAGGCCGTCGCGACTCGACAGGTCGCACAACGCGTCGATCAGCGATTGCAGCCAGGGCATGCTGCCTTCGGCACCCGCGAGCTGCCCCTGTCCGGACTGCGACAGCAGTGACAGCGCCTGTTCCAGGCGCAGCGCGTCCGGAACAGCAGGTTGCAGGAAAAGAGGCTTCGAGTTCACGTTGGGACAGCTTTGCAGGAGGGACATCCGAGCGGTGTGAGTAGACGCTATTTCGGTTCCAGTCGAGTGTACGGCCGGGCCGGTGCCGCCCGGAACCGGGAAAAGAGCCGCATTTCAGCCCCAACTCGACCTGCCGCAGGAAGGCAAGACTCTTGAGACTGGCTGCCAACGGCCGATAACCCCATACCGAACCCTCGGTCCACCGGCAGACCACCAGACGATGAGCACCGATCTCGCTTCCTTTGACAATGCCGACGCAGCCAGCCACGAATTCACCTTCAGCAACGGGGATTTCACACGTGTGCAGAAGCTGATCTACCAGCGTGCGGGCATCAGCCTGCACGATGGCAAGCGTGCCATGGTCTACAGCCGCCTGTCGCGTCGCCTGCGCGAGACGGGCGACCGCAGCTTCGCCGACTACCTCAACAGCCTGGAGCGCGCCAGCGGCGCCGTGGGCGACGTGGAGTGGCAGGAGTTCATCAACTGCCTGACCACGAACCTGACGTCGTTCTTCCGCGAGGAACACCACTTCCACGCGCTGGCCGAGGCGCTCAAGACGATGGCTGGCAAGCCGATCCGCATGTGGTGCAACGCGGCGTCCACCGGCGAGGAGCCGTACTCGATCGCGATGACGCTGCTGGAGAACGGCTGCGGCAACGCGAAGCTGCTCGCCACCGACATCGACACCAAGGTGCTCGCCACCGCCCAGCGCGGCGTCTACGCGGCCGATTCGCGCGGCCTGTCGCCGCAGCGCCTGCAAAAGCACATGATGCGCGGCACGGCGGCCAACGCCGGCTTCATGCGCGTGAAGCCCGAACTCCAGAAGATGATCGAGTTCCGCACCTTCAACCTGATGGCCACGTCGTGGTCGCTGGGCGAGCCGTTCGACATGGTCTTCTGCCGCAACGTGATGATCTATTTCGACCACGACACGCAACGCAAGGTGCTCGAGCACATCCATGCCGTGATGAAGCCCGGCAGCCTGCTGTTCGTCGGCCATTCGGAGAACTTCACCGACGCGCGGGACCTGTTCATCCTGCAAGGCAAGACCATCTACAAGCGCGTCTGACGCGAGCGACACGTCGCCCGTCACCCGCCCAGTCCCTCCTCACATTCTTCAGGCTCTGCACATGGCTGCCCTCCAATCCACGCCTTCCGCCCCCGGCACGCGGCCTCCGACGCTGCGCGCGACGTCGGGCCCCGGCTCACGCATCGAGAAGCTGAAGTCCGTGACGCGCAAGCCGGGCGAAGCGTCGTTCTTCTTCTACGACGCGCACTTCCAGAACGAAGCGGTGAAGGTGCTGCCGGGCGAGTACTACGTGGACAACGAGGAGATCCTCGTGATGACCACGCTCGGCTCGTGCATCGCGGCCTGCCTGTATGACCGCCAGGCCAAGATCGGTGGCATGAACCATTTCATGCTGCCCGAAGGCAGCGGCGACTCGGGCCGCTACGGCTCGTACGCGATGGAACTGCTGATCAACGAGATGATGAAACGCGGCGCGACGCGCATGACGATGGAAGCCAAGGTCTTCGGCGGCGGCGCCGTGATCGCCGGCATGAACAGCATCAACGTGGGCGAACGCAACACGAAGTTCGTCATGGAATTCCTGGCGATGGAACGCATCCCCATCGTCTCCAAGGACGTGCTGGAGATCTACCCGCGCAAGGTGTGCTTCCTGCCGGCCAGCGGCAAGGCCATGGTCAAGCGCCTGGCGCCGACGAACGCCGAAGCCCTGGTGCAACAGGACCGGATCGCCGCGCAGAAGGCGGCTCCGGCAGCGACGGGCGGCGGCTCGGTCGACCTGTTCTGATCACGAGAAATCAGGGAGACAACCCATGGCAAAGACACGTGTGGTGGTGGTGGACGACTCTGCGCTGGTGCGCAGCCTGCTGACCGAGATCATCAATCGCCAGACCGACATGGAATGCGTCGGCTCGGCCAGCGACCCGTTCGCGGCGCGCGAGATGATCCGCAACCTGAACCCGGACGTCATCACGCTGGACGTCGAGATGCCGCGCATGGACGGCATCGACTTCCTGTCCAAGCTGATGCGCCTGCGTCCGATGCCGGTCGTGATGGTGTCCACGCTGACCGAGCGCGGCGCCGAGGTGACGCTCAAGGCACTGGAGCTCGGCGCGATCGACTTCGTCGCCAAGCCCAAGATCGGCGTGGCCGACGGCCTGAAGCAGCTCGCCGACGAGATCACCGAGAAGGTGCGCACGGCCTCCAAGGCGCGCGTCTCGAAGCCGCACACGCCCAGCGCGGCGAGCGCCGCGGCCACGCCCAAGGCGCCGCCGCAATCGATCGGCCGCCTGTCCACCGAAAAGCTGATCTTCATCGGCGCCTCCACCGGCGGCACCGAAGCCACCAAGGAGGTGCTGATGAACCTGCCGCCCGATTCGCCGGGCGTGGTCATCACGCAGCACATGCCGCCAGGCTTCACGAAGTCGTACGCCAACCGGCTGGACGGCCTGTGCAAGATCCGCGTCAAGGAAGCCGTGGACGGCGAGCGGATCCTGCCCGGCCACGCCTACATCGCCCCGGGCGGCTTCCACCTGAGCGTGGAGCGCTCCGGTGCCAACTACATCGCGCGCATCAGCGACGGCGAGCCGGTGAACCGCCACAAGCCGTCCGTGGAAGTGCTGTTCGAATCCGCGGCCCGCGTCGTCGGCCAGAACGCGCTGGGCATCATGCTCACCGGCATGGGCGCTGACGGCGCCAGGGCCATGCGCACGATGAAGGACGCCGGCAGCTACAACGTGTGCCAGGACGAGGCCACCTGCGTCGTGTTCGGCATGCCGCGCGAAGCCATCGCCCATGGCGCGGCCCACGAGGTGCTGCCGTTGACGAAGATCGCGCAGCATGTGATCGACCGGCTGCGCAGCACGTCGGGCTTGTCGATGAATCGGGTCTGACGAGCGCGCACGACTGGTCGCCTGGCTTGACGCAGCCAGCGACTCGGGCGCATGCTGGTCCTGTCGCCGAATCGGCAGGCAGGTAGGCAGGAGGACGACGTCCAGTGCCCAGCGATCAGGATGACGTGGATAACCTGTTCGGTGGCGCCCCCGCGGCGCCGCCGACGCCGTTTCCTGCCAAGCCGTCGGCCGACCATCGCAAGGAGTCGCGCGTGCGGGCCAATTGGCGAGCGCGCGTGCTGCTGCCGGATCAGCGAATCGTCGAACTCAACATCTTCGACCTGTCGGAAAGCGGCATGGGCCTGATCTCGGAGATCGGCATTCCGCCCTTCAGCGTGCTGACCATCGCGCTGGCCGTGCCGGACCTGAACGATTCGAAAAGGATCACGGCGGTCCGGGGAACGATCAAGACCACGCACATGACCGTGCGCGGCCAATTCATCCATTGCGGCTGCACCTGGGCGGAGATTCCAGCGGATGGACGCGAGCTCATCAACCAGTGGGTGCGCCGCCTGCGCAAATGAGACGGGCGAGGCTGCCAGGCGCTCGAATCCTCTGCGGCTTGCAGGCCCGTCCTCGCCCCTGCCGATTGAAATTGCAGGGGTCGAAGCGGTCCACTGCGGCCCCGTACCGCGCCACCGACATCAGCGTCCGGCAGTGAGCACCTTGTCGGCCGGCTCGGCCTTTGCCGTCTCGATGGCGGCCTTGGCGGCCGCTACGTCGTCCTGGCACCTGACGGCAGCCCGCCAGGAGTCGAGCGACTCCTTGACGTCCCACATGTCGATGCCGTGGACGACGGTCGTCATGCCGACGAAGCTGCGCAGCGACCCCATGCCCTGGTCGGCGTGTTCGACGATGCGCCGCTCGACGCTGGTGACCGAGCCGCAGATGGCCGCGGAGGGCTCGGCCCAGGCCGCGCCGCAACCGAGCGCCGCGACGGCGCTGATGGACAGGAACAGTTTCCGATTGATCGCGTTCATGCTGACCCCTGTATTTGGAAGAATGTGATTTGCGTGAGCCGATCGAGCTACCCGCCGGAGCGAGTGAAGAAGATCGGCTGGAGGTCAGATTGCCTCCGCGGTCGCACTTCGACCAGAGCCATGCGGCGAACACCGAGAATCGATGGACGAAATCGGAATAGCGGCGCTGAATCCGACCGCGCGATGCGGCTGCCGCGCCTTCACATCTGCCTGAACAGGCGCTCGTGGGCCTCGCTGACGGCGAGCTTGTCGGGCCGCGATTTGAGCTTGACGGCCAGGCGACCCCGAAGATCGCGCGTGACACCCGAGATGGCATTCGCGTTGACGATCGTCGAACGATGGATCATCCAGAAACAGGCCGGGTCCAGTTGCTCTGCCAGCTCCTTCAGCGACAGGCGGATCAGGCACTCCCGGTCTGGCGTGAAGACGCGCGTATAGCCGGCGCCGGCCTGGAAGTAGCAGATCTCGTCGGCGGTGATCAGCCGCACGTCGTTGCCCACCGAGGCGTTGATCCATCGCAGGTAGTCACGCCGGGGCGCGTGGCGCGTCAGCTCGTGCAGCAGGCTCTCGATCTCGGGGGGCCGTGACCCGAGGCGCTGCTTCACGCGCTCGATCGTGAGCTCGAGTCGCGCGTCGTCGTAGGGCTTGAGGACGTAGTCGATCGCGCCCTGCTCGAAGGCCGCGACCGCGTGCGCGTCGAATGCCGTGATGAACGCCACGTGACTGCGGCCGCTCGCGTGGCGCGCGACGTCGAGCCCGCTCATGCCGGGCATCTCGATGTCGAGAAACACCACGTCGGGCCGATGCCGCTCCATCAAGGCGACGGCCTCGAGGCCGTTCTGCGCCTCGGCGCAGATGTGCAGCGCGGGCCAGAGACGGGCCAGGCGTGCGCGCAATTCCTTGCGCAGCACGGCCTCGTCCTCGGCGAGCAGGGCGGTCGGGGTCGGCATGGCGGGCCTGTCCTGCGTCAGCCCTGGGCGAGCGGCGGCGACTTCAACTCCACGATCAGCGCTCGCACGTCCCTGCCACTGACGTTCTCGGTCTCGTGCGTGACGGCCGGGCTCCAGAACACATCGCCAAGCTTGTTCTCGGCGATGAAATCCTTGCCGTTCTCCTTGATACGAACCCTGCAGTCGCTCAAGGCGACCGTCAGGTGTGGCGGATGGGAGTGGACACCGCTGCCGCACACGCCCAGGCCAGGCCGACTCAAGAAGTCGAGCACGCGCATCTGCGCGTTGTCGAGGCCGACCCGGTAGGCCTGCGGCTGCACCTTGGCCGCGTCCTGCGCTTCGACGGCGCTGGCCAGGGCCAGGCCGGGCAGCAGCGCGAGCCAGCGGCGACGCTGGGCTTCCTGCGGGTTCAGTTCGTTCGATGAATCGTTGCTCATTTTGTCAGCTCCCTTGCAGTGGAAATGGCGCCCGACCAGTCTGTCCTGGGCAGAGGCGCCGGGTTGATGAAATCGAAGGTCACGACGCGCGGACTGCAGGCCGAAGACGATTGCGATTGCGCGTCGTCGCGCGGCTGCGGGCTCCCGTGCATCTCCACGCGCGCACCTCCCGCGCAGCGAGTGATCGCCATGACGCCGCCCGAGCGGCTGGTGTCGGAGCCCGTCCAGCGATCGATCAAGTCGACGAGCTGGAACGGTGAAACCAGCAAGGCTCCCATGTCGTCGGCCGCCTCGATTCGCCACGCCCCCAGTTCGGGATCGAGCTCCATGCGCAATCGCACATAGGCGCGCGTCACCTCGAGTTCGGCAGTCAACGTGGACGATGCCGCGCGCAGGCTGGGCATGGCCGAGCGCAGAAAGCCCACGAGGCAATCCAGCAGACGATCTGCGCTCGGCGAGCCCGCGACATAGCGGCGCATCACCTCGGCCAGCGCGCGGTAGAGAACCTCGGGGTCGACCCTCGCCTGCAGTTCCTTGAGGCGAATCTCGGCGACCAGCGCTTCCGTCAGTCCGCGGTCGATCTCGGCCTGGTTCAGCAGTCTGCGCATGCGGCTGGCGCGGCTCGTGACGATGCAACCCGTCACCAGCAGGCTGCCATAGAAGAGCATGCACCAGAAGTCGTACCAGAAGACTGCACCCGGCTCCATGCTGCGTCTATAGATGAAGGGTTTGGGAAAGAGAATCAGCAGCCATGTCATTGAAAAACCCGACATCACGGTGGTGGCCAACAAGATGCTTCCCGCCAGACGTGCGCCCCGATACCGCCGCTCGGCCCGCAACACGACATAGCCGAGAAGGACGCCCTTCATGCACCAGTACGGCACCAAGGCGGCAAGGAATGGGGCGAGATCGATGGCGACGACGCCGAAGGGGGAAGCCATGCAGTCCATGCCCACGGCCGCGAGGCCCCAAAGCACGCCGAACTGCACGGCGCGCCATGCGTCGGCGATGTGGCCGTCCTGATACGCATCGCTCGGAACAAAGGGCGAGGCGTTCATGACCGTACCTTCACGAACGGCACCACCACCGTGACCAGCGCACCGGCGGTCTCGTTCGCCCGGATCAGCAGCGCAGCCTGGTCACCATGCAGCGTGCGCAGGCGCGCCCGCACGTTGGCCAGCCCGATCCCCGTGCCGCCAGAGCCGGCAACGCCGGCAAAGCCGACGCCATCGTCAGCCACGCTGACCTCCAGGAAATCGCCCTGGCGTCGCGCGCTCACGCACACGGTGCCGCCGTCCGGCTTGGGCGCGAGCCCATGCTTGACGGCGTTCTCGACCAGCGTGGCCACGGCCAGCGACGGGATGGCATAGTCGAGCAATTCGTCCGGCACGTCGATCGAGACCGCGATGCGATCCGACATCCGCATCTCGACGACGCCGAGATACGCACGGATGATGTCGATCTCCGCGCCGAGCGTCGCGCCGCTCGGCGATGCCGAGCCGGTCGCGCGGAGGTAGGCGATCAGATGGGTCAGCAGCCGCTCGCCCCGTGCGGGTTCGGTACAGCGCAGGCTGCGCACCGTGGCCAGCGTGTTGAACAGGAAGTGCGGCTCGATCTGGCTGCGCAGCGCCTGCAGCTTCAGCTGCGTCAGCTGCTGTTGCATCTGCACATGTCGCAGTTGCAGGGCCTGTGCCGACTGGCGCGCGACGGCGCCCCGCCGCCACAGATAGAACATGCCCGCGACGGATGACGCGACCACGCCCCAGGTCAGCAATCGTGTCGTCGGGCCGCGCTCGCCGAAGTCGGGCTGACCGCTGATGGCAGCCTCGGCACCCACGGCCGCCACGACAATGGCACTCGCGAGCAAGGCAGCCCGGATGCCGAGCGACCGCGCAGGCAGCGCCCACGCGCCCATGAGGGCAAACGCGATGGCCAGCGCGACCTCCAGGCGGCGGCACGCCAGTTCGAGCCAGGCCTGCAGCACCTCGTCCCAAGGCCAGTTGCGCCATACGAAAGGCTGGAACAGCAACTGTGCCGACATCATCAGCGCGATCCAGACCGCCCAGAGCAGAACGGCGTGCATGGACGGCCGCCACCCAGCCGCATCGCCGCGCAGACCCGCGGTGTCGCTGAAGTTCGCCTGCTCCGCCATGGCTTGCGCTCCCTGCGGCCGAGCGCGCCGCGGAAAACATCGTAGTCGCCCGGCGGACCATCGTCCAGAACGCGCCGAAGCATCCGTGCTCGCTCGAACCCCGCATGAGCTCACCTCGAGACCGCGTATGCATCGCGGCGCGCGCAACGGGCCGTGCACAACCGGGTCGCAAGGATGTCGGACTTCACATGGGCCTCTCGAGCAGGAACGGCGGCACGCCTTCGCGCGGAGAACGCAAGCCTAGGAGGCAGGAGGCGCCGCGAAAAGCGACTTTCTGCGAACACGGCTGGTGAGCGCCGAATGCGGCCTTTCAATGGTTGAATCCCGGAAATCCGGTGTCGGACGGGTGCGCGAGGGCCGGCGCTGCCGGCTCCGCGGCGCGCCTGGCACGAACGCGTCAGCCACCGGCTCGCTCGACAGGGACGCCGGGATGTCATGATCCGGGGATGAATGAACAAGTCCCCTGGATCACCTGGGAAGAATCCGGCGAACAGCGCCGCGCGCGCTGGCGCTCCGAATCGCAGGCGATGCCGGCGGCGCTGCTGCCCGTCGACGACACCGTCCCGGCCAACGCCGCCTACAAGCTGGTCAACGAAGGCACGGGCCTGCTGTGGCGGGGCGACTTCCAGAACGGGCGGCAACTGCTGCAGGCACTCGGTCGCCGCGTCGACAGGCCCGCGCGCGTGAACACGTCACGTGCCGGCGCGCCCTCGCCCGCCCCCGTGCGCGCGGACGCGGCCACGCTCGCGCGTGACGCGTTCACGCGCCATCGCGAATCGCAGGCACGCCGGGCCGCGTTGCTCGGCCGCGTGCTGGTGCAGTTCGAGCCCGATCACACGATCGCGTTGCGCCGGGCGCCCGACGTCCGTGCCGCGCTCGGCGAAGCCTGGGGTGCGCCGGACGGCTCGGCGTCCATCGCGTCGCTGCGCGAGCTGCAAGGCCTGATCGGCGCGCACGAGTGGCGCAAGAAAGGCGTCGACGTGCCTGCCCTGGGTGGCCGCATCCACCCGTGGTTCGGCGTGTTCTCGCCCTTGCGCGGCGAGTACCTGGGGCTGATCGCGCAGGCGCCGTTGCCGCCGGGTGCGCAGGCGCTGGCGTTCGACGTCGGCACCGGCACCGGCGTGATCGCGGCATTGCTTGCGCGACGCGGCGTGCAGCACGTGATCGCCACCGATCTCGACCCGCGTGCGATCGCATGCGCCACCGACAACGTGGCCCGCCTGGGCGTCGCCAGGCAGGTGCGCGTCGTCGCGGCGGACATGTTTCCCGAAGGCCGGGCGGCGCTGGTCGTCTGCAATCCGCCGTGGGTGCCGACGCCCGCGAACGCGGCCATCGAACGCGCCGTCTACGACCCGGGCAGCGCGATGCTGCGCGCCTTTCTCGACGGCCTGGCGGCGCATCTGGCGCCGGGCGGCGAAGGCTGGCTGGTGATGTCGGATCTGGCCGAGCACCTGGGCTTGCGCACGCGCGACGAGATGCTCGCCTGGATCGCCGGCGCGGGCCTGCGCGTGGTCGCGCGCCACGACACGCGGCCGACGCACCCCAAGGCCGGCGACCCCGCCGACCCGTTGTACGCGGCGCGCAGCAAGGAAGTGACGTCGCTGTGGCGGCTGGGCGCCGCATGACCCCGGAAGGCGTGTTTCCCTCGATGTCGACGAAGCGCCTGCAACTGCGCGAGATCGTCGCGAGCGATGCCCCCGCGCTGCTGGCCATCCATGGCGACCGCGAGGCGATGAAGTGGTTCGGCACCGACCCGGTGGCCGATCTCGAGGCCGCCGAGAAGGTGATCGCCGGATTCGCCCACATGCGCCAGCCGCCCGGCACGGGCGCGCGCTGGGGCATCGTGCACGCCGACCCGGCCCGCGGCGGCGCCCTGCTGGGCACCTGTGGCGTGTTCCGCTGGAATCGCGGCTGGCGCACCTGCCTCACCGGCTACGAGCTCGCGCGCCACGCGCAAGGCCAGGGCTACATGCGCGAGGCGCTGCGCGCCATCTACGCCTGGGCCTTCGATGCGATGGAGGTCGAGCGCATCGAGGCGCAGGTGCATCCGCGCAACGCGCCGTCGCTGGCGCTGCTGAAGGCGCTCGGCTTCGTGGAGGAAGGCCTCATGCGCGAGGCCGGCCTGTGGCTGGGCGAGCGGCGCGACCTGATCCAGCTGGGCCTGCTCAAGCGCGAGTTCATCGCCCGCTGAAGCCCTTGAAGCCGATCACGCCGCCTCGTACAACTCCAGCGGCAGGTCATCCGGATCGGCGAAGAACGTGAAGCGTCGGCCGGTGTACTCATCGACGCGGATCGCCTCGACGACGACGCCCTGCGCCTCCAGCTCGGCCTTGGCGCGCGCCACGTCGGCCACCTCGAAGGCGAGATGGCGCAGCCCGCGCGCCTCGGGATACGACGGCCGCGCGGGCCGGTTCTCGAACGAGAAGAGTTCGATCTGCGAGCCGTCGGGCAGGCCCAGGTCGAGCTTCCACGAGCGCCGTTCGGCGCGCCAGTGTTCGCCGACTACGGGCAGCCCCAGCACCCGGGTATAGAAGCGCTTCGAGACCTCGTAGTCCGAGCAGATGATCGCGGCGTGGTGGATGCGCAAGAGCATGGTGCAGCGATTGTGCGCGACACGCGCGCCCGACCCGAACCCTGGGTTTTCCATTAATCACTCCGCTTGATTTATTAACCAGGACTTCCCACAATGGCCTGACACCGCGCCGCCAAGAAGCGGCCTTCCTCAACGCATCGGAGACAAACCATGCTGAAGTTCGCTTCGTCCCTTCTCGCCGCGACCCTGCTCGCGGCCGCCGCCACCGTCGCCGTAGGCGCCGACCAACCCGTCATCGGCCTGATCACGAAGACCGACACCAACCCCTTCTTCGTGAAGATGAAGGAAGGCGCCACCGAGATGGCCAAGTCGCGCGGGGCCAGGCTGCTGACGGCTGCCGGCAAGCAGGACGGCGACAACGCCGCGCAGGTGACGGCCATCGAGAACATGATGACCGCCGGCGCGAAGACGATCCTGATCACCGCCAACGACTCCAAGGCCATCGTGCCGGCGATCCAGAAGGCGCGCGCCAAGGGCGTGATGGTCATCGCGCTCGACAGCCCGACCGACCCGCGCGACGCCACCGATGCCCTGTTCGCCACCGACAACTACAAGGCCGGCGTGCTGATCGGCGAATACGCGAAGGCGGCCATCGGCAGCAAGCCGGCGCACATCATCACGCTGGACCTGTTCCCTGGCCACCCGGTGGGCGCGCAGCGCCACAACGGCTTCATGAAGGGCTTCGGCCTGGCGGCGCCGGATGCCACCATCAACGAGCTGGGCAAGGCGCCGGAAATCATCTGCGAGGCCGACAGCTACGGCGACCAGGCCAAGGCCCAGACGGCGATGGAGAACTGCCTGCAGAAGAACCCGGACGTCAACATCGTCTACACGATCAACGAGCCGGCTGCCGCGGGCGCGTACAAGGCGCTGCAGCGCGCCGGCAAGGAAAAGGGCGTGATCATCGTGTCCGTCGACGGCGGCTGCGCGGGCATCCGCAACGTCAAGGCCGGCATCATCGCCGCCACGTCGCAGCAGTACCCGCTGAAGATGGCCGCCCTCGGCGTGGCCGCGGGCGTCGACTACGCCACCAAGGGCACCAAGGTCAGCGGCTACACCGACACCGGCGTCACGCTGATCGCCGACAAGGCGATGCCCGGCGTCGAGAGCAAGGACTCGAAGGTCGGCCAGTCGCTCTGCTGGGGCAATTGACATGAGCGCAGGGGCCTCCAACATGAAGGCGGACAAGCCGAACGCCCCGGGGCCCCACTGGCCCGCGGGCCTCAGCGTGGCCGTGCTCGGCCCGGTGATCGCGCTCGTGCTCGCCTGCGCCTTCTTCGCCACGCAAAGCGACCGCTTCCTGTCCGGCAGCAACTTCTCGCTGATCCTGCAGCAGGAGGCCGTGGTGGGCGTCATCGCCATCGGCCAGACGCTAGTGATCCTGACCGGCGGCATCGACCTGTCGTGCGGCATGCTGATGGCGCTCGGCGGCATCATCATGACGCGCTTCACCACCACGCTGGGCATGCCGCCGTTGCTGGCCATCGCGTGCGGCATCGGTGCAACCGCGCTGTTCGGGCTGGTCAACGGCCTGCTGGTCACGCGCATCCGCCTGCCGTCGTTCATCGTCACGCTGGGCACGATGAACATCGCGTTCGCGGCCACGCAGCTGTACTCGGGTGCGCAGACGGTCACGGACCTGCCGCCGCTGCTGACGCGGCTGGGCGACACCTTTTCCATCGGCAGTACCGAGTTCGCGTGGAGCACCGTCGCGATGCTCGCGTTGTACGGCGCGGCCTGGTTCATCCTGCGCGAGACCGCGGCCGGGCGCCACGTCTACGCGGTGGGCAACAACCCCGAAGCCACGCGGCTGGTGGGCATTCCCACGCAGCGCGTGCTGCTGGTCGTCTACGTGGTGGCCGGCGCGCTGTATGGCGTGGCGTCGCTGCTGAGCGTGGCGCGCACCGGCGTCGGCGATCCGAACGCGGGGCAGACCGACAACCTGGACGCCATCACCGCCGTCGTCCTCGGTGGCACCAGCCTGTTCGGCGGCCGCGGCGTGATCGTCGGCTCGCTGGTGGGGGCGCTTGTGGTGGGCGTGTTCCGCAACGGATTGACGCTGATGGGCGTGTCGTCCATCTACCAGGTGCTGGTCACCGGCGTGCTGGTGATCCTGGCCGTGACGGCCGATCAGTTGTCGCGTCGAGGA
>Ga0302316_10002193_pt1 | contig 14388 bp, 11 predicted proteins | sample III_Palsa_N3_2_FD_200456 | JGI IMG/M metagenome (GOLD analysis project Ga0302316, IMG submission 200456) | Peat permafrost microbial communities from Stordalen Mire near Abisko, Sweden - III_Palsa_N3_2 | ecosystem: Environmental > Terrestrial > Soil > Palsa > Peat permafrost | place: Sweden...
ATTCAGCGAGAAGAGCGAAGTGTTCCTGTTACGCCTTCAATGCCGGCAAGACAAAGAAGTAACAGCTAAGGAATCGAAACACTAAGCCGCAAGTCCTTCGACGAAGCACCGGCATGTAGCAAGCGTTCACCCACTGCATGCTTCCATGCATCATCTTTCGTAGACCAGTATTCAAAGGCCCGCGACGCAATCCGCAGGGACACAACCTTGCTCTGCCCAGACAGCAGCGTCACGCGATCGAAACCAACCAGCGTCTTCGGCGCAAACTGCACGCCATCGATCCCAACAGCCGGCGCATCCAGATACAACTGCGGCACCTCATCGCCCGCAACCTTACCGCTGTTACGCAACCGCAAGGTCACATCCACCGAACCATCCGCAAGCACCTTCGCCTTCATGTCCGAGTACTCAAAGCTCGTATACGAAAGCCCATGCCCAAACGGGAACAACGGCTCAATCTTCTTCGCATCAAACCAGCGATACCCGACCAACACGCCCTCCGAGTACGTTGCATGCCCGCTCGCACTCGTCTGCGCTCGTTCCGGATACGCCGGGTCAGTAGCCGCATAGTCTGTCAGTTTGCTCGCCCATGTCATCGGCAACCTTCCAGCGGGATTCGTCTTACCCAGCAGCACCTTCGCCGTCGCCCATCCGCCTTCATCCCCCGGCCACCACATCTGCAGCACAGCCTTCACCTTGTTCAACCAGGGCATCGCAACCGGCTGGCTCACGTTCAGCACAACAATCGTATTCGGATTCACCGCAGCCACTTCTTCAATCAGCTTGTTCTGATCTCCCGGCAGCCCAAACACAGGATTGCGCCGCGACCACGCAAACACCACCGCCGTATGCGCCGCGCGGGCCGCTGCAATCGCAGCTTCATGGTCCGCCTGCCGCGCCTTCGGTGTCATCCAACTCAACCGCACCTGCGCAGGATCGCCCGAAGTATCCGGTGTCAACGCCACGCTCAACTTATGCTTTCCAGCGGTCAACGCATACGCTCGACGCACATTGTCCAAGCCATCCGTAGTGGGAATTGCATTGTCCTGCGTCGCCTTCTGCGTATCGCCATGTATCCCGCCCAGCACCGCGCCGGTACGCTGCACATGCCCATCCAGCTTCAACACTCCGCGCCCGCCGAGCACTTCCAGGTAGATCCAGTACGTGCCATCCTCCGGCACACTCAGATCGCCACTCCACTCCGCATCCGTGTTCGGCGGCAATGCGTTTTTAGTCGACTTCGCAAAGCTCACCTGCGCATCCACCACTGTCTTGCCCTTTTCCGAGCGCAGTAACCCCGGCGCCCCATCATGCGACAAGTTCGCCGCCGGAATTGGTACGCCAGTCATATCGTCATCGACCGCATACGTAATCTTCGCGCCCGGCGCCAACTGCCGCAAAGCTTGCAGCGGTCCAACCTGCTGCTCCACTAAGCCACCAGAGCGTTCACCAAACATTCCAATCGCATCCACCTGCCCCGCAGTCGGCCCAATCAACGCCAGCGATTCAAGATCGCCCTGCCGCAATGGAAGCGCCTGCCGCTCATTCTGCAACAACACAGCCGCGTCCTCTGCCGTCTTCTCAATAATCGCCGCACTGGTCTTTACCGGCTGTGGCGTAATCGTCAACTTCTCCGTTCCATCCAGATACCCAAACCGCTCCATCTCTCCCAGCACGCGCCGCGCCGCAGCCGTCACGGTCGCTTCCGTCACCGTCCCATCGCGCAATGCCGAATACAGAAACGTCCCATCGCCCACCCACTTCACCGGCACCTGTCCATCGCCCACCACCGGCTCTTCAGGAATCGTTGCCGTCCCACCGCCTGCCATGGCATCCGCAGCCGCCTTCTTACTGGCCGCCTGTTCGGCCGCAGTAGCCTTCACCGGCGTGACAGGAAATTCGTTCGGATCAAGCACAAAGAAGTTCGGCCGCGGACGCAGAACACCCCGCTCCGGCCGGGTGTTCCCCTGCATCTCCATATCGAGCCCGTGATTGATCTCCAGGACGCTATGTATCGCGCCCCAGTCTGAAGTCACAAATCCCTTGAACCCCAACTCACCCTTCAAAATCTTGTTCTGCGTCTCCTCATTCCCGCAAGCCCAATCCCCGTTGAGCATGTTGTACGAACACATCACCGACGAAACATTCGCCTCCACGGCCGCGGCAAACGGCGGCAGATACACCTCATGCAACGTCTGCGGATCGATCACAGTGTTATACAAGTTCGAGTCGTAGCCGATGTAATGCTTCGCCATCGCCATAATGTCTTCCCGCTGGATCCCGCGTATCTCTGCCGCGCCTATCGCGCCACTAAGAAAAGGGTCTTCGCCAAACGTATTGAAGCCACGCCCAAACTCAATGTCGCGATCGATATTGATAAACGGCTGCAATACAACCTGTATCCCTGTTGCCTTCGCCTCGTTCGCAATCTCGCGGCCATTCGCCAACGCATCCTTCACGCTAAAGGTAGCCGCGATACCCATCGTCGCCGTCTCGGCCGCAGCGGGCACACGCGTCAGCAAGCCCGGCGGCCCGTCCGCAAAACGCATCGGCGGAATATGCAACCGTGGAATGCCCGAAAGATATCCCGCCTGCCCCTGGTACAGATCCGCCGGCTCATTCGCGCCGCGTATCAACGCCACCTTCTCCGCCAGCGTCATCTTCGTCAACAACTCCTCAACGCGCTTGGCATTGGCCTCAGCCTGAGGGTAAGCGCGCATCGGAGCCGGAGTTGGGGCTTGTGAAATAACGGCTGAACTTATGGAACCAAGGAGGGCAAGAGAAAACAGAACACCACGCATGCGCGAAAGTATAGTCCCCGCACATTGCAAGAGACGAGGCAGAAAACTACGCCACCTGCTGCTTCAAGTTCCGCGAGAAGAAGGAAGCATTCCGGAACCCAGCCTCAGCCTCCCGCGCAAACGTGATCATGTGGTGAGCCACCAGCGACACATGCACCACCGTATCGATGTCCATGTTCTTCAACGCCGGCTTGGCCATCTTCCAGAAGATCTCGCGATACTCCCCCACGATCCCCACCTTCCAGATCAGCTTCGACAGCGTACTGATCCCGCGCCAGACGTTCGCCACGCTCAGCTTACCCGTCGGCGGAATCTCTACCCGGTTGGGATACGTGTGCTCCACGTTATACGCGAACCTCCGGTAGATGGCCTCCGGCGCAAAGGCCGCGGTAAACGTCCGCCGCCACATGGCGACCACATCGTCATAGGGCAGGTTGAAGTCCACGTTCGACTCCAGCGGCGGCATCCCATTCGTTCCACTCACGATCTCGTCGTCGATCAGCCGCCCCTCCGCCTGTAGCCGCCGGTACAGCGGCGTGCGCGGCAGCGCCTGCAACAGGTTGATCGTCAGCACCGGGATCTTCGACGCCTCGATAAACTCCAGAATCCTGTCCGGCGTGTCGTAGCTGTCGGTATCCAGCCCCATGATCATGCCCGAGACGACTTCCATGCCATAGCTATTAAGCGTCTTCACGGCGTCGAGGATGGATATCTCGTTGTTCTGCTGCTTGGCCATCGCCTTCAGCGCGATCGGGTCGGGTGTTTCAATGCCGCAGAACACCGTCCAGAAGCTGGCCTCGCGCATCATCTCCAGCAGGTCCGGCGACTTCACGATATTCAGCGTCGCCTCGCACGCAAACTCCAGCGGATATTTGTTCTTTTTCTGCCACTCGATTAAGTGCGGCAGCAGCTCCTTGGCCGCCTTGCGATTGCCCACAAAGTTGTCGTCGACAAAATAGACCGCGCCTATCGCGCCACCCGCCACAATCTCATCCAGCTCGCGGAGGATCTGCTCCGGCGTCTTCAGCCGCGGGTTCTGCCCATACAACTCCGGAATATCGCAGAACTCGCAGCGATACGGGCAGCCGCTCGAAAACTGCACATTGGCCAGGAAGTAGTTCGACATATCGGCCATGGTGTAAGCCGGAGTGGGGAACTCCGACAGCCGCAGCCGCTCGGTCGTCGTCAAAACCTGCTGCGTGGCCGGCCGTTCGGTGCTGCGCGCAATGGCCGCGATCAGCTCATCGGTGGCGTCGCCCAGCTCACCCACATGCAGATAGTCGAAGTCCGGATAATACTCGGCGCAGCCGGAGACCGACGGCCCGCCCAGCGCCGTAATCTTCCCAAACGCATGCGCCCGGCTGTTGATCTTATTGATCTGTCTTCGCTGGATGTGCATCCCGCTTACCAGCACAGCATCGGCCCAGCGCAGTTCGCCATCTTTGGCGGGCCGCACATTCTCGTCGACGAAGCGGACCTCCCAGTGCTTCGGCATATAGGCCGCGATGGTCAGCATCCCCTGCGGCGGCATAAACGCCTTCACCCCCAGCAGCGGATACGCGTTGTCAAAGGAGCCGAAGGACGGCTCATACTTCGGAAACACGCACAGAATGCGGCGCGAGACGGCTTCAACGGCGGGATTGGCAGGGCGGGGGCCGGGTCGAGACTCGCGAATTTGTTCGAGTTTCATCGGTGGCAGTTATCCAAATCCATTGTACTTCGAACGGTGGCGAAGATTGGCCGCTGCCATGCGAGGCGGCCCGCTCAACTATTATTGGCGGGAGGACGTCGTGCTGGATAGGTAGAGACGCAAGCAGGGTGACATTGGAATGGCAGGTATCAACCGCGCAGCAAAGAGGGACCATGGACGCAACGACGGTTCTCATGATCGCCAATCTGCTCTTCTTCGCGCTCTATGTGACCGCGACGCTGCTAACGCGGCGAAGCTATGGCGAGCTGCGCGGGAGTCTGTGGTTCGCCTCGTCCAATGCGCTGCGTGGGGCCGTGATGCTGGCGTTTCTGGTCAGGTCTCCCAACCCGCCGGAACTGCTTAGCCTGATTACGAATGCCACCGTGCTCCTGGGATTTTTAGCGCTGCATCGCGCGTTCGCCGAGCTGCTGGGTGAAGCTCAGCGGTTGTGGCGGACCCAGCTTGCGGTCACCTGCGGCGGGATAGCCGTGATGGTGGGCGTGATCGCCGCAGGCGGCCCTTACGCGTGGTTCCTGGCGGCCATGAGCCTCGCCATGTGCGCCATCCTCGGCCTGACCGCGGCGATGCTCATAGGGCACAACAGGCTGACTTCAAAGCGCTCCCCGGAGTGGTTTACCGCCGCACTGCTGGCGGGATACGGCGTGCTCGCCTTATGGCGAACGGTGGACGCGCTATGCGGCAACGCAGACTGGGGATCGGCCCACCTGGAGTGGCACATGGTGATGTGGCTGCTGGGCAGCCTGGTCGTCAACGGCGGGACGGCGTTCGGATTCGTCCTGATTGCCAGCGTCGAACTGGCGCGGCAGTTGGAGGCCCGGGCGCAGACGGATGCGCTGACCGGCCTGCGCAACCGGCATGGGCTGGAGGCTCTGATGGCTTCGATCAACGCTGACCCTAAGGTGAAGGTCTTGTCCGCGATTGCGTTCGACATCGACAACATGAAGGCGGCGAACGACCGTTGGGGACATGAGTTTGGGGATGAGATCCTGCGCAGAGTGGCTGCGAAGCTGCTCGCCAGCCTGCGTCACCAGGACACAGGCCTGCGACTGGGCGGCGACGAGTTTCTGATCGTGCTGCCCGGCACCGCCGCCACCGAGGCTGCGCGGTTGGCAGAACGGCTGAGGTTGGAGCTCCGCGAGATTCTCGCAGAGCCCGCACACACAAACCGTGTATGCGGGCTGCAAGGAAGCTTCGGCGTGGCGACGCTTCCCGCCAAGCCGCCGCCCTGGGATGCTCTGCTGCGCAGCGCGGATCAGGCGATGTATTGCGCCAAACAAGAAGGCCGCGACCGCGTGCACGTAGCGTAAGCGCTAGCGGCGGCCACCGTGAAAGCCTCCACCGAAGCCGCCGCGGAATCCACCCCCGCGGAATCCACCGAAGCCACGGTAGAAGCCTCCACCCCAGCCCCAGCCGAGGCCGAAGTAAGGGTATCCCCAGTAGGGATAGCCATAGGCGTAGTAGGGATAGCCCTCGTAGTAGCCGTCGCCATAGGGGGCGTAGCCGTAGGCTGGCGGAGGATTGGCGCCGGGCTCGGGATTGCCGTTGGGCGGCGGGCCGGGCGGCAGGTAGTCCTTGCGGGCGTAGTAGGGGTCGGAGTACGTTGCATGGGTTTGGGCGCCGGCGAAGACGACCTGGTGGTCTTCCTTGACCTTGATCGGCTCGGCGGCTTCGGAGGTTCCCGAGCCGGCGAAGGCGTCGGCCTCGCCGCGGAAGACGTGGACGGTGTTGGTGTCGGCGTTGAAGATGTAGAGGCCGTTCTTGAGCAGCTGGGTCTGGCCGCCGGGCAGGTCGACGAGGATGAGCATGTCGGTCGCGGGGTCGTGGACGCTGATGGTCGCGCGGCCATGCTCGACGCGGAGTTCGGTGCGCTTGGCATCGGCGGCGACGGTCTGGACGGCGGCGGGATTGTCGGTGCGGACGAGGACGCCGGGCGCGGGCTGCGAAGTGGTAATCGGCGGCGGCTGAGGCGGGCGTTGGCCTCCGTAGCTGGGAGTGTTGTAGCTCGGCGCGCTGTAGTGGCGCTCGATGGGAGCGGGCTGGGACTGGGTCGAGCTAGCTGGATCGGGGGCCTGTGCGGCGGCCGTCGCGGCCAGCGTCGCCAGGGTGAGGAGGAGAACGGTAGACCTGGGCATCGTAAAAAACCTCTGCCAGATTAGACGCGGAATTTTGGCTGGAGTTCCGGGGCAGTGAGTAGTGAGTAAGTAGTAGTGAGTAATGAGTACAGCGTTCGCCGATGGCATTCCCTTGGTGCCCCAGCGTGCAAGTGCGCTCGCCGCAGACCCCCTTGGCACCCCACCCCCTCCCCCTGGGTGTTTAAGGTTCAAAGGTTCGATTCTAAAGGTCTTAGATTCGGTCTAAGGCAGTCTTCAAGATAGCCTTGGGTAGTCTTCAGATGGCTGAAGGTTGAGGCTAAATGTGGAAGCCCGGCGGGTGGCCGGGCGTTTTGTTTTTAAGGCCTACTTCTATTGTAGAGAGTTGAGTGAAATACATGTGCAAAGTATTTTTGGGAGATTTCGCGTTTGTTTGCAGGGGTTTGGGGGAGTTGAGGTGGGGTTGGGGGCTTGACAGGATTTTGGGGTGGGTTGAGTTCTCGGGGAGATTGTGTCTGCACGAAGACCCCGATCTCCAAGTGCGAGAGATCGGGGGCACCCACGTTTGTGGTGATTCACGAGATCGGGGCCACCCGCCCCTTCCGGTTCGTGGCGGTGCGAAGGAGAGCGGTCGCTTTGCGATACCCCACCCTGCCGCGCAAAGAACGCGCGTCGAGGATGGGTGTCGATTAGACGTGTTCGAGGAAGCGCTGCTGGATGCGTGGGAGCAGGGTGTCGTCGGCGGAGTTCCATAGGTCCTGGTTGAAGATTTCGACTTCGATGGGGCCGGTGTAGCCGGTGGCGTCTACGGCCTGGCGGAGGGTGCGTAACTCGATGACGCCGTCGCCCATCATGGCGCGGCCCATCAGGATGCCGGGGAGGGGGACGGGCCAGTCGGAGACGTGGAAGCCGGCGATGTTGCTGCCGGCACGGGCGATCTCGGGGAGGACTTCGGGGTCCCACCAGACGTGGAAGGCGTCGATGACGACACCGGCGGAGGGGCTGGCTAGCTGCTCGGCGAGGTCGTTGGCCTGCTTGAGGGTGACGACGACGGAGCGCTCGGCCGCGTACATGGGATGCAGGGGTTCGATGCCGAGGATGATGCCGGCTTTTTCGGCGTCGGGGAGGACTTCGAGGAGGCCGTCGAGGACGGTGGCGCGGGCGTCGGCGAGGGTTTGGCCGTTGGCTGGGCCGGAGACGATGACCAGAACAGGCGCGCCGAGGATGGCCGCTTCTTCAATGGCCAGGCGGTTGTCGGCGATGCGCTGGCGGCGTTCCTCGGGGGTGGGCGCGGAGAACCAGCCGCCCCGGCAGAGGCTGGAGACGCTGAGGCCGGCGCTGCGGATGAGCGTGGCGGCGGCGGTTGGATTGCCGCCGAGCTTGTGACGCCAGGCGGCGATGTAGGGAGTGTCGCTGGCGGTACAGTGGCTGACGACTTGCTGGAGCGACCAGGGATCGGCGGTGATCTGGTTGAAGCTGAGGCGGTCGAGAATGCTGGGTTGGGGCAGGCTCATGCGACACCTGCCGTGAGGAGGAAGCTGGTCATGCGCTGGGTTGCCATCTCGGGGTTGCGGAGGATGCCGGCGCGGTCGGCGAGGACGAAGAGCTCGCAGAGGTGAGGGATTGCGCGGGCGCTTTCGGCGCCGCGAATCATGCGGAAGTGCGACTGGAAGCCGTTGAGCCACGCGAGGAAGACGACGCCGGTCTTGTAGAACTGCGTGGGCGCGGCGAAGATGTGGCGCGAGAGCGGGACGGTGGGGGCGAGGAGCGAATGGTAGCGGGGAATGTCGCCGGCGTCGAGGGCGGTGAGGGCGAGCGAGGCGGCGGGGGCGATGGCGTCGAAGATGCCGAGGAGAGCGTCGCTGTGATTTTGCTCGCCGCCCGATCCGTCGTCCAAGATGAGGCGGTCGTAGTTGAAGTCGTCGCCGGTGTACATGCGGACGCCGGTGGGGAGCTGGCGGCGCATGGAGACTTCCATCTCGGCGTCGAGCAGGGAGATTTTTATGCCGTCGATCTTTTCTTTGTGGTCGCGGATGATCGTGAGGCAGTTTTGCATGGCGACGGAAAGATCGGGAGTGCCCCAATAGCCTTCGAGAGCGGGGTCGAACATGGGGCCGAGCCAGTGCAGGATGACTGGGTGGCGGACTTGCGAGAGGACGGTGGCGTAGACCGAGGCGTAGTCGTCGGCGTGGCGGGCGGTGGCGGCGAGGGCTCGGCTGGCCATGAGGATGATGCGGCCGCCGGCGGCTTCGATGGCTTCGCATTGCTCGAGGTAGGCGGCGGTGACGGATTCGAGCGAGTGGGTTTGGTTGGGAGGCAGGTGGTCGGTGCCTGCGCCGCTGGCGACGATGGCTCCGCGCGCTTTGGCGGCGGCTGTGCTGCGCTGGATGAGCTCGAGGGCCAGTGGCCAGTCGAGGCCCATGCCGCGCTGGGCGGTGTCCATGGCCTCGGCTACACCGAAGCCGAGCGACCAGAGGTACTCGCGGTAGGCCAGGGTCGCGTCCCAATCGACGACCGGGTGGGTGAGGGGTTGCGTAGTGCGGAGGGGGTCGATGACGACGTGCGCGGCGGCGTAGGCGATGCGGGTTGCGAAGGGGCTTCGCGGTGGCGCGGCAAGCGGCGGATGGGTGGGCGTGTAGCTATGGATAGAGCCGTCGGGGTGGACAAGTTGGAGGGCGGTGGGCATGGGCTTGGCTTTGGTGGTTCGGAAAGACGGGGAAGAACAGGCAACGGCAACGGCGATGTGGTGAGTTGGACTTCTGTGGTTCCCCACCCATCGCGCAGAAGGCGCGCGATGAATGGGCCACCCAGGGTTAGAGGTTGAGTTCGGGGACGTCGATCCAGCGGCGCTCCGCCCAGGATTTGAGGCCGAGCTCGGCCAACTGCACGCCGCGTGCGCCTTCGACGAAGTCATGCGGGAACGGGGCGTCTTCGGCGACGTGTTTCAAGAACAGCTCCCACTGGACTTTGAAACCGTTGTCGAAGGCCTGATTGTCGGGCACGTCTACCCAGTCTTCGCGGAAGTCGATGGGGTTTTCGACGTCGGGGTTCCAGACCGGGCGCGGGGTGTTGACGCGGTGCTGGGTGCGGCATTCGCGCAGGCCGGCGACGGCGCTGCCCAGCGTGCCATCGACTTGGAGGCTGAAGAGTTCGTCGCGGTAGACGCGGAAGGACCACGACGAGTTGATCTGGGCGACGATGCCGCCATCGAGTTCGAAGGTGCCGTAGGCGGTGTCGTCGGCCGTGCAGGCGTAGCGCTTGCCTTGCTCGTCGACGCGCTCGGGGATGGTGGTGCCGCCGAGGCATTGGACCGCGCGGACGCGGCCGAAGGTGTGGTCGAGGACGTAGCGCCAGTGGCAGAACATGTCGACGATGATGCCGCCGTCGTCTTCTTTGCGGTAGTTCCAGGAGGGCCGCTGGGCGGGTTGCCAGTCGCCTTCGAAGACCCAGTAGCCGAACTCGCCGCGCACGGAGAGGATGCGGCCGAAGAAGCCGCTATCGACGAGGCGCTTAAGCTTGCGGATGCCGGGGAGAAAGAGCTTGTCCTGCACGATGCCCTGTTTCACGCCTGCTGCTTTGGCCAGAGCTGCGAGGCGCAGGGCTTCGGCTGAATCGAGGGCAAGCGGCTTTTCGCAATAGACATGCTTGCCGGCGGCGATGGCCTTCTCGACGCTGGGCGCGCGGAGGGTGGTGAGCTGGGCGTCGAAGTAGATGGCGTCGTTGGGGTTGGCGAGCGCGGCGGTGAGGTCGGTAGACCAGCGGGCGACGCCGTGCTCCTTGGCGATCTGCTCCAGCTTGGCGGCGTTGCGGCCGACGAGGATGGGGTCGGGGATGAGGCGCGAGCCGTCGGCCAGCAAGACTCCGCCCTGGTTGCGGATGGCGAGAACGGAACGGACCAAGTGCTGGTTGAGCCCCATGCGCCCGGTGACGCCGTTCATGATGATGCCGATGCGCTTCTCGTTCATTGCTTCTCCTCTATTTTGCTGCGTGGCTATTTTGTCGCTTCGCGCAGGAAGCTGCGATCGCGGGCCTCGGGGCCGAACCAGAAGATGACGATCATCAGGACGATGACGGCGCCCTCGAACATGGTCAGCGCCCAGGGGTAGCCGAAGTGGTCGCGCAAGAGGAATTCTACTGCGGTTGCGGGGCTGGCCAGGAGCACGCCGGCCTGGTAGGCGAAGCCGGGGAAGAGGCTTCTGACGGCGTCCGGCGAGAGCTCGGTGAGGTGCGCCGGGATGACGCCGAACGCGCCCTGCACGCCGGTCTGCATGAAGTAGGAGCCTGCCACCAGAATGGCCAGCGAGGTCCCAAAGGCCCACGCCGGAATGGACAGCAGCGCGATCCCCAGCGCCAGGATGATGGATTTGCGCCGGCCAATTTTTTGTGATAACTGGCCGAAGAAGAGCGCTCCGACGATGGCGCCGATGTTGTAGACGATGGGCAGGCCGTAGAGCGACTTCATGCCGAAGACGGTCTGCGCGGTGATGCCCGGAATCGACTTCAGGAAATCGGGATAGAGGTCCTGGGTGCCGTGGGAGAGGCAGAGCATGACGCTCATCATGAGCAGGAGGTAGAGGAATATCTTATTGTGCTGGAGGAGCGAACCGAGGACGCGCCGCATGGACTCGGGGCGATGCTGCTTCCAGGCTTCGGACTCGGGCGCGAGCAGCGTGAGGACGGCGATCAAGATGGCGACGGGGGCGCCGATGAAGAAGACCGACCTCCAGCCGAAGGACGGGGTGAGGGTCTGCATGGCGACGGCCGCGAGCAGGTAGCCCATGGGGTAGCCGGCCTGCATCATGCCGGAGAGTACGCCCCGGAAGCGGCGCGGGGAACTCTCCATGGCATAGGACGCGCCGATGCCCCAGTAGCCGCCCATGCCGATGCCGTACAGGGCGCGGCAGACGACGAAGAAGGTGTAGTTGGGCGCGAGGCCGGTGAGCACCGTCATCAGGGAGAAGAACAGTACGCAGAGGATGAGCGGATACTGACGCCCGAACCTGTCGGCGAGCGCGCCGAAGAACAGGGCGCCGATTGGGCGCATGGCGAGGGTCAGGGTGAGGGTATAGACGACCGACGCCTTGGAGACATGGAAGTGGGCGGCGAGGATGTCGAACAGGAAGACGACGACGAAGAAGTCGAAGGCGTCCAGCACCCAGCCGAGGACGCCTGAGCCGACGGCAAACTTCCAGCCTGTTGTTTCTTCGTTTGCCGTGTCTGTCGTATTGGTCGCGGCTACAAACGCCATGTTTCGATCACCGTTTCCGTCCGCTGTGGGTCTGTGGGGTGTAGAGATTCAAGTGCTATGAGGTGGAAAGATTGTATCCCGGCGAGGGAGGTGGGCGGAAAAATGGCTAGAGGGCGCGGAGGGGGTTGACAGGGATTTTTGACGTGTCAGCTTTGGGTTCGGCGGTTCACCCATCTCAAAATCGAGATATGGGGCACCCGGCGGGCAAGGCCACGCTCGGCGTGCTGTGCGAGGACGAGCCGGGCGTGGACCGCGATGCGGTGCATGCGCAAGTGTCGGCTGAGGCGGTGAAGTTTTTTGACCGGGCGCTGAAGCTGCGGTGGTAGGTGGCGCGAGGTTTGGGGGGGACAAGAAATGCAGGTAGTAGGGAGTAGACAGGCCGCACCGGGCGTCTTGCGATCCTAGGGGACTGTAGCGGCATGATGGTTGCTTCCTCTACGTGTCGACGCCGAATCCGACACCACCCTCTGTTGCGTCCTGACCACACCCTGTGGCTATTTGGACTCAAGTCCAAGACTAACCTCAATGTTGTCTAGAATTTGCACAAAAAAGTACGGGGGGTGGGGGGGTGGGTTAGTCGACGCGGCAGATGAGGCATTTGAGGTAGCGGGTTTCGGGGAGGGTGAGGAGTTCGGGGTGGTCTACTCGCCGAAGAGTTGGACGTTCTCGGCTGCTGCGGCGGCGCGGAGGTCGCGGTCGAGCGAGGCCAGCGGGAGGCCTCGGCGGAGGGCCAGTTCGAGATAGGCTGCGTCGTAGAGGGTGAGCCGATGGCGGTCGGCGAGATAGAGCGTGGCGTGCCAGGCGTGGAAGTCGGTTTCGGGGTCGATCTCGATGGGCAGTGCCTTTAGATCGATTAGAGATTTGTCGCGAAAGTCGACTGTATTGCGGCCACGGCGAATGCCGATGTTGAGGACATTGGCGACTTCAAGCCGCCAAAGCGATGGGACGCTGGCACCGTCTTCGCTGACGCGGTCGAACACCGCGCGGATGGCAGAGGTTTTTTCGTCGGGGTAGAGGCTGGCAATCGTGGCTGAAGTATCGAGAACGAGGCTCATTTACGGCCTACGTCGCGGTCCTTCTTGATCTCTTCCCAGTCGAAGGGCCCAAGGTTGGCTTCGATGGCTCGGGCGCGGATTCGCGCAAGGGCGGCGTGTGCCCTGGCCTGATCGTTGGGAGAGACAGTGGGGACGAGGCGGGCTACGGGCTTGCCGTGGCGGGTGATGAGGACCTCTTCGCCGTTTTCGACGCGGTCGAGGAGGGAGCCGAGGGTGTTTTTGGCTTGAAAGGCGCCAACTTCGAGCATGGGAGACTCCTGAGCGTCTGTCGAAAGGCTAAACAGGCTAGCTTAGGCTAGCTTATCTTACCGGGCAGCGCAATACTTTCCCTCAGCGGCTGAAGCCGCAATGTTGTGACTGGATTTAGGGCGGGACTGAAGTCCCGCCCTATCAAAACAAGGACTTATGCAGACGTTGCCTAGGTCGATCGCTCAATCGACGCGGCAGATGAGGCATTTGAGGTAGCGGGTTTCGGGGAGGGTGAGGAGTTCGGGGTGGTCGGGGGCGGCGGCGCGGGTTTCGAGGAGCTGGACGCGGCGGCCGGCGTCGGCTGCGGCGGAGGCGACGATGGCGGTGAAGTCTTCGAGCGAGACGTGGTGGGAGCAGGAGTTGGTGATGAGGGTTCCGCCGGGGGTGAGCAGGCGAAGGGCGCGGAGGTTGAGCTCCTTGTAGCCGCGCTTGGACTTGGCGAAGGCGGGTGGGTCGAGGACGATGGCGTCGTAGAGGTTGGAGCTGTGGCTGCTCAGAGAAGCAGGTCTCTCCGCTGCGGCGGCAAAAGCGCCGCCTCCGGTCGAGATGACAGAGCTGCGGGTGGTGTCGAGGTGGCGGAGGTAGTCGAAGGCGTCGGCTTCGATCCAGTCGGTGGTGGCTTTGAGGTGGGGGTTGAGGGTGAGGTTTTGGTCGGCGGCTTCGAGGGCGGCGCGGCTGGAGTCGACGCCTGTGACGCGGTCGCAGACCTGGGCGAGGTGGAGGGCGAAACCGCCCTGGTAGGTGCAGATATCGAGTGCTCGTGCGGTACGACCGGAGGTTTGGACGTGGGAGGTGGCTGCGGCGTAGTTGAGGCGCTGATCGAGGAAGGCGCCGGTTTTTTGGCCGGCGGCTGCGTCGTAGGTGAAGCGGAGGTTGTTGAGGGTGAAGGTGGTGGTGGTGGGTGGATTGTGCGGCTGCGGAGGAGAAGCAGATCTCTCCACTTCGCCCAACGATGGAGCTGTTGGGCTGCGGTCGAGATGACAACTTTCAAAAGAGGTGAAGAGAGGGCCGGGTGGGGGTGGGGGAAGTTGTTCTAGTTCGCGGATGCGGGGGTCGGGGCGCTCCCAGATGGTGAGGGGTCCGGTGTCGAGGCCTTCGCGGAGGGCGGCGACGATGGCGGCGCGGACGTCGTCCTGCGCGGTGGATTGGGTGAGGAGTTGGAGGAGGACAAGGTCGTTGTAGCGGTCTGCGAGGACGCCGGGGAGGTTGTCGGCTTCCGAGAAGAGGAGGCGGT
>Ga0302316_10002194_pt1 | contig 14386 bp, 9 predicted proteins | sample III_Palsa_N3_2_FD_200456 | JGI IMG/M metagenome (GOLD analysis project Ga0302316, IMG submission 200456) | Peat permafrost microbial communities from Stordalen Mire near Abisko, Sweden - III_Palsa_N3_2 | ecosystem: Environmental > Terrestrial > Soil > Palsa > Peat permafrost | place: Sweden...
CTCATGCTGGCGGGCGCACCGCACGGCGACGACACGCTGCTGGCAATTGGCCGCGCCGCCGAAGCCGTACTCAATACGATCCGGTAGCCGAGAACCGAAGGGCGGTGTTCGCGCTAGAATCGCGGGCACCCGTCCTTTTGAATTTTCGACCTTCGACAGCCACACGATCCATGAATAACGACAATGCGATGCTGCGCCGCGAGCGCTCCCTGCTGGTTCTGCTTGGCCTGATCTGCGTCGCGCTGGTCGGCGGCGCGCTGTACATGCAGTACGCCCTGCACGAAGACCCTTGCCCGCTGTGCATTCTGCAGCGCTACTTCTTTCTCCTGATCGCGATCTTTGCGTTCCTCGGCGCGCGCTTCGACAGTTGGCGCGGCGTGCGGTTACTCGAAGCACTGGCTGCGCTGGCCGCGCTGGCCGGCATCGTGACCGCGGCACGCCATGTCTATGTGCTGGCGAATCCGGGTTTTAGCTGCGGCTTCGACGCGCTGCAACCGCTGGTCGACAGCCTGCCGCCGGCTCATTGGCTGCCGGGCGTGTTCAAGGTAGCCGGATTGTGCGAGACGGCGTATCCGCCGATCTTCGGACTTTCGTTGCCGGAATGGTCGCTGCTCGCCTTTTTTGTCGCGTATGTCCCGCTGGTGTTGAGCCTCATCCGTAATCGCCGCCGGATCGCCTGAGAAACGGGGCGGGACTAACCGCCGTGGTGGCCCGGCTCTCTGCTGGGCCTGAACGCTCCGCTCCCGCCAAGACATACACACCTCGTCGTAAACACCTGGGAACCGGGAAAGCGCCTTTTTGCTTGCGTCCGGTCCCGCTCCCCCCTTTTTGGCGCTTGACACGCCGCCCGCTGCGCCCCGCTCCGCGTGGCTTTGCGGCCATTCCGCCGCATCCGCCGCTATTCCGCCGTCCGCGCCGCCTCTCACGCTCATGACCGTCCGCGAATAACCCGCATCACCGTGGGGAAATATTTTCGAGACGAGGTAGTGCTATCTTCGTATATGGATGGCGATCTACGTGCGCGAGGCCGGCTACGGCGCGACCCCCTGCGTAACGCGCGCCCGGTCCGCAATGTCTTTCGGATTCGCCATGACAACGCAAACCATCCGCTTTTATTACCGTGGCACCGTCCATGAGGTTCAGGGCGTGCCGGCGACGCGCACCGTGCTTCAGCACCTGCGCGAAGACCTGCATTGCACGGGCACCAAGGAAGGTTGTGCGGAAGGCGACTGCGGCGCCTGTACGGTCATGGTCGGCGAACTGGACGCCGACCGGGGCCTCGCGCTCAAAGCGGTCAACGCCTGCATCCAGTTTCTACCCACGCTCGATGGCCGGGCACTCTTCAGCGTCGAAGACCTGCGCGCCGCCGACGGCGCCCTGCATCCGGTTCAGCAGGCAATGGTCGACTGTCACGGCTCGCAATGCGGTTTTTGCACACCCGGTTTCGTGATGTCGATGTGGGCGCTGTACGAAAACCAGCCGGCCGCCGCCGGCCTGCCGACGCGCGACGAAATCAATACCGCACTGTCCGGCAATCTGTGCCGCTGCACCGGCTACCGGCCGATCGTCGACGCTACGCAGAAGATGTTCGATTACGCGCAGTATCCGCGCGTCCCGTTCGATCGCGCCGCGGTTGCCGAGGCGCTGAAGCCGCTGCAACGTCGCGACACCTTCGAATATCGTGCCCCCGATGTACGCGGCGACGCTTTCGGTACGCCGACGTTCTACGCCCCGATCACGGTCGATGCCTTCGCTGCCTTGCGCGCCGGACATCCAGACGCGCGTCTCCTCGCCGGCAGCACGGATGTCGGGCTATGGGTCACCAAGCAATTCCGCGACCTCGGTGACATCCTGTACCTCGGCAACGTGGCAGAGCTAAAGACCATCGAGCGCGACGCGCAGACCCTGACGATCGGCTCGGCCGTGACGCTGGAAGATGCGTACGCCGCGCTCGCCGTCGACTATCCCGAACTCGCTGAGCTCTGGACCCGCTTCGCGTCGCTACCGATCCGCAATGCTGGAACGCTCGGCGGCAATGTCGCGAACGGCTCGCCGATCGGCGATTCGATGCCAGCACTGCTCGCACTCGGCGCCGAAGTCGTGCTGCAACACGGTGCCAAAACACGCACGCTCCCGCTCGACGCTTTTTACCTCGGCTATCAAAAAACGGCGCTGGTTGCCGGCGAATTCGTCGCCGCGATCCGCGTGCCGCGACCGGCGCGGAATCTGCGCTTTCGCACCTACAAGGTCGCCAAGCGTTACGACCAGGACATCTCGGCGGTCTGCGCCGCGTTTGCACTGCGGATAGAGGATGACGTAATCGTCGGGGCGCGCCTCGCCTTCGGCGGCATGGCGGCGACCCCGAAGCGCGCCGCCCACGCCGAAGCCGCGCTGACCGGCGCGGCCTGGGACGACACGGCAACCCAACGCGCCATGGATGCGCTCGCCGCCGACTATCAGCCGCTATCCGACATGCGTGCGTCGAGTGCTTATCGGTTGAAGGTCGCGCGCAATCTGCTGCGGCGCTTCCAGCTGGAAACGCGCGATCACGCGCCGCTCGCCCTGTTCGACGTCAACGCCTTCGCATTCGAAGCGGGTGTCGCGGACGTGGTGCCCGCGCAGGAGTCGCTGTAATGAACAAGCAGAGCGACGCATTCATCCACCATGCCGCGGATCGGGCCGAAACGGCTGCGATCGGCACATCCTTGCCGCACGAGTCCGCCGCGCTGCATGTCAGCGGCGAAGCCACCTACACGGACGACTTGCCCGAGCTCCACGGCACGTTGCACGCGGCGCTCGGACTGTCGCGCCATGCGCATGCACGGATCGCCTCGCTCGATCTGAGCATAGTGCGCAGCGCCCCTGGTGTGATCGCGGTGTTGAGCGCCGCCGACATTCCTGGTGAGAACAACTGCGGCCCGGTGCTGCACGACGATCCGATCCTCGCCGACGGCGAGGTGTTGTATCTCGGTCAACCGGTATTCGCGGTCATCGCCGAGAGCCACGAACTCGCGCGACGCGCCGCCGCGCTGGCGAAAAGCGATGACGTGGTCCGCTATGAACCGTTGGACGTCGTGCTCACCCCGGCCGAAGCCAAAGCGAAAAAGCAGTTCGTCCTGCCGCCCTTGCACCTGAAGCGCGGCGAACCCGCGGCGAAAATCGCTGCGGCGCCACACCAGATCCAAGGTAGCTTCGAAGTCGGCGGTCAGGAGCAGTTTTATCTCGAAGGCCAGGTCGCGTATGCGGTCCCCAAAGAAATGGACAGCATGCTGGTCTACAGCTCGACACAGCATCCGAGCGAAATGCAACAGCTAGTCGCTCATATGCTCGGCTGGCCAGCGCATAGCGTCGTCTGCGAATGCCGACGCATGGGTGGCGGTTTCGGCGGCAAGGAATCGCAATCGGCATTGTTCGCCTGCATCGCTGCGCTCGCCGCAAAGTTGTTGCGACGTCCGGTCAAAGTGCGTGCCGACCGCGACGACGACTTCATGATCACCGGCAAGCGTCACGATGCCGTCTACCAATACGAAGCCGGCTTCGACGAGACCGGCCGCATCCTGGGCGCGCGGGTCGAAATTGCCCTGCGCGCGGGCTATTCGGCGGACCTCTCCGGCGCCGTAGCGACCCGTGCGGTGTGCCACTTCGACAACGCGTATTACCTGTCCGACGTCGACATCGTGGCGCTGTGCTGCAAGACCAACACGCAGTCGAACACCGCGTTTCGCGGCTTCGGCGGACCACAGGGCGCGCTCGTGATGGAAGTGATGCTCGACAGCATCGCCCGGCAACTGAAACTCGATCCGCTCGATGTACGGCTCGCCAATTACTACGGCGTCGGCGAACGCGATGTCACACCGTATGGCCAGCGTGTCGAAGACAACGTCATTGCGCCGCTCACCGAGGAACTGCTCGCGTCCAGCGACTACCGGGCACGCCGCGCCGCGCTCGCTGCCTACAACGCAACGAGTCCCGTGCTCAAACGCGGCATTGCCTTCTCGCCGGTGAAATTCGGCATCTCGTTCAACGTGCCTTTTCTCAATCAGGCCGGCGCATTGGTGCACGTCTACAAGGACGGTTCGATCCTCGTCAATCACGGCGGCACCGAGATGGGCCAGGGGCTCAACACGAAGGTGGCCCAGGTGGTCGCCAACGAACTCGGCGTGCCGCTCTCGCGGGTGCGTGCGACCGCGACCGATACGTCCAAGGTAGCGAACACCTCCGCCACGGCCGCCTCCACCGGCAGCGATCTGAACGGCAAGGCCGCCGAAGCGGCCGCACGCACGATCCGCGAGCGGCTAGCCGTGCTGGCTGCCAGAGAACTCGGCGGCGAACCTGACGCCGTGCAGTTCAAGGACAGCATGGTGCACGCGAACGGCGTGACAATGCCCTTCGCACAACTCGTCAACACGGCGTATCTGGCGCGTGTGCAGTTGTGGTCCGATGGTTTCTACACGACACCCAAGGTGCACTGGGACGCGAAGACGCTGACCGGTCATCCGTTCTACTATTTCGCGTATGGTGCGGCGGTGTCGGAAGTCGTGGTGGATACGCTGACAGGCGAATGGAAGCTCGTACGCGCCGACGTGCTGCACGATGCCGGGCAGTCCATCAATCCGGCTATTGACATCGGCCAGGTCGAAGGCGGCTTCATCCAGGGGATGGGCTGGCTCACCACTGAGGAACTCTGGTGGAACCGCGAGGGTCGACTGATGACGCATGCGCCATCGACGTACAAGATCCCGGCGGTCAACGATACGCCCGCCGCGTTCCACGTTCAGCTCTACCGCAACGAGAATGCGGAGCCTACAGTGTTCCGCTCGAAGGCAGTCGGCGAGCCACCGTTGTTGCTGCCGTTCTCAGTTTTTCTCGCGATCCGCGATGCGATTGCGGCCACAGCGTCGCAGGCGAATCAGGCCCCGCCGTTGCGCGCACCGGCGACGCCCGAGGCGATTCTCGACGCGTTGGAAGCGATGCAGCAGGCTGCCCCAGCTGCAAGCGCGCCTACCGGGCCGAACGATCCAAAGGAGCCCGAAACGGAGCCAAAAGCAGCAGCGACTTCGGTGGGAAATACGACGTCCGGCGCGACTCCAAAAGCACCGGCCAGCCTCGACACTGCCACATGAACTTTCACGCGCTGCGCGACACGAACGCACAGCGCCACGCTTAACCGGCTGCATGGACACCCCTTGCAGCCATGGATGGAGAACTGCCGGATGCAACCCTGGCTAACCGATCTGCAACAACTGCTCGCACACGGCGACGCCGCCGTGCTGGTGACGGTCGCGCGCGTCGAAGGATCGGCGCCGCGCGAAGCCGGCACGAAGATGATTGTCACGCGCGATTCGGCACGCCATACGATCGGCGGCGGCCACCTCGAATGGAAAGCCATCGAGTCCGCGCGCCAGGTCCTCAAGGAAGGCATGCGCATGTCGCATATGCGCCGGCTCGAACGCTTCGCGCTCGGTCCGAGTCTCGGCCAATGCTGCGGCGGCGCTGTAGTACTCGCGTTCGAGCGTCTGGATGTCGCCGATCTCGGCTGGATCAGCTCGCTCGCCAAGCGCGTGGCGGCAGGTCTTTCGACGGTGCGTAGCGTATCATTCGGCCCCGCGCCGGATGCGGTGATGCTGTCGGAGCCAGAGCCCGGCGTCGAAAGCGCCGACTGTCTGCTGTGGGACGGCGCCGGCTTCGAGGAAAGCAGTTCGCTGCTCACCGAGACCATCGCACCGCGCGACTTCGCCGTGGTGCTGTTCGGCGCCGGACACGTGGGCGCCGCACTCGTGCGCGTGCTGGGAACGCTGCAGTGCCACGTGCGCTGGGTCGACGAGCGCGATGCGCAGTTTCCGCCGCCCGAGTTGCTGCAGGCGTGGAATGTGACGATCGATCCAAACGATGCGCCTGACGAAGCCATCGACCAGGCCGCGCCACAGACGTACTTCATCGTGATGACGCACAACCATACGCTCGACCTCGACCTCGCCGAGCGCATCTTGCGGCGCGGCGACTTTGCGTTCTTCGGCATGATCGGCTCGCTCTCCAAGCGCAAGCAGTTCGAACACCGGCTCGCCGCCCGCGGCATCGATCCTGCGCAGATTGCGCGGATGAAATGCCCGCTCGGCGTGGATGGCATCGAGGACAAGTCGCCGGAGATCATCGCGATTTCCGCGGCCGCGCAAGTGTTGCAGGCGGTCGAAGCGAACGCGCACGCGACCCTGGCGGCATGACGGGTCATAAACTCGCGGGACACATCCGGTAAAGCCTGACTTTTCGCACACCGCACCATTAAATCGAACCACTAAAGAATCGAACATGAATACCCCCGCCGCTCTCACTCTCGCCGACAAAGCAGCAGCCGCGCCGAAGGCCGAACTGCATATCCATATCGAAGGCTCGCTGGAACCCGAACTGATTTTCAGGCTCGCCGAGCGCAACGGCGTGACGCTCGCCTACGATTCGATCGAGGCATTGCGCAAAGCATATGCGTTTACCGATCTGCAGTCGTTCCTCGACATCTACTACGCCGGCGCGAGCGTGCTGCTGCACGAGCAGGATTTCTACGACATGACGATGGCCTACGTCGAGCGCTCGCTCGCGGACAACGTTATCCATACCGAGATTTTCTTCGACCCGCAGACGCACACCGAACGCGGCGTATCGATCGCCACCGTCGTGGCCGGCATCGAGCGCGCGCTCGCCGACGCGGAAAAGCGCGGCCTCACGAGCAAGCTGATCCTGTGCTTCTTGCGCCACCTCTCCGAAGAAGATGCGCTTGCGACCTTCGACGAAGCGTTGCCGTTGTTTGACCAGTACAAACATCGGCTGATCGGCGTCGGTCTGGATTCGTCCGAGCGCGGCCATCCACCGTCGAAGTTCGAGCGCGTGTTTGCCAAGGCACGGGACAAGGGTCTGAAGCTGGTTGCGCATGCGGGCGAGGAAGGGCCGCCGTCGTATATCTACGAAGCGCTGGATCTGCTGAAGGTGGACCGCGTCGACCATGGCGTGCGCAGCATCGAAGACCCGGCGCTCGTCACGCGGCTGGCCGACACGCGCGTCGCACTGACGGTGTGCCCGCTGTCGAACCTCAAGCTATGCGTGTTCGACGATCTGACCAAACACACGCTGAAGGCGCTGCTCGACAAGGGCGTCGCCGTCACCGTGAATTCCGACGACCCGGCTTACTTCGGCGGCTACGTCAATGCGAACTACCTCGCCACCATCGATGCGCTCAAGCTCACCGATGTCGAGGTCTATACGATCATCCGCAACAGCTTCGAGGCGGCGTTCGTGACGCCCGCGGAACGCGATGCGTTGATCGCGAAGCTCGACGCGCACTGGCACGCCACTGACGCGGGCTGACCAGCGCGGTCTGGAGCGCGGGCAGCAGGAGGAGCGGCGGTAGCGCGCCGTCACCTGCGCCCCGCTTCTTTCGCCTGGTTTGCGGCTTTACTGACCGCCAATTTTTCGCTTCACATTCCCATATAACGGAGACGGCTTTCCCCATGAATCACTCGGCTCAAGCGGCCCAAACCGCATTCCGCGCGCAACTGCTGACCTTCAACGGCGACCCTGCGCAATCGTCCAACGCGGCAGTCTTCAACGAAGACGGCCTGCTGATCGTGGAAGACGGCCACGTCGTCGCAGCAGGCGCGTATGCAGCGCTGTCGTCCCAGCTCGCCCCCGGCACACAGGTGCAGGACATGCGCGACAAGCTGATCGTGCCTGGCTTTATCGATACGCACATTCACTATCCGCAAACGGACATGATCGCCTCGCCCGCGCCCGGCCTTCTGCCGTGGCTCGATACGTACACCTTCCCGACCGAACGCCGCTTCGCCGATCCGGCCTACGCTCAGGACACGGCCAGTTTCTTCGTCGAAGAACTGCTCGCCTGCGGCACGACCACGGCGCTCGTCTATTGCACGGTGCATAAGGAATCCGCGGATGCGCTGTTCACCGAAAGCGAAGCCCGCAACCTGCGCATGGTGGCAGGCAAGGTACTGATGGATCGCAACTGCCCCGAGTTCCTGCGTGACACCGCGCAGTCGGGCTACGACGACAGCGCGGAACTGATTGGCCGCTGGCACAACCGCGGCCGCCAGATGTATGCGCTGACGCCGCGCTTCGCACCTACCTCGACTGAAGCCCAACTCGAGGCCTGTGGTGTGCTCGCGCGCGAGCATGCGGATGTTTTCATCCAGAGCCATGTCGCCGAAAACACCGACGAGGTAAAGTGGGTCGCCGACCTGTTCCCGGGCCACCGCAGCTATCTGGACATCTACGATCACTACGGCCTGCTGCGCCGCCGTGCCGTGTATGGCCACTGCATCCATCTTGACGCGGAAGACCGTAAGCGGATGGCGCAGACCGGCACGGTCGCCTCGCACTGCCCGACCTCGAACCTGTTCCTCGGCAGCGGCCTGTTCGACTTCGACAAAGCAGACAAAGCCGGCATGCCGATCGCGCTCGCGACCGATGTCGGCGGCGGCACGTCGTTTTCGATGCTGCAAACGATGAACGAAGCGCACAAGGTAGCGCGTCTCACCGGCCATCATCTGACCGCCACGCGGATGTTCTGGCTTGCCACGGCTGGTGCCGCCGAAGCGCTCGACCTGGCGGACAAGGTCGGCACGCTGGCGCCGAAGTCGGAAGCGGATTTCATCGTGCTCGATCCACAGGCAACGCCGCTGCTGGCACGCCGCACCGGGCGCACCGAGTCGCTCGAAGAACTGCTGTTCGCCTTCGCGCTGCTCGGCGACGACCGCGCGATCTTCGAAACCTACGCTGCCGGCAAGCGCGTGCATCAACGCGAAGCGCCGCGGCAGCACACGGCGCGCAAGGCGAAGATCGCTGCGTAAAGCTGGCTCGAGACGGTCAGCGCAGCTCGCGGGCGTTAGCGTTCTGAGCCACGGTCTGCAAGACCAGGCGGTTAGCGTCGCGCGTTTCAACCGTCACGACGCAAAACGGCCCGGCAGGTTCGCCCTGCCGGGCCGTTTTGCTTGCATCTGTCGCATCTTGCTGGCCGAGAGCCAGCCGGCTTCCTGCTCGCTACGTGCTTTATTGCACGACCGTCGGAACCGAAGCCGCAAAACCAGGCGCTGCTGAACCAGCGGCCTCGTTCGACATCCCAGCATTCTTGTCGACCGGCAACTTGACCGTGCGCACCGCACCGTTTCCCAACGGGAAATCTGCCAGCGCACTACGCGCCAGATACGGCATGGCCCGCACCAGCGACGCTTCGTCACCCGCGTTGCGCGCCAGCACGTTGTAGACCTCCTTGCCAGTCGCGCGGTCCGTGATGCGGATGCCGAGCGTATGCGTAAACACCGGATAACTGGAACTCACATACGCCGGAGGAAACGCCCCGAACGGGCCCCATGGGTCGATCGGACGGCCCCAATATGGTCCTGGCCACGGGCTACTGTAGAACACCGGTTCGGTAACGCTGACGGTCTGGCTCTTGGTGCCGTACGAGAGGCCCACCAGATAGTGAGCCTGCTGCGCGTCGACCTGCCGGAACGTGCGCGTCGCCAGTTCATTGGCCACCAGCACCTCGTAGGTCTGCTGTTCCAGGCTGTTCTGCTGCGCGGGGCCGCGCGTGAAGGCATAAGTACGGCTCGCGTCGCTGCCGCTCCAGTCGGAGAATGCCGTCACCTGGGTGGTCACATAACTGGTACAGCCAGAGAGCAGTGCCGTCAGCGCCACCAGCATCAGCATGGCGCGCCCGGTCCAACGGTCTGATTTCATAGTCATCCTCATCCTTACGATTAATCGCCGCAACGGCGGCCCGATCATACGCTGACCTGGCCCCCAGACAAAAAGTTCGACCGCGGAGCGGCCCGAGCTTTCTTTGTACAATGGCTGACATACCGGTGCGTACTGGATGCGCCGCCGGCTCAATATCTTATTCTTACAAACTGCCATGGCTGATACCGCAACGCCCCCTGTGATCCGTCGCGCCGATTACGCGCCGCCCGCCTTCCTGATCGATACCGTGGCACTTGAATTCGATCTCGTGCCCGAACGCACGGTCGTCAAAAATACGATGCGCCTGCGCCGCAATCCGGACGCCGCGCGCGCCGCGCACCTCGAACTGATCGGCGAGCGACTCGAATTCGCCAGCGCGTCTATCGACGGCGAGCCGTACGCCGCGGTGCGTCCGGCGGAACACGGACTGACCGTCGAGAACGTGCCGGACAGCTTCGAACTGACGATCACGAGCATCTGCAAACCCGTCGAAAACACTACGCTCTCCGGCCTGTACGTGTCCAGCGGCAACTTCTTCACCCAGTGCGAAGCGGAAGGCTTTCACGGCATTACCTATTTCCTCGACCGGCCGGACGTGATGGCCACCTACACGGTCACGCTGCGCGCCGACAAGGCCGCGTACCCGGTGCTGCTCTCGAACGGCAATCTGCTCGAGGAAGGCGATCTGCCCGACGGCCGCCATTTCGCCCGCTGGGAAGATCCGTTCCGCAAGCCCTGCTATCTGTTCGCGCTCGTTGCCGGCAAGCTGGTGTGCATCGAAGAGCGCGTGAAGAGCGGCTCCGGCGCGGAAAAACTGCTGCAGGTGTGGGTCGAACCGCACGACCTGGACAAGACCCGCCACGCCATGGATTCGCTGATCCATTCGATCCGCTGGGACGAGGAGCGCTTCGGGCTGGAACTCGATCTGGACCGCTTCATGATCGTCGCCGTGAGCGACTTCAACATGGGCGCGATGGAGAATAAAGGGCTCAACATCTTCAACACGAAGTACGTACTGGCGAACCCGGAAACGGCGAGCGACACCGACTTCGCCAACATCGAAGCGGTGGTCGGCCACGAATACTTCCACAACTGGACCGGCAACCGCGTGACCTGCCGCGACTGGTTCCAGTTGAGCCTGAAGGAAGGCCTGACGGTGTTCCGCGACCAGGAGTTCTCGGCCGACATGGCAGGCGGCCACAACGGCAACGACGAAGCCGCGCGCGCCACCAAGCGGATCGAGGATGTGCGCGTGCTGCGCCAGATGCAGTTCGCCGAAGACGCGGGTCCGATGGCGCATCCGGTACGCCCGGAAAGCTACGTCGAGATCAACAACTTCTACACGATGACCGTGTATGAGAAGGGTTCGGAAGTCGTGCGGATGTATCAGACGCTGTTCGGCCGCGATGGCTTCCGCAAGGGCATGGACCTGTACTTCAAGCGTCACGACGGCCAGGCGGTGACCTGCGACGACTTCCGTCATGCGATGGCGGATGCGAACGGGCGCGACCTTGCCCAGTTCGAACACTGGTATAGCCAGGCCGGCACGCCGCGCGTGGCGGTCAAGACCGCGTATGACGCCGCGGCTCGCAGCTATCGTGTGACCCTCACGCAAGGCTACGGCGACGCCGCGCCGGCGGCCCGCGAGACGCAAAAGGGCGCACTGCTGATCCCGTTTGCGATCGGCCTGATCGGCAAGGACGGCGCGGATCTGCCGCTGCGGCTCGAGGGTGAAGCGAGCGCCGCGCCGGGCACCACGCGCGTCCTCGAATTTACCGAGACCGAGCAGACCTTCACGTTCGTCGATGTCGCCGAAAAGCCGCTGCCTTCGCTGCTGCGCAATTTCTCGGCTCCGGTGATCGTCGAATACGACTACAAGGCCGACGAACTCGCCTTCCTGCTCGCCCACGACAGCGATCCGTTCAACCGCTGGGAAGCGGGACAACGGCTGGCAACGCGCGAACTGCTCGCGCTTGCCGGACGTGCCGCGACCGGCGTGCCGCTGCAACTGGACGATTCGATCGTCGCCGCATTCGCACGCGTGCTGACCGATGAATCGCTCTCGCCGGCGTTCCGTGAATTGACGCTGATTCTGCCGTCCGAAGCGTATCTGGCCGAGCAGATGTCCGAGTCGAATCCGGCTGCCGTGCATGCCGCCCGCCAGTTCGTGCGCAAGCGCCTCGCCACAGCGCTCAAGAACGAATGGCTCGCGGTGTATGAACAGCACCATACGCCGGGCGAGTACGAAGCCACGCCGAAGGCAAGCGGGCATCGTGCGTTGAAGAATCTTGCGCTGTCCTACCTCGCCGAACTGGACGATCCGGCCGAAGCCGTGCGCCTCGCCTCGGCGCAGTATGCCGCCGCGAATAACATGACTGATCGCTCGGCCGCACTGTCCGCCTTGCTCAACGCTGCGGCAGCCAGCGGCGGCACGCAGGCACAGGACGCGCTCGACGACTTCTACCGCCGCTTCGAGAAGGAACCGCTTGTCATCGACAAGTGGTTCGCCCTGCAGGCCACCCAGCGCGGCAACGCACAACGTCCGGTGATCGAGATCGTGCGCAAGCTGATGGCGCACCCGGCGTTCACGTTGAAGAATCCGAACCGCGCGCGTTCGCTGATTTTCAGTTTCTGCGCGGCCAACCCGGCACAGTTCCACGCCGAAGACGGCTCGGGTTACGCGTTCTGGGCCGAGCAGGTCATCGCGCTCGATGCGCTGAATCCGCAGGTCGCCGCGCGCCTCGCCCGCTCGCTCGAACTGTGGCGCCGCTTCACGCCGAAGTTGCGCGATGGCATGCGCGCGGCACTGGAGAAGGTAGCGGCGCAGGTGAAATCGCGTGACGTGCGTGAGATCGTGGAAAAGGCGCTAGCCTGATCTGCTTCGGCACATCCAAAGGCAGGGAAAAGCCGGCACAGGTGGCCGGCTTTTTTTCGTCTGCAGGGTCGTAGGAATAGGTCCATAGGCACGCGTTGGCCATTCGGACGACTGTTTTTGTTGGCCCGCAGAGGTGAAAGTAAACCCATTCATTTAACTTGTAATTACCCACTATTTTCACGCCCCAAGCAGTATCCGATCTGGATCTCGACAAGCCGATGCATGCCGCGCCAGATGACTTTATTGCCGGGCGGAGGATCATTGGCGCGTGCGAGATAGCCGCCCAGCTGGGCGAGCTTGATGAGGTAGCGTGACAGGGCAGGCGCCTGTGCGGAGCGTGCTGTGTCTTTGACGAGCTGGTCAAGGAGAGTCGCTTCGGTTGCAGTAAGCGCCACCTCCGGTGAGGCCTCGGGTGCAGCTCGATTGATCTCGGTCAGCCAGAATACCCGCCAGGCAAGGATGCAGAAGATGGCGATCAGGTTGGTCAACCGGCTGGCTGTGCGCAACTGCGACTCTTCAGCCTTGCAGCCCGACTTCAGGTTTTTGTGAAACGTCTCTATTTTCCAGCGCATCGCGTACCAGTCGATCTTTTCGATTGCATCCACCCGTGAGTTCACCGGCAGATCCGTAAGCAGCTTCCATTCGACACGCTTGCGACCCGTGGGCTCGCCGCGCTCCGTTGCATGGATGACTGTTAGTCTGAGCGCTGGATAGTGCCGCTGCTTTGCAACGGGCGGCCAAACCGTGAGGCGCCGGTATCTGATCTCAAGAAGCGCCTGGTGAGCTCGCCCTTTGGCGTCGCGAAACTCGATCCGATGCAATCCCTTCACCCGCACCTCTGACATTTCATCTGCAACGGTATGCCCGCCGTCACCGGCCAGCCTGTTCGTGCAGGTACGAACCAGAAAATGCGTTCCGAGCTCGCTGGCAGCGTCAAACAGTTCAAAGATGTCGCTTTCCCGGTCACCGATATGCACACAGCGATCCGCATCGCCGAGTCGGGTTGTTGATTGCCGCAGATTCTCAATCCAGCGAAAGCTTTCCTTCTTCTCAATCGGTATGCGTGTGAAATTGACCTTGCTGCGCCGAGTCGCCGTGTCCTTGAACTCCTTGCGGCTCCAGAACTTGATGGCTGCCAACCCGAGCGGCAGCCCTTGCGCTGTCACCACGAGACTTGAGTGCATCAGGATGCCGCATTGCGGGCTCGGCTTCTCCCTGCCACGTCGCTGGGCGGAAGTGATCGTGCTGCCAGCGTAACCGATGAGTTCAGGATGTTCCCTTTCGTACGAAAACGTAGTGGTGTCCTGAAGGACAAGAATCGGTCCATCGGTCGCGGAAAAACGCTGTGCGGTGGCTTGGAAATGCCCGCTCAGAATCTCTTCTTCACTGACGCGATCATTGTCCATGAAGCGATAGGCTGCCTTGGTATTGGCCCAGTCCTGACAGGCAAGCGGAATGGTCTGCCCCATGCCCTTCCATAGCTGCTCCAGCAGCGTTCCAAATCGCTTGTGTAACCGTACGTCCCGGAATTCGCTTCCTTCAAGCTCCTGCTCAATCCACGCCCGATCTTCTGTCTGTCGTTTCCCGGCCATTTTTCTCGCGCGCTCGTCGTGATGCAAGCCAGGTTACCAGGATTCGCGAAAATAGTGGGTAATTACAAGATTCATTTAACGGTTTACGTTTAACGCGAGGCGTTATATCATCTCCATGATTACGACATTCGGCAACAAGGCTACAGCACTGTTATTTAGAGGCGGCTTCGTCCGTTCG
>Ga0302316_10002195_pt1 | contig 14382 bp, 17 predicted proteins | sample III_Palsa_N3_2_FD_200456 | JGI IMG/M metagenome (GOLD analysis project Ga0302316, IMG submission 200456) | Peat permafrost microbial communities from Stordalen Mire near Abisko, Sweden - III_Palsa_N3_2 | ecosystem: Environmental > Terrestrial > Soil > Palsa > Peat permafrost | place: Sweden...
CCCCAAACACTGCCCCCACATTCCCCACAATCGCAATCGTCGACAGCGCCACACCCCGAATCCCATGATCAACCTTCAGAAACGTCGGGTACAGATCCTGCGTGCCATGACTGAACGCCATAAACGCCGTCATCAACACTGTGAGCCCTAGCAGGCTGGGCAGATACTGCAACACCTCCACCACCCTCGACCGCAAGCTCCGCGCAATCCTCTCCCTCACCACCGAATGCCGCACCAGCCACGCCGGCGACTCCTCCACCTTCCGGAACACCAGCAACAACAGCAGCGAAGGCACCGCACCAATCAGGAACAACACTCGCCACGCCGTGAACGAACCCACTCCATGCAGATACGGAAACAGCAGGTACACCAGCGCCGCCAGGATATTCCCAACAACATACCCCTCCTGCAGCAGTCCCGAAAAAAATCCGCGCCCTTCCGCCGGCAGACTCTCCAACGCCAGCGCCGCGCCCACGCCCCACTCCCCTCCCATCGCAACGCCAAACATCGCGCGCGTTACCAGGAACCATCCAAACGTTGGCGCCAATGCCGACGCAATCACAAATACCGAATAGCTCACCACATTGATCATCAGGGTCGGCCGTCGCCCAAACTTCTCCGCCAGCGCACCAAACACGATCGCGCCCACCGGCCGCATCAACAGCGTCCAAAAGATCGCCTTGGTCGCCGTTACCAGGTCCACATGAAAGGTCGCGGCAATCGCGTCCAGACAAAATGTCAGAAGGAAAAAGTCGAACGCATCCAGCGTCCACCCAAGAAAGCACGCCGTATAGGCACGCCGCTGCGCTGAGTTCAATGAACGAAACGGCTGCAATACTGTCATCCTTCAGCAGCCCCCGTCATCATCCCCAGCGTCGGTCAGTGGTTTACAACTTCGCCCGCAGCGGAATCCCCGGATCCACGAACGGCGCCGCTTCCGTAGTCTGCGGATGCGTCTGCAGAATCTTGTGGTGCAGGCAATACAGCGCCAGCTCCAACCGATCCGCCACGCCCAGCTTGTCGTAGATCTTGCGCAGATAGTTCTTCACCACCTGCTCCGTGGTCCCAATCTGGTAGGCAATCTCCTTGTTCCGCATGCCCCGCGTGATACAGGCAATGATCGCCAGTTCTTTATCCGACAGCCGCGGCTGCGACCTGGGATTGGTCAGCATCGACGCCTGCTCGCGATACGCATCAATCACCCAGCTGATCGACTGGTTGTCGATCCACGTCTCGCCGGCCGCAATCTTGCGTACGCACCTCACCAGCAATTCCGGGGAGATCGATCGCGGCACAACACCTCGCACACCTCTGCGGAACAACTCCACCGTGTTGCCCTCGTCAGTCGACGAAATCTGCACGATCAACTTCGCATGAGGAGCCCGCCGCATGAACTCCGGAATCGCATCCACCGTCCCCGCAATCAAGTGGCCTTCCAGCAAAACCACATCGGTGGGAAAGTGCTGCAGTGCCGCATAGAGATTCTCCAGCGTCTCTGCCTGCGCCACCACCCGAATATCGTCTTCCAGCGCGAACACCTTCCGCATCCCCACGCGATAAATCGCCTGGGAATCCGCAAGGATGACCCGTATACCACCCGCAGAGTCCTGGTCGCCGGTCTCGAGCTCGTCTACGTCGCCCGCCAGGTCGTCTTGGTGATTCATTGCCTCGCCATTCGCCAACTCGTCACTCATACCTACTCAGCCCCTAAAAGAGTATTCATCGATGACCGCGGCTGCCGTTAGCTTGTCTGCAAACCGCTGATGTCGAACAATCCGTCCCAAGCAGTGCAGCAGAACGTCGTGCACTCCGCCCATGACCAATGCCGGCATCGTCAGTTCGAACCGGACTTCCGAACCGACCGGCGGCAGCTCGTCGGCGGCAAATAGAAGCCCGTTTGCCGATACGTCTTCCGTGACGCCCGGGTATTCCCGATCCGGTGTGCGAAGCACTATCTCCAGACGCAGCGGAAAGCGCACCGCGGCACGTACGGGAATGGCTTCGTAGGATCGGTACAGGGTCGCCACCGACCCTCCTTCCGGGAGTTACTACAAATCGTTTCTTACTACAAAATCGTTCAATGGTAGTGTTACCAAAGAATTCTACTGCACTATAGCTACCTTTGGGCGAGCATTCCTTAGGGAATCCCCCCGGAATCTTCTTGTATAGCCCCCTGCGACGCATCCGCCCCCGAGGCTCGCGAGCTTTTGCACCGAAATCATGCCAAAAATTCGACTCCAGCCATTGCTAAACCTCTTGAAATCCGCGATACTTAGGTGTTCGGACTCTCGCGTCCGTCGGTCGTGCCGATCATGACCCCTGGCTAGTTTTTCTTTGCTACGTCCAGCGCATTTGACGGCCATCCTGAATACATTTGAGTTTTGAGAGGATCTACCCTGTGTTGATGATTCGTCTGGCGCGCGTTGGCGCCCGCAAGCAGCCCCACTATCGCGTCGTTGTTATCGAAAAGGACCGCGCCCGCAATGGCCGTTCGGTCGAAGTGGTCGGCACCTACAACCCCCGCACCGAGCCAGCTACCGTGGACTTCAAGCGCGATCGCATTGATTATTGGACTGGCAAGGGCGCGCAGCTCTCTGAGACCGTCGGCAAGCTCCTGGCGAAGCACCAGGCCGCTGCTGTTTCCGCCTCCCAGCCTGAAGCAACCACCGCGGCATAAGTAACCATGTAACAGTAACTTCCGTGGTTTTTAAGAGAATCTAAAGAGTACCGCCTCCGCCCTTCGCATTGCAGTAAACTCACACCAGCCAACACTGCCGATTTGACGTTAGTCGTAGACCTCTGAATCTGAATGGATCAGATTTTCTGCCCCGGGCGCGCAACACCTCAGAGCGGTAACTGCGAGACCCTTCCATCGAAGAGAAGCGGCTCCCAATGTAGTGCAGGCGTAACTACTCTCTTGAGGTGTATGTGTGTCTGATCCCATCGCAGCCCCGGACAGCAATCGCGCTGTCGCGGAAATGCAAACCCTAATGACGGAGATTACCCGGGCCCTCGTCGATGATGCCGATGCTGTTCGGGTGGAAGTCCTTACTGACCAGGAGGCAACTGTACTTCGCCTCCACGTCGCCCCCAGCGACATCGGTAAGGTCATCGGAAAGCAGGGTCGCACCGCGCGTTCTCTGCGTACCATCCTTGGGGCGGCCAGCATGAAACTGCAGCGCCGCTTCTCGCTCGACATTGTCGAGGCCGGTCGAACCGACAATCACAGCGAATCCCACGACAACCCTGAGCGCGACTAGCCTCCTTCGCACAATGCCTCGTCCCCTGCGCTCCACCAGAGTTTCCATGCGCTCTCCCAGAGGCCCACAGCGTTGAACGGTATCTCCACCTCAGGTTGGTTCCCCATCGCTCGCCTGCTGCGCCCGCAAGGGCGCCGCGGCGAACTCCTCGCCGAACCCCTCAGCGATCTTCCCGGACTCTTCGCACCCAACCGCGAAGTCCTCCTCGCGCCAGCGAACGCCGCCGCTCCAGCCCCCAACACCCTTCCCCTGCACATCGAAGAGCATTTCTTCCCCACCGGCAAGAACGCCGGCCGTGTAGTCCTCAAGCTCTCAGGCTGCGACAGTATCTCCGCCGCAGAAGCCCTCGCCGGCCAGCAGCTCTTCATCCCCACCGGCGAGCTCCCTCCCCTCGACCCCGGCACCTTCTTCGTCGGCGATCTCCTCGGCTGCACCCTTTACGACTCCGCCTCCCCCAACACCCCCGCCGGCACCGTCACCGACGTAGAATTCGCCACCGCCCCCGACGGCCGCACCCGCCTCGAAGACGCCGCCCCCCTCCTCTCCGTCGAACTAGCCTCCCACCCCAACTCCGAACCGATCCTCGTCCCCTTCGTCCTCGCCTGGATCGACACCATCGACGTCGCGGCGCGCCGCATCACCATGCACCTCCCCGAAGGCCTCCTCACCCCGACCGACCTCGCCGACGCCCAACCCAACTCCGATCCGTCCGACTAGGCCTCCGCCGCCATAGTTTTTGCCTCCGAGATAGATCCGGACTTAGCCCGCCACCGTGCCTTTGCCTCTGAGATAGGTCCGGGCTTTAGCCCGGACAATTACCAACACCCATTCACCGGGCTTTAGCCCCTGAGACATTCTTGCCTTCGCCTTTAGCTAGGAAGCTAAAAGCTAGAAGCCCCCGCCACAAAGCCATACACTCAGACCAGCACTATGCGCTTCGACATCCTCACTATCTTCCCGGAGTTCTTCGGCGCCCTCCCCGACCAGGGCATCCTAGGCCACGGCGTCGTCTCCCGAGCCCTCCGCACCGGCCTGGCCAGCGCCCACATCCACGACCTCCGCACCTTCACTCACGACCGCCATCGCACGGTAGACGACCGCCCATTCGGTGGCGGTGAAGGCATGGTCCTCAAGCCCCAACCCATCTACGAAGCCCTCCAGTCCCTCGCCCTTCCCGACAAGCCCACCCGCGAGGCCGCCCAGCCTCAGCGCGAAACCGTGGTCCTGCTCTCCGCGCAGGGCAAGCGCTTCACCCAGTCCACCGCACGCCGCCTCGCCGCCCTCGACCGCGTCGTCCTCCTCTGCGGCCGCTACGAGGGCGTCGACGAGCGCGTTTCGCAGCTCTTCTGCGATGAAGAACTCTCCATCGGCGACTACGTCCTCTCCGGCGGTGAACTAGCCGCCGCCATTCTCCTCGACGCCACCGTCCGCCTCCTGCCCGGCGTCCTCGGCCACGCCGACTCCAGCCGCTACGAAAGCTTCGGCGAAGGCGACCCTGCAGACCTCGCGCCGACAGAGAACACCGCCGCCGTACCCGGACAGCAAGTCCCGCGCTCCACTAACAGCTCCAACGGCATCCTCGACTACCCCCACTACACCCGCCCCGCCGACTTCCTCGGCCTCTCCATCCCCGACGTCCTCGGCAACGGCGACCACCTCGCCATCCGCCGCTGGCGCCGCCAGGCCGCGCTCGCCAAAACCCTAGCCAACCGCCCCGACCTCCTCGCTACCGCGGACCTCAGCGACGACGACCGCGAGTACCTCGCCACCCTCGGCTACAACCCGCCCGCAGAATAGCTGGAAGATTCCCCGCAGGCCTGCTCACCAACGGACCCTCCGCAGCGTTAAACTTCCAACCAGAGGGACCGCCCATGCAGCCACTCCGTCTTTTCGCCGCCAGCCTCCTCACCTCAGCCTGCCTCCTTCCAGCCGCCGCTCAATCGCGCAGCCCGCTGCTGTCTCCAGACGAGGCCTCCCCTGCGAGCCCCCTTGTAACCTCGCAATCGCTCTCGCTCGCACCGTCCACGCCCTCGACCCTCAAGCTCACCAACCCCAGACTCGGCTCGCTTCAACTCAAGGCTTCGCCAAATGACATCAATGTACTGGTACTGCACTCCAGCGCGCAGCCGCTAGGCCCACAGCCTCAACCCCAGGAACTGGCGCTTCTCAAGCCGGACGCAACGCTGCTCCCGCAAACAAATCAACCCTGCGCCAAGCTGCGCTCTTACAACTTCACGCCCCGGGATCTGAAGTCACCCCACCCCCACCCCTCCAGCGAGACCGACTGCACGCCAGCATCCGCCGGGCACCTAAAGACCATCCCCGCAACCGTGGACACGAATACGAAGTAGCCTGCGAACAGAAATTATCTCGAAGCGCCAGCGTCCTTACTGTGTCACCGGCAGTTGGAACCGCACGCCCGACGTGCGATTCGCCTTCTCGGTAGCCGCCAAATCCAGCGCCGCGATGGGAATCTCCTGCCGCTTGGCATCGGTCACATAAAGCGTTGTGCGCGTCATCGCGTAGTTGTAGATCTTCTCCGGCGCACGCCCATCCTTGAAGATCAGCGTGACCGCGTCGTTGCTATACAACGAAGGCTGCGTAGTCGACGCAGGCTCTGCCACCGACGAAGCCCGCGCCACGGACGATGGCTGCGCAGCTCTCGCCTCATATCCGCTCCCCACTTCTGCACCCTCCGCCGCATACGGCACCGGCGGTTGATCCCGGTCCGGCGCCTGCGCTCCATATCCCTCGGCAGCTACACCCGGCCCATCCTGATACGGCCCAACATCGTATGCCCCATTATCGCCATTCCCCGCGTCGTAGCCGGGATCGTAGCCTGAGTCATCTCCAGAGCCGTATCCGGGATCGTTCGCATCCAGCCATCCATACCCCGGGCCGCCATACCCCACATATCCCACCCCAACGCCATACCCATACGGCACCGCATGCCCACGACGCCACTGCCAGCCACCGTGATAAAACGACGGCCGCGCACTCGCCGCACCCACGCCACCACCCGTTCCATACCGCGGCGCATAGACTGGCCCTCCCGCAGCACCCCGATTCATCGCCCCCGAGAATCCGCCAGGCGCAGCGAATCCACCATGACCAACAGAGCCGCCCCCATGGAATCCCCCACCACCGCCGCCATGTCCACCACTACCGTGCTGTGCGCTTGCCGGAGCCGCCATCACTACAACCACTAACGCAACTGCAAACAGCTGCTTCATGACGTTAATGTACGCGCAACAACTGCAAAGAGTTTCGCGTCACCAACCACTATCACCGCTTGATCGCCCATTTTCTCTTTGCTACACTCACCCCGACGCACGGAGGTGCAATAGATGCAGCGCAGCCTCGGGTTTCTCGTCATTCTCTTCTCCTCCAGCCTGGCGCTGCAGGCGCAAACAGCAACCGGCCCGGTGCGCGGTCCAGACTCCGTCACCAAAAGCTTTACGCCAGGCATCGACGTTTTGCCCTATCCCAATCTCCCCTTCTCCGGCACCGATACCATCGTCGAAACACGTCCGATCGAAGGTGGCGGCTCTGCTGTCAACTCACTCATCGCGCGTGTCGTGCGCGACAGCCAGGGCAGAATCTATCGTGAGCGCCGCCACTTCGCTCCTCAGGGTACCGATCCGGAAAAGACGCTCTATCAGTTCTACATTCTTGACCCCACGACCGGCACCCAAACCGATTGCACCATCGCCACGCATCAATGCGTGATCAATGGATACCATCCGCAGTTTTCCATCAGGCTCATGCCCCCAGGCCCTTTTGATCAGGGGCGGCAAGTGCTCGTGCGCGACAGCCTTGGTGAGCACCCGGTCGGAGATCTCAACACCATCGGCACACGCGAAACCATCACCGTATCGCCAGGAACCTTCGGCAACGACCGGGCACTCACCCTGACCCGAGAGTTCTGGTACTCTCCCGACCTCAAGACCAACCTCGTCGTCACCCGCAGTGATCCTCGCCTGGGCACCTTCGATATCCACCTCGACGTGCAGTCACGCGACGAGCCCTCGCCGGACACCTTCGCGATCCCCGCCGACTACACGATTCGCGACGCACGGCAAGATGCCCACGGGTCCGCCGTCTCGCCTTAGCCTCTACGGTAGTCGGCCCCACGCAAAGCCCCTCGCCGTCCGCGCAGGACAAAGATGCTGCAAAAATGCGGCATCTCATGTAAACTGATACCTGTGACTTTTCGCGCGTGCGTCGCCTTATGGGCACTCTCGCCGTGCGCGTAGCACCTGCGACTTTACGTAAGGAATTCATCATGTCTATTCATCCCATCATGCAGAAGCTGGCCGACAAGCTCCAGCGCACCGATCTTCCTGACTTCGCCCCCGGCGACACCGTCCGCGTGCAGGTGAAGATCAAAGAAGGCGACAAAGAACGCCTCCAGGCCTTCGAGGGCATGGTCATTGCTTGCAAGAAGGGTCCCCAGGGCTCCTTCACCGTTCGTAAGATGAGCTTCGGCCAGGGCGTCGAGCGTATCTTCCCCTACAACTCCAAGGTCGTCGACAAGGTCGAGAAGATCCGCTCCTATCAGGTTCGCCGCTCCAAGCTCTTCTACCTCCGTGGTCTGCGCGGCAAGGCCGCCCGTCTGCGCGAGGTCGAGCGCACCGCCTAAGTTCCACACTAACCTTCAGCAGCAAAAGAGGCGACCCGGTGGGTCGCCTCTTCTTTTTATCGCATCGAGCGCCTCGGCTCCCGCCCTACTGCGGCGCTGGAGTTGCAACAGGCGCAGTAGCATTCGGTGCAGGCTCGGCAGCGGCCGGAGCCGGTACCGGCGCAGCCGCCGGAGTCTGCGCAACCACCTGCTTCTTCGCCGTCGGTCCCGATACCGTCGCGGTTCCCTTGGGAATGACAACGCAGGGCTGTGGCGGGGCCTTCTCTCCCGGCAAAACCGGCGGAGCCGCGCGGCGCATCTGTCCCGCCGGGCACGGCGTCAGCAGCAACACTGGCTGCAGGTTCACAGGAATCGGCGGCGGCTTCACAAACGCGCCCTTCAAGTCCGCGTTCTCATGGCTTCCCGGCCACACATACGGCGCCTTCGTCAGGCCGCCATAGCCCACCACCGGGTACGGCGTCGGCAGGACAAACGTGCGGTCCAGCAGCACATACGCTGGCAACGGCTTCTTGCCCAGAAGATCATTATCCGACGCGACCTGCAGATGATGGTCCCCTGTCGTTACGGTCAGCGTCTTTTCATTGAACGCATTCTTCTGCAGCGTGGCGCCCGGGAACGGCTCATTCGAAATCACCAGCGTCCCAATCCCCGGCGCATACAGGTACATGAACTTGAAGTCGGCAATCGTGTAGTTCAACTCCGCCTTGCCAATCATCCCGTCCACGGTAAACGTACCGCGCGCGATGGTCACCGGCGTCATCTTGGGCGGCTTCACCTTCGACACACGGATCTTCTTCCCTTTCTCGTCGTAACCCATGTCGGTGGCTGTCTGGAAGACCGGCTTGCCCTTATCGTCAAACAGCGGATGCCCCTTCTTATCCCGCTGCTGCCGCACCGCAGGATTGAACATCGGCTGACCATCCGGATCTAACCGCTGCGATCCTACCTCATCCAGCATCGGCGTCGGCGCCAGCACGATCACCGTATTTGGTCCCGTATAGATCTTCTTCTTCGCCTCTTCGGCCTTCTTTTCCTTCTTCTCCTGCTCCGCCTGAGCCTTCGCCGCCTTTGGATCCACCTTCGCGGGCGCGGCCACCTGTGGCGCTGCGGTCGTCGCGGCCTGGGGAGCCGGCACCGCCTGTACGTCCGCAACAGGCGCCGTCGCAGCGGGCGCCGTCGCAGCAGGCGCACCCGCTGCCGGAGCAGGCGTCGTCGCCGCCGGAGTCGCATCCTGCGCCGCTAACACCTGTGCCACCATCAACATCGAAGCGCCTACCAACAGCAGTCTCCAGCTTCTATCCATTCGCATGCGTCCATCTCCAACTAATTCCGTTATTTCGGGCCCAGGTATAGGTGCTGCAAGCATAGGACAAAAGTTTCGTTTTCGCCAGTAACTACGGGCTTACTCCCTCTACCCGATAGTCCCCTTTTGGGACAAACCCTCGCCGTTCCAGCACTCCGCGCCGCGCAGCCCTTCCGCGTTCACGACAAATTCATCCACACCCGCTCCCGCTACACTGAAAGTCCGCCCCACGGGCGCACACGATGGCCGCTCTCTTCCACATCCCCAAGGTCGCCGGCGTGACCAAAGCCACTGCCAAGCAGCAGATGCTCAAGCAGCTCATCTGCTCCGACGCTCCCGAGCAGGCCCTCCGCTACCACGGCTTCCGCATCATTGCCGGAGTCGACGAAGTCGGCCGCGGCGCCCTCTTCGGCCCCGTCGTCGCCGCCGCCGTCATCCTCCCCGTCAAGCTCGCCACCCTCTCCCGCATGGGCCTTAAGGACTCAAAACAGTTAACCCGCGAGCAGCGCGAAAAGCTCGACCGCAAGATCCGCAAGGTCGCCCTCTGTTTCGCTGTCGCCGAAGTCGACGCTGAAACCATCGACCGCGTCAACATCTACCAGGCCTCCCGCCTCGCCATGCTGCAGGCTGTCCAGCAACTTTCCGTTCAGCCCGACCACCTGCTCATCGACGCTATGCTGCTCGACCTCGCGCAGCTCTCGCATCCCTGCGCGCAAACCCGCCTCTTCTACGGCGACGCTCTTTCCCTCTCGATCGCCGCAGCCTCGGTCATCGCGAAAGTCCATCGCGACGCCCTCATGCGCGAGCTCGACCTCCTCCACCCACAGTACGGCCTCGCCTCGCACAAAGGCTATGCCACACCCGAGCACCGCAAGGCTCTGCGCGAGCACGGCCCCTGCCCGCTGCATCGCAAAACCTTCGCACCCGTCGCCGCGTCTGACCCCAACGCCGCACTCGACACGCTCATCGAATCCGGCGACCTCTTCCTCGACGAACTCGAGAATCCGATTGACACTGAAACCCTCAACGCTCTCACCAATCTCGACGACCCCGACGACCCATTGGTCGCCTAGACCCCCCTTCGTCCCCTCATCAAACACATCTAACTTCCGTCCGTTGCATTTCCAACGGCATCCAATCTCCCGGAGGATCTTCCGTGCCCCTCAGGCTTCTCTGCATCACGGCGCATCCCGACGACGAGTGCTTTGCCTTTGGCGGCGCCCTCGCCCTCGCCGCCCAGCGCGGCGTTGAAACCAGCCTCATCTGCATCACCGACGGCAGCGCCGGCTCCTATCACGGCGCCGCCAAGACCCCCACGGAGCTCGGCCAGCTTCGCCGCGCCGAGCTCGCCGCCTCCTGCAAACTCCTTGGCATCCACCAGTACGAGGTCCTCGACTATCAGGACGGGCAGCTCGAGTTCGCCAGCTTCTCCAATCTCGCCGGCGACCTCGTCCAACGCATTCGCATCCTCCGCCCTCACGTCATCATCACCTTCAGCGGCGACGGCGCCATCAACACCCACGCCGACCACACCGTTACCTCCTCCGTAGCCACCGCGGCCTTCCACTGGGCCGGCTCTCCCAAGCGCTACCCCACTCTCGGGGACCTCTACACCCCGCAGCGCCTCTACTACCTCACCACCGACTTCTTCGTCGAAGGTCGCCTCCGCCACATCCCCGCCCCCTGGACCCACACCCTCGACGTAGCCTCCGTCCTCCCCATCCGCCTTGAAGCCATGCGAGCCCACGCCACCCAGGCCCCCCTTATGGAGCGCGCCGGTCCCCTCATCTTCGCCAAGCACGGCGACACCGAGCACTACGCCCTCGCCGCCTCCCCAGTCCCACAACCCGCCACCCAATCCACCGACCTCTTCGAAGGCGTCGTCGAGTAACCACCCGCCGATTCAGTCGCGAGTCGAAGCACAACGCAAGTGGAGACGAGCCGCCCAGCATGTCGCGGTCAGGCAATCTCGTCGTCATTTCGACGGTGATACGCTTAGCTAAACCTTGGACCACGCGGATTTCTTTCCCCATAAAATATGACCTTTTATCCAGTTACAGCGTTCTTGCTCTTCCCCCTCATGATCGTGATGGTTCTGCTCGGGCGCTATTCGCGCGGCAAGCATACCGACGTTGCCATCAGCGCTCCCACCGAAGGAGCCGTATTCGCCCTCTTCGGCTTGCTCCTGGCCTTTACCTTCTCCGGGGCGATCTCCCGCTTCGATGACCACCGTAAGCTCATCGTTGAAGAGGCCAACGACATCAGCACCGCCTATTTGCGTCTCGATCTGCTTCCCGCCGCCGCCCAGCCGGAACTTCGTCAAGACTTCCGCGAGTATGCCGCCATCCGCGAGCATCGCTTTGATGAGGTTCCCGAAAGCCCGCAGTCGATTGATGCGGCCGAGAAGTCCGAACGGCTGCAACGCCAGATCTGGTCCCGCTCCCTCGCCGCTGGAACCTCGCCCGGCGCGAACCCGGATGCAAACAAACTCCTCCTGCCCGCACTCAACGCCATGATCGACATCACCGCCACTCGCAGAAACGCCTTCAACATGCACCCACCCGCCATCATCTTTTTGCTGCTGTACGTCTTCAGCGCTGCCTGCGCCTATATGGCCGGCTATAGCATGGAGATCGGCAAGCAACACTGGATGTACACCCTTTCCCTGGCCCTTACCGTTACCCTCACCGTCTACGCCACCCTCGAAGTCGAATATCCGCGCCGTGGCCTCATCCGCCTCACCACTCAAAATGAAGTCTTCCCTGAACTGATCGACTCGATGAAATAAGAGTCCACCGTGATGCGCAAACGGAACGCCGTGGCCGCAAGCAGAAATCAGCCCTCTGCCGGAAACCAGGAACGAAAAGCGAGAAGCTAAGTGCCCGCCGAAGCCGCCGCCACGCTCCGCCCCTTCACCCGTTTCATCACCGCATACCCCACCCGCATCAACAACAACACCGTCAACACCGCCGTCACCTTCCACGGCGTGCGCACGCCCGTCTTCACCAGCCACCAATAGTGAATGCAAGCCATGGCAGCCGCGAGGTAAACCAGCCGATGCACACGCTGCCAGTTCTTTCCACCCATCGCGCGCAAAACCCGCTGCGGAGACGTCACGGCCAGTACCAGCAGAATCGTCCACGCGCCCAGACCGACTTGAATAAACTTTCGCTTCTTCAAATCATCCAGCATGGTCGGCCAGATCATCTTCAACTGCGTCCACGGCTGCAGCAGATGTCCCGCCCGCAATCCCGCCATCGCCGCCGGCACATCGTACCCGCTGAAGAGCAGCACGTACGTCAACAGATGCAGCGTGGCGTAGAAGAACGCATACAACCCAATCATCCGCCGCAACCGAATCGTCCAGCTAAGCCCCGACCACAACCGCCGCAACGGCGTAATCGTCAGCGACCCCAGCAGCATCCACAGCGCCCAGTTCCCCGTAAAGTGCGTAATGTAGTTGACCGGATCGGCCTCAAGCGCCAGCGTCCCATTGAAGTACATCCGCAACAGCCACAGCGCCGGCAGCAAACACAGCACATGCACCAAAGCCTTCAAATAAGGAATCGCTCGACTCGGCATTTCGTTCTCAGTTCTCCGTTGTCAACTCTCTGTTCTTAGTTGCAAGGCCCGGTCTCGTTCGCAGTCTCCAGCATCCTCTCACCGATCAATCCATCCGCTCCGCCCAAGCCTGGACCAGGGACAACTGAGAACTGAGAACGGACAACTGAGAACTGCTCTTAATAGTTTTTCTTCAGATCCATCCCCGCATACATCGAAGCCACCTGATCGCCATACCCGTTGAACATCAGCGTCGGCACTACCTTCGGAAAGATGCTGTTGGTATTCAGCAGCCGCTCATGCGCCTGTGTCCAGCGCGGATGGTCCACCGTCGGATTCACGTTCGAATAGAATCCATACTCATCCGACGCCAACTGGTTCCACGTCGTCGACGGCATCTTCTCAACAAACTTAATCTTCACAATCGACTTCGCCGACTTGAACCCATACTTCCACGGCACAATCACCCGCACCGGTGCTCCCTGCTGGTTCGCCAGCGTCTGCCCATAACTTCCAAACGTCAGCAGCGTCAGCGGATTCATAGCCTCATCCATCCGCAAGCCTTCGGAATACGGCCAGTAGATTCCGCTGGGAAGAATTTCCTGCTTCGAGTTCTCGTCCGAAATGAACTGCACGAACTTCGCCTTCGGCAGCGGCTCTACCAGCTTGATCAACTCCGACAGCGGATACCCGTCCCATGGAATCACCATCGACCAGGCCTCCACGCAGCGAAAGCGATACACCCTCTGTTCCATCGGCCGCAGATGAAACAGCTCGCCGAACTGGAACGTCCGCGGCTTCGCCACCAGTCCCTCTACCGACACATTCCACGGATACGTCTGCAGCTTGTAAGCATTCTTCGCCGGGTCGCCCTTGTCCTCACCAAACTCATAAAAATTGTTGTAGCTCTTCGCCTTCGCCTCAGGAGTCGTGTCGCGGTCCGGCACCGCGTACGGCGTCGTCACCAGCCCATCGATCTTCGTCTCCCCGCGCGCCGCCCCTGGCAGTGCCGCCGCCAAACCCACCGCTCCCAGGCCCGCCATCACCTGCCTGCGGTTCACCTGAAACGCCTCGTACGTCGCCTGCGGCGTAATCTCCGAAGACGCAATTTCCTTTTCCCGATCAGTCAGCAAAAGCATAGCAACAACCTTTCCGCATCCCAGCACGTATAGGACTCCCGAACCGGTCTACTAGTTACAACGTGCTCACACTGCTTTCAGATGTTCAACCTCCTTCCGCCGAACCATCCGCCTGCACAAAAACACGATTGTCCCCGCCAGCGCCACAAACCCCGCCAGCAGCAACTCCCGCCGAAAGTTAGGCCTGGACACGACAATGTACCCAAACCCCGCCAGTGCCAGCAGCGGCGGCAGCGGATACAGCCAAATCCGAAACGGCCGCGGCATCTCCGGCCGCCGCACCCGCAACACCATCACCCCCACATGCTGCAGCCCAAACTGCAGCAGAATCCGCAACACCACCAACGCCGCAATTACATCCGCCAGCGAGAAAAAGCAAAACAGGCAAGCCATCCCCGCCAGCGCCAACAGCGACACATACGGAAACCCGCGCGTGGGATGCAGCCTCCCAAACACTGCCGGGAAATTCCCATCCCA
>Ga0302316_10002202_pt1 | contig 14354 bp, 8 predicted proteins | sample III_Palsa_N3_2_FD_200456 | JGI IMG/M metagenome (GOLD analysis project Ga0302316, IMG submission 200456) | Peat permafrost microbial communities from Stordalen Mire near Abisko, Sweden - III_Palsa_N3_2 | ecosystem: Environmental > Terrestrial > Soil > Palsa > Peat permafrost | place: Sweden...
TCCCACAAGTGCTGTCATCTCGACCGAAGCGCAGCGTAGTGGAGAGACCCCTGTATTGGCTTTTGCTGTTGTCTGTTTTACCTCGCGAAACTTGTTCTTCACTTTGCGAACTTTGCGTCAAGGCTTCTTCTCCGGCACCGCATCAGGCACAACCTCCCCATCCGCCCCAACCTCTCTCTCCCCAGCCAACACCGTAGCAGTCGCCCGAAACTTCCGATAATCCGAAGTAACCAACTCCTCCCGCCCATTAAACCCTGCAAACAACAGCACCCGAATCTTCCCCTCGCCCCCAAACTTCACCGGCAGCCAAGCCTCATCATTGATCTTCGCCCAGCTCCCATGAAAGCTGGATCCCTTGCGAATATCCGCCAGCAGGCCACCGCCAACCTTGAAGTCATTCAGAAAGTGTCCCTGCACCTGCACCAGTGTGCGGTCTTTCTCGTCGATCCACACCGTCCCCACCAGGTCCCGAAACACACTCTCAAACCGGTTCTCCGTCTTCACATCCGGATCACCCGCATAGTCCACCACAATCGTCGACCGCCCCGCCATCTCCACCCGCCGCGCATTCGTAAACTTCCCCAGCTGCAGAATCCGCGAAACAGTCAGCACCTCGTCCCCCCGCGAATCGCTGGCCTTCCCCTTATTCTCCAGCTTCTCCCGCCGCTCCTTACCCTTCGCCACCTCCTTATCGATCCGATCGCTCTCCTTCTTCGCCTCATCAGCAGTCAGCGGCTTCCCATCCTTCGCCACCACGCGATCCACTCTCACCCCATCGACCGACAGACTCTCCGACTCCGTCACGGCAGTCTTCTTCACATTGCCTTTGCTATCCAGATCCTGTTCTTCCACCCGCACGTGATACGTATAGTCCCGCCGCATCTTCTCCATCGCATCCGCATTGTGTTCCACGGCTTGCAGCAATCCCGCAATATCCGGCAGCGGCTCCGCAGCATCAACAGCGGCATCCGCAGCCTGTCCCCAAGCCGTCCCCCACAGCCCCGCCGACAAAACAAGCGCACCCCACCCCACAACCCAACTACCGCGACACTTGGCCCTCAATCTCTCCACCTTCGCAGTCTACCGTGCCTTCGCGCCAGGGCTAGGCTGCGGAAACGTCATAGCTCGTCCGCAACGGCACCAGAATCGTCACCGCAGTCCCATGCGTCTCCAAACCAGTCTCGCTCTCGATGCGAATCCGCCCACCATGCCCCTCGACAAATTGTTTTGCGACGAACAGTCCAATGCCGGTCCCAACCGTCGCCCGCGTCGTGAAGAAGGCCTCGAACACCCTCGACAAATCCTTCTGCGCAATGCCGACTCCATCGTCTGCAATGATCACCACAACCCCATCTTCCGGGTTCGGCGCATCGCTCACAGACACCGACAGCGTTCCGCCCTCAGGCATCGCATAGATAGAGTTCGCAATCAGGTTAGACATCACCTGCATCATCTCGCCCCGCCGAAGCACGGTCCTGGCGGTGGAATCCAGCGACTTCCGTATCGCAATCCCCGCAGCATGGCAGCGCGGCTCATAGATGGTCAGCGCATGTTCCACGATGTCACTCAGAGACGCCGCGCTCGCCGCCGCATGTTCGCGATAGTACCCCAGCGTCTGCTTCGCAATATGCGACACGCGTCCGAGTTCATCTTCCGCCAGCGCCAGGTAGTTCACCCCTTCGCTGTCCGTGATCTTCCCCCGCAACAGATAAAGCAGGTTCATCACCGCTTCCAACGGATTATTGATCTCATGCGCAATCGTCGCCGCCATGCGCCCGGTCGCCGCAATCTTCTCCGCTTGCAGTAACGATTGCTCAATCAGCCTGCGGCTTGAAATGTCCCGAAGAATCTTCGACGCCCCAATGACCTGGCCATTCGCATCTTTGATAGGCGAGACCGTGAGCGACACCTCGATCAGCCTGCCGTCCTTCGTAAGCCGCATGGTCTCAAAGTGTTCAACGCGTCGTCCGGCGCGAATATTTTCGATGATCCTCTTCTCGTCCGAGTGAAGATGTTCCGGGATGAGCTTCAGAATCGATGTGCCAATAATCTCATCGGCAGAGTATCCAAACACCCGCACCGCAGACTCGTTCCAGCTCGTGATAATCCCGTTCAGGTCCTTGCTCAGAATCACATCATCCGACGACGCAACAATCGCCGCGAGCTCTCCAAGCCTTGCCTCGCTCTCACGAAGCCGCCGCGTACCCATAACAACCTCGGTCATATTGCGGAACGCATCGTAAACGCCGGCAATCCTGCCACCCTCATAAATAGGGATCAACGAGTAGCTGAAATAGTGATCCTCCAACACCCCATTGAGCAGGATCGGAATATGCATGTTGTCCCGGACAGCCGTCTCCCCGCGGTAAAAACACGTCTCAAGATCGCCGCTCACCAGGTCCCACGCCTCGTGGAAGACCTCACGGTACGGACTCCCAAGCGCCTTCGGATGCTTCTCCGTCAGCGTCGAGATCGCCGCATCGTTATAAAGAAACACCATCTCCGGACCCCACGAAAGGATCGTCGGAAACGGCGAATGCAGCATCAGGTTCACACTTGTCAGCAGCGTCTCAGACCAGCCCTCAATCGGACCCAGCGGCGTCTCCGCCCAGCCGTACGCACGAATGCGTCCCGCCATCTCACTGCCTCCCGCAACAAGGGAGTGCGCTCGGTCTGTGGCGGCAACATCACTCATGATCTTTCAGCTCGGCCCTCACAGATGCAACGCACTCCCATGCTAAAGGAAATAACGCCACCATCCGAACAATCTCTAATCTCTGATGTCTGATCTCTTACTTCCGATAACATCATAGAACCGTGGGACAAACCGGACACATCGACTCAACCGACCTCGCACCACCCCCACCTCCGCCGGTAGAAAACCCTCTCCGCGAAGGCTCCAGCGCCCTCGCGCCCCTTGGCGTCGCCCTCTTCCGAGACCGTTGGATAGCCTCCACCGTCTCCAGCCTCGGCACCTGGATGCAGGACACCGCCGGCACCTGGCTCATGACGGTGCTCACCACCTCGCCGCTCCTCATCGCGCTCATGCAGACTGCGGCCAGCCTGCCCGTACTCATCCTCGGCCTCCTTGCCGGCGCCACCGCGGATATCTACGAGCGCCGCCGCCTCCTCATCTTCTGGCAGTGCTGGATGCTCGGCAGCGTCGCCATCCTCGCCGTGCTCACTTTCATGGGCATCGTCTCGCCCATCACCCTGCTCCTCTGCACCTTCATGCTGAACATTGGTTCGGCGATGAACAACCCCGCCTGGCAGGCCATCGTCCCCGAACTCGTCCCCCGCGAAGACCTTCCCGCCGCCGTCACCCTCAACGCCGCCAGCAATAACATCGCCCGCGCCGTCGGCCCTGCGCTCGGCGGCCTCATGATCGCCGCCTTCATGCGCGCAGATACCGGTGCGAGTTATGTCTTCGCCCTCAACTCCGCCTCCTTTGCCGGAGTCATCTACATCCTCTGGCGTTGGAAGCGCACCCCCATCTACAAGAGCGCCCTCCCCGCCGAGCGCATCGCCGGCTCCGTCCGCTCCGGCCTCCGCTATCTCCGTTACTCGCCTAGCCTGCAAGGGCCGCTCATCCGAGCCTTCACCTTCACCTTCTTCGTCAGCTCCGTCTGGTCCCTCCTCGCGCTCGTAGCCAAGCGAGACATGCACCACCACGGCGCAATGGGCTACGGCATCCTCAACGGCTCCCTCGGCGTTGGCGCCGTCATCGGAGCCACCACCCTCGCCCGCATCCGCCGCCGCATCGACGCCGACATGCTCCTCGCCCTCACCGGCGTCTACTACGTCGCAACGATGTGCATTCTCGCCTATGTCCACATCCCGGCCGTAGCCGTCATCACCCTCATCGGTGCCGGTTTCTGTTGGACATCCACCATGTCCACCCTCAACGTCTCGGTGCAACTCTCTGTCCCCGGCTGGGTCTACGCCCGCGCCCTCGGCGCTTATCTCATGACCTTCCAGGGCGGCATGGCTCTAGGCAGCGTCACCTGGGGCCTGATCGCCGAGCACACCTCCACCAAAACCTCTCTCCTCTGCGCCGCCATCGGCCTGGCAATCTCCATCCCCCTAACCTCCCGCATCCACATCCTCAAAGGCGATCTCCCCGACCTCACGCCCTACAAGTGGAAGCGCCCCATCCCCAACCTCGCCACCACCCCCGACCCCGACGACGGCCCCGTCCGCATCTCCATCGACTACCGCATCCCCATCGAACGCTACGCCGAGTTCACCCACGTCATCCACTCGCTCGAAGGCGTCCGCCTCCGCGGTGGCGCAGTCCGCTGGGGCATCTACCGAGACGCCGCCGACCCCGAACATCTAAACGAAACCTTCATCATGGAAAGCTGGCTCGACTACCTTCGCTCCCGCGAACGCATGACAGCCGCCGACCAGGCCATCCGCGAACGAGTCTGGGCCCTCCACCACGGCCCCGACACCCCAAAAATCACCCACCAAATCTGGGCCCGCGAACTCCCCCTACCCTCAGACCCCACTCACCTGCCGCCTTCATCCTAAGCGCTCTCCCGCACCCTACCCCAAATTCGTCATCCTAAGCGCTCTCCTCCACCCCCACAAATTTGTCATCCTGAGCGTAGCGTAGCGCAGTCGAAGGACCTGCCACACCGCCAGTACCAGCACACCGCTCGAACCATTCAACCACCGAACCCGCTCTCCTCAACCCACCCAACTCCTGTCATCTCGACCGAAGCGCAGCGCAGTGGAGAGATCCCCGTATTTTGCTTGCCCCGTCACAACCGCGCAGGCAACTGCCCCTACGACCCATGCCCCAAAGCCAGATCAATCAGCGTCTTCTCTTCCATCTCATGCGCCTTCGCCGACCCTGTCGCCGGACTCGCACTAGCCGTCCGCTTCACACTAAGCAACGCCCGATCCCCCACAACCCGCTTCAACAGCGGCATCACATAAGAAAACGCCCCCATATTCGCCGGCTCTTCCTGCACCCACACAATCTCCGCCGCCTCCGGATGCTCATCCAGCGCCGCCTTCAACTCCGCCTCCGGCCACGGATACATCTGTTCCAAAAACACAATCCCCACGCCCATATCGCCGCGCTTCGCCCGCTCCACGCGCAGGTTATGCCCAATCTTCCCACTGCACACCAGCAACCGCCGAGGCTCCCTCACCTCATGGTCCGGCAGCACATTCTGGAACCGCTCCACTGCGAAATCAGCCACGCTCGACATAGCATCCGCACCCCGCAGCATCGACTTCGGCGTAAACACAATCAACGGCTTCCGCCACTTCCGCATCGACTGCCGCCGCAGCAGGTGGAAGTACTGCGCCGCCGTCGATGGCTGCGCAATCTGTATATTGTCCTGCGCCGCAAGCTGCAGATACCGCTCAATCCTCGCACTCGAGTGCTCCGGCCCCTGGCCCTCATACCCATGCGGCAGCAGCATCACGAGACCCGAAAGCAAACCCCACTTCGCCTCACCCGCGCTCAAAAACTGGTCGATAATAATCTGCGCCCCGTTGGCAAAGTCACCAAACTGCGCCTCCCAAAGCACCAGCGCCTCCGGGAAGTCTCTTGAGAACCCATACTCAAATCCGAGGCAAGCCGCTTCAGAAAGCAGCGAGTTATAAACCTCCCACCGCCCCTGCTTCGGCGCAACATACCCCAGCGGCGAGTACCTTACCTCAGTCTCAATATCGATCAGCACCGAGTGCCGCTGATTGAACGTCCCCCGCTGCGAATCCTGCCCACTCAACCGCACCGGCGTCCCCGCCTTCAGCAGCGAGGCATAAGCCAGCAGCTCCGCCATGCCATAGTCGATCGGCTTCTTCCCATCGCCCATCTCCACGCGCTGATCCATCAGCTTCGCAACCTTCGCATGCACGTGGAAACCTTCAGGAGCCGTAGTCAACGCCTTCGTCAGCGATGCGATCTCCGCCGCATCAAGCCCGGTAACCGGATTATCCGTAGGCAGCAGATGCCCGCCAAGATAAGGCTCCCAATAGTCTGGCAGCGAATGCAACTTCGGCTTATGCTCCGCATGCGTAGCAATCTTCTGCTCTTCCAGAAACTCATTCTGCGTCGCAGTAATCTCAGCCGTTGCATCCACGCCAATCGCCTTCGCATAGATCTTATAAAGCGGCGGATGGTCCTTGATCTTCGCGTAGCGCCGCGGCTGCGTCACTGTCGGGTCATCGACCTCGCTATGCCCATGCCGCCTGTATCCAATGATGTCCACCACCACATCCGACTTGAACTTATACCGGTAGTTCGCCGCAATCGCCGCAACACGAACCACCGCCTCCGGGTCTTCCGCATTCACATGGAAGATCGGAATCGGCAACCGCTTCGCCAGGTCGCTCGAAAACCGCGACGAGTTCGACTCCTCAGGATTCGCCGTAAATCCAAGCAGATTATTCGTAATCACCTGGATCGCCCCACCCACGTTGTACCCATCCAGCGATGCCAGATTCAACGTCTCCGCCGATACACCCTGTCCTGCAAACGCCGCGTCACCATGCAGAATCATCGGCAACACTTCATTCTTGCCGTTCTCACCCGCCCGCTCCTGGTAAGCCCGCGCGCGCCCCATGATCACCGGGTTCACCGCTTCAAGATGGCTCGGGTTCGAAGCCAGATGCAGATGCACCGTCTTCCCATTCGCCGTAATCAACTCACCCGTCGCGCCCATGTGATACTTCACATCGCCGCCGCCCATCGTGCTCCGCGGATCGACATCTTCAAACTTCGTAAAGATCTCATGCGACCCGCGACCGACGGTATTCACCATCACATTCAATCGCCCGCGATGCGCCATCGCCACCAGCCCACGCGTCACGCCGTTGTCAGCAGCAGTAGAGAACACCTGATCCAGAAACGGAATCAGCACCGTAAGGCCTTCAAGTGAAAATCTCTTCGTGCCAAGGTACCGCTGCTGAATCACCTGCTCAAAGATGTCCGCGCGAATCAGCCCTGTAAGAATGCGAGCCTTCGCCGCATCGCTCGCAACGAACTCCTGCTCAAGCTGCTCCTGAATCCACGACCGCTTCTCCGGCGAAGGAATGTGCATGAACTCCGCCCCAATAGACCCGCAGTAATACCGACGAGCCTCTTCCGAGTCCGCCCCATCAGGCGCCGGTGTAGGGAAGGGCTCCGGCGGAAGATACTGCCCCAGCGGATCGAGCGAAGACTGCAGGTATCCCCACCTGCGAAAAATATCAAAAGTAGTTTCACGCGCGCTAGGCACGGCTTCGGTCTGGGTTGTGGTTTTGGGCGTCGGTTGCGAACTGGTCTTCGTCGGCATGGCCCTTATATCTTAAGCCTTTACCCACACCCTTGGCCGACCCCGTGCGATATTCGGGCCAAAAAGCCAATTTTCGCCCCACCCCCACTGCTTGTCATCTCGACCGAAGGCGCGCTTTTGCGCCGCAGTGGAGAGATCCCCGTATTCTGCTCAGCGTGACGACCGAAGCCGGTGTCCCCCCCACGGAGACCAACCTACCCCACCACCATCGGATCAGCCACCGGAACACCCTCAAACGGCAAAAACACCGTAAACACCGTCCCATGCGCCGCACCCCCGCTACTCCGAACCCGCACCCGCCCATGGTGCCGCTCAATGATCTCCGCGCTGATCCACAACCCCAACCCCGTCCCCTGCAACCCCTTCGTCGTAAAGAAAGCCTCAAAGATCCGCGCCTGCGTCTCCGCATCCATCCCCGCGCCCGTATCCGCAACCGTCAGCACCAGCCCTCGAACACCGCTCCGCCAATCTGTAGCCTCACGGCTCCGCAGCAGCAACCGCCCGCCTTTGTTCATGGCATCTATAGAGTTGCTCACCAGGTTGTTCAACACCTGTCGTATCTCGCCCTCAAAGCAAAGAATCGGCCGCTCCGCACGCTTCCGCTTCTCAACGCTAATCCTCGAGTTCCTAAGCCGGCCTTCATAGATGCTCAGCACGGTCGAAAACAACTCCGTACAGCTAACTGCCTGCGGTCGCGACGCCTGCTTATGAAACCGCAGCGTCTGGTTGGCGATCACCGAAACCCGCCGCAACTCCTGGTCCGCCAAATCCAGAAACGTCTGAACCTCCGGCAGAATGGCATGTTGCCGCGCAATGTAGATCAGGTTCATTACCGATTCCAGCGGGTTGTTGATCTCATGCGCAATCGAGCTCGCCAGCCGTCCCACCGCCGCCAGCTTCTCGCTCTGGATCAGCGCAGCCTCCGCGCGCTTCTGGTGCGTCAGCTCATATGTCGCACTGGCAATCGCCCGCACCGACCCATCCTCCGCAAAGATCGGCGAGTAGTTGATGTTCCAGTACCGGTACTCATCCGGCCGCCGATCCAACGTTCCCTCAAGCTGATGATTCAGCACCGCCTCACCCGCCGCCGCCCGTTGAATCAACTCAAACGCAGCGGGAACACCCCCAGCGAGCTCGTGATACGTCTTGCCGATAGCATCAGCCGCAGGCAACCGGAAGATCTCCGCCTGCCGAGCGTTGATCCGCAGCAACCGCAGGTCCTTCGCATCATAGAGCGCCATCCCAATCGGCGAGCCAAGATAGATCGTCTCCACCTCCCGCCGCTGCCGGTCGATCTCGAGAAACTGCTCCCGCAGCCGCTCCTGCGCCTCACGATTCTCATGCACATCGCTGGCAACTCCCAGCCACTGCTGAATCGTCCCACTCTCATCGCGAATCGGCAGCGCCCGCAGATGCCACCATCGCGAAGCCCCATCGCTCGCGCGCAGCATCCGCGCATCAATCGCATAGTCCTCGCCCGTAGCAATGCTGTGCGACCACATCTCCACCACACGCTCACGATCGGCCGGGTCAAAGCACCGCACATACTCATCCCCATCCCGTGGCACAAAATCGTGGCCAATGTACTCCAGGAACCGGTGATTGGCATAAAGCACCCGCCCCTCTGTATCGGCCGTCCACAGCGACTGCGGATTCAGCTCCGTAAGAATGCGGTAGCGTTCTTCGCTCTTACGCAACTCATCTTCCTTCAGCTTCTGCGCGGTCACATCGCGCAGGAACGCGATCATGCCATCCTGCTCAGCCGTCGCATCTCGATAGTGCAGTATCAAATGCTCTTCAATCGGAATCAGCCGAATGCTGTACCAGGTAGTAAAACGCTCAAAGTAGTAAGGTTCCAGCACGCGTTCCACGCCGCTCGCCATTGCCTCCCGGTAAGCCGTCTCAACCGACGTCCCAAGCGTCTCCGGATAGTGCTCCCAGTGCGTCCCTTTGCCGATGTACTCCGGCTCAACGCGGCTGATCTTCCGCGCCGTATCGTTGGCATAGACAATCCGCCACTCGCTGTCCAGCACCAGCACACCATCCGGCAACGCATCCACCACGCGCCCGAGCAACGTCCTGGCGAACGCGCCGTCGCCGGTACCGTCTATTGAAACTGTCAGTTTGTCCGCCATGACGCGCTTCCAGCCTACTACCAATCGAGCCGCCGCCGTTGCTCTTGTTTTTGCTATTGACGGAGGGAGCAGGGGCCTTCGGGCCCCTGAATCGTCCCCGGCCTTCAGCCCACACAACAACCCAACCCCAACGGCGCCTTACCCTGGGCTAAGCCTGCGTCTTGCTCAGCTCTTCATTGCGAAGTTCGATGGCAGCCGACTCCTCCGGCCTGATCTTCTTCAGCAGTTCCAGCAGCTTCGCCGGCTCAAAAGAGTCGAGATAGTAGTTCGCCCCCGGACAATGCTCTGAGCCCGGTGTGTTGATGACGATAAGCGGAAGGTCAGTGGAAAGAACGCGCAGATCTTCGACCAGTTGCGCGCAGCCCATGTCCCTGATGCCCGCATCGATAACGGCGCCGTTGATGTTCGGAAAGCGCTTGAGGGTCTCAATCGCCTCTTGCCCGCTATAAGCCGTGATGACGTTGAGTTTAGCGGTCTCAATGACGAGTTTGCGGGTGGAGATGCTGCCGGAGTATTCGCGGTCGACAACGAGAAAGCAGGGCCTGTACATCCTTTGATTATGAACCTTCGCGACGGCAATGCAAAAGCCTGATTCATCAGGGCCGGAGGCGAAAGGTATGCCCCGCGTGTTAGTCTGCGGGGCATGTCCGGACACGATCGCCACAGCCATGACGCCCCCTCGCAACACAAAAACAACCACCAGCAAGACCACCAGCAGCACAACGACCACCAGCAGCACCAGAACCACCAGCAACAAGACCACCAGCAACCCCACCACTTCACCCCGACACATCAGCAGCACGGCCACTTCGACCTCGCCGCCGCCGCCCTCGACGAGATGCACGAAGCCGGCTTCAATCCCGAGTTCGGCCCCGGTGTCCCCGAGCAGGTAGCCGCCATCGTTCAGAAGCTCTCCACCCTCAAGCCCGAACCCGGCGTTGAAGATCTCCGCGCCCTCGGCTGGTCTTCCATCGACAACGACACCTCCAAAGACCTCGATCAGATCGAAGTAGCCGACCGCGTCCCCGGTGGCATCCTCCTCCGCGTAGCCATCGGCGACGTAGCCGCCGCCGTCGATCAGGGCTCGCCCATCGACAAGCACGCCCAGGACCAGACCCAGACCATCTACACCGCCGTCAAAAACTTCCCCATGCTCCCCCTCGAGCTCTCCACCGGCGTCACCTCGCTCAACGAAAACGGCGACCGCCTCGCCGTCATGATGAGCTTCACCGTCGGCCCCGAAGGCGAGATGCTCAACGAAAAAGTCTCCCGCGCCATCGTCAGAAACCGCGCCCAGCTCGCCTACTCTCGCGTCGGCCCGTGGCTCGAAAAAACCGCCGCCGGCGTAGTCGATAACGACCCCATGAGCCTCCGTTCCGACAGCGCCCGCGAGCACGACGAAGCCCAGTTAGACTCCGGCACCCTCCCCACAAACTGGCTCCTCGACCAACTCAAGCTGCAGGACGAAGCCGCCCAGGCTCTCCACGCCGCCCGCGTAAAAAACGGCGCCCTCGAGTTCCACAAATCCGAAGCCGACCCCGTAGTCGTCGATGGCAAAGTCATCGATGTGCAGGAGGCCATCCAGAACCGCGCCATGAACCTCATCGAAGACCTCATGGTCGCCGCCAACGGCGTCATGGCCCGCACCCTCCGCAAGGGCGGCCGCAGCGGCTTGCAGCGCGTAGTCGTCGTGCCCAAACGCTGGGACCGCATCGTCTCCCTCGCCAAGGAGCACGGCTACGATCTACCCGAAATCCCCGACTCCGTCGCCCTCAACAACGTCCTCACCGATCTCCGCGCCAAAGACCCCGACCACTACCCCGACGTAGCCGTCTCCGTCATTAAGCTCATGGGCCCCGGCGAGTACCTCCTCATGAAGCCCGACGACGACCCCACCGGCCACTTCGGCCTCGCCGCCCGCGACTACACCCACTCCACCGCGCCCAACCGCCGCTTCCCCGACGTAGTCACCCAGCGCGTCCTCCACGCCATGATGACCGGTGCCCCTGCGCCCTACAGCGACACCGACCTCGCCGCCATCGCCATCCACTGCAACGACGCCGACAAGAAGCTCCGCAAGATCGAGCGCGACATGCAGAAGCGCGTAGCCGCCGTTGCGATGTCCTCAAGAATCGGCGAAGTCTTCCCCGGCGTAGTCACCGGCGCCAGCGTCAAAGGCGTCTACGTCCGCGTCATCCGCCCGCCATTCGAGGGCCGCGTAGTGCAGGGAAGCGACGGCCTCGACGTAGGCGACAAGGTCAACGTAAAGCTAATCCACACGGACCCGGCCCGCGCCTTCATAGACTTCGCCTTAGCCGGCCGCCGCGCCATCTTCCGCACCCCCACCCCACTAACTTAGAACGTCACCTACACCCCAAGCACCTTTTACCGCCGTCATTCTGACCCTGAGCGAAGCCGAAGGGGAAGAATCTCTGTATTGGCGCTCACAAGGCGGCCGTTTTTATTCCCTATTCCCTATTCCCTATTCCCTATTCACCGCACCCCTACTTCGCCGGCAACAAAAACTTCACCCTCACATAATTCGCCGTCAGCGTCCCCGTCTCCATATCCGCCTCCATCAAATTCCCATCCGCATCGGTATAAAGATCCGCATGCCCCTTCAAGTACTGCACCATGTAATGCTTCAACGCGATCGGCTTCCCATCCAGCGACCCATTCGCATCGCTCCCCTCCGGCTTGAACGCGATATAAACATACCCCGTCCCACCCCGCCCCGCGAGCCCGGGAACGATCATCGTGTACTTCCCATCCGCATGCGGATGCGCCAGCGCCGCATTCAAAAACACCTGCACCGAGCTCGGATCATAATCCGGCATCACCCCATAATCCGCCCCCGGCATCGTCAGCGATTTGCTCGCACTCACTCCCGCCTGGTTCTCACCAATCGTCACCGTCGTCCGCGCCTTGTCCATCTGCAACGACGTAATCGTCTGCGTCACACCGTTCTGGAAGTACCCCGAAAGAAAGTTGCCGTTGTCATCGGTCTTGTAGTCATACGTGATCTCGCCTTCAGTAATCACATTCCCTCGGCTACTATCCGCGCTCGCCGAGTTGTTCAAACTCACCGCCGCCGGCAGCCGATAGTTGAAGTGCGCCTTCCCGTGATAGCCACCCTTCTTATCGATCGAGTAGTAAGCCTTGCCCACTGGTTTCCCATCGCGCAGCAGCACAAAGTTGTTCGCGGTATCCGCCGCCATCGCAGCAGGAACCATACACACAGCCGAAAAGAAAACAGCAGCAGAACGCAGATTCATAAACTCACATCTCCCAGGGGACCGTTTCGTTGTTGACGCAACCCATAATACGAGAGTTTCAATCCATTCGGTATGGCAGGTTGTAAACTCATCAATCGAGGGCTCTCATGCGATTGTTTCTAGCAACACTGTTGGCGATAACTTCTGTACAGGCGCAAGCCCAGGGCGATCCGGCAAAGGCATTCGATGCAGCAACCGCCGCCACGAGAAAGCCCGGCACCACCGTCCGCATCGACCTCATCGGCGACTCCACCCAGACCAACAACGCCGGCTACGGCCGTGGCTTCTGCGCCAACTTCACCCCGCAGGTCGATTGCCTCAACATGGCCCGCGGCGGCGCCAGCACCGGTACCTATCGCGCCATGGGCCTCTGGGACCGCGCCCTCGCCACCAAGCCCGACTACATGGTCATCCAGTTCGGCCACAACGACCTCGTCACCAAAGACCACACCGACCGCCAGGTCCCACTCCCGCAGTACATCGAAAACCTAAAACGCTTCGTCGCCGAAGCCCGCGCCGCCAACATCACCCCCGTTCTCGTCACGCCCCTCACCCGCCGCTACTTCGGCCCCGACGGCAAAATCCACTCCGACCTAACCGAGTACAGCGACGCCATGCGCGGCGTAGCCAAAGAAACCAACACCCCCCTCATCGAGCTGCAGGACGAAAGCATCGCCTACCTCGACAAAGTCGGCGAAGCCGCTGGCAACAAGCTGGCCATCACCAAAAAAGACAACGACGGCAAAACCATCTTCGACAAAACCCACCTCGACTGGGCCGGCAGCTACGTCTTCGGCCGCATCGTCGCCGTCGATCTGGGCCACGCCGTTCCCAAGCTCCACCAATACGTCCTGCCAACCGCAGCCATGCTTCCGCCCCAAGGCATCAAGGCGATGAAGATCATCGAAGGCGGCCCGGTAAGGATCGTCCTCATCGGCGATTCCACCACCGCCCCCGGCGGCGGCTGGGGCCCGGGCTTCTGCGCCGTCCTCACCAAAAACGTAACCTGCATCGACGAAGCCCTCAACGGCCGCAGCTCCAAGAGCTTCATCGACGAAGGCGCCTGGACCAAATCCCTCGCCGACCACGGCGACTACTACCTCATGCAGTTCGGCCACAACGATCAAAAGGACGACCCCAAGCGCCACACCGATCCTGAAACCACCTACGCCGAGAACCTCCGCAAGTTCATCCGCGAATCCCGCGCCATCGGCGCCGTCCCCGTAGTCCTCAGCCCGCTAGCCCGCCGCACCTTCAAAGACGGCAAACCCTACAACCCCGACCTCCAGCTCTACGCCAACGCCGCCCGCCGCGTAGCCGCCGAAGAGAACGTAACCTACATCGACCTCCTCTCGCTCTCCACCTCGGTCTTGAGCAAACTAACCCAGGCCCAGGCCGACGAGTTCGACGCCGTAAACCACGCCGACGCCAAAGCCGAAAACGCCGGAAAACCCGCCCCTGCTCTCGACCGCACCCACCTCAACGACAAGGGCAAAGCAGTCTTCGGCCGCATCGTAGCCGACAACCTGGTCCGCACCCAGGTAGAACTAGGCCCCGACGTAATCGGCCAACCCGCCTCCCAAATCACCACCGAACCCTCCCAAGCCGCCCCCACCGACGGCCACTAAACTTCCCACCGATCCGCAGTT
>Ga0302316_10002204_pt1 | contig 14348 bp, 8 predicted proteins | sample III_Palsa_N3_2_FD_200456 | JGI IMG/M metagenome (GOLD analysis project Ga0302316, IMG submission 200456) | Peat permafrost microbial communities from Stordalen Mire near Abisko, Sweden - III_Palsa_N3_2 | ecosystem: Environmental > Terrestrial > Soil > Palsa > Peat permafrost | place: Sweden...
CGCAACAGGCTGAGGTCTTTCGGAACGCGAGCGTCGTGATTGCGCAAAATGTTGATCAGGCGGTTGAAGAACGGATTCTCGTCCATCGACTGCAGCCCCGGGTGGGCGTCCAGCATCTGCTCCAGCAACGTGGTCCCCGACCTGGGGAAACCAACCACGAAGATCGGGGAATCGAGCATGTCCGGTGCCATCAGCACCGGCCAACGTCGGTATTGTTCGGCGCTTACCTGAGGTGCTTCCGACGGCAACGCCGCAACACCTGGAGCGAAATGTTCCGGTGCATCGATGCGTAACAATCTATCGTCAATATCGTGGGCCTTCTGCAAAGCCTGCAGGGTTGCCGCAACGTCACCAAGTTTGTCGTGGACAGCGGCCAATTGGAAATAATGCTGGGCATCGTCATCATCTTGCGCGCCGGCACCGAGAAGAAAATGGAGCGCCCGTTCCGGTTGTTTACGACGCAAAGCCAGACTCGCCAGAAGGTGTTCGACTTCGTTTTTTTGGGAACGCAAGTTCTCGGCCGAATCGACAATTTGCTGCGCGAGCGTCTCGGAGTCGTCGAGCCGATTTTGCCGCTCGTAGATAGTGGCCAGCAGCAGTTTCGCTTCGAAATGGCCAGACTGATGAATCAGAAGATCTTCAAGCAGCCACGCCGCACCCGCCGTTTCGTTGCGCAGGCTGAGCGTTCGGGCCAGCTCGAGCTGCAGGCCGTCGTTACCCAAAGGCAACCAAGCGCGCCAGTGCCTGAGTAGCTCGGCAGCGCTCTCGAAATCTTGGCACAGGCAACATGCCTTGGCCGCATGCACGCGGACGGTAATCGCATCCTTGTCCAACAAATGCGCGGCAAGCAGCATTTCGCGGGCCGCCGAATACTCGCGGCAGTCAAGCAGCAGCATCCCGTACTGGTCACAAATGATGAGGTTTGATGGATCTAGATCAAACGCACGCCCGTAAGCAGCCTTCGCGCCGTCGAGATCGTGCACGCTATTCAATGCAACGGCGTAGTTACCCCAGTGCAAAGCACTCTGAGGATATATGCGGGTCAGCTCGGCGTAGACGGAGACGGCCTCTTGCTGCCGTTGCTGATACTGAAGGCTCAACGCCAGCAACACCAGCAGGCTTTCGTTATGCGGATGAGCCGGCAGGATATCGCGCGCCAGCCGCTCTGCGCGGTACGGCTGGCCGTTCCGGATGGCGGTGATGATTTCGGTAAGAGTATTTTCGAGATTCATGGCATGAAAAAGGCCGCGTGAAAAAGTCACGCGGCCTGTAAGGCTAAGTTTTACCCGAACGATTTTTAGAATTTGACGGTGAAGCGAGCCCAGTAGTAGCGCCCGATCAGGTCAAAGTCGCTCGGATCGGTATTTGCGTTGAGCGTATTGTTGGCGTACAGGATCGGCGGCTGCTTGTCGAATGCGTTGTTGACGCCAAAGTCGACGCGGCTGTTGATGACCTCGAGATTGTAACCGAACGAGAAGTCATGATAGAGCGTCGATGCTTCGTGGAACAACGGACCCTGAACGCCGCCGTAGCTGTCCTGCAGCGAGTAGGTGCCGATGTAACGTGGGCGCCACTCAGCCTCCCAATTGCCCAGCTGCCATTGGACGAAGCCCGAAGCGCGCCAGCGCGGAAACAAGCAGATGCCAGCATTGGTCGGACAAGCCGCCTGCGCACTCGAACCGTAGGCAAGCAACTGACCGGCATCCTTGTAGGTGGTGCCGCCTGCCTGCTGGTTGAAATAATTCAGGTAGGTGGCGTCCACGCCGACGGTGAACTTGCCGAAGGAATACTGCGGCAACTTGTATCGAGCCGACCAGTCGATGCCACCGGTGGCCAGACTGCCCAGATTGCCCGTCGGTTCGATAAAGCCCAAGCCGATCTGACCCGCGTTCGGGCCCGAAGCAATACGCTTGATGTACTGGCAATACACCGTCTGACCGCTAGCGCAGAGATTCAGGACAGCCTGCGCCCCGATCGACGAGATGGTGTTGTCCAGGTAGATATGCCAGAAGTCGACCGTTGTGGACAGTCCTTCCGCCCAGGAAGGGCTATACACCAGGCCCAGGTCGAACGATTTACCCGTTTCCGGCTTGATCGGGAAGCCGGCGACGGCGGCACCCTCGGTAATCGTGCTGATCTGCGTGGCCGACGTAACCGACTTATTCACGAACGTGCCATTCGTCGGCACGTACTGGCATGCTGCCGCCAAGTTAGCCTGACCGGTATAGCCGTTGCAGGGGTCACTGGTCAGATAGGGTGCATCCGAACCGGAAGAGTAAAGCTCTCCAATCGTCGGCGCACGGAACACGTCGGCCATCGTGCCGCGCAACAGCAGGTCGTCGAACGGCTTCCACTCGACCTGGAACTTGAAGTTGTTGGTGCTGCCAAACGAGCTGAAGCGCGAATAACGGTCACCGATGTCCACGTTCAACGACTTGACGAAGGGCAAATCAGCCAGCACCGGGATAAAGGCTTCCGAATACACCTCCTTCACGTTATAGCCACCCGACAGACCCGCTACGCATTGGCTGCCCAAGGCGCAGGTGCCGGTGGTCGGGTCGAGTAGCAACTCGGTATCCGGGTTAACCGTCTCATGATCGGTACGGTACTGCGCACCAATAGCCAACTGCACGGCGCCTGCAGGCAGGCTGAACAATTCGCCGTTCACATCGGCGTGCCAGACCTTTTCCTGACTATAGGCGTTGCTCGTGGCCACCGCCGAAGCGGCTTTCTCGGCAGCAAGGCTGCCAGGGGAATTGATGGCAAAGGGGTTGAACTGGCAAGCCACGGCGCTGATGCCGGTCGGGCAACTCGCCGTGCCATCGGCATTCAGCACCGAAGGCCCCGTGTACAGGTCGTTCGCGTTGACCAGGCCTTCGGTGGTGGTGGTGACGCTCTCATGACCGTAGTTCACGCCTACGTTCCACTGCCAGTTGTTGTCGGCAATGTTGAAGTCGCCCTTGAGGCCTGTGTTGATCTGGGCATCTTCGCGGCCGGAGAACGCGTAGCGATTGCCGAGGCCAGTGGTACGCGTGCGGAAGTTATAGCCGGTGCTGGCGTTGTATCCCTGCGTACCCGTTTTAAACACATTGAAGGCATTGGTCGGAGAAAGCGTCGCGCCAGATGTATCCGTGCCGTATACGCCCGGAGCCAGCTGGAAATTGGATGACGTTTTCTGGTAGATCGCGTCCATGTAGGCCGAGACGTGATCGGTGAGTTTGTAATCGCCGTTCAGGAAGGCGCCTGTGCGCTCCTGCGGGGTTTCAATGAGGTTGACTGTGGCGTAGTTGTACTTGTCGGCGTTGCCGTAGCAGTGATAGTTGGCCGCGGTCGGCACGGTCGCGTTGCCACCGGGATTGAGCGAGATGGTGCTGCAACCAAACTGTGCCGCAAGGCTGGCGGGAATCTGGATATGGCCGACCGGCGTGGACGACGAGCCGCCCACGATCACGTTGCCCGAGGAGGTCAGGCTCAACGCGTTCTTCGAGAAGTTGCGCGCGCCTGCTTCAATGCCATCGGTTTTCTGGTAGTTGACGCCGGCCATGATGCTGCCTTTGTCACCCGACTGGCCGAAGGTGAACGTGTAGCCGGACGTGTCGCCATCGTCGTGGTCCGACTCGCCCACATTGGTTGTGAAGGTGGCGCCCTGGTAATCCTTGCGCAGGATGAAGTTGACGGCACCGCCGATGGCATCGGAGCCGTAAACCGACGATGCGCCGACAGTCAGCACGTCGATGCGTTCGATCGCATCGGCGGGGATCGCGTTCGGATCGCCGCTCAGCAGACGCTGGCCGTTGACTAGAATCAGCGTGCGCTGCGAACCGAGGCCGCGGAGGTTGATTGACGACGAACCCGTACCGCCACCGTTATTGGTCTGCGGATTCACGTTGCCGCCCGTCATCGTTGGCAACTCTTGGATCAGGTCGCCCAAGGTGGCCTTGCCGGTCGCCTGGATTTGCGCGCGATCGATCGTTACGACGGGGCTGGCCGTTTCCAGATCGACGCGGCGGATCAGCGAACCGGTGACGACGACGGTTTGCAGGTCGGACGTTTTTTTGTCGCTCGGCGGCGACTGTGTCGTCGAGGCAGGCTGGCTACCCGTGTCCTGAGCAAATACCGCGCTGCTGGTGGCACCTACGGCGAGCACAGCGCCAAGCGAGAGCGCCAGGCGAACTGATGAAGAAAGTTTTGTGACCCCAAGTTTCATTACGACACCCTCCGATTAATTATCACCATGGGTCAGAAAAAGCTCTGCCCAAAAAATGCCAGCCGGCCCAAAGTTCCCCAGACCAATGCTTCCCAACCCAGTCAACCCTTATTTGATCTGGATACTAACAGGCAACTAACGTTTCGTGAACACTTTGTCCACTTAAAAGCGCACAAAACCCACGCATAGCGGCAAAACCGAAATTATGATCATGCGAGCAGTTAACGAAACTTCACCCTGGACGCTATTTATCACGCTTATTTTACGCGTTGTCAACAAATTTTGTACATGAACAGCCTTGTTAAACAGTCTCTTATAGTCGCTTCCTGGAGAATTACGGCACGGACTTTTCGCTATCGCGTACCTGCAGAGCTAGCGACTTGATCCTGCAAGGGGGCTGATTGCCATGATCGATCGCGGGCATGGCTCGATCCCGGACTGTATTTTCAAAAGCGAGGCACGAGTGAACGGAGGCTGGCCTTCCGTGAAGTCCGCTGTTCTAGACCGTTGACTTGGCATGCTCGCCCTCCTACCTGCGTCGTTGATTACATTGCATGCTATGTTTCGCCTGCCTTTCATGAGGGGACACGAAATGCGGATGGGTCTGGCTATCGATGCAGGTTGCGATCTGTCGCAGGAGTTTTTGCAGCGGCACAAGATTGTCGTGATGCCGATTACCGTCCGGGTGGACGGCGAAGTCTTCATGGACGACCGCGGGCCAGCGGAGATGCAGCGCTTCATCGATCGCCGTCTGGGCAACCGCAGCCACTCGGCGGAAACCGAGCCGTGTTCAGTCGAAGAGATCGAGAGCCTCTTCCTGGAAAACCTCGTACTCGATCACGACTGCATGTTCTGCCTCACCATCATGGCGACGCGCAGCACGATTAACGAGCGCGTCAACCGGGCGAGCTTTGCCGTTCTCAAGAATTACCGCAAGGTGCGCGAGGCTGCCGGGGTGCCCGGCCCTTTCATGATGCGGGTAGTGGATACGCGCAATATTTTTGCAGGGTCGGCGCCGGCGGCGTACGAGGCGGCGCGCATGATCGAAGCCAACGAAACGCCGGCAGCGATTCGCGAACGTCTGACCTATATCGCCAACAACAGCTATGGCTACATGCTGCCGCGCGATCTTTACTACCTGCGCGCACGGGCCAAGAAAAAGAACGATCGCAGTGTGAGCCTTTTCAGCGCGGTGTTGGGTTCGGCGCTGGACATCAAGCCGCTATTACGCGGCTATCGCGGCGAAACTGGGCCGGTGGGCAAGGTGCGCGGCTTCGAGCACGGCGCCGAGGCGCTGTTCGGCTATGCCGCGCAACGCGTGCGGAACGGCCTGCTGGTTCCTTTTGTATGCGTGAGCTACGGCGGCGACCTCGGGGTGCTGGCAACACTGCCGGGCTACGCCGGTTTGCAGGCGGCCTGCCAGGAATCCGGCGTCGAGCTGATGGAGGCCCCGATGGGCATTACCGGTATGGTGAACGTTGGCGAAGGTGCGGTCACGCTGGGTTTCGCTGCCGAAGAGCACGAAGCGGACTTCTAGAATCCGGCACGTCGGCGGTCAAAGCACCACCACAACCTCTCAGAACCCGTAGTTCAGGAAACCACCGTCGACCGCCAGCACCTGCCCGCTGATGTAGCTGGCCGCGGGTAGGCACAGGAACGCGATCGCCGCCGCGACCTCCTCCGGCTCGCCGATCCTGTTCAGCGGCGTGCGCGCCAGCACTTCGTCGAGATAATCGGCGTCGGCCAGCGCCGGCTCCGAGCGCTGGGTGCGGATGTACCAGGGCGCGACCGCGTTGACGCGGATGCCATCCACCGCCCACTCGGCCGCGAGATTTCGGGTGAGCTGGTGCAGCGCGGCCTTGCTCATGCCATAAGCCGAGCCGGTGCGCACGTGCGTGATGCCAGACACCGAACCGACGTTGACGATGGCCGCGTTCGGATGCTGCACGAGTTGCGGGTGCGCTAACCGGCACATTTCGAAGGCGGCGAATACGTTCTGCTCAAAAATCTGACGGTATTCGTCGCTGCGATAGTCCAGCGTGGCCAGCGGCTGATTGCCGCCGGCGTTGTTGACCAGCAGCGACAGTGGGGCGCCAAGGTCGGCAATCCAGTCGAACACGGCCAGCCTCTCTTCGGCCTGGGTCAGGTCGGCGCCAAAGGCCAGCACCTCGACCTCAGGAAAATCATCGGCCAGTTCGACCATTACCTGTTCGAGATAGTCCGGATCGCGCGCGACCAGCAGCAAGCTGGCGCCCAGCCCAGCCAGCTCACGTGCGGTGGCGTAGCCGATGCCCTTGCTGGCGCCGGTGATCAGTGCGGTATGGCCCTGCAGTTGCCAGGCATCGATGCGGCTGTTCATGGGTGCAGCTTAAAGCCTCTGCCGCGCGTGTGCATCGTGCCCCGTCCGGCAGACCTTGCTCAAGCGAATCTATGGCACGACACTCGAGGCCTCGAACGCGCCGGAGATGCATCATGAAGCCGCTACTGATCCTGCTAAGCGTCGTCGCACTCGGCGCTTGCTCCAGAAAGCCGCCTGAGCCGGTAGTGAAAGCGCCTCCGATAGCGACGCCCTTCGACGCCATGCGAGCCGACGAACAGCGCGCGAAGGACGTGCAGAAAATGGTCGACCGGCAGGCCGAGGAACAGCGCAAGCAGGTCGAGGCGCAGCAGCAGTAGCCGCGACGCGCCTATCGAACGCGCCGCAGGCAACGCTGCTCAGTGCGGGCTGCAAAGGCAGTCGGCGTAGATGTTGGGCGTACCTGCCTTGGCGTTGCGCAGCAGCTGCAGCTCCGGCGCCAGCGCCGGTATCTGCGCTACCCAGGTCGGAAGGCGCAAACCCCAGGACTGCAGAATACGAACACTGGCGCTCTGATTGAGCCCGAGCAAAAAACGCTGGAACCCGCCCGTCGGCGGCTCGATGTAGCGCACCGGATAATCGCGGCCTAGTTTCGCGAGGCTCGCTGCATCGGACACGGCGTTACCCAGGCCGCCGAGCTGATCGACCAGCCCGCGATCGAGCGCCTGCTGCCCGGTCCACACGCGGCCTTGCGCAATCGCGTTGATCGCGTCGTAGCTCTTGCCGCGCGCGGTGGCCACGTTGCCGACAAAGTCGTGATAGCCCTTGTTGATGATGGCCTGGATCACCGTACCAACTTTCGGGTCAAGCGGGCGGGTGATGTCAAACGCCCCGGCCATCGGACCGGTCGCCACGCCGTCGCTCTGCACGCCGAACTTCGCCAGCGTATTGGGGATGGAGTAGTACAGGCCGAAGATACCGATCGAGCCGGTTATCGTGTTCGGCTCGGCGAAAATCCTGTTGGCGTTCATCGAAATCCAGTAGCCGCCGCTGGCCGCCACGTCGCCCATCGACACCACCACCGGAATGCCGGCCTCGCGGGTCAGCTGCACCTCACGGCGAATCTGCTCGGCCGCAAACACTTCGCCGCCGGGCGAGTTGACCCGCAGAACCAGCGCCTTAGTCTTGCGATCCTCGCGCGCCTGTCGGATCAGCGCCGCCGTGGACTCCCCTCCGATCGAACCTGGCGACTGCTTGCCGCCGGCGATCTCGCCTTCGGCAACCACGATCGCAACGCCCGGTGCAAAAGCGCTGCTCGAGTCCGACTGGCTGGCGAGATAGCGTGCCTGATCCACCTGACGGAAGCTGCGGCCCTTGTCGTCCGGCGGCACGCCCTCCTTGCGCAGCATCGCAATCAGCTCCGCACGGGTCGCCAGACCGTCGACTAGATGTTCGTTCAAGGCCAGCTGCGCCAGATCGCCCTGCGTCGTGGCAATGGTCTGCGGCAGGTTATCGATATCCGCACGCAGGGCTGCCGGATCGATCTTGCGCAGCGTGGCAACCTCGGCAAGGTACTGATCCCACAAGCCGCCCATCCAGTAACTGTCGGCCTGCTTCGCTTCGGGCGATGCCTGCTCGAGGATGTACGGCTCGGCCGCGCTCTTGAACTGGCCGACCCGGAACAGGTGCACGTCGACGCCGAGCTTGTCGAGCAGACCTTTGTAGAAAAGCCGATAGTCCGCCAGGCCCGTAAGCATCACGCCACCCTGCGGATCGACCAGCACACGGTCGGCATGCGCAGCCAGGTAATACTGGCCCTGATCCAGATTCACCGCCCACGCGATCACCGGTTTGCCGGTGGCGCGGAAGCGATCCAGCGCGGCGCCGACCTCGCGCAGCGCGGCAAAACCGCCGCCTTGCAAATCATCCGGCAGCAAAACAATGCGGGTGATGCGCTTGTCCTTGGCCGCCGCGTCGATCGCGCCGACGATATCGCGCAATTGCACCTGCTTCGGCTCGTTACCCGACAAACCATCGAGCGTGCGCTGCAGCGGATCGATGCTGTACTGCTCGACCAGCTGCCCCTGTGGCTTGAGCACCAGCACGCTGTCGTTCTGCAGCGTGCGCGCCATGCGGCCGCCGGCCAGGCCGCCGACGATGGCCAGAACCACGATGAACAGCAGCGTGAAAAACAGCAGGTTGATGATCACCAACCGCACCACATTGATACCCCTCCCGAGCGAGCGGATGAATGCCCAAGGGCCACGCGGGCGGCGTGGCGGCGGCAGTGGTGGTGTCATGCGTGCAACTCGTGTGAGGTCATAAGGTGGTTGATGAGCGGACTCATACCTCCAGCGTAGCCGGTAAGGCCGGCTCGGTCACTGCGGCACGCTGCCAGCGCTGGCGCCAGGCGCTGCGCCAGAACCGCACGAACAACAATAGTGCCGCGACCGACAGCCCGGCGATCAGCCCCATCCACATGCCGCGCGCGCCCATGCCGCGCTGAAACGTCAGCCACCAGCCCAATGGCATGCCGATCATCCAGTAGGCAAACAGCGTGATCAGCATCGGTACGCGGGTATCTTTCAAGCCGCGCAGCGCGCCGTTGGAAGCCACCTGGATACCATCGGAAAACTGAAACAACCCGGCCAGCATGATCAGCTGCACCGCCAGCACGATCACCTTGGAGTCGTGCGTATATAACGAGGCGATGAAGTGCGGCAGGCCAAGCATCAGCGCCGCCGAGATCAGCTGCGTGCCCAGGGTCAAACCGATGCCGCAAAAACCCGCATAGCGCACGCCGCGCGCGTCGCCGCGGCCGACGGCGTTACCGACCCGCACGGTGATCGCCATCGCCAGACCCAGCGGAATCATGAAAAACAGCGAGGCAATATTGATGGCCACCTGATGGCTGGCGATCACGTCTTCGCCCAGCGAGCTGATAATCAACGCCGTAGCAACGAACAGCCCGGCCTCGGCCAGCAGGGTCACTGCCATCGGCAGACCTACGTGCGCCAACGCCCCAATGCGCCGCAGATGCGGCCATTCAAAACGATCGAGCAAACCCAGGCCGCCATAGTTGGGGTGCCGCAGCACATAGAGGCCCAGGCCAAGCATCTCGAGCCACAGCACGGCTGCCGTGGCCATGCCGCAGCCGTGCGCCCCCTGTGGCGGCAAGCCGAATTTACCAAACATCAGCACGTAGCCCAGCGGGACCAGCAGTGCGAGACCGCCCAGGCTGAAATACATCGAGGGCCGCGTCAGCGAAAGACCCTCGGACAATCCGCGCAAGGCGAAATAGCAGGTCAGCGCCGGCGCACCCCAGCTGATTGCCAGTAAAAATGCCTGCACATCATGGCGCAGGCTTGGCGTGACGCCCATCAGCTCGATCAACGGCATCGCATGGCGCACCGCGAACCACAGCAGTACGCCCATGCCAAACGCCAGCCACAGCGCCTGACGAAACACCGCACCGACGTCGAGCCGACGACCGGCGCCATCGAGCTGCGCTACCCACGGTGGCACTGCCATCATCATGCCGATGCCGCTGACGATGGCCAGTGACCAGATGCTTGCGCCAACCGCCACGGCGCCGAGCACATGTGCGCTGAAATGTCCGGCCAGCAGCGCATCGATGACGTTGCTGCCGATCGCCGCCAGCTGGGCGAACACCAGCGGCAGCGCGAGGCGGATGGTGGCGCGCAGCTCGTGCATCAGACGCGCGCGTTCGGGGCGAAGAGCTTTCATCGACGAGGGGTATTCATGAGCGGCGAATTCTACCCGACCCGCCCGCACCCGCTCTGCCGTCAAAACAAACGCACCTCCGTCATGGGCTGCCTGTGCAAAGATCGCTACCGCAGCGGGAATCACCGCACGGGGATCGTGATGAAGCAGATCATCAACTATGACGGCCGGTACTGCGCCAATTGCGGCACGCCCATGCAGGGCGAGTTCTGCTACCGCTGTGGCCAGTCGATCCACAGCGCCATCAAGCCGATCCACGGCATGCTGGAGGACACCATCGACATCATCTTCAATGTCGATCATCGGGTCATACACACGATCCCCCCGCTTCTGCTGAAGCCAGGGTTTCTTACGCTGGAATATTTCAGCGGCCGCTGCGTGCGCTACATCGCACCGTTCCGGCTGATGTTCACGCTGAGCCTGCTGGCCTTTTTTGTCATTCATCTGCGGATGGACTCGGTCAGCGGCACGATCGATCTGCGCAGCCATGCCCCGACCATCGAGTTGGGCGATGACTTCAAGGATGCCGATAGCGCGCAGGAGGTGCGCGACACGCTGAAAGACAAGCTGGAAGAACTGAACAGCGCGCGCCTGCCTGCCGTGATGCCCCAGGCGCAACTGGCGGAAATGGATGCGGCCGCGCAGAAAATTCGCGACCAGGCCAACGAGCGCCTGCACGCCTTGGGCGCCGCACCGATTTCGGCCGCCTCGCTGGCCGCCCCGGCCATCACGGGATCGTCGGCTATCGGCAGCGCAGCAACGCCGGGCACCGCGATACCCGGCTCCGCCGGTAAAAGCTGGGATGACCGGAAGATGCAGCCTATCCACATCGCCTGGCTGCCGAACATGGTCAACGCCAGCCTGACCCAGATGGGCGAGCACATGCTCGAAAACTGGCGCACCTTCAAACACGGTGACGGAGCGGCGCGAGAGGATGCCAAGCAGCGGCTTATCGGCAGCTTTTTCGGCGTACTGCCGCCGACCATGTTCGTGCTTATGCCGATTTTCGCGCTGCTGCTGAAGATCTTTTATGTATTCAAGCGCCGCCTTTACGTGGAGCACCTGATCGTCGTGCTGCACAGCCACGCCTTTCTTTTTCTCAGCCTGATGCTGGGCGCACTGATCGACATGCTCGCCGCCTGGGTCCGGCCAGACGCCCCGTGGCTGGTCACCCCGCTCGGCTGGCTCAACGTGGCGCTGTGGATCTGGGCGCCAATTTATTTGCTGATCATGCAGAAGCGCGTGTATCGCCAAGGCTGGCCGATGACGATATTCAAATATGTACTTATCGGCTGGTTCTATTCGCTACTGCTGACCTTTGCCTTGCTGGTCGCGGCCCTGCTGAGCTTTGCCTACTAATGGACATTGCGTAAGCGGCATTTTGAAGAATTCCCCGCAATCCAAGGCCTTGGCAAATCGGGTTTTGCACAGCGTCATCCCACTGTCAAGCAGCGTGAAGGGCTTTGGTCAATTGTGTGAACGCCAGGTGACGCAAATTTCTAAGTCACTGATAATATTTGTATTTTTTTCGTGATGAAAACTTGGTCAAGATGTACCGAAGGGCGTCACGGCGCGCCTTCGGAGGCTTCGCTCCCCTTTGCATCCACAGACTTATCCACAGGTCTTGTGGATAAGCGCAAAACCTCACCTGCCATAGCCACTTAGGCTGCGTTTCTCGATATGTGGGCAGCTAGTGCGCGCAACTTCGCCAACGGATTTCTATCGCCGGCATTCCCGGTTTGCCGGCCGCACGAGCATCCCGATTACACTGGCCAGCTGCGAGGAAAGCATGCCTTCCGTTCTACGCGTCGCCCTGCCGGTGCCCCTGCCGACCCTGTTCGACTACCTGCCGCCATCGGATGGGTCGGCGCAGGTGGGCAGCCGCGTGTGGGTGCCGTTCGGTCGCGACAAACTCGTCGGCGTCGTGGTGGACATCGCTGCCGAAGCCGCGGTTGGCAGCAGCCGGCTGAAGCCGGCCATCCGGCTGCTCGATGACGCGCCGCTGCTCGATGCCGAGCTGATGCAGACCCTGGCCTGGGCCGCCGACTATTGGCTGGGTGCGCCGGGTGAGGCCTACGCCAACGCGCTGCCGCTGGCCTTGCGCGAACCGCGTCCGCTGCCGGCCATCGGCGATGAATACTGGTCACTGAGCGCCGCCGGCCAGAGCGCGCACGACGCCGGCAGCCGGCGCGGCGGCAGCAAGCAGCTGCTGGCCTTGCTGGCCGAACGCCCTCTCAGCGCGCAGGAGCTGACCGAACGCCTGCCCGGCTGGCGCGCCGCCAGCCGGCGGCTGGCCGCCGCCAGCCTGATCGAGCGCAGCGAACGGCCGCCGCTGCATCACGCCCTGCCCGCTTCGCTGCCGCCGCAGTTGAACGACGAGCAGCAGCAGGCGGTCGCCGCCGTCAGCGCGCATCTGGGCGGCTATCAGCCATTCCTGCTCGACGGCGTCACCGGCAGCGGCAAGACCGAGGTCTATCTGGCCCTAATCGAACAGGTGCTGGCGCAGGGCAAACAGGCGCTGCTGCTGGTGCCGGAAATCGGCCTCGCACCGCAGACCGTGCGTCGCCTGCGCGAGCGGCTGGGCGTCATCGTGGAAGTGCTGCACTCGAACCTTTCCGAAGGCGATCGCGCACGCGCCTGGCTGCGCGCGCGCTCAGGCAGCGCGCGAGTGATTCTGGGCACGCGCTCGGCGATGTTCACCCCGCTGCCGGAAGCCGGCATCATCATCGTCGACGAAGAGCACGACAGCGCCTACAAGCAGCAGGAAGGCTTCCGCTATCACGCCCGCGATCTTGCCGTGGTTCGCGGCCGCGCGCTTGGCGTGCCGGTCTTGCTGGGATCAGGCACGCCCTCGCTGGAGTCACTGGCGAATGCCGAAGCCGGACGCTATCGCACGCTGCATTTGCGCGCGCGACCTGGCGCGATCCGCCCGCCGCAGGTGCAGATCATCGACATGCGCGCGCAGCGGCTGGAGCACGGCATGTCGCCGGCCCTACTCGCGGCGGTAGCGGACACCGTGGCGCGCGGCGAACAGGCGCTGGTGTTTCGCAACCGCCGCGGCTACGCGCCCGTGCTGCTATGCCACAGCTGCGGCTGGCACGCCGACTGCCCACGCTGCGACCGGCCGCTGACCCTGCACGCCGGCCGCCGTCAGCTGCTTTGCCATCACTGCGATTTTCGCCAGCGCGTGCCCGTCGCCTGCCCGGTCTGTGCATCGGCCGATCTGAAGCCCCAAGGCCAGGGCACCGAGCGTCTGGAAGAGGCGCTGATCGCACAGTTTCCACAGGTGCCGGTGCTGCGCGTCGATCGCGAAACCACGCGCCGGCGCGACGCGTTCGAGCAGCTGCTGGCCACGCTGCAAAATGACCAGCCGGCGATCCTGGTCGGCACGCAGATGCTGGCCAAGGGGCACGACCTGCCCAACCTCACCCTGGTGGCGATCGTCGGCGTGGACGAGGGTCTGCACAGCGTGGATTTCCGCGCCGGCGAACGCATGGCGCAGCTGGTGGTGCAGGTGGCCGGGCGCGCCGGGCGCGCGCGCAAGCCCGGGCGCGTGCTGCTGCAAACCCACCAGCCCGAGCATCCGCTGCTGCGCGGGCTGCTCGCTCACGGGTACGCCGCGGCCGCGCGCGAACTGCTGGCCGAGCGCCGGCAAATTCAGCTGCCGCCGTACAGCCATCAGGTGCTGCTGCGCGCCGATGCGCCCACGCGCGAGCCGGTCGATGCGTTTCTGGCGGCAGCGCGCGCCGCAATGCCGGAAACTGCCGAGCTGCAGATCGCCGGGCCGATGCCGGCGCCTATGCCGCTGCGCGCCGGCCGCCATCGCGGTCAGCTGCTGCTGGAGGCAGCCAGCCGAAGCGCATTACACAGCCTGCTGCGACCGTGGCGAATGAAGCTCACCGCGACGCCGCAAGCGCGGCACGTGCGCTGGTCGCTGGATGTCGATCCCATCGATCTTTACTGAGGGCGGTCCGAACGATCGGGCTCGACGGTTACTCCGTCAGATCGCGCCGCAGCGATCCGGGCTTGACCAGCCAGCGCACCGCTAGAATGCCCAGCTCGTAAAGCAGGCACATCGGGATGCCGAGCATCAGCATCGAA
>Ga0302316_10002207_pt1 | contig 14334 bp, 7 predicted proteins | sample III_Palsa_N3_2_FD_200456 | JGI IMG/M metagenome (GOLD analysis project Ga0302316, IMG submission 200456) | Peat permafrost microbial communities from Stordalen Mire near Abisko, Sweden - III_Palsa_N3_2 | ecosystem: Environmental > Terrestrial > Soil > Palsa > Peat permafrost | place: Sweden...
GAGTGAGCGCAAGCTCCCTGAACTATACGACCCAGCCTGTGCGCACGCGCTCGAGCCGCCTTCGCATTTGTCACTTCGAGATTGGCCGTCTTCACCTTCCCTCAGTGGCCTTACTGGCGACGGCAGCGTCTGTGTTGTTGCCCGGCAGTTTGAACGCGCAGGTGCAGGCTACGCCTACGTTTAGCGCGGCCGCGTCTGGACCGCAGATTCTCTGCGCGACCCAGGTGATCGGCAACCGCCGAATTCCTAAGGAGTCGATCGAGGCGCGGCTGTTCTCGCGTCCCGGCGATCCGTACGATCCTGCCGTGGTCGAACGCGACTTCAACTCGCTTTGGAATACGGGCTACTTCGACGACCTGCGCATTGAGCGGGTCGATGAGCCGACCTGTATTCAGCTCATCGTCTACGTCAAGGAAAAGCCGACGATCCGCGAGATCAACTACAAGGGCCTGAACGCGGTTACGGTCTCGGATGTGCTGGACCGCTTCAAGAAAGAAAAGGTCGGCCTCACCGTCGAGAGCCAGTACGACCCGACCCGCATCAAGCGGGCCGAGGTAGTGCTGCAGGAGATGCTGGGCGAGCACGGCCACCAGTTTGCAACCATCAAGACGGAGATCAAGACGATTCCTCCGGCAGCGGTGGCGCTGACGTTCAATATCAAGGAAGGCCCGACTGTTAAGGTCGGCAAGATTGTCTTTACGGGCAATGCCGAGATCAGCCCGCGCGAACTCCGCACGGCGATGGTGAACCTGAAGCCGATTGGGATTCCGCACTCGATCATTCTCGAAGACCTGCTGCCGCGCACCTTTGACGCCAGCAAGCTGGACGAAGATGCGGAGCGCGTTCGCCAGGTTTATCGCAACAAGGGCTACTTCAGCGCCCTGACCGGCGAGCCGCAGACCAATGTGCGCAATGCAGGCGGCATCAATCCGTTCACGCTGCGGCCCTCCACCGGCAAGCGCGTCGACATCCTGATTCCGATTGAAGAGGGTGAACGCTACAAGCTGGGCGGCATCACGTTTAGCGGCAACAAGGCGTACACGAATGTGAAGGCACTGCGGGCGCAGTTCGCGCTGAAGGATGGCGAATACTTCAACGCCACGCTGTTCAGCAAGGGCCTGGAAGCGCTGCGCAAGGCCTATGGCGAGGGCGGCTATATCAACATGGTCGGCGCGCCAACGCCGAGGGTCGATAAGGCCAATAAGCTTGTTTACCTGAATATCGATATCGATGAAGGCAAACAGTTCTATGTGTCGCGCATCGAGTTCAGCGGCAATACGATTACCCGCGACAAGGTGATCCGCCGCGAGTTGCTGATCGAAGAAGGCCAGGTCTATAACAGCCGGCTGGTCGACATCTCGCTGCTGCGGTTGAACCAGTTGAGCTACTTTGAAGTGCTGAAGGCAGACCAGGACGTCGAGACGCGGCAGAACACCGACGCGGGCACGGTCGACCTGCTGTTGAAGCTGCGCGAAAAGGGCAAGAACTCCATCGGGTTGAACGGTGGCGTTAGCGGTCAATCGGGGTCGTTCATCGGGCTCAACTATGAGACCAATAACTTCCTGGGCTTCGGCGAGACGCTGAGCGTGAACGCCAACATCGGCGATCTTTCGCGGGTGTTGAGCTTCGGCTTCAACGAGCCTTATCTGCGTAACAAGCCGATTTCGCTGGGCGTGCAGGTGTTCGATCGCAAGTCGGACTTCAATCCGGCGAAGAGCTATGCGATCACCAACGGGCAGAGCGCGAACCTGACCAATGCGCAGTCGTCGCTGCTGAATAACTACAACCAGTCGTCGAAGGGTTTGACGATTTCGACGGGAACGCCGCTGCGTAACCTGTTCAAGCACTCGGGCGTGGCGCGCGTGGGCCTGTCGTACTCGCTTTCGCGGTCGGGCATCACGACGTTCAACCAGAACACGCTGAACGTCTTCCAGACGCTGGCGTTCCGTTCGGGCATCGCCGGACAGAGCCAGTTGAGCGGCATCATCACCTCGGTGCTGACGCCGAGCTTCAGCATCTCGACGCTGGATCGTGGCACCGGGCCGCACTCCGGCAAGGACCTCAACATCGCGTTCCAGGTTGCTGGCATCGGCGGCAATACGAAATACTATGCGCCGACGGTCAGCTATCGTCAGTTCTTCCCGATGAAGGGGCTGAAGGTGAACCGCGAGGGGCATAACGTTCTCGGCTATCGTCTCCAGTTGACCAACGTTGCCGGCTTTGGCGGCGAGGTTGCACCTCCCTTCAACCGCATCTACGGTGGCGGCGAGAACGATGTTCGCGGCTTCGACATCCGTTCGAGCTCGCCGTACACGTTTATTCCAACGCGCGTGATGTTCAACCTGACGAACCCGGATGGTTCGGTGGTGCCGCGTGATCCTACGCAGCCTTCGCTTGGCAACGTCCAGATTCCGCTGCCGATCTATCGCCTCGCGGCGATTGGCGGCGATACGTCGCTGACGGCAAACCTGGAGTACCGCATCCCGATCGTCAGCCAGGTTACGTTCGCGTTCTTCACGGACTTCGGTCTCAACGGCAATCTCGAACCTTCGCAGTTGCGGCAAAGCGTGCTCGGTCAATCGATCATCAATGCGCCGAGCTATGGCTGCCCGCAGTTCGTCAACGGCGCCTGCACCGGCGGCCAGCAGGTCGACTTCCCGCTGCACCTGCAGACGGTGCCCGGAACCAACTTTGTTCCGCGCATGTCGAACGGCGCGGAGCTACAGGTTATTCTGCCAATCGTGAATGCGCCGTTCCGGCTCTACTATGCGTACAACCCGCTGCGGCTCTATAAGGACCTGCCGCAGGAACTGGCTGTAAGCCCGGCAGAGTTCAAGAGCTTCTTCCCGCTGAACAGCGCGCTACCAAACGGTTCGCAACCCAATGCAGGCGCCTTCAGCTACCAGCAGGCGTTGCAGTTCTACGGCGCGGACTACATCCTGCGCGAACCGCGCAAGACGTTCCGCCTGACGGTGAGCACGACGTTCTAGCCCACAACGCAACCCAAACCCAGAAGACCTCAGCTACGGCTGAGGTCTTCTTTTTTCTATATGGTGTTCGGTTGGCCGGTGGCGATCTTCTGCAGAATCTCCTGCACAAAGATCACGCGAATGTGGATGTGCTTGGCGATGTCCGGAAGGAACTCCGCGATCAGTGGCCCTATTGGATCGGTGGCGTACCCTGCGAGGACTCGTTTGGCGGTCGAAGGCGCATTGACCGCGATACCCGGAACGTACAGATTACTGAGCTCGGCGGAGATGGGATACGTGAGCAGCGTGGCGTAGTTCAGCATCGGGCGACCGTCGTCGTGCTGCGAGATAACCGTGTGAATCAGCGCGTGATATATCCGCTGCTTGACCGGCTTGTTCGGCATGCGATGGTAGCGGGGATCTTCATGCACCAGCGACGGGATGGCGAAGGTGCCGAAGAACTCGCTCTGCATGTCTTCCAGCAAGCTATAGCCCGCAAACTTTCCCCACCCGCGGAAGCCCGGACCATAAGCCGAGTGCGAATCCGCCGCAACATAGATCCCCGAGTAACCGGCGATCGTGATGAGGTTGAACGGGTCCAGCACATTGCGGATGGCAAGAAAGCCCTTCAGCTCCGGCGTGAGCGGTGGAGAGTCCGCGGCCGTGACGAATGGCTGCAACGAGTTCTCGCGGTGGCACGATGAATCCGCCGACGGCGCACGAAGCGACCACGGAATTCTACGAGTCTCCGTGTCTCCCGATTTTTCGCATGGCTTTTCTTGTTCTGCCGGAGATGGGGCTGCGATATCGGGCGGCAGTGGGGTGGGCTGTTGCGCGGGAGGCGTTGCGGTCTGCATGGCGTAACCGAGCAGGGCGCTGGGCGCCTCGGGAAGACGCTGTGCGTGCGCTATGGAACCTGCCGCAACTGCCCCGGCGAGGAGGAATGACGGAAGCAGTTTGTTGAAGCCTTTGCCGCATCTCTCGTTCGTGCGTTCGATCATGTCGTACCCGTGCGGCCCGGCGATTGCACCAGGAGATTTTTCTTTTTATCCTACCTGTTGTTATTTGGCCAGGTGAAACGACTTCAGAACCTGGTGCGAGAACTCGCTGACGACATCGCCAAGGGCATCGCCGCCCAATGACCCGCCAAAGGTTGCGACTGTATCGCGGAAGTTCCTGTTGATCGGCGGATAGTAGGTGTAGCTGATGGCGCTGGCGGAGGCGTCGCCTAGTATCTGAGCGCCGTTGATCGAAGTCCTTCCGCTATCGGTGCGCGTGATGAGGGGCCGTGTTGCAGCGTAGAAGACGCGATGGAAGAAACCATACTGCGGGCCTAATACGTAGTAGCGTGGGTCCTCATGCAGCAGCGGCGCGTAGATGCTGGTGGCGAAGATATCTTCTGTCGTATCGCGTACCGCAGTCGCGGCGATGCGTTCGCCGAATGCGCCTTTATCCACGCCATAGTTTGGCTGACCATTCGTTACGTGAGAGTAGCCGGCGGAGAAGACGATGGCCAGGATGCTGAACGGCGACACCGAGTCGCGGAAACCCATTACGAATTTGTCGTGGGCCGTGAGCTGTGGCGCAGACCAGCCGGCGGGAACGTACTTCGTATAGCGTGAGACTTCCATGCCATTGCCGCTTGGAGCCGTCTGCTCGCCGAGGTTCGCTGCTGACACCCGCAGCATCGCGCTCGGCGCTTCAGGCAGTGCGGAGGCATCGTTGCTTGACGACGCGACCTCTGACGCTTCCGTGGCCTCCGGCGCGTTGGGAATCAGCAGCGGGGACACGCTAGCAGACGCGACCAGTGTGCTCGCGGGCTGAAGTGGAGCGGCGTCCTGGGCCTGTGCTGTTGCGCAAAACCCAACGCCGGCAGCCATCGCCGTAAAGAGAAGGGTTTGCAGAAAAATCGACCGGTTGTTGCGGTTAAACATGAGCTTCAATCGTGGTCCGTTCTACCGGCTATGGATTGCGCCGAAGCACAGCTTTGCCCCCGCCAGTAATAGGGCATTTTGTTACAGACGCGTAACTGGCTCTGCTGGTTGTATTTTCTGCCCATCCGGGCTAAAACTGCGAAGAAATAAAATGCTACTTTGTGCATCCTACGCCAGCCGTTACCACCTGAGCACTGTGGGGCAAAAGATCGTTGACTCAACCTGTATGCCACGAAATCATCGGGATGGGTGCGATTATGCCGCAAGATGGATCAAAACGTCCGTGGGAAGAACGCGTAACCGAAGCCAGCGCTCGCCTGCGCGATGAGGTGCAGGACGAGATCAAACGCGTCGTGCGATACATCGACGACGAGGTGGTTCCAGAGGTCCGTCGCAATGGCTCCTCCGCGCTGAGGGCCGCGGCCATACGCCTGCAGAAACTCGCGGAGCACATGGACGACTCCAGTAAATCTGGCGGCGACCCGGAGCCCCGTTGAAACGCAGCCGACAAAACTTGCAGGGCCGTTACTGGCTCAGCCTGGGCTGCGGCATGGCGGCGCTGATGATGAGCGGCTGCCACCATCACACGCAGGTTGCGTATCAGCCACCGCCTCCACCGGCGAGGACCTATAGCCACCACACCGAGACTGCGACTGCTGCGGTCCCCGTGCCTTCTATCGATCTGAATGCAGAGGCTGCCCAGGAGCCTCCCGGCTTCTTCGATAACACCAGCGGACGGCCTGTCTTCACGGAGACCGGCATGGCGAGTTGGTATGGAACGGTGTATCACAAGCGCGCCGGGGCAGATGGCACGATCTTCGACCAGAACGACATGACCGCCGCGCATCGCACGCTGCCGATGGGCTCTACCGTTCGTGTGACCAACCTTGCGACCGGTCAGCAGGTGCTGGTTCGCATCACCGACCGCGGGCCGTTTGCGCCGGGACGAGTGCTCGATCTTTCAATGGGAGCGGCGAAGGCGGTTGGGCTGTATCGGATGGGTGTTGGGAAGGTAAAGATTGAGGCGTTTGCGCACTCAACCACCGACCCCGCCGGCAAGTGGTGCGTGCAGACCGGCGGCTTCAAGAGCGAGGACGATGCGCTGGATCTGAAGGCCAAGCTATTGCGCCGTTATCGCACGGCCAAGGTTACTGAGTTTGCCGGGCCAACAGGCTATTGGGTGCGGATCGATCCGCCGCTGCGCAGCAAGACCGAGGCCGCGGAAATCGCCGACTGGATTGGCGAGCCGAATCCGGCTGCGCTTCCCTATCTTGTGCGGATCAACTAAAAGCAGGGAATAGGGAGTAGGGAGTAGAAACGGCGCTGTTGTTTTGGCTACTTACTACTTCCTGCGTGGCACTGCTTTAGTTGTCGCGTGCTCCGGCGCCGTATTCCTTATGCCTGTAGCCCCACATCTTCGGGAACTTGATGAGCGGCGTTAGGCGGATGCTGATGCCTGCACTGATGCCATAGTTCACGAGGTTGTATGTGGGCTGGCCCACGCTCGTATGAAAGCCGGTGGTCACCTGGTACTCGAAGTCGACTACCCGAACAGCGATGTTGTCGTTGAGCATGTAGTCGACGCCAGCGCCGGGGGCGTACGTGAAGAAGGTTCCCTGGGCGAAGTTGAAGGACAGATTGTAGTGGCCGGCGCCGGCGAGAAACTTTGCGTAGGGCCGCAGCTTCCCGGGGAAGATTGTAACGCGTGGACCGGCAAGATAGGTCGTCTCGGAGACATCCTCATCGGAGTGATAGCGCAGCGAACGCACCTCGCCCTCAATGCCGTAGCGCCACGTCGGATTGGCATCCACATAGCCCATGATGCCGACGAGCTTGCGATCGCCATACTCGAATTGATAGAGCGAAGCCCCGCCGCCCACTGCGACATAAGCGCCCGGGCCCGTCGCGGCCGGCATGTCCTGGGCATGCGTTATACGCGGCGTGAGAGCCACGATAGAGGCAAGGGCCAGAGCTGCGTACGTACTGCACCGTGTCTTCGTCATGGTCCCTATCTATTTCGTTACGGTGAGGGTCATAGGCGTTGATTCAGAGACACCGCTCCCAGTGCCCACAGCCGTTACTCTAAAGGTATAAGTGCCGGCGGGCGTTCCGTTGACGGTCAGCCCTCCGCAGCCTGTGACGCCAAGCGATGCCATGATCGCGAAGACCAGCACCAGAGCCGCCAGCAGCGAGCGACGCCGCGAGCGGAAGAGCGCCAGTCCGGCCAGCAAGCCAACCGGCAGGAAGGCAAGCATGATGCCGGAAGAGTGGCGTCCGGCGTTGCTTGCCGACTCTGCTCCCGAACCCAGTGGGTCGCCGGTGTCGACCGTAACTGTCACGTTGGTCACGGTTCCGGCAGCTACCTTCACCTGCGTCGTGCTGAAGGTGCAGGAGGCCGCCGTGGGCAGGCCATCGCAACCGAGTTGCAAGGTGTCGGCGAAGGGCGCGAGCGCGCCTATCGACAACGTCGTAACGCCGTGCTGCGCGCTCGACATCGTGAGGCTTGCCGGGTTGAGGGACATCGTAAAGCCGGTGGGCGTGCCGCCCGTGACTGCGACGTTCGGAGATGTGGACCCTGAGTAGACCGTGTCGCCCGAGTAGATGGCGTTGATAGTCACAGAGGGCGCTTGCAGCACGATCGTCAACGTGCCTACGCCGGTGTTATCCACTACGCTGCTGCCCAGCACGTTCGTTCCATTCATAAAGGTGACCGTGCCCGTGGGGACAGTCGTGCCGCTCCAGCGCTCGACAGAAATCAGCGTCACTTGCAGCGGATTATTCGCATTCGTCTCCGTAGCGGTGAGCGCGGTTGTGGTGGGACGAAGCTGCACAACCTGGACAAGCGCTGTGGAGACTCCCGCGAAGTTGTTCCCGTCGCCGACGTAGCTTGCGACGATGGAGTGGTTGCCCGCGGCCAGCGAAGGCAGTGTAAGCGTTGCCACCCCGCTCGTATTCAGGGTCGCGGTACCGAGCAGGACGCTGCCGTCATTGAAGGAGACGCTGCCCGTTGCGACGCCGACGCCGCTGTTGGCAACGGTCGCCGTCAGCGTGATGGGCGTCAGGGTTTGTGTAGGGTTCGCGTTAGAAGATAGCGCAACCGTTGTGTTCTCCTTCACCACTTGTACAAGCGGATTGGAGACTGATGCGCCCGCTCTGCCGTCGCCGGCGTAGTTCGCGACGATGGAATGAGATCCGGGTGTGAGAGTGGAGATCGTCAGGATGGCAACGCCGCTTGCGTTCAGCACCGCACTGCCGATCGACGCGCCGGCATCGGTAAATGTTACTGAGCCCGTCGCGGGGCTGCCGTTACTGGTGACCGTCGCGGTGAAGGCGAGCGGCGTCTCATAGATGGCCGGGTTGGCGCTGGAGATAAGCGTAACCTGCGTGCTCGCACTCTGGACTGTCTGCGTCAGCACGGCTTTGGTCGTGGAGTAATTCTGATCGCCGGCGTAGGTCGCCGTGATGGTGTGGGTGCCAACCGTGAGGGTCGAGATCTGGAACGTTGCTGTACCGGTGGCATCCACCGGGCTGGCACCTAACGCGTTCGCGCCATCGGAGAAGGTGACCGTTCCGGTCGGAACCACCGAGCCCACGGCTGCGAGCTTCATGGTGAAGATGACGTTATTGCCGGAGACTGAAGGATTCAGGCTCGAGGTAAGCGTTGCGCCCGCGGCCTGCACAATCAGCTCGCTGATAACGGCGGAGGTAGATGGCGCGTGATTCGCGTCTCCGCTATAGACCGCTGTGATGGTGTGCGTGCCGGCCGTGAGGGTAGAGGTGGTAAAGGTGGCGTTGCCGGTCGCACCCAGGGTCACTGAGCTGATGATGGCGCCATTGTCTTCGAAGTTGATGGTGCCCGTGACGTTGGGGCTAACGCTGCTCGCGGACGCTGTGAACATAACGGGCTGGCCGAGCACCTGCGGGTTCGCACTGCTTGCCAGCGAGGTGGTTGTCGGCGCCTGCTGCACGACGAGGGTGATGACGTTAGAGGTTGCCGTAGCATTGTTTGCGTCACCAGCGTAGGCGACCGAAAGACTATGCGTTCCGATTGCGAGCGATGATGTGGAGAAGGTGAACGATCCACTGGCCACAGCGTTCTGCGTGGCGATGGCCGTGGCTCCATCAAGCAGCGTCAGGGCTCCGGTTGGTGTAATGCCGGTGCTTGTAATCGTTCCTGTCAGTGTGATCGTTGTGCCGGCGTTGACGGGTGAAGTGGGACCGGCGAGCGCCAGTTGCGGAGTTGCAAGCGTGACTACCTCAACTACCGGAGCCGATGTGCTGGTCGTGTAGTTGCTATCGCCCGCGTAGACCGCCACGATGGAGTCGTTGCCGACAGGCAGCGTCGAGAGCGTCAGGGCCGCAACGTCCTGTGCGTTCAACGTTCCTGTGCCGATATTTTTTCCGTTGTCGAGGAAGTTCACCACGCCCGTTGCCGTCCCGGTGCTTGTTGTCACCGTTGCGGTAAAGGTCGTCGACTTGCCCTCAAGCTGGTTCGGGCTGCTGTCGGTCAGCACCGTTGTGGTGCCGGTCTGGTTGACGACTTCAACCAGCGATGCCGAGGTGCTGCCGGCGTAGTTGGTGTTGCCCGCGTAGGTGGCCACAATCGAATCGTTGCCGACCGGAAGCGTTGTCGAGGTTAGCTTGGCATTGCCGTTAACATCCACGACCACTGTGCCCAGCGTTGCCGTTCCGCTGGTGAAGGTCACGCTGCCGGTAATGGCGCCATCTGCAGTTGCTCCGGCGGCCATCGCTACGTTTGCGGAGAGTACAACCGAAGCGCCGGCGTTGGCGGGGTTCAGCGAGCTGGTAAGCGTCGTCGTCGTGCCGATCTGCTGGATCGTTTCAACGAGCACGGTGGAGTGGCTGGTCGCGTTCTGCGTGTCACCGCTATAGGTTGCGACGATGTTGTGCAGTCCCGGGGCGAGCGCCGAAGTTTGAATGCTGGCGATGCCGGTGGTGCCGACCGTCCCGCTGCCTAGCACCGTTGCGCCGTCGGTGAACTGCACCGAGCCGGTTGGCTCAGGAGTAATGGTCGTGCTGACCGTGCTGGTGAAGGTGATTACCGAGCCCACAGGCGCGGTGGCAGCGCTGGTGCTCACCGTGGTCGAGGTGGTCGCCAACTGCACTACTTCGCTGACAGCGTTGGAGGTCGCTGCCGCATCGGGCGCGACTCCCGCGTACTGAGCGGTAAGGGTATGCGTCCCGGCTGTAAGCGTGGTTGTCGAAAACGTGGCGACACCATTGGTGCCCAGGGCCGCGCTGCCGATCGCCGTTGAGCCGTCGTAGAAGACGATGTTGCCTGTCGGCGTTCCGCTGGGCGCCGTCGCGGTGGCCGTGAGCATCACGCTCGATGTGACCACGACCGGGTTTGGCGCAGCCGTAAGTGCAAGCGTCGTAGGTTGCTCCACAACCTGGACCAGCACCGGCGAGACGCTGGCCGCATCGCTTGCATCTCCCGCATAAGAGGCCGTGATGTTGTGCGACCCAAGCGTCAGGGTCGAAGTACCGCAGCTTGCGATCCCGTTCGTGTTCACGTTAGCGGTGCATACGGTAACCGTGCCATCCAAAATAGTCACAGCGCCGGTAAGCGATGCGCCACCACTGTTGACGGTCGCAGTGAAGGTCACCATCTGCCCAACAAGACTCGGGTTCAGGCTTGAGGCTACCGATGTCGAGGTCGGATTGACGCTCAACACCTCGCCCGAAAGATTCACCAGCGTCGGTGTATTCGCGGCATCGGAGTTGACCTTCAGCGTTCCGAGTACGAGCGTTCCCACCGTCTGCGGTGCGAACTCAATGCCAAGATTGCATGTGGCCCCTATAGCCACAGCCGTGCCGGTGTTGCAGGTGGTTGTAGCCGGATCGAGCGCGGAGTTGTTGAACGTCGGCGCAGCGATGTTCAATGTCGCATTGCCGTCATCCATAAGCGCTTCAATCTGCGGCGGCGAGACCTTGCCGACGCGGATCGTCGCATACGTGAGATGGATGCCCGACGAGTAGATCTCGCGGATGCGGTTGTGGAACATATCCGCCAGGAAGAGATTGCCCGTCTGGTCGAAGAAGAGCGAGTTCGGCCCGTAGATGTTCGCCAGGTTCGCCGGACCGCCATCGCCGATAAACTGCTCGCCGCCGGTGCCCGCAATCGTTTCAATGTCGCCTGTCGCGGACGAGATGACGCGGATGCGGTTGTTGCCGGAGTCCGCAATATAGAGATTGCCTGCGGGATCGAGAACGGCCGCGGCAGGTTCGTTCAGCACCGATTGCGCTGCGCTGCCGCCGTCTCCACCGAAGCCCTGAACGCCGGTACCGGCGATGGTCGAGATGATGCCCGCGGGACTGATCTTGCGAACCCGCTGGTTCATCAGATCCGCAAGATACAAGGAGCCGTCCGGCGCAACGACCAGGTTCCACGGGGAGTACAACTTCGCGGTCGTGGCAGCGATATTGTCGCCGTTATATCCAGCGACGCCTGTACCGGCGATCGTCGTAATGACGCCCGTCATCGCGTTCACTTCGCGAATGACGTTATTGCCGGTGTCGGCGATATAGAGATTTCCGGACGCGTCGAACGTCAGGCCCTCCGGCAGCGATAGCGTGGCCGCAGTGGCGAGGCCATTGTCGCCCGTATAACCCTGAACCGTTCCGGTTCCCGCAACCGTACTGATATATCCGGTAACCGCATCAATGCGGCGGATGACATGATTGCCCGTATCCGCAAAATAGATATCGCCGGCGCCATCGATGGCAATGCCCGCCGGATCGCTGATTGCGCCGCTGGTGGCCGCAGCTCCATCGCCACTGTAGCCGGGAGTTCCATCGCCACCCACCGTTGTGATGATGGCGGTCTTCCCATCTACGCGACGAATGCGGTTATTGCTGGAGTCCGATATATAGAAATTTCCCGCCGCATCCACCACCACACCGGTGGGGAGAAAGATGGAGGTATCGGTCGCAACGACATTGTCCATCTGGTAGATCCACTGGGCGTTGCCGGCAACGGTATCAATCTCGCCGGGAACCAGTACCGCCAGCGATCCCTTTGCTGTGCCGGTGACCATGGTGTGGCCAAGCAGGCCGCCGCCGGTGTTTTGAATCACAACCGCACCCAGCCGCAGGCCGGGATACAGCGGCGTGAACACAATGTTTACCGTGCAACTATCGCCCGCGTTGTACGAGACAGTGCCGCAGGTACCGCCCGGCGCCACGGCATAGTCCATCCCCGCGATGCCCGTGGTGAGCGCCACTGGAGCTGACGCCGTGCCGCTGCCCGTCATGGTGACAAGCACAGGAACGACAGCCGAAGACTGCCCAACAACGGTTGTGCCAGGTATAAGTGTGGAGGATTGAGCAGAGGCGAACATGCCTGTGGCAGTTGCGCAAACGATCAGTAGGCTAGGGACGAACTTCGTCAGAATCCTGCTGCTTGAGACGGCATGAACGCGACGGGATAGAGATGTCGCTGTGGATAAGGGGCCCGGTTGCATGAAGTAACTCCATTCACAACACTACGGTAACCAGTAAGGGATGCGAAATAACCCCACTATGCGGCAGAAATGACCCAAAAGTAGCAGATATGTCTCTGAATAATTGATGACAGCAGTAGTAACGATGGAGTAAACAAACCCCACCCTCGTAAGCCCAAATCATCTTCATCGGCAGGGGGTGCCGAGTGACATTAGCTTCCGAGACGGAAGTCTAAAGTACATACCATTGGATGCAGAAAATGGTTACCGCAGTGGGTTGGCCTGCTCTTTTGCCAAAACGTCACTGCCCCTGCGCAGATAAATGCGATAGGCAGGTTCGTGCGGCGGCCCGGTATGGCGCTCCACCACGGGGACGTAGTTGGAACGCAGATAGGCCGCGTACTCGGGCCAGATGTCCACCTTATCGAAGCTCGTGGCGCCCTGGTACCACTCGTTCCCAAGCACGATAACGTTCGCCGGATGAGCAAGCTGATGCGCCGTAAACCACGCGCGGTAGTAGTCCACATCCGCGCCCTTGACCGGAGCAAACAGCAGCAGGTCGCCGGTCGCTCCCGTGTTCTGTAGCAGGCGCAGATGATAGAGCGAGTTCAGACAGCCGTTGACCAGGTCGAGGCATTGCACCTGTTCCTGCAGGCTATCGCCACCCAGTTGAACCAGGTCGCGGTCCAGCGCACGAGTAAGCAGCGCGGAGGTCTGGCCATGCGACGGATCGTTATGGAGCAGCACCAGATAATACGGCACCGCCACCAGGAACAGCACAGTCGTACCCGCAACGCCGACGATGCGCGAACGCGTCTGCGGCCGCTGCATCGCGCTGGCAAGCTCCCAGCCTATCCAGAGCAGGAGGTACATCAGCAGCATGTAGCGGTGATAGGTCGCGCCTTTGCCCTGCGCAATATAGGACAGTGCTCCCACCGCGATGCCCACAAAAAGAGCGAACCTCTCCCAGCCAATCTTCCCGGACTGGAGCAGCGCCGCCAGCATGCCGAAGAGAAGCAGCGGCACAATCGCCATCGGCAACATGTGACGCAGCAGATGGCCATAGTTGGAGTGGTAAGACTGACTATAGGCCGGCCACACGACTCGGATGATAAATAGAAGGCCAGCGATCGCATGGTGCTGCACCAGGTAGACATACAGCAGCAGTCCAACCACTGCATTGCCGGCCAAACCCCACCACAGATACGGCGCGGCTCGCTCGCCGCGGTGCCGCATTACGACAAAGATCATCGCGAGCAGGGCGGCGTCCATTAACACCGATCCGGGTTTGAGCGAGCATGCCAGCGCGGCCAACAGACCGAAGGGCAGCATAAGAATGGCCTTGCGACGCCGTACCGCGAGAAAGAACATCGCCGTTGCGGCGAGCAGTAGAACGAGCATCACCTCATCGCGTTCCACCGCGAAGAGTGGGCCTTCGGAGGCGTGCATCACAAGAAAGAAGGACGCCGCATAAACGCCTGCGAACCAGCGGCGAGAGCCTCCAATGACCATGCCGCTCATCGTGAGAGTAGCCAGCAGAAAAAACTCATAGATGCGCCAGGAGAGATCGCTCCAGCCGAAGACCGCCATCGCCCAGCCTTCAAGGATGTAGCAGCCGGGCAGGTTCATGTCCGTAATGTCGGAGTACGGGTGCAGCCCGTGCGTGAGCATGAAGCGGATGTAGTGCATGACGGCGGTGTCCCACACAATCGGCCAACGCAGTGTCTCCACGATGTAATACGCAAACAGGCCAATGAAGGCGAGCGCGCATATCCAGCGCAGCCGTGCCAACGAACGGTCCGAAAGCATCCCCGTCAAATATCCCTCCCTGTGTGTTTTTATTATCGAACAGAAACAGCCAAACTAGACCACCGCGTGGCCCTTAGCCTACCATCGCAGATGACTCCTCTTCATCAATCTGTACGCGGAGATCGACCTTGATCTGGCATCAGACCTATCTTCCGTTCG
>Ga0302316_10002212_pt1 | contig 14298 bp, 13 predicted proteins | sample III_Palsa_N3_2_FD_200456 | JGI IMG/M metagenome (GOLD analysis project Ga0302316, IMG submission 200456) | Peat permafrost microbial communities from Stordalen Mire near Abisko, Sweden - III_Palsa_N3_2 | ecosystem: Environmental > Terrestrial > Soil > Palsa > Peat permafrost | place: Sweden...
ATCGTTGATTCGACCGGGGGTTTTGTTTTCCGGATTTCAGCGCAGGTTCGCGCCGCCGCCGGCGAAGGCGTCTCCGAACACCTCCAGCGCCGGGCCGTTCAGTGAACGCAGCAAGTCGATGGCGTCGACCGCCTCGCCCAGCGCCAGGGCGCCGCTTTGCCGGTACGAGGGCGCCAGCAGGCGCAGGGCGGCCTCGACCACGATGGGCGCCGTCACGGCGTAGATGTCCTGCCCACGCACGCCGGCCGTCCTGGTCACGCCATCCTGCACGAGTCGGACCACCAGCTCGAAACGCTGCGCCGAACGCCCGCTGTCGTCCACGGCAGAGGGCTGCGGTGTCGAGGCATCGCGGATGTCGTCCAGCGCCGAGCGATTCAACAGCGAACGGATTGCGTCGGCCTTCAGGTGATGGGCCAGGGTGATGGTTTCGCTGAAGGGAAGTTCGATCATGGCTTGATTGCCGAGCGGCGCGGAGAACATCCAGTCCGGCACCTCGGCCGATGGCACCAGCGGCGCAAGACGCCCGTTCGTCACCACGACGCGCGGCACCGTGTTGCGCTCGCCGGTCTTGCGCGTGCCCTCCGTGGGCCACCAGCGATCGAGCGCAATCGCCACCGTGATCTCGGCGATGTCCCCGGCGGATGCCAGCGCGCTGGCCAGGAGATCCGCCAGGCCGCCATAGAAGCCAGCCGCCGGCATCACGACCCGGTTGGCTGTGCGCGCCGATGCATCGAAGTCGGCAAAGCTCGCTTGTGCGCTGGCCTGCTCTGCCGTCACGTCGATGTAGTGGCAACCGGCTCGCAGCGCTGCCTGCGCCACAGGCGCCGCAGTGTCGAGAAACGGACCCGCGCAATTGATCACGACCGCACTGCCGGCGAAGGCCTCGTCGAGGCTGGCCGGGTCGTCGAGCCGCGCCACGCGCCGGGGAACTGCCGGAGGAATCGACTCGTCGAGCCGGGCGGCGCTTCGCCCGATTGCGACCATCGGCAAGCCGCGGCGGAGCAGTTCCTGGACGACGAATTGACCGGTGTGGCCGGTGGCGCCATAGACGGCGATGGGCCTGGTTTCGGAAATCATGGGAGTCCTCTGGTTTGATACAGACCTGTCTGTACTTAAAAGATTACAGACAGGTCTGTATCATGTCAAGCATGCGTACCCCACCTGACCTGCATCCAGCGCCGGATACTTCCTCCACCGGTCGTTCCGGCGCGCCGTTGAAACGCGCGCCAGCGGCTGCCCGCACGACGGGTGGCGCGCCAGCCGGACCGGCCCCCGACGTCCGGGAACGCATCCTCAACACCGCTTCCAGGCTGTTCTACGAGCGCGGCGTGCGCGCGGTCGGCGTCGATCTGGTCGTGCTGGAAGCGGCCGTGGCGAAGACGAGCCTGTACCGGTACTTCCCCACCAAGGACGATCTCATCGTCGCCTTCCTGGAGCGCGAGGATCTCGAGTTCTGGGCGCAATGGGACAGCGTGTCCGGGCAGTGCGCCGACGATCCCGCCGGCGAACTGGATGCGCACATGCGCTGGATCGGCGAACGCCTGGCCCGCTCGAACTACCGCGGCTGCCCCCAGATCAACGTGGCGGCCGAGTTTGCCGAGCAGGACCACCCGGCCCGCGGAGTCTCGCAGCGACACATGCAGGCGCTGCGAAGCCGCCTGCGCGACATCGCCCAGCGGCTGAACGTGCCTCGCCCCGGGCAACTCGGCGCGCAGCTCGCCGTGTTGGTCAACGGCGCCTTCGTCAGCTCGGGCCTGCTCGGCCCCGAGGAGGCGACCGGCGTGTTGCGGGGAGCGCTGAAGGCGTTGCTGGCCGGCGCGCGAGCCGATGCCAGTTGAACTCGAAGTTACTTGAGAAGGTGGCTACAAGCTATTGATTATATTGGAAGTTCCAGTCCTCGGCCATGCCGCGATGATGAGCATCGAATACCATCGAAAGTACTTCAACAATTAGCTCTAGCGCATTGATTCAAAAGGCTATTCATTCCAGAAATTCCTTGGACAAAGGTGTAGTGACGGTTTGTCACGACGGGGTCCTTCGCCAACGACCGCTTCCACGACTGGATCTACCTGTTCTCGAGCACAACTAGAATGGGCACCTGCCCGACCGACAGGCCCGCCCCGTGCGGGCCTTCGTGTCTCTGAAATCCAGCCAGCTGACTCCCAACACCGTGAACATCGTCGTCCAAGAAGACCTGAAGAGCTACATCGATCCATTGACGCAGGACGAATACGACGCGCTGGAGCGCAGCCTCCTGGCCGAGGGTTGCCGCGATGCGCTGGTGCTGTGGGGCGACATCCTGGTGGATGGGCACAACCGGTTCGGCATCTGCCAGAAGCACGGCCTGCCATACAACACGGTGCAGAACACGCGCTTTCGCGGCATCGACGACGTGCACCTGTGGATGATCGACCAGCACCTGGGGCGCCGCAGCGTGTCGGATTTCCAGCGTGGCGTGCTCGCGCTGCGCAAGAAGGAGATCGTCGAGGAGCGCCAGGCGGCCGCCAAGGCCGCGGCCAAGGACGCGCACATGCGCGCCGAGGTGCTGGGCGAGGCGGAACCGGTGTCCCCGATCGACGGCAACCCGGCCGCGGCGGCCGAGCCGCCGCTGAAGTCGCGCGAGGCCGTGGCCAAGGCGGCCCGGCTGACGGCGGGCCAGGTGACGATGATCGAGAAGATCCAGAAGCAGGCGGCGCCGGAGCTGGTGGCGGCGGTGCGCGCCGGCACGATCTCGCTCAACGCGGCCGCTGCGGTGGCCGGACTGCCGATGGACGAGCAGGTGGCGGCCGCCACGGCCGGCAAGGACGAACTGAAGCAGGCCGCGAAGCGGGCGCGGGACGCGAACCGCAAGCCGAAGGAAGAGGGCGCCGACGCCGTGTCGCCGCAAGTGCAGGCGCTGCAGGACAGCGTGGCCCGGTTGACGGCCGAAAACGAGTACTTGCGCGGACAGGTCGCCGAGCTGCAGGCCCGCCTGGCGGGCTGACATCGGGCGGCGCAACGCGTCAGCGAGGGGCATTCCTCCGGGCGTCAGCGCAAATCGGCGTCACACCATTGCAACACGGGCCCAACCGGTGCGCGCGACGTGCTACCTTGGGGCCATGCGAATCTCTTTTTCGTGCCCCGCTCGACCGGTTCGCCGGCGCGGCCGGGTGCACGCGAAGGTTGTCCAGTACGCTCGTCTTGAAATGATCCGTGTCGTCCCGAAATGCGTGCTCTGAGCAAAGCTTATCCGGCAATGCTCTACACCCCGTCAAGGCGACGATATGTCCCATCGTGCCCAGACGTGCGCGAGTCTATAGAATCAATTCATGCCCGAGGAAAACCCTCCACCGCCGCCCGCGCTTCCCAAGCCGAGTCTTCCCGACTCGGGTCAGGGATCCGTGGTGGCCGAACGCAAGGCTGCACGTACCAAGCCGCCCCGCATGTACCAGGTGGTGCTGCTCAATGACGACTTCACTCCGATGGAATTCGTCGTCATGGTGCTGCAGGAATATTTCAAGTTGGACCTCGAAACCTCCACGCAGATCATGTTGAAGATTCATCATGAAGGTCGGGGCGTGTGCGGACTGTTCACCAAGGACATCGCCGCCACGAAGGTCGAGTTGGTGCTGGCCGCCGCACGTCGCTACGGACACCCGCTTCAATGCATTATGGAGGCCGCATGATTGCGCAAGAACTGGAAGTCAGCCTGCACATGGCGTTTGTCGAGGCGCGGCAGCAGCGGCATGAATTCATCACCGTCGAGCACCTGCTGCTCGCGTTGCTGGACAACCCGTCTGCCGCCGAAGTGCTGCGCGCCTGCGCAGCCAACATCGAGGATCTGAGGAAGAGCCTCTCTACCTTCATTCGCGAGAACACGCCCACCGTGGGCGGCTCCGAAGAAGTCGATACGCAGCCCACGCTGGGATTCCAGCGCGTGATCCAGCGCGCGATCATGCACGTGCAGTCCACCGGCGGCGGCAAGAAGGAAGTGACGGGCGCCAACGTGCTCGTCGCGATCTTCGGCGAGAAGGATTCCCACGCCGTGTACTACCTGCACCAGCAGGGCGTCACGCGCCTGGACGTCGTCAACTACATCGCCCATGGCATCAAGAAGTCGGATCCGCCGGAGCCGCCGAAGGCCAGCGGCGAGGCGGGTGGCGAGCAGGCCGAGAAGGACGACGGCGGCGAAGGCAAGGGCTCGCCGCTGGACCAGTTCACGCAGAACCTGAACCAACTGGCCCGCGACGGCAAGATCGATCCGCTGATCGGCCGCGAGCACGAGGTCGAGCGCGTCATCCAGATCCTGTGCCGCCGGCGCAAGAACAACCCGCTGCTGGTGGGCGAAGCCGGCGTCGGCAAGACGGCCATCGCCGAAGGCCTGGCCTGGCGCATCACGCAGAACGACGTGCCCGACGTGCTGGCCGATGCGGTCGTCTACTCGCTGGACATGGGCGCGCTGCTGGCCGGTACCAAGTACCGGGGCGACTTCGAGCAACGCCTGAAGGGCGTACTCAAGCAGCTCAAGGAACAGCCGCGCGCCGTGCTGTTCATCGACGAGATCCACACGCTGATCGGCGCGGGTGCTGCGTCGGGCGGCACGCTGGACGCCAGCAACCTGCTCAAGCCGGCGCTGTCCAACGGCTCGATGAAGTGCATCGGCGCCACCACGTTCACCGAGTACCGCGGCATCTTCGAGAAGGATGCGGCGCTGTCGCGTCGCTTCCAGAAGGTGGACGTCAACGAACCCACCGTCGAGCAGACCATCGAGATCCTGAAGGGACTCAAGTCGCGCTTCGAGGAGCACCACAGCGTCAAGTACGCGCTCGGCGCACTGCAGGCCGCGGCGGAGCTGTCGGCCAAGTACATCAACGACCGTCACCTGCCCGACAAGGCGATCGACGTCATCGACGAGGCCGGTGCCGCCCAGCGCATCCTGCCCAAGAGCCGCCAGAAGAAGACCATCACGCGTGCCGAGGTGGAAGACATCGTGGCCAAGATCGCCCGCATCCCGCCCGCCAGCGTGACGACGGACGACCGTGACCGCCTGCGCACCATCGACCGTGACTTGAAGAGCGTGGTGTTCGGTCAGGAGCCGGCCATCGATGCGCTCGCCGCCGCGATCAAGATGGCGCGTTCCGGCCTCGGCAAGCCCGACAAGCCGATCGGCTCCTTCCTGTTCTCGGGCCCCACCGGCGTCGGCAAGACCGAAGTCGCCAAGCAGCTCGCGTTCATCCTGGGCATCGACCTGATCCGCTTCGACATGTCGGAGTACATGGAGCGTCATGCCGTCAGCCGCCTGATCGGCGCGCCTCCGGGCTACGTCGGCTTCGACCAGGGCGGCCTGCTCACCGAGCAGATCACCAAGAAGCCGCACTGCGTGCTGCTGCTCGACGAGATCGAGAAGGCCCACCCGGACGTCTTCAACGTGCTGCTGCAGGTGATGGACCATGGCACGCTGACCGACAACAACGGGCGCAAGGCCGACTTCCGCAACGTGATCATCGTGATGACCACCAATGCGGGTGCCGAGACGATGAACAAGTCGACGATCGGTTTCACCAACTCGCGCCAGCAAGGCGACGAGATGGGCGACATCAAGCGCATGTTCACGCCGGAGTTCCGCAACCGCCTCGACGCGATCGTCAACTTCAAGGCGATCGACGAGGACATCATCCTGCGCGTGGTCGACAAGTTCCTGCTGCAGCTCGAAGGCCAGCTGACCGAGAAGAAGGTCGAGGTCACGTTCTCCGACGCCCTGCGCAAGCACCTGGGCAAGAAGGGCTTCGATCCGCTGATGGGCGCGCGCCCGATGCAACGCCTGATCCAGGACACGATCCGTCGTGCACTGGCCGACGAACTGCTGTTCGGCCGCCTGGTCGACGGTGGCCGCCTGGGCGTGGACGTCGACGACAAAGGCGAGGTCGTGCTGGACATCCAGGCGACGGGTGGCAAGTCCGACAAGCCGAAGGCGGAAGCCGCGGCGATCTGATCGATCGCTGATCGGCAAAAAGCCCGGCAGGATTCGCGTCCTGCCGGGCTTTTTCATGTCACGGCGAATCCACGCCGGCCGACCCGCGAGCGCCCCTATTGCGCAGGCTCCGCGGCCTCCATCTCGCCCGGGGTGTCCCCGCGTAGCGCCACCGCCAGCCGGCCGCGATCGAGCTCGCGTTCCCAGGCCGAGACCACCACGCAGGCCACGCCGTTGCCGACGATGTTGGTCAGCGCGCGGCATTCACTCATGAACTTGTCGATGCCCAGGATCAGCACCATGCCGGTGACGGGCAAGGACGGCACGACGGACAGCGTGGCGGCCAGCGTGATGAAGCCCGAGCCCGTGACGCCGCTGGCCCCCTTGGACGTGAGCATTGCCACGAGCAGGATCGTGGCCTCCTGGGTGAAGGTCAGGTCGACGTTGAGTGCCTGGGCGATGAACAGCACGGCCAGCGTCATGTAGATGTTGGTGCCGTCGAGGTTGAACGAGTAGCCGGTGGGTACCACCAGGCCGACCACCGACTTCGAGCAGCCGATGTTCTCCATCTTGGCCATCAGCTGCGGCAGCGCCGCCTCCGACGAACTCGTGCCCAGCACGATCAGCAGTTCTTCCTTGATGTAGACCAGGAAGCGCACGATGGAGAAGCCGACGGCGCGAGCGACCAGGCCGAGCACCACCAGCACGAACAGCAGCGAGGTCAGGTAGAACGTGCCGACCAGCTTCAGCAAGGGCAGCAGCGAGCCCAGGCCGTACTTGCCGATCGTGAACGCCATGGCGCCGAACGCGCCGATCGGCGCGAGCCGCGTGATCAGCGTCACCATGCGGAAGAAGACGGCGGAAAACTGGTCGATCAGGCTCAGCAAGGGCGCGCCGCGCGGGCCGACATGGGACAGCGCGCTTCCGAACAGCAACGCCACCAGCAGCACCTGCAGGATCTCGCCCTTGGCGAAGGCGTCGACGAGCGTAGCCGGGATGATGTGCATCAGGAATTCGACCGTGCTCTGGCCGCCGGCCTGGCTCGCATAGCTCGCGACGGCATGGGCATCGAGCGTCTTCGGGTCGACGTTGAAGCCGGCGCCCGGGTGCAGCAGGTGCGCCACCAGCAGGCCGACGACCAGCGCGATGGTGGACATCACCTCGAAGTAGAGCAGGGCCTTGCCGCCGACCCGGCCCACCTTCTTCATGTCGTCCATGCCGGCGATGCCGGAGACGACGGTGCAGAAGATGATCGGCGCGATGATCATCCGGATCAGCGCGACGAAGCCGTCGCCCAGCGGCTTCATCTTGACGGCCAGCTCGGAGTCGAAGTGGCCGAGCAGCACGCCCACGACGATGGCGAACAGCACCTGGACGTACAGGATCTTGTAGACGGGAGTCTTCATGTCTCTGATCTTCTTGTTGCTGGCGGCTGAAGGCACGCGGTGCGACGATTCTGCGTCGCGCACGATCACCATGCCCGGCTGCGGGATGATGCCGGATTCAGCCGCGTGCCGGATCCTGCCGGAAGTAGCCCGCCAGCAGATCGTACATCCGCGGCGACTCGCGCCTGAACGGCACGGCGGCGACGAAGAACGCCTCGACGCTCACGGCGAAGAATTCCTCGACGCCCTCGGCGCCGTAGGGATCGACCACCGTGTCCGCGCCGTCGTCGACGAGCGCGCAGAAGGCCTCGTACGCACCGTCGATCACGGCGATCCAGCGTTCGCGCGCCGCGGCGTCGGGCAGCGGCGGCACGCCATCGGCGAAGCCCGCGGCCATGTCGATCACATGCGCGAACTCGTGGATCACGACGTTGTAGGCCAGGTCGGCGGCCTCGGCCGCGTCCTGCACGTCCGACCACGCGAGCATCAGCGGGCCGCCGCTCATCGCCTCGCCGGTGAGGTTCTCCTCGTACTCGTGGACGATGCCGTCCTCGTCCATCACGCTGCGCTGCGCGACCACCTCATCGGGGTGGACGACGATGCCGACGAAGCCGTCGTAGTAGGCCAGCCCCAGGCGCAGCACCGGCAGGCAGGCCTGGGCCGCGATCAGCAGCGCCATGTCGTCGGTGACGGCGAGGCCGCCGGCGCCGTGGAACTGCTTGCGATCGAGGAACAGGCTGCACAGGCGGCGCAGCTCGGCGCGGTCGGCGTCGTCCAGGCGGGCGAGGAAGGGCAGGCGCGTGAGCGTCAGATGCCACAGGTCGTCGGGAATGGCGCGGCGCGCGAGCGCGCGTTGCTCGCGCCAAGCGCCCAGGCGCGCGGCGGGCGCGCGCCACCATGGCGGAGTGTGCATCACGTCAGCCCGCGAGTTCGGGCGCCAGGCGCTCGAAGCCGGCGGCCGTCCAGCGCAGCACCTGCGCGCGACGGGCCTCGGGCACGAGCGTGTCCTGGTCCCAGTCGCTCAGGACGTGGCGCGTCCAACCGTCGCGCACCTGCGTGCCGGGGCGATGGGTGTGGCCGTGGATCATCGTGTCGGTGTCCGACCTGGCCAGCCAGGCCTTGGCCATCGTCTCGTCGACGTCGGCGTAGGTGACGGGTTCGTCGTGGCGGGCCATGCTGGCCGCGCGCATCTTCGCGGCGAGCGCGAGGCGGGCCTCCAGCGGCTGCGACAGGAACTGCTGCTGGTAGGCCGGGTAGCGCACCTGCTCGCGGAACAATTGATAGGGCACGTCGTCCACGCAAAGCTCGTCGCCGTGCGTGAGCAGCACCGTGCGGCCGAACGCGCTGACGGCGGCCGGATCGGCGAGCAGGCGCGCACCGGTGGCGGCGGCGAATTCGGCGCCGATCAGGAAGTCGCGGTTGCCGTGCTGCAGCCAGACCGGTACGCGCGCGGCCGTGGCCGCGATGGCCGCGACGCAGCGCGCCTCGAACGGACGCGTGCGGGCGTCGTCGCCCACCCACACCTCGAACACGTCGCCGAGCAGGAAGACCGCATCGGCCTTCGTGCTCGCCATGTAGCGCTGCCACGCGGCGGCTGTGGCCGGCATGGTCTCGCTCAGGTGGATGTCGGAGATGAAGTCGACGACGTGGATGTCGTCGCCGAGCTTCAATTCCGAATCGAACGTCGTGGCCTGGCTCGAGCTCAAGCGACTTCTTCGGCCTTGAGGATCTGGATGTCGTCCACCGGCACGTCGTCGTGGAAGCCCTTGCGGCCCGTCTTCACCGAGCCCAGGTCGTCGACGACCGACTGCCCTTCGACGACCTTGCCGAACACCGCGTAGCCCCAGCCGTCCTGCGCCTCGGCGTTGTTCAGGAAGCCGTTGTTGGTGGTGTTGATGAAGAACTGCGAGCTCGCGGAATGCGGCGCCGAGGTGCGCGCCATCGCCAGCGTGTACTTGTCGTTCTTGAGGCCGTTCTTGGCTTCGTTCTGGATGTTCGCGTCGGTGTCCTTCTGCTTCATGCCGGCTTCGAAACCGCCGCCCTGGATCATGAAGTTGCGGATCACGCGGTGGAAGACCGTGCCGTCGTAGAAGCCCTTGTTCACGTACGACAGGAAGTTGGCGACGGACAGCGGCGCCTTCTCGTCATCGAGCTCGACGCGCAGGTCGCCCTTGGTGGTGGTCAGTTTCACGTATTTGGTCATGCTTATTTCTCCAGAGTGGCTTTCTTGATCAGGACGGGTGTCACGGGCACGTTTTCGTAAGGGCCCTTGGTGGTGGTCTCGACCTGCTTGATCTTCTCGACGACGTCCATGCCGGACACGACATGGCCGAACACGGCGTAGCCGCCGCGCCCGCCCGGCGAATTCGCCGCGTCGAGGAACGGGTTGTCCTGCGTGTTGATGAAGAACTGCGCGGTCGCGGAATCGGGGTCGCCGGTGCGCGCCATCGCCACGGAGCCCCTGACGTTGTTCAGGCCGTTGCCGGCCTCCAGCGGGATCGGCTTGTGCGTGGGCTTTTCCTTCAGGTTGGGTAGCATGCCGCCGCCCTGGACCATGAAGTTGGGGATCACGCGGTGGAACACGGTGCCGTCGTAGTGACCTTCCTTGACGTACTGCTCGAAGTTGGCGACCGACTTCGGCGCCTTCTGCGCGTCGAGCTCGATCACGATTTCGCCCATCGACGTCGCAAGACGCACCTTGTCGGCCCAGGCCGGGGCGCTGAACGCCGTCAAGCCGGCCACGGCCAGTGCGGCCCAGCGGGTTTGTTGGGGGATGCTCATCTGCAGGTCTCCTTGGCTATACTCCCTCGATTCTACCGAGGGCAGGAGAGCCCGCTTTTCAGTTCCAGGCGAATAGAATCCGCGACCCTCCCGTTCGACTGCCCGAAGCGTTTCGTTCCCCCGGCAGCCGGGCCCCATTACCCGTTTTCATTTGTCCGGTTGCTCCGGCTTCCACGAGAAGCCCGATCGCCGGCTCCTGCTCCTGCCGATGACGCTGCGTCTCTTCAACACTCTCACCGGCCAAGCCGAAGAATTCGTTCCGATCGTTCCGGGCCACGTGCGCATGTACGTGTGCGGCATGACGATCTATGACCTGTGCCACATGGGCCACGCCCGCATGATGATGGCGTTCGACGTCGTCTATCGCTGGCTGCAGGTGCTCGGCTACGACGTCACGTACGTCCGCAACATCACCGACATCGAGGACAAGATCATCAAGCGCGCGGTCGAGCGCGGCATCACCATCCGCGCGCTGACCGACGAGATGATCGCCGCGATGCGCGAGGACATCGGCGCGATCGGCATCGAGCCGCCCACGCACGAGCCGCGCGCCACCGAGTACGTGCCGCAGATGCTGGCCATGATCTCCACGCTGCAGGACAAGGGCCTGGCCTACCAGGGCGACAACGGCGACGTGAACTACGCGGTGCGCAAGTTCCCGGGCTACGGCAAGCTGTCGGGCAAGTCGCTGGACGACCTGCGCGCCGGCGAGCGCGTGGCGGTGGCCGACGGCAAGACGGATCCGCTCGACTTCGTGCTGTGGAAGTCGGCCAAGCCCAGCGAGCCCGCCGATGCGAAGTGGGACAGCGCGTACGGCCCGGGTCGTCCGGGCTGGCACATCGAGTGCTCCGCGATGTCCTGCGCCGTGTTGGGCGAGCGCTTCGACATCCACGGCGGCGGCATGGACCTGCAGTTCCCCCATCACGAGAACGAGATCGCGCAGAGCGAAGGCGCGCTGGGCCATCCGTTCGTCAACTACTGGCTGCACAACGGGTTCCTGAACGTCGACAACGAGAAGATGTCGAAGTCGCTCGGCAATTTCTTCACCATTCGCGACGTGCTCAAGAAGTTCGACGGCGAGACGCTGCGCTTCTTCATGCTGCGCACGCACTACCGCAGCCCGTTCAACTTCAGCGACGCGCACCTGGACGACGCGCGCTCGGCGCTGCGCCGGCTGTACACCGCGCTCGGCAGCGTCGCCGACCTTGCGACGTTCGCAGATGACAACGCTGCCGGCAACGCCGAGCAACCGGTGGACGCCAGCGCCATCGATTGGTCCGACCCGCGCGCGGCCGCGTTCCGCGCGGCGATGAACGACGACTTCAACACGCCCGGCGCGTTGGGCGTGCTGTTCGAGATGGTCACCGACCTGAACCGCACCAAGTCCGTGGCCACCGCGACGCTGCTGCGTTCCCTGGGCGCCACGCTGGGCGTGCTGCAGCAGTCCCCGCAGGCCTACCTGCAAGCCGGCGCCACGCTGACCGAGGCCGAGATCCAGGTCCGCATCGAAGCCCGTGCGCAAGCCAAGAAGGACAGGAACTTCGCAGAATCCGACCGCATCCGCGACGAGCTCGCGGCACTGGGCATCACGCTCAAGGACAGCGCCCAGGGCACCACCTGGGTGAAGGCCTGACATGGCCGCTGTTCCGACCCTTCCGACCGCTCCCGCCGAGCCCGACGTCGCTCTCGAGGCCAGCGCCTTCGTTCCCGGCTACTGGGACGAGGCATGTCGTCACCTGGCCAAGCGCGACCGCGTGATGAAGAAGCTGATCCCGAAGTTCGGCGATGCACGGCTGCAGAGCAACGGTGACGCGTTCACCACGCTCGCGCGCTCCATCGTCGGGCAACAGGTGTCCACCAAGTCCGCCCAAGGCGTCTGGCGCAAGCTGGTGGCCGCGGTGGATGGGCCCGACGACGAACTCCTGCTGCCCGCGGCCGTGCTTGCGCTCGCCACCGGGGTGCTGAAGGGTATCGGCCTGTCGGCGCGCAAGGTCGAGTACCTGTGCGACCTGGCGCGCCATTTCAGCGATGGGGCCGTGCACGTCACGCAATGGCACGGCATGGACGACGAGGCGATCATCGAGGAACTGGTGGCCATTCGCGGCATCGGCCGCTGGACGGCGGAGATGTTCCTGATCTTCCATCTCCTGCGTCCCAACGTGCTTCCTTTGGACGATCCGGGCCTGCTTCGCGGAATCAGCGAAAATTACTTCAGCGGCGAGCCGGTCTCGCGCGCCGAGGCCCGTGAACTGGGCGATGGGTGGGCTCCGTACCGCTCCGTCGCCACGTGGTATCTCTGGCGCAGTCTGGACCCTGTTTCGCCGATGACGGCGGAGGGCTGACGAGCCGCTCAATGAGGAACTCACTGATGACCAAACGCCATTTCCTGGAATTCGAGCAACCGATCGCCGAGCTGGAATCGAAGATCGAAGAGCTGCGCTACGTGCAGAACGAGTCGGCCGTCGACATCTCCGAAGAGATCGATCGGCTCGACAAGAAGAGCCTGCAGCTCACCAAGGACATCTACTCCAGCCTGGCCCCGTGGCAGGTCTACCAGATCGCGCGCCACCCGCAGCGTCCGCAGACGCTGGACTACACGGCCGAGGTGTTCACCGAGTTCGAGGAACTGCACGGCGACCGCAGCTACGCGGACGACGCGGCCATCGTCGGCGGGCTCGCGCGCTTCAACGGCCAGGCCTGCATGATCGTGGGCCACCAGCGCGGCTACGACACCAAGGATCGCCAGCTGCGCAACTTCGGCATGCCGCGTCCGGAGGGCTACCGCAAGGCGCAGCGCCTGATGCAGACTGCCCAGAAGTTCGGCTTGCCCGTGTTCACGTTCATCGACACGATGGGCGCGTATCCCGGCATCGGCGCCGAAGAGCGTGGCCAGTCCGAAGCCATCGGCCGCAGCATCTTCGAGATGGCGCAGCTCGAAGTGCCCGTCATCGCCACCATCATCGGCGAGGGCGGCTCCGGCGGCGCGCTGGCCATCGGCGTCTGCGACCAGATGCTGATGCTGCAGTTCTCGGCCTATTCGGTGATCTCGCCGGAAGGCTGCGCGTCGATCCTGTGGAAGACGTCCGAACGCGCGGCCGACGCCGCCGAGGCGTTGGGCATCACGGCCCACCGGCTGAAGGCGCTGGGCCTGATCGACAAGATCGTCAACGAGCCGGTGGGCGGTGCCCATCGCGACCCGAAGGCGATGTGCTCGAGCCTGAAGCGCGCGCTCGGCGATGCGCTGCGCCAGGTGGCCGACCTGAAGCCGAAGGAGTTGCTGGCACGCCGCCAGGAGCGCCTGATGGCCTATGGCCGCTTCTCCGACACCACCGACCGTTAAGAACCCCTCCGTGGCCGAGCGCCTCGTCGTTGCGGTGGCCTGCAGCGGCGGGCGCGACTCGGTCGCGCTGCTGCACGCCACGCTGCGCAGCGCCCACGAGCTCGGGACGAGCGTGGTCGCACTGCACGTCCACCATGGCCTCCTGCCCGAGGCCGATCGCTGGGCCGCGGAACTCGAGACCCTGTGTGAACGCTGGAACGTCGCGTTCGCGCTGGAGCGGCTTCAAGGGTCGCCCGCTCGCGGCGAGAGCATCGAGGCCTGGGCCCGACGCGAGCGCTATCGCGCGCTGGCGCGCCTCGCGCGGGACGCGGGCGCGACCCTTGTCCTGCTGGGCCACCACCTGCACGACCAGGCCGAGACGGTGCTGCTGCAGGCCTTGCGCGGCGCCGGGCCGGCGGGACTCGCGGCGATGCCGCGGATCGTCGAGCGCGACGGTCTGACGTGGGCACGACCCTGGCTTGCGCGAACGGGGGCGGAAATCGACGGCTACGTGGCCGCCTTGCAGGTGGCGGTGGTGCACGATCCCAGCAATGCCGACCCGCGATTCGCACGCAGCCGGCTGCGCCAGGCGGTGATGCCGGGGCTGAGGCAGGCGTTTCCGGAGATCGACGTCGCGCTGGCCGCGGTGGCGCGCAGGGCCGGCGAGGCGAGGGCGGTGCTCGACGAGGTCGCGGCGGAGGACCTGGATCGCCTCGGTGCCGGCGAGCAGTTGCCGCTGGCGCCCTGGCGCGCCCTGTCGCTGGCCCGACGATCGAATGCCCTGCGGTACTGGCTGGCACGCGCGCTGGGCGGTGGCGTGCCACAGACGCTGCTGGATCGGTTGCTGATCGAGGCCGCCGACG
>Ga0302316_10002213_pt1 | contig 14297 bp, 10 predicted proteins | sample III_Palsa_N3_2_FD_200456 | JGI IMG/M metagenome (GOLD analysis project Ga0302316, IMG submission 200456) | Peat permafrost microbial communities from Stordalen Mire near Abisko, Sweden - III_Palsa_N3_2 | ecosystem: Environmental > Terrestrial > Soil > Palsa > Peat permafrost | place: Sweden...
CACACCGGGTTCTTCGTGCTCTCCGTCTCCCCAAACGCATAGGTATCCCCGATCACGGCCTTCGCCCCTTCCAGCACGCTGAACGTATACCCCGTCACCCGCCCCGAATACATCGCCACGTACCCCGGCAACACGCGCCCGTCCAGATACTCCAGCAACAACTCCACCGACTTCGAATAATCCCACTGCAACCGGCTGGCCCACCGCGCAGCCTCATCCTTCAGCAGCGGCCGCAACTGCGCCGCCGAAAAATGCCGCAAGTCCAGCACCTCAACCTGAGGTCCATACTCCCGCGCCCCGAAGATGCTGGAAATCGTAGCCATGTCCCGGCAATCCTACATCGCCGCATCAACTCTTCGCATATACCCGGTACACAGAAAGCCCCTGCGTCTCATAAAGGAACAACTGCTGATACACCCGTCCCGGCAGCAAACCCGGCAACCGCTCGGCCTCCCGCGTAGGAATCACCAGCACATGTTCCTCCTCCGGCACGCCATCCGTCGCATAATGCACCACCTTCTGGTTGCGATAGAACGCCAGCCCATAGTCCAGGTCGCGCCGCACATCCTCCACTGCCACCACCGGCACACCCGGCGCATTCAACTGGATCTGCCGTGCCAGCGGCCGCGACGAGTAGTTCAAATCCAGCAGCTTCCCATTCATCGTCATCAAAAAGAACAGCAGCCCCCCCAGCGGAATCAGCGTCACCAGCCGTATCCGCGTAATCCCCCACCGCCGCACCACAAAAAGTATCAGCAAAGCGGTCAGTATCCCCATCACCGCCGCCCACACAAACATCTTCGGCGCTGGCACAATCTTCTGATACACCATGTACTGCGGACACAGCAGCAGCACGAACGTCAAAAATCCCGCCAGCCCAGCGTGTAAATTCAGCAGCCACTCCGGCAGCCCCACCCGCCGCACGCGATACAAATAATCCCCCGTAAGGATCGCCAGCGGCGGAATCGACGGCAGAATATATCCCGGCAGTTTCGACCCCGAAAACGAAAAGAACACCACCGGAAACAGCGCCCACAACACCAGGAACTCCGGAAACGCGTCCCCCGCGCGATGGTGTCCCACATAGCGTGTCGGGTGGTATCGCGCCTTCCACTCCGCAATCGACTCCCCCACCGCATCCACCAGCGCCCGGAACCCCAGCGCCGTCCACGGCATCAGCCCCAGGATCAGCACCACCACGTAGTAATAGATCGGCTGATGATGCTGATACCGGTTCGTCGCAAACCGCTCCAGGTTATGCTCCAGAAAAAACTCGCGATAAAACGTAGGGTTCCGCCGCTGCACAGCGATGTACCACGGCAAAACCATCGCCAGGAACAATAGCAGCCCCGGCCACCAGATCGTCCTGCGCAGTGCCGACCACTCCCGCCGCAGCCCGCAAAATAAACACAGAATCCCCAGCATCAGGAACACCGCAACCGGCCCCTTGGCCAGCGTCGCCGCCGCGCCGAAGAAGTATAGGTCAAACAGCCAGAACTTCTTCCCCGTCTCGTACCACGCATACCAGCCCAGCATCCCGATACAAAACGGCGCCGCTAACTGCATGTCCGTCGACGCCCCGCGCGCGAACGCCACCATCGCCACGCACGACACCATAATCAACGCCGCATCCAGATGCCCGCCCGGCCTGAACCGCCGCAGATGCAGAAACGCCAGCACAATCAGCGCCAGCGTCGCCGACGTCGAAGGCAGCCGCGCCGACCAGTCCGACACCCCAAACTCCTTAAAGAACCCCATCGCCCGCCAGTAATACAGCGCCGGCTTCTCCAGCCACGGCTTGCCGTACAGGATCGGCGTCACCGTCCCGCCCATCAGGCAGTGATAGCTCGCGTCCACATCCTTCGGTCGCAGGCTGTGCGGCGTCACCTTCGCATGCACTTCATGGCAATCGGTCGAGTGCGCCGCCAGCATCTCCCGCGCGATCTGCGCATACCGCGGCTCATCCGCGCCCACCAGCCCTAGCTGCGCGCCACCGATATACGGCACCAACCCCCACAGCAGGAAGTACCCAGACACGGCCAGCAACACGGCAAGTTCCCACAGCGTGCAACCCCAGCGCGTGTTGCCGAACTCGCGCAACCCTCCCCACACACCGGCTGAAACGCCGGAAGCGTCGCTACTGGTGGCAGCATCCGTCAGTACGGGTTTAGGAGTGTCCGTCAAATTGGTCAGAATATAAGTTGACTCTGGATATAGGTTGACTCTGGAAGAATTCGTCTCGAAGATGGCCCGGAAGGCGACCGCGCAAGTCAGCTATCGCTAACCGAAACCTAATCTACCAGACTCCGCCCGCTCCGGCAGCCCTCAGCCTCTCAATAAACCCGCTTCAACTTAGCTCCAACTCAGCCATCAAGCGCGCCATGGCCGACTCCAGGGGTCCATCCAGCGTACATCCACTCGCAATCCGGTGCCCGCCCCCGCCAAACCGCTCCGCGACCGTCGCCACATCCACACTGCCCTGGCTCCGCAGGCTCAGCCGAAACTGCGCCCCCTCCGGGACCTCCCGCAAAAACACGGCCACTTCCACCCCCGCAATCCCAATCAGGTAATTCACCACCCCTTCACAGTCCTCCACATCGGCGCCCGCGCGCTCCATCTCCTCCTGCGTAATCCAACTCCACGCGATCTCGCCCCCCGCCTTCAATCTATCGATCCGCATATTGCTCAGCGCCGCCCCCAGCAGCCGTATCTTGCTCGCCGGGTTCGAGAAATAAACCGCATGCGCAATCGCGCTCGGATTCGCCCCACGCTCCACCAGGTGTCCAACCATGGCAAACGTCCCGGCACACGTGCTCGGGTAACTGAACGATCCCGTATCGGTCATCACAGCCGTGTACAAGCAGGTCGCCATCGCCGCCGTAATCTCCACCCCGGAAGCGACCGCTACATCGTAGACCATCGCGCCCACCGCGCTCGCCTGCGGATCGATCCAGTTGAACTCCGCAAACGGCCGTCCGCTCAGGTGGTGGTCCACGTTGATCGTCAACTCCGCCCCCATCCGCTCGAAATCGACGGGATCGAAGCCGGTGCGTTCCACCCGGTCGCATTCCAGCAAAATCGCCGCATCCGGCGCCTGCGCAGGCAGAGTGCTCTGAATCCGCTCTACCCCCGGCAGCCAGCGATAGATCCCCGGTATCGCATCGGCAAACGCCACCGTCACCTGTTTCCCCATGCCCTCCAACAGATGCATCAGTCCCAGCGCCGACCCGATAGCGTCGCCATCCGGCCGCGCATGGGAGGTCACCACGAAGCTCTCGCGTTCCCGCAGCAACTTCAGCAGTGTTTCAATGGAACCCGTTTGGGAGATAGTTAGCGGCTGCATGGTTCAGGGTTTGCCCACCGAAGGTCCGCCGGCTCCCGCCGCGACCTTCTTCTTCAGCTTGGCGTTCCGTTTCTCCATCCGTCCCAGCAACTCATCCATCCGCGTATTGATCTTCTCCGACCGGTCGATCGCAAACGTGATCTCCGGCACATGCCGCACGCCCATCCGGTAGCGTATCTCCGTGCGTATAAAACCCCGCGCGGTCATCAACCCTTCCAGCGTATCGGCCTCGTCCTTCTCATCGCCCGCCACGGCAATAAACACCCGGCAGCTCTTCCCACCCGGCGCCAGCACCACCTCGGTCACATGGCACGACGCAATCCGCGGGTCGGACAGCTCACCCTCCAACATGGCGGTAATCTCCTCCGCAAAGGTATTGACGACACGTCCCCGGTGATAGTCTCTGGCTCTTTGTTCTGGCATAGCTGACAGTCCAGATTACCACCTCCGGCCCCACTCCCGTATCTCCTCAATCCTCATCCCTCGAACCCTCTTCCCTCTCCAGGCCATCCAGAACCACATCGCTCTCTATAAAGCTATCCACGATCTCGCACCCCAACCCCACGCACAGCCGCCGCGCCGCGCTCTCCACCTCCCGCAACTGCCCCGCCAGATACCCCGCCGACCCCGAAATAGCCACCACCCCCAGCGTCGCCCGGTTCCACACCACCGCCTCATCCAGCTCCGCAACGGACACATTAAACCCATGCCGCAGCTTCTCCTTCAAAGACCGCACCACCTGCCGCCGGTCCTTCAAAGACTGCGCATGTTCAATCGAAAGATCGAGCGTAAGGGTAGCAATAGGCATGGTTGAATGCCGGGCCTCAAGAACCTAGTTCTTTGAACCGGACAGAAACGTGCTCCGTCAACACATCGATTGCGTCACGAATGGTTTGCCGTTCTATCTCACTGAACGGCCCAGACTCGTCATAACGCATCAGAACAGCAAATGGCTCAAGTGTCAGAAATGCAAAGGGCAATGGTAATGGAGGTTCCCCAACTCATTCAACTGATCGAGCAGCTTCTTGAATACATGCGTGTGCTGATATCGAACCCCGCGGGCTGCGATAAGCGCCTTGAAAAGCTTTTCGAATGCCTGCTGAGCATGAAAGCCAAATATCTCATTCGGCAGATCGAAATTAAGCACCAACCGGTCAGAGGCAGCCTTACGCAGCATCAAAAAAGCTTGAGGATCCATGACCGTTCCTTTCATACAGAACGACTCCCTCGCGCTTAATGTCCCCATGCACGCTGTTGATCGAAACGCCAAACTCTTCATGGTGCGCCAATGTCGATGCCAGAATATCCATCGACATCCGAATATCCGTCATCAAGGGGTAAAGCTTGCCTGCAGATTGAACAGTGGATTGCTCGTCCAGAATCACTGCCAGGTCCAAATCGCTCTCCGGCGTGTGCTCACCCCGCGCCCAGGAACCGAAAGCAATCACTCTCAGAGGATTTGCAGCCTTCACGATGCGTTCAACGGCTTCACGCATCCGTTCCGGGGTAATCCCCCAGTCCAGAAGTCCACCCTTCGAAGCATTTTCGAGTTGTACAGACGACGCTGCCATAGCCTGCCTCCCGCATCTCCATGTTATTCGAGACCAGCCCGCCAAACGCGGTAATACTTGAATTTTCCCTAACCCAGTCCTATACTGGTTCCAGCAGACGAATTTGTTCTGCCGCATGGGGCCGCCTCTACCGGGACCTGCAAGTCGCCGTGATCGCACCGGCAAGTCGGCGGAAGAGACGAGTGGGCCAAAGCCCACTTTTTGTTTGCCTTAAACACCGTTTCGCGGACGCTCCCAGCACCCGCAAAACTTCAGCACCAGACACGTTATGGCCCTGCAGTTAGAGACAATTCGCGCCACTGCCGACCGCGTCGCGGCCTCGCACCACCTCGACCTCGTCGACCTCGAGTTCACCGGTGGTGCCAAACACCGCACCCTCCGCATCTTCCTAGAGAAAGATACAGAGGCCCGCGCCAAACTCGCCGCCGACGCTGCTTCCGACGAAGCTGCCGGCCTCCCCAAAGGTGTCCCCGTAGAAACCCTCTCCGGCACCACCCACGAGGACTGCGCCAACTTCGCCCGCGACTTCGGCACCCTCCTCGACATCGAAGACCTCATCCCCGGCGCCGAGTACACCCTCGAAGTCAGCTCCCCGGGCCTCGAACGCAAGCTCCTAAAACCCGCCGACTACGAGCGTTTTCGCGGCAACCTCGTCAAGCTCCAGACCTTCACTCCGGTCGATAACAATCGCCACTTCACCGGCCGCCTCACCACCTTCGAGGACCTCACACTCACCCTCGACCTCAGTGCCGTCAAGCAGAAACCCAAAGCAAAGAAGTCCATGACCGCGCAAACCGTCGCCATCCCGCTGGCCAACATAGAAAAGGCCAACCTGGTAGCCGAAATCTAACTCGCTACCTCGCTAACCTGCTAACTCGCTCCAAACAACTGAATAGCCTCAACACAGAAACGAGACACCAAAATGGCAAGCGCCCTGTACCAGTCCATTGAACTACTCAGCCGCGAAAAAGGCATCGAACCCGAGATCGTCGTCAACGCCGTCGAAGACGCCATCGCCCTCGCCACCCGCAAGTACTACAAGACCGTCGAAAACATGCGCGGCGAGATGGACCGCGAGACCGGTGAGATCCGCGCCTACGTCTTCAAGACCGTCGTCGAAACCCCCGAGCTTGTCGAGGACCCCGACAACCAGCTCACCCTCGAAGCCGCCCGCGAACTCGCCCCCGAGGTTGAAGTCGGCGGCGAACTCCGCTTCTACAAGGACACCTCCCCGCTTGGCCGCATCGCCGCCCAGATGGCCAAGCAGGTCATCTTCCAGAAGGTCCGCGAAGCCGAGCGCGACACCGTCTTCAACGAGTACGCCCACCGCGCCGGCGAGATCCTCACCGCCACCGTCAAGCGCCTCGAACCCATGGACGTCATCTTCGACCTCGGCAAGACCGAGGCCCGCATGCCCAAGCGCGAGCAGTCCCGCCTCGAGCAGTTCGCCGTCGGCGAGCGCGTCCGCGTTGTGCTCCTCCGCGTCGACCGCGCGGCAAAGGGCCCGCAGGTCATCGTCTCCCGCGCCGCCCCTGCCCTCGTCCAGAGCCTCTTCCAGTCCGAAGTCCCCGAGATCTACGACGGCACCGTCAGCATCCGCGCCATCGCCCGCGAGGCCGGCGAGCGGACGAAGATTGCTGTGGTGTCCCGCGACAAGGACGTCGACCCTGTCGGCGCCTGCGTCGGCATGAAGGGCATGCGCGTTCAGTCCATCATCCGCGAACTCCGCGGAGAAAAAATCGACATCATCGAGTTCTCCGAAGAGATCACCACCTTCGCCGAGAAGGCCCTCCAGCCCGCCAAGGTCAGCCGCGTCTCCATCACCGACCTCGCCGACAAGCAGCTCGAAGTCATCGTCGACGACACCCAGCTCTCCCTCGCCATCGGCAAAAAGGGCCAAAACGTCCGCCTCGCCGCCAAGCTCCTCCAGTGGAAGATCGACATCAAGTCCGAGGAAGAAAAGCGCCAGGAGGTCGAGCAGCTCATGCAGACCATGGGTGGCGGTCCCTCCACCCCCATCGAGGCCGTCACCGAACTCGGCGAGGCCGTCATGGAGAAGCTCATCGCCGCCGGCATCACCACCGTCGAGTCCCTCGCCGACATGACCGCCGAGGAGCTCTCCGAGATCCCCGGCATCGGCGAAAAGACGGTCGAAAAGATCGCCGTCGCCGTCCGCCACTACTTCGGTCAGTACGAAGAAGGCGAAACCCGCCCCGAACCCGTCCTCCTCGCCGGCGAAGAAGCTGTCGCCGCGGCTGCTGCATCTGACGTAGCAGGGGACGAGGTTCACTCCATGACAAATACACCCGAAGAGATCATCGCAGCCGAGGGAGCCGAAGCCGGCTCCGTCGAAGAGATCAACGACTTTTCAACCGAAGACATCGCCAGCGCCGAGGATGCCCTCTCCGACATCGATGCCAACGACGCCAGCGACGCGCGCGAAGCCGGCATCGAGCTCGACAACGACACCGTCGACGAACTCGTCGACCAGGCCCAGGAAAGCTCCAGCGAAGGCATCGACTAGGCCTTGCGTCTGTATGATTTACCAGCCAATTGGCTGAAATGTTAACCGTTTCAAGGGATAATAGACCTTGGACCAAAACCTACTTCGATTGAGGCTGATATGAACAGCTAACGGCGCAGGGCAACACCAGGGATCGGCATAGCCGGCCCAAAAAAGGATTCGATGAATAAGGTTCGCATTAACGATCTGGCACGCGAGATGGAAGTCAAGAGCAAGTCCATTCTGGACGCTCTGACAGCAGTCGGCGTCACCGAAAAAAAGACCCACTCCAGCTCCATCGAAGAAGATGAAGCGGAAAAGGTGCGCGGCTACTTCAATCGCGGCACCCGCACGGCCGCTCCCGTCAAACCCGCCCCACCCAAGCCGGAAAGCTTCAACCTGTCGCATGTGTCCAAGCCCGGCGACGCGCTCAAGGCCATCCTCGAGCGCAAGCAGGCTGAAACCGCGGCCAGATCCGCTCCGCCCGTTCTCTCCCGGCCCACGGTCGCGCCGCCCGTTGCCTCCGGCGCCCCCGCCAGACCTGCGCCCGCGGCTCTCTCGCCCGCCGCGCCAACCCCGGAAGCTCCAGCGCCCCGCCGTATCGTTCCCCAGCCGCGTCCTGCTTCCACGGCCGCCTTCATACCGGCTCCCGCCATTGCCAGCCGACCGGTCTCCGGCCCCGTGGTCGCTGCGCCGCCCGTGGTCAGGCCTCCCGCTGTTCCTGCCGTCCCCTTACCGCCCGGCGCCAGGGCCGCGGGCACGGCTCCGGTGGTGGCCAACAATCCGGTCGTCGTCAAACCCTCCCCGCCCTCCCCGCCACCCCCTCAGGCTTCGGCCGAGACGGCTACTCTGGACTCGCCCTTTGAAGCCTCTGCCGAACCCGCCTCCGAGGCCGCCGCTCCAGCCCGCCGCGTGGTCATGCCCCAGACCGGCCCACGACCCACCTATCTCGCGCCTCCACCACCACCCGGCAGCCCCGCGCGCCGCCCCATCTTCGAGCGTCCCCGTCCCGGCAGCCCCGGCTCGCAGGGCGGTCCCGGCGGCGGTCCCGGCTCTCGTCCCATGGCTCCCGGCGCTCGCCGCCCCATGCACCCGACCCGCACCTTCCCCACCGGCCCCGGTGGAGCTGGCGGCCCCGGCGGTCGCCCCGGCTTTGCGGGAGGTCCCGGCGCTCGCCCCGGATTCGGCGCTCGCCCAGGCTTTGGAGGCCCCGGCGGTCCCGGCGCCCCGCGCCCCGGCGGTCCCGGCGGCTTGCTGCCGACCGGTGAAGCCCCGGCCCCGGGCCGTCCTCAGCGTCCCGCCCCGCGCGGCCGCAACGGCGCTCCGCGCTACGAAAAGAACAAGGAAGTCGCCCTCAAGGGCTACGCCCCCAGCCGTGGCGCCGCCCAGATTCCCATGGGCGAAGTCCCCATCACCAAGGCCATCACCGTCACCGAGGGCATCTCCGTCAAGGATCTCGCCGAAAAGCTGGGAGTCCGCGGCAAAGACCTCATCGCCACCCTGCTCATGAAGGGTGTCATGGTCACCGTCAACCAGACCCTCGACGGAGAACTCGTCAAGGAAGTCTCCCGCCAGTTCGGCGCCGACGCCACCATCATCTCCGTTGAAGACCAGCTCGAAAACGAGGCCATCGAAGGCTTCCTCCAGGACACCTCCAACATGGTCGAGGTCGTCCGCGCCCCCGTCGTCACCATCATGGGCCACGTCGATCACGGCAAAACCTCCCTCCTCGACGCCATCCGCATGACCGACGTCGCCGCCGGAGAAGCCGGAGGCATCACCCAGCACATCGGCGCCTACAAGGTCCACGTCACCAAGCCCGATTCTCCAGCATTCGGAAGAGAAATCGTGTTCTTGGATACCCCCGGCCACGAGGCCTTCACCCGTATGCGTGCCCGCGGCGCCAAGATCACAGACATCGTCGTCATCGTCGTCGCAGCCGACGACGGCGTCATGCCCCAGACCCTCGAAGCCATCGACCATGCCCGCGCCGCCAAGGTGCCCATGATCATCGCCGTCAACAAGATCGACAAGCCCGAAGCCGATCCCACCAGGGTCATGAACCAGCTCGCCGCCCGCGGCGTCCAGGCCACCTCCATGGGCGGCGACATCGAGTTCGTCGAAGTCTCAGCCAAGAAGCGCATCAACCTCGACGGCCTCGAGGAGATGATCTGCTACGTCGCGGACACCAACCCTCAGAAAGCTCAACCCGAGCGTGCCGCCGTCGGCACCGTCATCGAAGCCAAGCTCGATCGCGGCCGCGGCGCAGTCGCCTCCATCCTCGTCCAGAACGGTACTCTCAAGATCGGCGACAGCTACGTCGTCGGCGACACCTTCGGCAAGGTTCGCGCCATGTTCAACGACCGTGGCGCCGAGATCAAAGAAGCGGGCCCCTCCACCCCCGTTGAAATCCTTGGCTTGGAGTCGATGCCCGATGCAGGCGACACCTTCCTCGTCATGGCCGACCGCGACAAGGCCAAGGGCATTGCGCAGTACCGCAAGATGAAGGCCCGCGAAGCTCAGCTCGCGAAGTCCTCCCGCGTCTCTCTCGAAGGTCTCGCCGAACAGATCAAGCAAGCTGGCGTCAAGGACCTCAACCTCATCCTCAAGGGCGACGTGCAGGGCTCGGTCGAAGTCCTCGCCGACTCGCTCTCCCGCATGTCCACCGAGAAGGTCCGCGTCAAGGTCCTGCACTCCGGCGTCGGTGCCATCACCGAATCCGACGTGCTCCTCGCGTCTGCCTCGAACGCCGTGGTCATCGGCTTCAACGTCAAGCCCGACCGCAAAGCGCAGGAAGTCGCCGACCGCGAGAACGTCGAGATCCGCCTCCACACCATCATCTACGAACTTCAGGACGAGATCACCAAGGCCATGTACGGCCTGCTCGACGCGGTCTACAAGGAGAACTACGCCGGTCGCGCCGAAGTCCTGCAGGTCTTCAAGATCACCAAGGTCGGCCAGATCGCCGGCTGCATCGTCAAGGACGGCCTCATCAAGCGCGACGCCCAGGTCCGCGTCCTGCGCGATGGCGAAGAAGTCTGGAAGGGCAAGATCGCCTCGCTCAAGCGCGTCAAGGACGACGTCTCCGAGGTCCGCCAGGGCGTCGAGTGCGGCATCGATCTAGCCGGCTTCAAGGACATCAAGGCCGGCGACATCATCGAAGCCTTCACCACCGAGAAGCTTGCCGACGAACTCGGCCAGAACTCCCTCGAAGCCAAGAAGGAACGCGAAGCCACCGCCGCCAAGGAAGCCAAAGAAGCCAAGGAACGCGAAGCCGAAGCCGCCAAAGCCGCCGAAGAAGAAACCGCCAACGCCTAACCAACCACTCAAGGTAACAACAAAAAAGCGTAACAACACAAAGGCCGGGAGCAATCCCGGCCTTTCGCATTTCCCACTCAACCCAAACTTTCGTCATCTCGACCGGAGCAGAACGGCATCATCGTTCTGCGCAGCGGAGAGACCCCTGTATTGGCTCTTGCTTTTGCTTTTGCTTTTGCTCTTGCTTTTGCTTTTGCTCTTGCTCTTGCTCTTGCTCTTGCTCTTGCTCTTGCTCTTGCTCTTGCTTTTTAGTTGTCATTCCCGCAGGGAATCTGCGTCTCCCCTTTTGAGCGCCGGAGGCGCGCCCTATCCCAGCCTGGGGCAGCGCCCCAGGTAAACACCCCAAGGGCTGTAAGCCCGCCCTATACCGCTGCATCGGACATCGCCGTCCATATGATCTGGGGCTTAGGCAACAAAGGCCGGGAGCAACCCCGCCGTTGCTTTGCCCTTTACTTTCCTTGTTGTCATTCCCGAAGGGAATCTGCTGTTGTCGTTGCGGTTGCTTGCTTTTCGTCGTCATCCTTGAGCGCAGCGAAGGACCCCCGGATTGGCCGTTGCTTGTTCCACCGGATCGGCAGCGGTCTCAACTCGCACACAACAATCCCCACAGCGTGGCTTCAGTTGTAGTATGTCGTGACCTTCGGCTCAGAGATGGACTTCCACTCGTTCTCCACTCGTCTTTGAGCGGAAAGCTCAAGCCAGCCCCGGCTGCACGTCTTACAACGCTTCACCTCGACCGCCGACGAAAACTGATCGGACATGCGTTCCTTTCCTGTCCCACTCCCAGCGTGAGAATCCACCGCCTCCTGGACATGTCCGGCCCTTAGTTTGGAAAGAAATACTCCCGTACATGCATCGATCTCCGTGGCAGTAGGAAAATACCGTGTTTGTTTCCCGGCTTCCTTCATATAGGTCTCGCATCGGTCACAGTAGGCTTCGTCCTTCAACACGGAATACATCACATATCCGCCTGCGCCGAAACCCACGATCTGCAGCAATGCAAAGAAATAACCGGCCGCGCCAATATCGATGTCAGGGGTATCGAAGTCGGTATCCTTGTGTTTGAAGCCAATAGAAATCGAAGTATTGTTCAGTTGATGTGTTAGAAAATTGCTATAGGTCGTTGCGTAATTGCTCTCGGTAAAATCGATCCAGTAGATAAGAAAAAACGTTGCCACTGAGATCCCCACCATCGCCGTGAGCAATGCTGCTGTGGGGCGATAGTCGAGGGCCTTAGCGCTCCAGTTGTAGCCCATCGACGCTACAACACCCGAAACAGCAGCCCCCACAGGCAACACAAACCACCACGAATAACCGTATAGTACATAGCCAGTCGCACTTTGGATTGTGCCTAAAATGACTGCCACCACGACGCTGGTAATCAGCCCGCAGACTACAACAGACAGAAACTTCGCAAATTGACCCATGATTCCTCCTCTGCAACATGGATGATCTTTGGAATCCATCATGGCACAGATTTGCACAAACGCAGAGAATTGATCTTCTTTAACTTCCAATTTCCATCGCAACGAAAACGCCAATCACCGGGACCAGCCTTCCGTAAGCGCGCTAAAACCGAAACAAATAACTGGCCTTCACAAAAAACTGCCGCCCATCGTTCAAATAATTCGGCGACCGCGGCACCACCGTATTCCCCGGATCGCACCCACCTCCCGGCAACTGGTTACACAGCATCCTGTCGATATTCTGCACATCGTTGTTGTACCCGATATAGATCGCCGTCCCCGGATGCGGCAGCCACGTCAGCAACGCCTCGGTGCTCACGTCTTTCGTCCGCAGCAGTGAAGTCTCCAGCGGGTTCACCAGCGTCGAGTCGTACTCCACAATCACCCTCGCCGAAAACGCCGTCGTGAACTGGTAGTTGATCTTCGTCCGCAGCGTCTGCGCCTCATAGGCGTCCTGCCCGCCATGTGCCTCGTGGTCGCGGTCCAGCAAGTAGGTGTTGTCGATCGTCAGCGAATGGATCGGCAGGAACGAAATCAGCGCCTGCACATCCTCCTGGTTCAACAGCGTAGGCGCCGGCCCCGCGGGGTTATAGTTCACATTCCCGCTGCGAAACGCCACGATGTTGAAGTTGATCTGCTTCAGCGGGGCCCCACGCATCACAAACCCGCCATTGTTCTCCGTGAAGTTGATGTTCCCCGGAATCGCAAACCCATCCTGCGGCCCCACCGTATCCGAGTTCTGCCCGATCAGCGGCGCAAGCACCGTGTTCCCCGGCAGCAGCACAAACGCATCGAGCGAGGTGTAGTGATAAATCCGGTTCCCCTGGTGGTCATACGCAATCTGGTTATTCTCCTCCACCCCATAACTCTGCACCTTGCTGTGCTTCGGGTACCACTGGTAGTTCGAGTGCGTCTGGTTGTTATAAAAATCCGTCGTCTGGATGAACCCCACCTGGCTCTGAAACCCGGTGCTGAAGTCCCGCGTCGAGCTCTGCATATTGAACGCGTGCCCCTGGTGGTCCACCTCCAGATAGCTCGCCGGCCCAGCCGCGTACCCGCTCGGAAACACCGCCGCCGCGCTATTCGGATTGCTCTGCATCGTCGAGCTCTCCACCATCTGCCCCAGCACCGTCCACTTCGGCGTCGCCCGCCACGTAAAGTCCACGCCCCCAATCCGGTTCCACCCTCCCCCAAACTCCTCGTCGGTATACATCACACCCACGCTCGACCCTTTACCCAGGTCCTCCGACACCCGTCCCACCCCAAACGTCGCCCGCTTCCCATACAGCGGATCGCCCGGAGCCACCGTCTCTCCCGGCTCGCGGTCATCCGTCATAAAAAACCCAATATTCGTCGCCCCGATCTTCCCCGTCACCCGCGCCCCATACTCTGGACGCACGATATTCCGCGTATACAGCAACTGGATCGGCGTCGAAAAATAGTTCGCATTCTCCAGAAAGAACGGCCGCAGCTCAGGAAAATAAACAGGATACCGTTGGTTCACCGTGAACTGTGGCTGGTCGCTCTCGATATCGCTGAAGTCCGGATTGACGGTCACATCGAACACAATGCTGTCCTTCAACACCGCCTTCGCCTCGCCGCCCGCCGTCCCTTCAAAACTCCGCTGGCTGAAGAAAGGATTTAGCGGATCGATCGTCTCCAGCGTCTTCTCATTCTGCCCCAGCACATAAGGATTGATCTGCACATTGTGCGACCCCGTCACCCCCGCGATCCCGCGCAGCGTCCCCTCCTGCGGCAGTATCCCCGTAATGTTGGTCGAAATATGCGGCCAGTCGTCGGTCTCGCTGTTGCGCGGCAGGCTGCGCATCAACACCACGCCCCAGTCCGCTCCACCGGGGCGAAACCGCAGGCTGCGGAACGGTATCGCAAACAAAGCCATCCATCCCTTGTCAGTCACCCGCCCCTCTGAATCCCAAACCTGGTCGTAGCTATAGTCCGTCCCATTACCTTCGGTCCACGCCGCATCGGCCTGCACTCCCGCCGGATTCAACTGAAACCATATCCCCCGCCGCCTATCGTGAAACGGGTCGAGCAGCACCGTCACTGTATCGTCGGACAGAATATTCTCCCGCCGC
>Ga0302316_10002217_pt1 | contig 14277 bp, 10 predicted proteins | sample III_Palsa_N3_2_FD_200456 | JGI IMG/M metagenome (GOLD analysis project Ga0302316, IMG submission 200456) | Peat permafrost microbial communities from Stordalen Mire near Abisko, Sweden - III_Palsa_N3_2 | ecosystem: Environmental > Terrestrial > Soil > Palsa > Peat permafrost | place: Sweden...
CACCTGGTTCCAGTCCACCGGAATCAGCTTCACGCCCGCAATGGCCTGCTTGACCGTCTCTCCGTTCTTGCCTGCCAGCGGCACGTCGGTACGGCCCGGAATGCCATAGATATCCGGCACCTTCGCCTGCACTTCCTTCGACATCAGGTAATCCACCAGCTTCTTGCCTTCAGCCTGGTTCGGGCCGCCCTTGATCAGGCCGATTGCGTAGGGCAACTGGAACGTGGTCGGTGCTTCGCCGGGCCTGGCCGAGAGGAAGATGGGCTTGAGCGAAAGGCCGCCGTTGGCTCCGTCGTCCAGGTCCATCTGCAGGTCGCCGTTGGCGAATGCGATCTCATTACGCGAGAGAAGAACGTCGAGATAACCTGTGCCCTTGGTGTGGAATTTTGCGCTCTTTTCCAGATCCTTCAGGTAATCGAACGCCTTGTCTTCGCCCATCAGCGCGCTCGTCAGGATGATCACGGCCATGCCGTCGCCGGCAGTGGCGGGATTCGAATAGGCAATCTTGCCGCTGAAGTCGGGGTGCAGCAGGTCCCCGAAGGTCTTCGGTGCGGTCTTCGTGACTTCAGGGTTGATCGCGAACGAGAAATAGTTGTTCACGAAGGTAGCCCAGGCGCCATCCGGGGCTTTCGCGATTGCCGGCACGTTCGTGTAGTTGACGCTCTGATAAGGCTGCAGCAAGCCGCCCTGCGACGCCTGCTGGATGAACGGCGGCAATGTGACGAGCACGTCCGCTTTCGGCGAATCCTTTTCCACTGTCGCGCGATTCACGACTTCCCCGCTACCCGCGGTCACGATATTGACCTTCACGCCTTCCTTCTTTTCAAAAGCCGGCAAAACGTCCTTGTACAGGTTTTCCAGACCGTCGGCGGTGTACAGCACGACGGCATCGGCAGCATGAGCCGGCACCGTCACGGCACCGGCGAGCGCGGCCACGGCCAGCGCCGGCAGCACGCGCTGTGCGACGAAACGGGAAGCGGGAAAGCGATTTTTTGTCATGGTGCTTGTTTCTCCGGGAAGGCGGATTCAACCAGGTGGCGTGAAGGCGAATGTACGTTTCGGCACGTTTTTCCAGGCATCGGCTGGATTCTTTTAGGTCCGATGCGTCCAATGATTCATTGGCGCGGCGGACCGAATATTCGGTCCGCCAGCAACCCGAACGAAGCATCACAGAACTTCATGACAACGCCATGACGATGCCACATTTTCCCAAAAAAGAACACATTTCGCCAAAATTCCGACGTAGACTATTTCATGCCTATCGAACGATGCCAAATCGATGCCAAATCGATGCCGAATCGTCGAAGCGGCGCTTGTTGCTATGAATGGAGAAAACGTGATTAACGGAAGTGACCCGATTTTGCTGACCCCTGGCCCCCTGACTACATCGCCTGCCACCCGTCAGGCGATGCTGCGCGACTGGGGCTCCTGGGACGCGGCTTTCAACCGGATGACAAGCGATATCTGCCGTGACCTGCTTGCGATCGTGTCCGGCCAAAAAGATTTTGTGTGTGTCCCCATGCAAGGCAGCGGCACGTTTTCCGTAGAAGCCGCGCTCGGTTCGCTCGTGCCGCGCGACGCCGTGGTGCTCGTGCCGAACAATGGCGCGTATTGCACACGCTTGCTGAAAATACTGGAGCGGCTGGGCGTGGCGTCCATCGAGCTGACGTTTCGCGATGACGAGCCGGCGAGCGTCGCGCGGATCGAGGAAATGTTTCGCCGCGAGCCGCGCATCACGCATGTGGCACAGGTGCATCTGGAGACGAGCGCGGGTTTGCTGAACCCGCTCGACGACATCGCGGCGCTGTGCAAACAACATGGCAAGAGCCTGATCGTCGATGCAATGAGTTCGTTCGGCGCGGTGTCTATCGATGTATCGAAGGGTGGTATCGATGCGGTAATTTCCGCCAGCGGCAAGTGTCTCGAAGGCGTGCCGGGGATGGGTTTCGTGATCGTTCGGCGCGCGCTGCTGGAAGCATCGGCGGGTATTTCGCGCTCCCTCGCGCTGGATCTCCACGATCAATACGCGTACATGATGAAAACCACTCAGTGGCGCTTTACGCCGCCTACGCATGTGGTCGCCGCGTTGCGCGCGGCGCTTGATCAGTTCATCGTGGAAGGGGGTCAACCTGCGCGTGGCGCGCGGTATCGCAGCAATTGCGCGGCATTGATCGAGGGTATGGCGTCGCTGGGTTTCAAGCCGTTCCTGGATGCCGCAGTGCAGGCCCCGGTGATCGTTACGTTCCACGCGCCGCACGATCCGGCCTACGATTTCAAGCGCTTTTACGAAGCAGTCCGCGATGCGGGTTACGTGCTCTATCCCGGCAAGCTGACAGAAGTGGAGACGTTCCGCGTGGGGTGCATCGGCGCAATCGATGCGAACGAAATGCTTAACGCGGTAGCGGCCATCGGGCGCGCGCTGGGCGCCCTGCACGTGCGCTTGGCTGACTTGCCTGCTGACTTGCCTGCTGACGTCACGGCAGCGTGAGATCGGCATGAAGCCCCTGCACTCAGGCGATCACCAGCTCCGGCCCGCGCGCGGCGATCGCACGGCGCAGGGCTTTGTCCGGCGCGATTTCGGTGATCAGGTAACGTGCCTTCTCGAAGTCGCGGATACGCACGGGCGTGACGTTGCCGAACTTGGAGTTGTCCGCGACGATGGCCGCCGCGCTTGCCGCCAGGATCATGCGGCTGCGCACTTCGGCTGCCAGGCGCGAATAGTCGGTCAGGAAGGCGTCGGGCGTGATCGCGCCCGCGCCGACAAACGCAAAATCCACGTGATATTGCGAAAGTTGCTGCACGGTGTCCAGGCCGAATACCGCGTCCTCGTTGTCCGAGAGTTCGCCACCGAACAGCGTGACCTTGTTGTCGTTGCGGCGGCCGAGCAGCAGCGCGATGCGCCAGTCGTTGGTGTAGACCATCAACCGGTGCCGGTCGCCCAGCGCGCGCGCTACGGCTTGCGTCGTGCTGCCCGAGTCGATGATCACCGACGCGCCGTCGGGTACGAGTTGCGCGGCACGCTCGCCGATCGCCCGCTTCGCGGCTGCGTTCGCGGCTTCGCGCACGTCGAGGTCCGGCTCCCGGCGATCATTGGACAGCGCACCGCCGTGGGTGGTCGCGATCAGGCCACGAACGGCTAAGGCATTGAGGTCGCGCCGGATAGTCTCGCGCGACACGTCGAGTGCGCGCACGAGTTCGGCGACCGACAACGCGCCGTTCTTCGACAACTCGGACAGGATGTATTGATGACGTTGTTCGGCGAGCATCGAGTGCGGCCGGGCATGCCGGCAATGAATGAACTAGCGAATGGATGACCAGGATAAACACGGGACCGCGCGTATTGTAGTACGCGAAAGGCCGTCACACGGATGACCATGACAACCAACCATACTCCCCATCACACCGACGTCGCGATTATCGGCGCGGGCGTTCTCGGCCTGGCGCATGCCTATGCGTTCGCTAAACGCGGCTTGCGCGTGACGGTATTCGAGCGCAGCGGCACGCCGGTCGGCGCGTCCATCAGAAATTTCGGCATGGTGCTGGTGACCGGCCAGCCGCCGGGCACGATGCATTCGCTTGCACAGGCATCGCGGAAAATATGGCTCGACTGGGCATCCGGCGCGGCGCTGCATGTCAGGCGTTCCGGCTCGCTGATGTTCGCCCGCAGCGCGGCTGAAGCTCAGGTGATGGAGGCGTTCGCGGCAACGCGCGCCAAGGCGGCGGGCTACGACGCCACGTTGCTTTCGCGCGCCGCGCTCGACGATCTCTACGATGGCCGCTTTCGCAAACATCGTGCCGCACTCCACGGGCGTGCCGATTTGCAGGTGTTTTCGCGCGAGGCGGTGCCTGCGCTCATCGACTATTTGCGGCGTGAATTCAACGTGGAATTTCGCTTTGGGACGCTCGCCCGGGACGTGGATGGCGGGCGGATCGAGACGACTGCGGGTCAGTGGCGAGCGGAGCATGTGGTGGTTTGCGCGGGACACGATTATCTGTCGCTGCTCGCGCCGCAACTCGCCGTGCTGGAACCGCGCGTGTGCCGGTTGCAGATGCTGCGCGTGCGGCCAACCACGCCTCTCGCCCTCGATCACGCCGTGCTGACCGGGCTGAGCTGCCTGCACTACGGTGCGTTTTCTGACCTTCCTGAAGCCGCCGCGCTGCAAGCGGAGGTGGCTGCGCGGCAACCCGCGGTGCTCGAGCACGGTATTCATCTGCTGGCTAGCCCGACGCCTGGAGGCGATCTGATCGTGGGCGACTCGCACGATTATGGCGATGATCCGTCACCGTTCAATGCGCAGGCTATCGATGAAATCTTGCTCGGTCTGGCTGAGGACACGCTCGGCACTGGGTTGCGGGTCGTCGAACGGTGGCAAGGTGTCTATGGGGCACGCACCGGGACGTCGGGCGCACCGTTTTCTGTCCTGCGAGCCTCGCCGAACGTGACCGGCGTGTACATGCATAGCGGCGTGGGCATGAGCGTCGGACCGGCGCTGGGCGAGCGCGTAGTCAGTCATCTGCTTGACGGGGTAGCGCTGCCTGCAGCGTGACCACTTGTCGCAGATGCGGCACCTGCGCCGCGCGGCCAAGATGCCATGAGACAGGAGTACCAGGCGACTTCACTAAGCGGCTTCACTAAGCGGCTTCATTTCGCCAACGGCAAGAGTCTGTTTCCCCACTGCACGGCAATGAAGGCACCCCAGCCCGGTAAGCTCGACGCCTGTTCTTTTATGCGACCGCGCTGGGAGTTGACCGATGAGCTACAAGAAAGGCATTGTGCTGGAGATCCAGTTTCCGCCCGAGCGTCTGAACGACGGCGCGGGAGACCCTTACTGGATCGACCTGACACTCGACGAAGCCCGCCGTCTCCACGACCAGCTCGCGAGGCGTTTCGCAAGCGCGGCGCAGGCGAACCAGCCGCTTGACACGTTCACAATGGAGTAGCTGACCTGGCTGGGCGCCTACCCTCCCGACCAGCTCCCGCGCTCCGGATTCGCTGCGTTTATCGGTAGCTCTCTTGTCGGCCGGCGTGCGCATCAGCACGGCGCTCTGGTCGAGCACGCCGTCATCCTTCACCTTGCGCAACGCAGCAAGTGGTCACGACCCGTTGCAGGTCGGACTCGACAGATTGCGGAAACGGCTCGGCCAGTCCCCCGACATCGCCGCCTGTGCCGCTGCCAGCGGCATATCGCCCGTACACACGCAGCGCTTCAGAAACACCGCCAGCCGTTCCTTGCGGCGCTGCCCCGCCCGTCCGTCCCAGCGGCGGATATCAAGGTTCGCCGCCGCGCTCGGAGAGCAGCCCAGCAGGATTGGCATGCGGTGATCGAGCGCGTAGTCCGAAGCGCTCTGCGGGTCCACATGGCGTTGACTCAGCAGTTGTTCCTTCTGGCGCTGCAAGGTGTCGAAGGGAGGCAGGACATCGTCGGCATAACCGGGGCGGCAGATCGTGTCCACGATGGTCGACTGGGTCACGCGCGGATCGAGCAGCTCGGGTTTTTGCGCGTGAGCCGGCACACCGCTGGCCGCAAGCGCAAGCAGGAACCACACGTTGGCAACACGCCGGCGACTGTGGCGGCGGTCACGGTTATACGGAAGAAACCTTCTATTCATTCGGCGATCGGGCCGCGCCAGAGACGCAACGGCCCTATGTCGGAGCGAGAGGAGGGGCTAATTAAAACACATGCACGTTCCAGGAACGGAATCGGACATTAATCACGACCGTGAAATGACCCGCTCGATCAACGCCAACCGATAGTGAAGCGCCCTGGGCAGCTTAGGCAGAATACTGCTCGAGCGCCGTATCGAGTGCTATTGCTTCGTCGTGGAAACGCTCGTAGGCCGCGCGAATCGCCGCGGTGTCGCAGCCTGGTCCGGGTGCTATCGCGCATGCATGCTGCAGGCTCAGGCAGGCATCGGAGAAAGACGTGGCGCCAATCACTAACGCCGCTCCTTTCATCCGATGCGCCAGCTCAAGCAGACGATGAAAATCCGCCGATGCAAACACCCGACCCGCCTCCTCGAGATCCTGCCGGTTCGCCGACTTCAATACATCGACGAGGGCGGCGGCTTGATCACCGTAGCCGTTGAGTTGGTCCTCGTTGAAACGCTGGACCGTGGATGGGAGAGCGGCCGTGCCTGGTTCTACATCCACACGATAGACGGGTTGAGCAGCTTCGGACGCTGTATCCGAGGGGCCGTCGACCACGCCGTTCAGTTGCCCGGGATAGGAAACGGACATGCTGAGCGCCGCCGAAACGGCGCGGCCCACGGCCCTGTTCACCGGGAAGTTTTGAGTGGGGCCATAGGTATCGGCATGCGCACGGTCTGGCGCGAGGGACCTCGCAGAACTAATCGATGCCGTCGACATATGCATGGGTGCGGCACCCGACAGGCGATCGAAGAAGGAGCTGGAATCCAATGGTGGCGTCGGATTGCCGGCTCGATCGGCAACGGGCAAAGCGGCGCTGAGCGTGGCGACCTTCGCCCCCCGCCCATCGTGCATGGCAAGTAGCAGCGCGCGGCGCAGCGCGTCGGGCCCTAGCGGCTTGACGACGCACAACGTCATGCCGGCGTCGAGCGCTTGAGTCAGCGCCTCGGGCTGCGCGTTCGCGGTCACGCCTATGATGGGCGTCAGCTTTGGTGCGGCGTTGGTACGTGTTAGCGCCCGTTCGCGCGCACGAATGGCACGCGCAAGATCCTCGCCGCTCATCGTGGGCATAGAACAATCGGTCAGGATCAGGTCAAACGGAGCACCTTCTTGCCGCTGCCCCTCCCAACGCGCAAAAGCGGCCCCGCCATCGTTCGCGGTTTCAATCACGCAGCCGAGCGTATCTAACTGGCTGGCAAGCAGCATGCGGTTGGCCGGATGATCGTCGACAACAAGTACGTGCAGGCCGGGCAAGTCGCGCGTATCGAGCTCGGTTGTGGGCGCGGGCGTAAGCGTCTTTAGCGGCGGGAGGGCTGTAGGCAAGCGTACCCGCACGGTAAAACGGCTTCCTTGCCCGGGCTTGCTGGACAACCGGATCGTGCCGCCCATCAAGGTCATCAAGCGCCTGCAGATGGTGAGGCCGAGACCGGTGCCCCCAAAGCGGCCGGGCCGCTCCTGTCGCGCCTGGGCGAACGGCGCGAACAACAACGCTTGCTGATCCGCTGCGATGCCGATCCCGGTGTCCGAGACGGCGAGCAACAGTTCGCGATGCGTGCTGCGCGCATTGTCACCAAGAGGGCTATGCATGTGGCCCTTTCTCACCGCCCCGATCGCATACTCGAGCGTCACTTGTCCCGCATCCGTAAACTTGATCGCATTCGACAACAGGTTGCCCAGCACCTGCCTCAGGCGCAGCGCGTCCGCCATCACCCACGCGGGCTCATGCCGATGACGACCACGCACGCGCACGACAAGCGCCACGCCTTTGCTGCGCGCCGCCAGTTCATAGATCGCCACCACGCTTTTCACCCATTCGCCAAATTCCAGCGCTCCAGATGTCAACACGAGCCGCCCGGCTTCGATCTTCGCCATGTCGAGGATATCGTCGATCATTCCAAGCAGATCATGTGCCGCCTGATGCGCCGTGCCCAGCGCCCGCTGAGTCGATGCGCGGTCACCCGGACTGCGCAATTCGAGTTCGAGAAGTCCGAGCACGGCGTTCATCGGCGTACGGATTTCGTGGCTCATGGTGGCGAGGAAAGTCGACTTCGCGCGGTTCGCGGTTTCGGCTTCTTCTTTTGCCGCGCGCATCGCCTGTTCGGCCGCCCGCCGTCGTGCAATCTGCGCTTTCAACGACGCGGCCCAGCAGATCAGCAGCGCTAACAGGGCCGCACCGAGCACCGCGCCGGAAATGACTTGCGGACGCCGCCGCTCCCACTGGCTATCCGGATGCTCGACCAGCATCCAGCGGCGGCGAATGGCGTCGATCTCCGTCGGCTGCATGTGTTCGATCGCGCGGTTCATGATCGACAGCAGCATGGGCTGATTACGCGCGATGAGAAAACCGTGCTGCACGGGCTGATCCGAGAACGCACCCGCGATGACCAGCTTGCCGCGGTACGGATTGCCGACCGCGTAGTTGGCGAAGGTCATGTCAATGATGGTGGCATCCGCGTGGCCGTTCACTACGGCGTCGAACTGGCCATTGATCGGCGATGTCTCGATGATACGCACCGAAGGCACGCGCTCGCGCAACATGCTCATGAGCGCATGATTGCGCCAAAGCGCAACGCGTTTTCCCGCCAGCGCTTGGGCGTTGCGCAGCGGCTCGGCTCCCGCCCGCGTCAAGATCACCAGCACGCCTTCGCCATAAGGTTTGCTTGGCGCGAACTGCGGCGGTATCTGTCCCTCGCTCAGTCCGTACGCGATCAGGCTCGCGCGGCCGTCGCTCACGTCATTGGTCACCCGCTCTGTCGAACCGCGCAGGCGGCCTTCGAAGCTCAGGCCCGTGAGGGCGCCAATAGCCGACAGCATGTCGATGGCCAGACCCGCGGGCTTACCGCTTGAATCGCGGAATGTCATGGGCGCAGCGTCTGCATACATGGAGTAATTCACCACCGGATGCGCCGTTATCCACGCGCGTTGCGCATCGCTCAACGTAAGCGGCTCGGCAAACGTCACTGCGGCGGCAGCGCCACATCGCGCACGCACTTCGAGCAGAAAGCGCGGAGGCAGCGCGGCAATCGCCGCATCCACGTGTTGACGCTGGATATCTCCTGCGGCATCGGCGGCGAAGGCGAAGCTGTAGCCGGCTTCATCGAATGGCGCAAAGCCCGAGATGGTGAGGTTCATCAGGTCCTGGTGATCGATCGTGTAACCCGCCGTGGCCAGATCGCCCACAAACGCGTCCGCATCTCCCAGCGACACAGCCAGCAGCGCACTGAGCGTATCGCGATAACCTACCGCACGAAGCGCGGGATAAGCGTCGTGCAGCCGGCGCGCCGACGTTTGCTGCTCGACATAAGCAATACGTCCTGAGCGAGGGCCCGCAACGCGCCGTTCAACGAAAACTTGCTTGGTCGCAACATAAGGCCGGCTGTAAAGCAGCGCCGGCCCTGCGTCATTGCCGGTCGCACTCGTCGCTGCATCAATTCGGTGGTGACGCAGCGCATCCAACATGGCAGAACGGTCAGGAAAGGTCCGCCATTCGAGCGGCCTTTGCAACGCAATGGCCACGCGTTGCGCAAAATCGGCAGAGACGCCGCGAATGCCCAAACCGGGCTCATCCGGATCGTTCATTTCCATCGGCGGCAATGCGCCCGGGACCGCGCCCACGATAAACGGCTTGGGCGGTGCGGCATTGGCTGCAATGGAAAGTGCCAGCACACAGGTGAACACTATTGCCCGATGCAACGCCTTGATGCTTTGTAGCGCGACGTGTGTCCTTAGCAAACTCATTGGGTGATTGCCTGCGCAAGGCGCCAGACACGCATTCTGAAAGGAGCGTCAGTGTCGCAAATACGAGCGTCCACGCCAATTGGGGAAGTTGAAACGGTCAGTCAGCCTAAATGACACAGTCACATTGAGCATGCACGAGGGGTGCCACATCTGGCTATTCGAGGCTAAAGATTCCGTCTGGAATCGAATGCCTGGCTAACGAAAACGTAAGCCTGGTCATTAACCGAACAGTTAATCATGGAACGCCGCACAGGTCGATCGCACTGATCAAGTGCATTCATTATTGCGAGACACGCAATACTATTTCGACAGATTCACGGCTAATGCAACAACACTTCCTTACCTACACTTCAGTGTTGAGATTGTTCAGCATGACCTCATCGGTCCTGGAACAAACTCGACACACATAAGAGAGGAGATTCCATCATGTTCAAGTCACTGGTTCCCGCAATCGTGCTTGCTTCCGCGCTGGGCGCACCGGCATTCGCTTATGCGCAAGACGCGGACACGGTAAGCCGTCCTGCGGTCAAGGCCGATCTGCTGCAGATGGAACAATCCGGCTATAACGTCGAAGGTGATCACACCACCTACCCGGCGCAGACCCAGGCAGCAGAGCAACGCGTGGAAACGACCCGCGGCATCACTGCGACGTCTTACGGCTCGCCGACAGATGGTTCGTACGCGGCCGGAATGCGCACCCCCATGGCGCAACCGGACGAAACACATTCGGTGTACTTCGGGCACTAAGCCAGACATTGATGACCGAATGGCCATCTGGTAAAAATTAACATTTTAGTTAAATCGAAGTAATTGAAGGGAGCCGCCATGTAGCGGCTCTCTTCGTTTCAACTTCGGCCTGACGGACAGCACGATCCGCACTTTCAAATACACCCGGCATGCGGCCGCGTCTATCTCGGCATGCCCCTCTTTTGGCGTGCTTAGCCGGTCTCTGACAGAAACTGATTTCACCGTTACCATTCAGCAAGGTTCTGTTGCCGTACCCAATCAGCTCGCTCATTGCGAAACCATGACACGTTAGTGTCACACCGCTCGAACGAGCCATCCGGGCCACGCAATATTCAACCTGACTGATCAAAACGCCGAGGTTCATCATCGGCGTGACCGTGCTCATTCGTTCCCCAATGTGTTTCGTGTCACTCGTATCAAACCGTCCGTTTCGCGGAGTCGTCGCGTCGTCGCGTCGTCGCGTGACGCTCCACCCTTGACCCTCAGCTATCAACTCTTAGCCGATGGTTTTTCCGGCGGTCGGGGCCAAGCGTGTCTCCGGGCTTTCAAGCCGCAGCCGCGCGGCCCGTGCCGCCTGCCTGCTCATTCACTCGCGCAAGAGGACACACATGAAAACGAAACTTATCGCAGCGCTCATTGCAGCAGCGCTGGCTCAAGTCGCCCTTCCTTCGCAGGCGCAAGTTGCCGGCTCGCAGACTCTCGGTATCACCGTGCAGGAATCCACCGCCATCCTGGGCGGCTGGAGTATCAAGAAATCCATCCTCAACAAGCCGGTCGTCAATGAAAACGGCGAGCGCGTCGGCGTGATTCACGACATCATCGTGGCGCCGGACAAGTCGGTGTCGTTTGCGATTGTCGCGGCCAGCCAGTTTGCCGGCGTCTCGCATCACGACGTCGCCATTCCTATCGAGCAACTCGACATAGTCGGCGGCAAGATCGTATTGGCGGGTGCAACGAAGGCGGCAATCAAGGCGCTGCCAGAGTTTGAGTACGCGAAGATGCCCGCGACGCCGAAACCCCGCGCGGACTTCCCCGACCATCATTAAAATTGATTTGAATTGATCGCGGGTTGGCTGCGGCGTTGGGCTGGACGTCGCAGCAAGTGACACACGTCCCGCGAGGGTCAGCCCGGCAGCTTCGCTGCCAATACATCGATCTTCATGATCTGCGGCGGCGCGGCGAGCAGTTCGCCCGCCTTCGCCATCAGTGCCTCGGCGACCTTGCCGGAAAGATGCGCGTCGCGACCGGCTTCATCGGGGAAAGCATCGAAGATTCCAAACGTGTTTGCGTTCAACCGCAGCGCGAACCATGCGGTCGTGGCAGGCTCTTGCTCGACGAGCGGGAGGCCACCCAACAAGAACGCCTCGACATCCCTCTCCTTTCCGGGTTTTGCTTCCAACCGGACCCACAATGCTGTCTTGACCATGTCATCCTCCGTGGATTCGCGTCTTCCATCTGGAAACGCGTACATCGATCATAAAACTTGCGTCGCCTGCGTGGCGGTGCTTATCCGCAAAAGCGCGGCAAGCACCGCAGTAACAGCAGCGAAAACAGCAGCGAAAAAGGTACCCGCGACTGGACGCCACGGGATCTTTCACATGTCCATACCCTTGGCGCCCATCACGCCGGCACGCTCTCCGCCTTGTCGGCCCGCGCCCATACGCGATGTTTTGATAACGCTGCAATAAACGCCTTCATCACGTTCTTCGTGTCGCTGCCTACGCTGATGCCTTCGTCACCGGTCGGCAGATGCGCGGCCGCCAGCACGTCCTCCCCGTCACCCACTGCGCCGATCGCCTTGAGATGCTTGAACGATTCGAGTACGAAGTGGCGGGCATCGCCGGATTCGGACAGGAGCTTCGCGCTCGCCGCGCCGCCGGCCACCACTACGCCATCGAACATGATCGATGGCAAGCCGAGAATAGTTGCATCGACTTCCACGCCGTCGCCCAACGTACCTAGCTGCGGCGCGACCACCTTCGCATGCGCGCCTTGCGCTGTCAGCGCATCCTTGATCGCCTTGATGGTGGCAACGTCCGCCCCCTTCGCGGCAAGAATGGCAACCTTGCGCGTCTTCACCGACGGCTTGGTTTTCGCGACAATGCTCAACGCCGGTGACTCAGCCAGCGACGACTTACCCAATTCCGCCGCGCTTGCGCTCGCCTTTGGCGCCGGCAGGCCGAGATTATCGGCAACACGCGCGCACAGTTCACTGTCGATATTCGCCAGGATTCCAAGCTGCCGTTCGCGGATGAACTTGCGCTCGACCTTGCTCAGCTCGAACGAATACGCGCCCACGATGTGATCCTTCTCCGGCTTCGTCATACTGTTCCAGAACAGCGTGGCTTGCGAATAATGGTCGGCGAACGACTCGCTGCGCTGGCGGATCTTCACGGCGTCCACGCGCTCCGGATAGGTCTCGAACCCACCGCCAATCGCAGCGGGTTCGGTTTCCTTTGGCCAGCCGCTGTCGATGGAATTGGGTTCGTACGAAGCCTGCCCGCGATTCACCGTCATCCGGTGTTTCGCATCGCGCTGGTTGTTGTGCATCGGCGCGATGGTGCGGTTGATCGGGATCTCATGAAAGTTTGGACCGCCCAGCCGGCTGATCTGCGTGTCCGTGTACGAGAACAAACGGCCTTGAAGCAGCGGATCGTTCGAGAAGTCGATGCCCGGCACAATGTGCCCCGGACAGAACGCCACCTGTTCCGTTTCCGCGAAAAAGTTATCCGGATTGCGGTTGAGCGTGAGCTTGCCGAGCATGGTGATCGGGACGATTTCCTCTGGAATGATCTTGGTCGGATCGAGCAGGTCGAAGTCGAACGAATGCTCGTCGTCCTCCTCCACAATCTGTACGCCCAGTTCCCACTCGGGATAGTCGCCCATATCGATGGCTTCCCACAGATCGCGCCGATGAAAATCCGCATCCTTGCCGGCCAGCTTCTGCGCTTCGTCCCACAAGAGCGAGGCCGAACCAATGGTCGGACGCCAGTGGAATTTAACGAACCTGCCCTTGCCCTCTGCATTCACCAGACGAAACGTATGGATACCGAATCCTTCCATGGTGCGCAGGCTGCGCGGGATCGCGCGATCCGACATGGTCCACAACACCATGTGCGCGGACTCCGGCACGAGCGAGACGAAGTCCCAGAATGTGTCGTGGGCTGAGCCGCCCTGCGGCATTTCGTTATGCGGTTCCGGTTTGACTGCATGAACGAAGTCGGGGAACTTGATCGCGTCCTGAATGAAGAAGACGGGCATGTTGTTACCGACCAGGTCGAAGTTTCCTTCTTCGGTGTAGAACTTGACGGCAAAACCACGCACGTCGCGCACGGTGTCCGCCGAGCCGCGTGAGCCCTGCACCGTCGAGAATCGTACGTACACCGGCGTTTCCTTGTTCGGGTCAAGCAGGAACGCCGCTTTCGTCAGGTCCGTATGCGCCTTGTATGGCTTGAACACGCCATGCGCGGCTGAACCGCGTGCATGCACGATGCGCTCGGGAATCCGCTCGTGATCGAAGTGCGTGATTTTTTCACGCATGATGAAATCTTCGAGCAGCGAGGGTCCGCGAGGACCCGCTTTAAGCGTGTTCTGGTTATCGGAAACCTTGACGCCCTGGTTTGTCGTCAGGGCTTGATTCGTCGCGTCCGAGCGGAACTGCTCGAGACTGTCGAGCTTCGGATTGGTGTTGTTTTGTGAGGGTGTGCGCGCAACTGCGCTGGTATTTTTTGACGGCGCGGGCGCGCCAGCATTCTTCTTCGAGGTCGGCATCGGGGGAACTCCAGTGTGCAGTTGAAGTGGCGCATTCGACATGCGCTCGTTCGTCCGTTCGCAACTTGTGTTCCCGCCGATGCCGTGGCTCAAACCCTCGGCAATTGCCCGCTATTTCGCTTCAATCTTGCGTTGCTGCAGTGCGCGAATCCGCCCCATGGCTTCATGATCGGTCGTCGCGGCTTGATACATCTTCGCTAGATCCGCCTTCAGTTGCGTGCGCGAACCGCCATCGAGATAGATCATGTGACCGGACGGATAGAATTTCGCCGTTAAATTAGCCCGCACGGTTTTATCGATGAGCGGCATTTGCTGCAGGTCCAGCACGGTCTGGTAGAACGGCGTCACGAAGTCGTAGAAACCATTCGCCGACA
>Ga0302316_10002223_pt1 | contig 14242 bp, 11 predicted proteins | sample III_Palsa_N3_2_FD_200456 | JGI IMG/M metagenome (GOLD analysis project Ga0302316, IMG submission 200456) | Peat permafrost microbial communities from Stordalen Mire near Abisko, Sweden - III_Palsa_N3_2 | ecosystem: Environmental > Terrestrial > Soil > Palsa > Peat permafrost | place: Sweden...
TCCGCCGGCTTATGGGCAGGGCTGGGAGGCGCCGCCTTCGCAGTTTATTGCGGCACAGCAGCGGGGGTATCACGATGGTGTTGAGGGGGCTCGCAAGGACTTTGATAACCATCGGCCGCCGAATGTGGAGAACCGCGATGAGTATCGGAACCCGCGATTCATGGCACCGCCTGACCGGCATGACTACCGGATCGGATTTCGTGAGGGATATCGCGTAGCGGTGCAGCATATTTACGGTCGGCGATAGCCGTTACCGGGCGCTTGCCCTGACGGCTTGATGGTCGTCAGGGCGGGCGCCACGGTGCTTATTTTCCGCTTGGTTTTGAGCCTTCGATGTCGAGGTTGTTGTCTACGCTGAATGCGCCAGGAGCGGAGTTTGCCTGCATGTTGGCGATGGCGGAGTCCGACTCATTCAGAACGGCTCCGTAGAGCTTCACGTGTCCGCCGTTGACGATGATGTGGATCGCATGGAATCCGAATGGAGGATCGGCGGTGATGCCGCCGGCCATTCGTGCAACGCTTGGGCCGCGGTTCGTGGAGCCGGCGTTGGCGTTGTATTTTCTGAGCGTAGACGAGGTGTAGATGCGGTTATAGACCGAGGCGCGAATGCGGTCGTCGTTGGGCGAGGGTGGGAGCACCTCAATGTTGTTTTCGACCGCCTCGATGCCGGGAATGCCCTTCACTGCGCGCTCCGCATCGTCCTTGAGGATCGGACGCGAGGCATAGCCGTTGAGCACGAGGGTTTTGCCGTGGATGCCGAAGGTGAGCCAATCGAAGACGCCGTAGTTGGTGAGATTGCGCAGCTTCTTCTGGACCTCGGTAATGATGCGGGTGGTGTCGTCCTGAGACCAGGTGGGGGCGGGGGTCTGGGCTGTCGCGCTCGAAAGCGGCGCTGCCAGGAGAAGAATTGCGGCTGATGCGACGAGGAATTTTCTGATGGTCATTCTTGTTCTTCTTTCTATTCCTAGAAGGGATAACAGGAAAACGCTTGAGAACGCAACCGTTAAAACTGCCAGAGGTAGACAGCTTGCACGCAGGCAGCGCAGGGGTGAGATACCATAAGCTGTTACCGGCACAACGCCTTGGAGCAACCCTATGAACTACAGAGGCGCACAAAACCTCATCAAACGCGGCGATGAACAGGGTCTGCGCACGGCGCTTGAAGGGAACCTAAGCGCGAATTCGTCGAACCACAAAGGGTGGTCGTTGCTGATGCTGGCGGCGGTGGAGGGGTCGGTGCCGGTGGGGCGGTTGCTGATTGAAAAGGGCGCAGATATTGCGGCGATGAACTTGAAGGGCGAGACCGCGCTGAGTATCGCGACGCAAAAGGGCCATACGGCGTTTGTGGAGCTGCTGCAGGAGGCGTAAGCGCCGCTGCAAAGGGCATACTAGAGACGATGCCTACCAAGCCATTAAGTACTGAAGATCTTGCTCACGTTGTGGAGCATGCGCGTTCGTCGTTTGAGACGCTATGCGATGCGAACCTGTTTGTTACCGGGGGGACAGGTTTTTTTGGGCATTGGCTGCTGGAGTCTTTGCTTTATGCGAATCGCGAGCTGGGGCTTGGCGTTCGGGCGACGGTGCTTACGCGGAATGCGCGAGGGTTTGCGGAGAAGTCGCCGCATATTGCGAATGACGCGGCGATTACGCTGCTGGAAGGGGATGTTCGAGGGTTTGCGTTCCCGACGGAGAGGCATACGCATGTGCTGCACGCGGCTACGGACTCTGGTGGGCAGCAGGTTGGCCTGGGGCCCGGGGAACTTGCGGCGGCGATTCTAGAGGGTACGGAGCGGGTGCTGGAGTTTGCGGAGCAGACTGGAGCTGGACGACTGCTTTATACGTCGACCGGGGCGGTTTATGGGCGGTCGACTACGTTGTTACATACGCCTGAGAGCTACCTTGAGAGCAACCATCCCAGTTTGCCGGTGGATTCTTATGAAGCGGCGAAGCGTGAGGCTGAGTTGCTGTGTCTGCGGCATAGGGAGTTGAATCCGGTGATTGCGCGGTGTTTTGCTTTTGTGGGGCCGCATCTGCCGCTGGACCAGCACTTTGCTATTGGGAATTTTGTTGGGGCCGCGATCGAAGGACGGCCGATTCACATTAAGGGCGATGGGACGCCGCGGCGGTCGTGGCTTTATATGGCGGATCTTGCGGTCTGGCTGTGGACGATGCTGGCGCAGGGTGAGGCTGGGCGAGCCTATAACGTGGGGTCCGATGAGGGGATGAGCATTGCGGAGGCTGCGCGGCTTACTGCGGCGACGCTACGGCCTGGGCTGGGGATTCAGATTGATGGGGTGGCCGATCCTGCGGCGGCGCTGAATAGTTATGTGCCGGATATCGCTCGAGCGCGGGAGGAGCTTGGGCTTGAGGTTCGTATGCCACTGGCGGGAGCGCTGCGACGAACGGCGGAGTGGTGTGGGTAGGGGTGATGTCTGTGGTTGCTAGTATCGATTTGCAGCAACTATGAGCGAGAGCCAATACAGGGGTTTCTCCACTGCGCTACGCTCCGGTCGAAATGACAGCATTTGGGGTGGGTGGAGGAGAGCGGTCGAGCGGAGCTCGATACCCCACCCTTTGCAAAGAGCGCAAAGGGTAGGGCACCCAGAGTTGAGGTAGAGCCTAGACAACCAGCAGGCCGGCTTTGGCGTTTGCTACGAAGTCGATTGCGGTTTGGGCGATGTAATCGAGCATCTCCCTGGTCAGACCGGGGAATACGCCTATCCAGAAGACGTTGTTCATGACGTAGTCGGTGTTGGTCATCTCGCCGACTACGCGGTACTCCCAGCCTTCGTAGGCGGGCTGGCGGAGCAGGTTGCCGGCGAAGAGGAGGCGCGTGCCAATCTTATTGGTTTCGAGCGCCTTGGTTAGCTGGTCGCGCTTGAAGGGGGCGTCGTCCTTTACGCCGATGGGAAAGCCGAACCAGCTTGGGTCGCTGTCTGGAGTGGCTTCGGGGAGGACGATTACGTCTTCGATAGGTTTTAAGACCTGCTTGAGATAGGCGAAGTTTTCCTTGCGGCGCTCGATGAAGTAGGGGAGCTTGTCGATCTGCGAGACGCCAAGGGCGGCCTGCATATCAGTGGCCTTGAGGTTGTAGCCGATGTGCGAGTAGGTGTACTTGTGGTCGTAGCCGCAGGGCAGGGTTCCGAGCTGCCAGTCGAAGCGCTTGCCGCAGGTGTTATCCACACCGGGTTCACACCAGCAATCGCGACCCCAGTCACGGAAGCTATCGATAAGGACCTGCAATGCGGGCTTGTCGGTGAGGACAGCGCCGCCCTCGCCCATGGTGATGTGGTGGGCGGGATAGAAGCTGACGGTGGCGATATCGCCGAAGGTGCCGACCTTCTGGCCCTTGTACGTGGAACCGAGGGCGTCGCAGCAGTCTTCGATGAGCCAGAGATTGTATTTTTTGCAGAAGGCTGTGACGGCGTCGAGATCGAAGACGTTGCCGAGCGTGTGCGCGATCATGACGGCCTTGGTCTTTTCGCTGCGTGCCTCTTCGAGCTTGGTTACATCCACCTCGTAGGTGGGCAGAGTGACGTCGATGAAGACGGGCACGAGGCGGTTCTGGAAGATGGGATTCACCGTTGTCGGGAAGCCAGCTGCGACGGTGATGACCTCATCGCCGGGCTTGAGTTGGCGGTCGCCCAGCTTTGGCGAGGTGAGGGCAGTGAGGGCGACGAGGTTCGCAGAGGAGCCCGAGTTGACCAGCGAGGCCGACCGGAGGCCGAAGAACCGAGCAAGCTTGCGCTCGAAGTCCTTGGCCCAGCGACCGGTGGTAAACCAGCCGTCGAGGGCGGAATCAACCACGGCGCTCATGTCTGCGGCGTCGATGACCTTGCCGGAGACCGGAACAACAGAGCTGCCCGGGGTAAATTCTTTCTTTGCGAATGCTTCGGCATGGAACTCAGCCGTTAGCTGGAGGATCTGTTGGCGTAGTTGCTCGGAGCGTTCACTCATAGATACTCCAAGAATAGCAAACGCACGGTATCATGAGCTAACAGCGCAAAGCATTCTTCACAAAAGGACTCGATAACCATGAAAGCGGTCATCCTCGCCGGCGGGCTCGGCACACGCATTTCGGAAGAAACCTCGCTCCGCCCCAAGCCGATGGTTGAGATCGGCGGCCGTCCGATTCTGTGGCACATCCTGAAGATTTACTCACAGCATGGCATCAACGACTTCATTATTTGCTGTGGTTACAAGGGTTATGTGATCAAGGAGTTTTTTGCTAACTACTTTTTGCATACGTCCGACGTGACCTTCGACATGAAGGAGAACAAGATGATTGTGCACAACAGCGATGCCGAGCCGTGGCGCGTGACGTTGGTGGATACCGGTGCAGATACCGGCACGGGCGGACGTCTGCGAAGGGTTGCGAAGTATCTTGAAGGTGACGATGTCTTCTGCATGACATACGGCGATGGTGTGGCGGATGTGGATATCCCGGCGTCGATTGAGTTCCATAAGAAGCACGGCAAGCTGGTTACGCTGACCAGCGTTCAGCCCGCAGCCCGCTTTGGCGCGCTGGGGCTGAAAGATACACAGATTTATTCCTTCCAGGAGAAGCCGCAGGACGAAGGCGGCTGGATCAACGGCGGTTTTTTTGTGCTTTCTCCTAAGGCGATTGAAGCGGTTACAGACGATGCGCAGATGTTTGAGCGGGAGCCGATTGAGACGCTCGTCACCGAGGGTCAGGTTCATGCGTTTTTCCATCGTGGCTTCTGGCAGGCGATGGATACGCTGCGCGATAAACAGCACCTGGAGGACCTGTGGAGCAAGGGTAAGGCTCCGTGGAAGAACTGGTAGTGGGCTAGTTCGGCAGCGGACGGTCAGCGTTGTCGATAACTAACGCTGAGACCATACCGTGTGTTGCCTCTAGCTTCAAGCCTAGCTGCTCCTGAATCGCGGTGAATAAGGGTGGCACCTGGGCATCATCGGGCGCCTTTGGCACCTCGCCGCCGTATTGGGTCTCGTCCTGTGCCCAAGTCAGTGTGAAGTCGTACTTCCCTGTTAGTCCGGTCTTGTTCACGGTCGGGCGATCGAGGGTGGCGCGCTGCAACATCGCGACAAAGTCATCCATCGTCACGCTCGTCGCCGGGACTTCGATCTTTCCTGGATAGACGATGCCGATTAGCTGTGGCGGATCGTCTGGTTGGGCTGCAGCTTTTAACTTTGGGCCGCCTTTAGCAATGGAGAGCTCATAGATGGAGAACTCTTTCTGCTGGCGATGGAACGTGAGCTTGAACCGCTCCGTCAGGAGCACGCGCAGCATCTGCATCTGCTCCAGCCGGACTGGGCGGACATCGCCCGGGGTGATGGCTTCGATGTTGAACTGCTGAGAGTCCACCCAGCCTGAGCCGCCGGAGATCGTTCGCGGGTTCAGGTCATAGGCCAGGGCAATCAGGTTTTTCAGTGTGTAGTTGGTTGCAATCCATCGATTCTGACCCTCCATCTTGAAGAATCTGCCGGCCTTCGCATCCGCTTCGATCGGCTTTACCGTCGCGACATCGAATGCCTCAAAATGAGGCCGCAATGGCACCGCCGGCGCCGGGGTCTGTGGGCCGGCTATGCCCGCAACCAGAGTCATCATGATCGTCGCCGTTATTCGTCGCCTCATCGTATTGCACCTCTTTTGACCAATATCTTGCTTGCCCTATTCTCCCATTCGCGCGAACCAAGTATCTTGTGTGTATGTCTGAAAAATCTTCGTTCTCCTGGAACGGTAAGCGTGTCTTTCTTACGGGCCACACCGGCTTCAAAGGCGGTTGGCTGGCTCTGTGGCTGGCGTCAAAGGGCGCGGTTGTGCGCGGCTATGCGCTTGATCCCTGCACTGAACCCAACCTCTTCACAGAGGCCAAAGTTGGCAGCGTGATTGAAGACATTCGCGGAGACATTCGCGATGCGGCGAAGCTGGAACCGGCGCTGAAGGAGTTCGCGCCGGAGGTAGTGTTTCACATGGCCGCGCAGCCGCTGGTGCGGTACAGCTATGAAGATCCGATTGGGACGTATGAGACCAATGTGATTGGGACGGCACGGGTGCTGGACGCCATTCGGCGCACGCCGAGCGTTCGCGCGGTGGTGAGCGTGACGACGGACAAGTGCTACGAGAACAAGGAGTGGCTATGGGGATATCGCGAGACCGATCCGCTGGGCGGCTATGATCCTTATTCCAGCTCGAAGGCCTGTGCGGAGATTGTCTCGGCGGCGTATCGACAGAGCTACTTCCCTGTCAGCAAGATTGCGGAGCACAAGTGCGCCGTGGCTACGGGCCGTGCGGGCAATGTGATTGGGGGAGGAGATTGGTCGCTGGACCGGCTGATTCCTGATCTGGTGCGCGGCTTTCTGGCAGAAGAACCGGTGTTGATACGGCGACCGCACTCGATACGGCCGTGGCAGCATGTGTTGGAGCCGCTGCTGGGGTATGTGCTGTTGGCGGAGCATCTGCTTTCTGACGATCCCGCTCGTTATGCCACCGCGTTCAACTTCGGTCCCTCCGATGATGATGCGCAGGAGGTTGGATGGATTGTGGAGCGGATGAAGAACTTCTGGGGGGGCAACGCGAGCTGGGTACTCGACGAAGACCCCGGCGTGCATGAGGCGGGCTATCTGAAGCTGGATGCCAGCCGGGCGCGCGCGGAGCTGGCATGGCATCCGCGGCTGCGCCTGGAGACGACGCTGCATTGGCTCGTCGATTGGTACAAAGCGTGGCAGGCGGGCGAAGATATGCATCGCTTTACGCTCGACCAGATTGCCGCCTACGAGAAGCTGCTGCCTACAGCGTCCTAGCCAGCTTCTTGCGGACCGGGGCTTCCGCGGACTTCTCAACGCCGTCGCTGTAGACGCGCACGGCACGGCCACCGACGATGACCTTCTCGTCCACCTTCGATTCGCAGAATGGATTGTCAATGTTCTCGGTGTCTAAAACCTGCCGCCAGGGGGTTTTATCCGGCGCCGGCGGCAGCGTGTACTCAACGCCCTGATCCGAGGCATTAACCAGGATCAGAAAGCTGTCGTCCACGACGGGATTGCCTTCTTCGTCCATCACTCCGAGGGTTTTGCCGTTGAACATGACGGCGAGAGACTTGCTCCACTCCGCGCTCCAGTGGTCGTCGGAGAGCTCGCTGCCGTCGGTGTTATGCCATGCGACATCGCGCACGACGGAGCCGCGAATGGTGCGGTCCTGAAAGAAGCGGCGGCGGTGCAGATTGGGATGATCCTTGCGCAACTGAATGAGTTCGCTGGTGAACTTCAAAAGGCGCTGGCGTGGTTCATCGAGCTTCCAGTCATACCAGGTCAGTTCGTTGTCCTGGCAGTAACAGTTGTTATTGCCAGACTGCGATCGAGCAAACTCATCGCCGCCGGCAAGCATAGGCACGCCCTGGCTCAGCATCAGCGTGGTGAGGAAGTTGCGGGTCTGGCGCTCGCGAAGGTTATTGATGTTGGGATCGTCGGTTGGGCCTTCGGCTCCCATGTTCCAGCTTTCGTTGTCGTTCGCGCCATCGTTGTTGTCGTCACCGTTAGCTTCGTTGTGCTTCTCGTTGTAGCTGACTAAGTCGCAGAGAGTGAAGCCGTCGTGGGCGGTGATGAAGTTGATCGATGCGGAGGGCGTGCGACCGTCTCCCTGGTAGAGATCGCTGGAGCCGGTGAGACGGTAGGCGAAGTCGGAGAGTTGGCCGCTGTCTCCTTTCCAGAAGCGGCGAACGGTGTCGCGATACTTGCCGTTCCACTCGCCCCATAGCACCGGGAAGTTGCCGACCTGGTAGCCGCCGTCGCCGACGTCCCATGGCTCGGCGATGAGCTTTACGTCGGCGAGGGTGGGATCCTGGTGGATGGTATCGAAGAAGGCGCCGAGCTTGTTGACGTCATGCAGTTCGCGGGCGAGTGTGGAGGCGAGGTCGAAGCGGAAGCCGTCGACGTGCATCTCGGTGACCCAGTAGCGGAGGCTATCCATGATGAGCTTGAGCACCTGCGGGTTGTAGACGTTGAGCGTGTTGCCGGTGCCGGTGTAGTCCATGTAGTAGCGGGGGTCGTCCTGCAGTGTGCGGTAGTAGGTGGTATTGTCGACGCCTTTGAGAGAGAGCATCGGGCCTTTTTCGTTTCCCTCGCAGGTGTGGTTGTAGACCACGTCGAGGATGACTTCGATGCCCTCCTGGTGGAGGCGCTTGACCATGCTCTTGAACTCGAGGACCTGCTCACCGTCGTCGCCGCTGGAGCTATAGCGGGACATGGGGGCGAAGTAGCCGAGGGTGTTGTAACCCCAGTAGTCGCGGAGGCCTTTGTCGACGAGGTGGCCTTCGTCGATGAAGTGATGGACGGGGAGGAGTTCGACGGCGGTGACACCGAGTTTTTTGAGGTAGTCGATGCTGGAGTCGTGCACGAGTCCAGCGTAGGTGCCTTGTAGGTTTTTAGGGACGGCTGGGTTTCGCTTGGAGAAGCCGCGGACGTGCATCTCGTAGATGATGGAATCGGAGATGGGGGTTTGCGGGGCGCAGTCGTCACCCCAGTCGAAGTGGCCGTCGATGACGATGCTCTTAGGGACGCCGGCGGCGCTGTCCTGGTCACACTTTTTGGTGTCGTCGCCGGACATAAGATCGTAAGGAAAGATGGGGGCTTTCCAGTCGACTTCGCCGGAGATGGACTTGGCGTAGGGGTCGACGAGCAGCTTTGAGGAGTTGAAGCGGAGGCCTTTTTCGGGTTCCCACGGACCTTCGACGCGATATCCGTAGCGCTGGCCGGGCTTGATGTTGCGGATGAGGCCGTGCCATACGAATGCGGTGCGCTCTTTTAGGGAAACGCAGTCGACTTGCTTGCCGGATTCGTCGAAGAAACAAACCTTCACTCCGGTGGCCTGCTCGGAATAAAGTGCGAAGTTCGTTCCCTGGGTGCTGGGTGTTGCGCCTAGGGGATAGGGCTTTCCGGGCAGTAGCGTGCGTTCCATTGGGCATCCTTGCTTGTGAGTACGTTGCAATCCAATAGATGCGCGAAGTGGGCGAGAAAGGTGCTCGCTCACGTTTCATTGGACTGTGAGGGCTACGGATGTCGTGTGTGCGACAGTTGCCCCGGCGAGATTTGAGGAGGTTGCGGTTACTGCAAGGGTGTAGGACTGGCTTTGCGTGGAGGCGATGGAGATGGTTCGCGCGCCGCAACCGAAGGTTGTTGCGAGGAAGAGAGTTAGGGCGAGGAATTGCCAGGCTTTGCGTCGCCTGCGTGCGCAAAGGCCGACGAAGGGTGTGAGGCATAAGAACGCGTAGTAGGTGCCAATTTGGCGATTTGGCGGTTCGATGTTGGCTAGTGCCACGGTTTGGATGCTCATCGTCGTGGTGGTGCCGCTGGCGTTGGGAACGACTGTCGTGGGCAGGAAGGTTGCTGTTGCGCCGGGTTGCAGTCCGGTGACGCTGAAGGTGACGCTGCCGGTGAAGGGGCCATCAGTAGGGGAAACAGTGAGGAGATAATTAGCGATTAAGCCGCCTTGAAGGGTCTGGCTTGGGGTGGGTGCGGTGAGAGTGAAGTCGGGCATAGGGGACACAGTTGCCATGAGAGGGAGCGAGGTGCTGGCGAGAAAGTTTGTGTCGCCGAGGTAGCTTGCTGTGAGGCTGTGAGTGCCTTGGTAGGGCGAGGAATAGGTTGCGGTTGCCAGACCGTTTAAGGCTGTGGCCTTCGCTACGAGGGTTGAGCCGTCGAGGAAATCGACTTCGCCAGTGGGCACGCCTGTGGTGCTTGATGCGAGATTCGCGGTTAGCAGGAGCGGCAGTCCGGAGTAAGAGGCCTGTGCCAGTGGCTGGAGGGTGGTTTTGCTTTGGGCTCGCGCGATGTTGAGAGGTGCAGGAGCGCTGGTTGCGGTGGGGTTTACGCCGTCCCCGGCGTAGACGACTACCAGCGAATGGGGGCCTGCGGTGAGTGAGGGCAATGGAATGGCGGCTGCTCCGGAGGCGAGCGTTGTGCTCGTGAGCGGGGTGACGCCATCGAACAGGTGGATGGTGCCTTGTGGCGTTGCGGCACTGCCTGAGACGGTGATGGTGGCTGAGGCTTGTCCGTAGATGGGGGTCGCAGGGGTGGTGACGGAGATAAGGCTCGAACGCGGGTTGGGCGGAATTGCGACTGTGTAGATCTCGCCATTGGCTGCCACCTCACGGACGAGGTGGTTGGGGGATTCGGCGAAGACCGGTGAGCCGAAGCTGGAGATGGCGACAGCGCGCGGCGTGTTGATGGCCGTAGCTGTGGAGGCGCTGCCGTCGGGGGCAAGGCTCTGCACGCCACTCCCGGCAATGGTAGTGATGATGCCCTGCGGGTTGATGGAACGAATGCGCTGGTTATTGGAGTCAGCGAAGAAGATGTTGCCGGATACATCGAGAGTGACGCCGCGTGGGAGCGAGAGTTGGGCTGCTGTGGCGGCGAGGCTATCGCCAGAAAAACCGGGGGCGCCCGTGCCGGCGATGGTGTTGATGATTCCGGTGGGACTGATGACGCGGAGGCGATGGTTGTGGGTGTCGGAGAGGAGAATGCGGCCATCGCTTGCGGCTGCGATGCCGGCGGGAGAGTCGAGTTCTGCGGCGGTTGCGGGGGCGTTATCGCCGGAGAAGCCCTGAGTGCCGGTTCCGGCTATGGTGTTGATGATGCCCGCAGAGATTCGGCGGATGCGATGGTTGGCGGTGTCGCAGAGTAGTAGAGCACCTTGAGAGTCGATGGCGAGAGCGGTGGGGGTGTTGAGCGTGGCTGCCGTCGCGGAGGCTCCATCGCCGTTGAAGCCATGTGCGCCCGTGCCGGCGAAGGTGGCAATCTGACCGCCGGTGATGGAACGGATGCGCTGGTTGCCGGTATCGGCGATGTAGATGGTGTTATCGGCGCCGACTGCGATTCCCTGCGGGGCGTTCAGCTCGGCGCTGGTGGCTGCGCCGTTGTCGCCAGAGAAGCCCTGTACACCGGTACCAGCGATGGTCGTGAGTACACCCGCCAGGGTGACTTCAAAGGCCTGGTTGCGGTTGGTGTCGACGAAGAAGAGGTCGCCGGCGGAGTCATACGCGATGGCGGATGGCAATAGCAAGGGTTGCTGCTGAGCGTGCGATGGCCCACTGCACAGGAGCAGCAACATGATGGCCAATATGCGCCAAGACGGCGGTCGAACAGACACGAATCCTCCTCAGCGCAGCGCGAGTGGAATAGAACGCAATATGCGGATTCGTGACCATCATACTTGACGGCGGTTGGAGGACTACTCCCGGACGACGGATTTCACGAGGTTGCGTGGGCGGTCTACATCTACGCCATTCCGGAGTGCCATGAAGTAGGCGAAGAGCTGCAACGGAATGACCTCGCAGATAGGCAGCAGATATTCGTTTGCCTCTTCGACTTCGACGACGTGAGAGGCCAGCGCCGCAACGGCTGCGTCGCCGGTGTTAGAGATGGCGATGATTTTGGCGCCCTGTGTTCGCATGTCCGAGATCAGGGCGAGCGTCTTGTCGTAGCGCAGGACGGACTCGGCATCGTTGCGGTCGACCGTGGCAAGGATGACCAAGGGAACCTCGTCCGAGACCAGGGCGTTGGGGCCGTGTTTCAGTTCGCCGGTGGGATAGCCTTCAGCGTGGATGTAGGACGACTCCTTGAGCTTGAGCGCGCCTTCACGGGCGATGGCGTAGTGAATGCCGCGACCGAGGAAGAGCAGCGTCTTCGCGTCGTGGTAGATATCGGCGAGTTCGCTGAGGCGCTTTTGCCAGCCATCGAGCTGACGGGCGATGAGTGCGGGCAGCACGGCCAACTGGGCTAGCTGTTTTGTAAGTTCTCCCGGCGCGAGGACGTCGCGGGACTGTGCGGCGTAGAGGCTGAGCAGGCGCAGGACAACGAGCTGGGTGGTGAAGCTCTTGGTCGCAGGGATGGCGAGCTCGACGCCGGCGAGTGTTGGAAGCGCGATGGAGGCTTCCTGCATCATCGAGGAGTTCTGGACGTTGGTGACCGCGAGCGTGGGATGGCCGCGGAGGATGGCTTCGCGGAGTGCGGCTAGCGTGTCGCCGGTCTCGCCGGACTGCGAGATGACGAGCACCGCTGGGTCGCGCTTGGTGTTGGTGGTGCGGCAGATGTATTCGCTGGCGTATTCGACATCGACGGAGAGTCCGGCGGCGTCCTCCAGCATGATCTCCGCGGCGAGGCCGGCGTGGCGGCTGGAGCCGCTGGCGGTGATAATGATGTCCTTGTGCCGGCGGAAGCAGTCGGCCGAGGAGCCGAAGCTCGACTCACGGAATTTGTTACCTTCCACGTAATGCTGCAGAGTGCGCTCGATGGCGGCGGGCTGTTCGTGGATCTCGCGGAGCATGTTGTGGGCAAAGGCGGTATTCGTGTCAGTCAATTTTGGAGCCTTTCAGTAAAGCTCTATTGTAAAGGGGTCGCGTGGGCTGACCGTAAGTTAGAAAAGCCACCGCAACAATAAGGCAAAGGCGGTAAGCTCGAAGTATGCGTTTGGTGCCTGAGTTTCTGCTGTCTGCGATGAGTCCTGACCACTTCCCCAACGCCTCGCGTACGGCGGATGCGCCGGAAATTGCGTTTCTGGGCCGGTCGAACGTCGGCAAGTCGTCGTTGATCAATAAACTGCTTGGATCGAAAGAGGCGAAGGTCTCGTCGACGCCCGGGCGAACGCGGGCGATCAACTTCTTCGCGTTGTACGAAGGCACGCCGCAGAAGCATGGCACGATACCATCGTTGATCTTCGCCGACCTGCCCGGATATGGGTACGCCAAGATTTCGAAGTCAATCTCAGCGGAGTGGCCGACCTTTATCGAGCCCTACATCAACGAGCGTGAGCAGTTGGCCTTGTGCGTCTGCCTGGTGGATACGAATATTCCACCGCAGGAGAGCGATACCATGCTGATCCATGCGTTGCAGCAACTTCAGCGGCCTTATCTTGTGGTGGGGACGAAGTCGGACCGGCTGGGCGGTAACCAGTTGACGAAATCAATAGCGGCGCTGAAGCAGGCTCATGGCGTGGAGCAGGTACTGCCGGTCTCGTCGAAGACAGAGAACGGCGTGAAAGCGCTCTGGCCGCAGATTATGGGTGTGATTCCGGCTTGAGAGAGTCGACTTGTTCGATACGAAGACAAAAGCCCCGCAATCGTTTCGATTGCGGGGCTTTTATTGTGTCTTAGAAGCGGTTAGTCGCCGTAGTATTCAAGGCCGAGATGGGTGATCAGGTCCTCGCCCATGATGTGGCGCAGCGTGTTCTTTAGTTTCATGGATTGGATGAACAGGTCGTGCTCCGGGTAGACGCCGGGAGCCGTGTCAGGGTCCTTGAAGTAGAAGCTCAACCACTCCTGGATACCGAGGCCACGCAGCGCTGGTGTACGAGCAGCGAGATCCATGAAGAGGCAGAGATCGAGTGCAAGCGGCGCGGCAAGGATGGAGTCGCGGCAGAGGAAATCGACCTTGATCTGCATCGGATAACCGAGCCAACCGAAGATATCGATGTTGTCCCAGCCCTCTTTGTTATCGCCACGAGGCGGGTAGTAGTTGATGCGAACCTTGTGGAAGATGTCGCCGTAGAGGTCGGGATTCTTCTCCGGCTGGAAGATGTGCTCGAGCACGCCCAACTTGGAGACTTCCTTGGTCTTGAAGTTGTCGGGATCGTCCAGCACTTCGCCGTCGCGGTTGCCGAGGATGTTGGTGGAGTACCAACCGGCAACGCCGAGCTGGCGGGTCTTGAACGCGGGTGCGAGGACGGTCTTGATGAATGTCTGACCGGTCTTGAAGTCCTTGCCGCAGATGGGTGCGTTCATCTTCTTCGAGAGCTCCTGCAGCGCAGGAATATCGACCGTGAGATTTGGCGCACCGTTGGCGAAAGGAATGCCTTCCTTGAGGCAAGCCCAGGCATAGAGCATCGACGGAGCGATGTCTTCGTCATTATCAACGAGGCCCTTTTCGAAGGCTTCCAGCGTCATGTGGACAGGCTTGGGCTCGATGTAGATTTCGGTCGAACCGCACCAGATCATTACCTGGCGGTCGGTCTTCGACTTGAATTCTGCGATGTCATTGCGAATCTGGTTGGCGAGGTCGCACTTGTTCTTGCCAACCTTCTGGACCTTGGGGCTGAGGCGCTTGACCCAGCGCTGATCGAAGACGGCGGGCATGGGCTCAATGGACTCAAGGAAAGGCCTCATGCTCTCAAGCTGGTCGCGATCGAGCACGCCTGCGGTCTTGGCGGCGTCATAGAGATTGCCGCCGAAGATGTCCCAGCCGGTGAAGACGATGTCGTTCAGATCGG
>Ga0302316_10002228_pt1 | contig 14237 bp, 8 predicted proteins | sample III_Palsa_N3_2_FD_200456 | JGI IMG/M metagenome (GOLD analysis project Ga0302316, IMG submission 200456) | Peat permafrost microbial communities from Stordalen Mire near Abisko, Sweden - III_Palsa_N3_2 | ecosystem: Environmental > Terrestrial > Soil > Palsa > Peat permafrost | place: Sweden...
CTCACCGGTGAGCCCGCCAGACGCTCACCGGTAACGGCACCGCCGCATCCCTCGCCGGAGCCCGAGGCGCCAGCCGAGGCCGTAGGCGACGCTCCGGACGCGCCCCAGACCCCGTCTTTGGCCCGCCAAAGACATATCTTGCTACCACTCTTCCAACCGCTCCGATCCCGCCTTATTCTCTCCTCATGGTGCCCAAGCTCATTCTCGGTGGTTCGATCCGTGCCGCCGCCCAATACGTGCTCCAACCGGAAGCACACCGGGCCGCCTATCCCGATCCGGCCGCCGCGCACATCAACATCGAACGCACCGCCGCCTACGTGCTCGACAACCGGGGCGGGGATCGCGTCGCCGCCATCGCCACCGTCAATCTCGGGCTCGATGCCATCGATCCGCTCGACCGCATCGCCGCCAACGATGCCTGGCGCCGCATGGCCGAGACCGCCGCCAATGCCGACGCCCTGAAGCGCCAGGCCGGCATCAAGCCGACCGGACGCAAGCCCCAGCACATCGTCGCCCATCTCATCCTATCCTGGGCGCCCGACCAGACTCCCGACCAGACCGATATCGATCATGACGCCATGTTCGCCGCCGGTCGCGCCGCCATGGCCCGCATCGGCCTCGCCGATCGCCAGGCCCTCATGGTCATCCACCAGGACCGCGAGCATCGCCATCTCCATGTCGTGGCCTCGCGCGTCTCGCCCCAGGACGGCCGCATGGCCCGCCTGTCCAACGACCGGCTCGGCCTGTCGCGCTGGGCCGAAGCCTATGAGCGCGACCATGGCGGCATCCGCTGCGCCCGCCGCGTCGAGAACAACCGCCGCCGCGATCTGGGCCAGTTCGTCCGTCACCGCGCCGAGCCCGATCGGGTCCGCGAGTTGCAGGCCAAGATTCGCCCGATAGAACCCCACGCTTTTCAGGCCGCAGCCCGCGACCTCGCCGGCCCCGAACTCCGCGCCGCCACCGACCGCGCCGATGCCGAGCGCCGGCTCAAGGCCCTCGGCCTCCGCCTCGAACCCGGCCCACGCGGCGGCTGGACCGTCACCGACGGCACCCACCGCGCCAAGCTCTCCGCCGTCGCATCCGGCATGACCAAGCTCGAACGAACCTGGGAGAACAACCGCCTTGAGCGAACCCGACCAGCCGAATCTGATAGAGACCTGGCGCGGCCAGCCGACCCGGATCGAGGCCCAGATCGCCAGCCTCCAGCAGCAGCTCGACCGGATCGAGAACCGGCCGCCGCCGGAGATCGAGCCGCTGGTCCGGCAGTTGGAAGCCCTGACCCGTCGTCTGGAAGCCGACCCGCAGATCCAGCGCTTGGAACAGACCGGCAAGAGCGCGGCGGAACTGGCGACGGCCCTGGAAGCGACGACCCGCCGCCTCACCGACCTGGTGGCGGAACTGCGCGCCCAGCGCTTCGACCACGAGAGACGCCGCCGCCTGCTGCTGTGGCTGCCGATCACGGCACTCCTGATCAGTCTGGCCGGCAACGGCGCGACCGTCTGGCTCGCCTGGGACTCGAACCGGACCATCCTCGCCGCCTGGAGCTGGAAGGGGCAGATCGAGGGCTGGGCAAGCTGGGCCGGCCAGATGCTCCAGGACATCAACCAGCGCCTCGCCCCTTCGCCGAAGCCCTCCGCGCGGCCTCAACCGAAGTAGACCCCCGTCTGCACGCCGCCTGGCTCGATCGCGCCGCAACCCGGGCCGACGCGCTCGCCGCGATCATCGCAGAGACCGGCCAAGCCGCCGACCGGCTCGCCGCCGGGCGCCAGGTCGTCCAGACCAACCAGGCTCTCGCCGACCAGGCCGACCAGCGCTTGCGCACCCGGCTCGCCGCCGCCTATGCCGATCCGGCCGCCGCCCACGCCGCCTGGTTCACTCTCGCCCGCGACCAGGGCCTTGCCGGCGCCACCGCCGCCGTCACCCGCGACCCGGCCGCCCTCGGGCCCCTCAAGGGCCGACGCATCCTGTTCGGCCTCCTCGCCAATCGCGACCGCGCCGACGCGCTCGCATCCGCCCGCCTCATCCCAGAGGACGGCGCCGACGCCTGGAATACCGCCATCCGGCGCGATATCGACAAGGCCGCAACCCACCAGCTCGACCGGATCGAAGCCGGCCCCGAACTGACCCAGCGCCGCGACGCCATCGCCGAACTCGGCCCCCATCGCGCCGCCAACCTGCGCCGACAGGCCCAAGCCCTCCGACAGGGGGCCGACATCGCCGACCTCCAGGCCGCCGTCCGCCAAGCCCGGCAGGTCGGCCCCCGCGCCGATCGGGCCGGCACGCTCGGCTGCCTCTGGGCCGACAGTCTCGCCGGACCCGAACGCATCCGCATCGAGGGCATCGCCGCAGCCAACCAACGCGCGTTCCAGGGACTGCTCGCCGACGCCTTCAAGCTCCGCGAGCCCATCGCCTTCGCCGCATGGTCGCTCGCCATCGCACGATCCCTCTCGCGCGGCATCGACCGATCAAGGTAGTGCCCGAAGCTCAAGGGATTTCGCCGATTTTGACGGCGCTACCGCTGCGCATGCGGTGCCGATAGCGCAGCGCTATACATCCAACACACTGATATCAATCGAAAATCCCGCAGCCATAGCTGCATCAGATGTGTCATTCCCTGCCCACCATCTTGCGTAGCGGACGCGCGCCGGAGAGATCGGATCGGGCAGAGGTCCCAGGCTTATCGTTCAGGTTTGGCGCGCCAACTCCCCACCGTAACTCCCGTAACTCCATAGAGTCACTATCTCTTGGATTTCAGTTCTAACACCAAGAATTGATAAAACCGATCAGTGAGTGTACTTGGGTAAAGAGAGCGAAGGGAATCCAATCGATCCAAAGATATATTTGGATCGATTTTCAATGAAAGCGCCATCGCATTTATGGATGCGCTAGGATGCTTATGCGATTGCTCGGAAATGACAAATTCCAGAAGATGGGTCACGTCAATTATTCTAGAAAAAAAACCCATTCCCGCAAACAAAAAATCTCTAATTAAAATTCTTACCGAATCATCCACCTCAATAATTGAATTTATATTGTAATCAACACTCGATCTTTGATCGCCGTGCAAATCATTTAGAGCATAATTTAGAGGTTTTATCAAAAATGGAACGCCCACGCGCTGGGACATTGCCCCCGTTTCGAATCCTTTATTTCCCATTTTCCTGAAGACTGACTTGATAATTCTATAGGCCGCCGGACAGTACACTCCCAATGCAGGCAAAATTGACAATTCGCCGAGTCTCGCCTGAAATGACACAGCAAGGCCTTTCCATATTACCCCATCTATAGAGGAAGTATAGAGCCCAGGAACCAAACGCTCAAAACCCTCTACGGACATTAAAATTTCTAACTTCCTATCGTAGTCCTCAATAAGATCACTCATCGGAAATGCTCAAAATTATTTCGGAGTTAGCGGATTTATTGGTCTAACACCTTGATCAATTAGAGAAACGCCTGGCGTTAACTGCGCAAAAGTGGAGCGCGGACCAAGCGGTATGGCTATGCCATCACTAATAGCCCCCATGACGGCGATCTGATTATTCGTCATCACCCCGTTTCCAGTCTTTATTTCCTCGAAAAGATAGTACCTCTGCGCTGAATCATCAGTTACCGGGACATCTCTATAAGCAGTTATATCTACGAATGATTTTAGACCGGTTGTCGGATCTTGATACAGAACCTGAGTTGTTACATTATAACCTTGAAATTCAAGCTCAATAACACGCAGATATTCTCCAATCAAGCCAACAGCATTATTCAGCAGAATTTGAGGGGTCCGTATAGCAGCTGCATTAAAGAGATACCCGAACGCGCCGGTAATCGCACCATTTTCGAACTTGCCGCCGCCGAGGATCGAGCCGACACCCCCGGCTGTCGTGGAGGCCAGCAACGCGACGGTGAACCCTTGCTTGAAGGTGGCCAGGCCGCTGATATCGCCGAGCGCAGCACCCGCAGCGCCGCCACCGCACGAACCGCCTCCGGCAGCCGCGGCCGCACAACCGACCGCCGCATGCCCCAGGACGTTCAACACCCCGTTGGTCGTGCCGAGATATTGGGCCGGTGTCTCACCGGCAAGATTAAGGCCCGTGTCGCCAAAATCACCGTCCGTAACACCTCCGACCGCGGCGAACGCAAGTTGCTCTCCATAAGCTATCGCTCCAGCCTTAAACGCTTGGCCAACGCTGCCGGTCTCGACCCCGGCGACATAGGCCGCGACCAGGGCCGAGCAGGGTCCGCAATAATAGGCCGCGACGATTTCGGCGAGGGTTCCCAGGATCGGCGCCGCCCGAAGGATCTCGCCATCGACCTTGAACTGCAAACGGAACGGGAAGGTCGCGGCTTTGAACACCGGCTTCCAGAAGCAGCCCAGAAAGCACATGCCCGACGGATCGGAATAGCGCATCGGGTTGTTGCCGGCATAGGCATAGGGATTGGCACCGCCGGCGAGACCGATCGGGTCGGCGCTGACGAACCGCCCGGTCAGCGGGTCGTACAGCCGCGCGTTCAGGTCGGACAGGCCGACGTCGGCCAGGCTCTCCTCGCCGATATAGCCGCGGTCGGTCTGGCTGGTGATCGCGTCGCTGCCGTCGGTCGTGCCATTGGCATAGCGCCGCTTGCCCCAGGCATCGTAGCGGTCTTGCTCGACCACGGCGCCGTTCACGTCGGTCAGCGCCGTGACCGAGCCCAGCATGTCGCGGTGAAAATAGCGCGGCGTCACACTCGTGCCGGCCGACGTCACGGTCCAGACCACCTCGCCGGCCGTGACGTAATGGTTCTTGGTCACGGCTCCGCCCGCGGCCGAGAGATCCTCCTCATAGGCGCCGCTGATCGGGTCGCTGAGATAGGTCGTCGTGCCCTGCGGCGAGACTTGGGTCAGGCGGGCATGCGACGGGTCGTAGCTGAACGCGATGGTCTGGCCGCCGGCGGTGACCGAGGCCGCCATATTGTACGAGGTCCAGACATAGCTCCGCTCCGTCCCGGCCGCGTACGACGCCGCATAGGGCGAGCTCGATGAGACGTCGGCGCTCTGCAACTGATGCGGCCCGGCGCCGCCGGCCGCGCCATAGGTGAAGCTGCCGACATCCGACTTGCTCAGCAGATTGCCGATCTGGTCGTAGCCGTAAGTCACCGCGGCATTGGCGCCGACCCTGGCCGAGACCAGCCGGTTGAGCGCGTCATAGCCGAATGTCTCGCTCAGGCTCTGCGTGCCGTCCGTGCGCGACAGGATATTGCCGACCGGGTCGTAGCCATAGCTCAGCGACTGCACGGCGTTGTTGGCGCCGGCCACGATCGATTGCAGCTCGCCGTTCTGCGGATTGTAGACGCGCGTTGTCGCCACGCCATTGCCGAAACTCTCGCCGATCGGATGCAGCTCCGCATCCATCCGCGTCGCCGTCCACAGCGTGCGGGTCGCCTGCGCGTCGCTCTCCGCCTCTTGGGCCGCATAGCCATAGGCATTGTAGCTGCGCGTCGCGACGAAGCCCGACGGATAGGTGATGCTGGCGACCCGGCTGTCGGCATCGTACGCGGTCGTATAGCTGTAGACGGCGCCGCCGATGGTCTGGGTCGATTGGGTCGGCCGCGATAGCCCGTCATAACTCAGGCTCAGCGCATAGCCCTGGTTGGTTGCCGCCGAGGCCAGCTTGCCGACGCCATGGGCGGCACTGTCGTAGCGCCAGCTGCTGGTCAGGTCCGGCTCGGTCCGCGAGATCGTCCGGCCCAAGAGGTCGTAGGCGGCGGTGACGACCTGGCCCTTGTTGTCGGTCACCTGGACCGTCTCGCCCAGCACGTCATAGGCATACTGCCAGGTGCCCGTGTCCGGGTCCTGCTTGGTCACCATCCGGCCGCGCTGGTCGTAGCTCATCGCGACGACATTGCCGGCCGGGTCGGTGACGCTGGTCAAATCGCCGACCGGGTCATAGCCATAGCGGGTCGTATTGCCCAGCGTGTCCGCGACCGAGACGACCTTGCCCTGGCTGTTCTTCGTCGTGGTCAGGGTCTGGGCATTGGCGTTCTGATCGACACCGACCAGACCGTGATAGGCATGGGTCGAAACGGTGCCGTCCGGCGCGACCGAGCGAGTGACCCGGTGCAGGATGTCGAACGTCGAGACGCCATATTGCGGCGTGCCGGTCAGGGCGAAGAACGGCCGGCTTTGCTGCGCCGCATTGCCCAGCGAATCATAGACGACCTGGCTGCGCGAGACCGTGCCGTCGAACCCTTGCACGTCGTTGATCAGGCTGCGCCCGAGCAGGTCGTAATAGGCGGTGCGCTGCGGCCCGATCTGGGTCGTCCCGTTCGCGGCATAGGGCGTGACCTGAGCGCTATAGGCAATGCCGCTGGTCTGGGCGGGATTGTAATAGAGATAGCCATAGGTCGCGCGCGTACCGTCCGCCGCCGTGTCGCTCGCCTTGCGGCCGAACCCGTCGTAGGTCGAGCTGCTGGTCTCGAAATTGGCATCCGTCGTCTGAAGAACGCTGCCGAAGCGCGGATCGAATTGGAGCCCCGTCGATTGACCCAGCGCATTGGTCACGCTGGTCGCAAACCGGCCGATCGCGTCGTAGCTGCTGGTGCTGGTTCGCGTCGGAACGCCGGCGCCGACGGTGGCGACCGACAGCTTGTTGCCATAGGCATCGTAGACATAATCGGTCTCGAGCCGATAGGCCGGGCTGTTCGGTTCGACGACGGACTGGGTCAGCAGCCCGGTCGTGCCGCTATAGGCGAAGCTCGAGGTTCGGGTGATCGTGGCGCCATTGGCGGTGCTGGCCACGACCGACTGGGTCAGGCGCCCGAGGAACCAGCGGGGGTTGGTGCTGGTCACCGGATCGACGATGTCGCCATAGCTGTTCGTCGTCGTCTGGCTGAAGCCGTCGCTGGTCGAACTCGTGATAGCCACTACGTCGCCGTAGGCGTTGGTCCCCACGCAGGCTGCAGCACTATTGGTAAAATCATAAACATAGCTCGCCGCCGTGGTCGGCAGCGCCGTGCCGTCGAGATCGAAACTGGATGCCGTCACGCTGGTCGCCACGACCGCGTAGCGGTTCCCGGCCAAAGCGCAGCCTAGGTATCCGGTGGAGGATGATGAGAGCAGCGGGCTCGTCGAGCGTTTACCGTTCCAGAGATAGGTCGATGACGTCGCGACCGTGCCGGTAAAAGGAAAGGCCTGATTAAAGTCCTGCTCGGCATAGAGTTGCGTCGGCCCATCGAGCGTCGCGAGAGAGGCGAAGCCCAGGAAGCCCCGACCATGCAGATCCATCTGGGCGCCGCTATAGAGATAGCTCGTCGCATTCGTCCCGCCGGCGCCGTTCGTCTGGGCGGTGCTCGCAGCGACCCAGAGCCCGCCGGTGTAATCCAGCGTCGGATAGGCCGCCGACGACCCCTTGGTGTAGGAGGCATAATTGTCGATCGGGGCGTAGCTGATCTGCACCTGGGCCGAAATACCGTTGGTGATGCTCGCGACCGTATCGGGCTGTGGGTTGCTGTCCGCCACCCAAAATTCGACGGGCCCGGTCGACAGACCGTTCGCATCGATGCCGTTCCACATCACGCTCGCCTTGCCGACCCCCATGACGTCAATCGGGACGGGACGCCAGCTCGAGGAATTGCCGCTGAGGGCAGGAAGAGCGGGTCCGGCGCGAAAGGTGCCGTCGCCATTGCCGAGCCACAGCGTTCGTGTTCCGGTCGTGGCGCCGGCCGCCGTTTCCGAGTCCCACAGGATATCGAGTCGGCCATCGCCGTCGAAATCCGCAACGATCGGACGCGCGCCGGTCGGCGCTGTCGTCGTGGTCGCGGTAAAATTGCCGTTGCCGTGTCCGATCCAGATCGTCGCGGCGCCGGTCGAAAGGCCGTTGGCGTTGGCCGCATACCACAGAATGCCGCTGTTCGCGTCGGAGCCGAAGTTACCGACCACCGGCGTCATGCCGACGACGGCATCCCAGAGAACGGATGAGACGCCGCCGACGTTGCCGTAAGATCCGGCGGTTGCCGAGTACCAGATGACCGGGGTCGAGGCGGCGTTGGACGGTGCCCAGAAGATGTCGGCCTTGGTGGTGCCGGCAAAATTGCCGATCAGCGGCCTGTCGCCAACGGCGCCCGTCCAGTCGGAACCCCCGGCCTCGGAGAAAGCGCCGCCGCCGGTCCCCAGCCATACATCGCAATAGGATTTCGGAATGATATTCGTTCCGCCGCCGGGCTCCTTCGACACGAAGGGCGCGTAGGTTTCACCGCTGGGGTTCAGCTTGCACCAGAGAATGTCGGCCAGGCCGTCGCCATTATAGTCGGCCAGCATCGGGGTCCCGAGATCGACTCCGTTGTCTAGCGCTATGGTCGAGGCGGTGAAGCTGCCGTTGCCGTCGCTGATCCACATGACGCGGGTGGAATTGGTCGGATTGTACCAAAGCACGTCGGCTTTGCCGTCGCCGTTGAAATCGGCGATGAACGGAACGGAACCGACGGGCGCTGCCGGCAGCGCATTGCCGCCGCCCGTCGGGCTGGCCGGGTTGCCTGTCGCCGGTGCCCACCAGGTCGGCCCGGTCGCTGCACCGCCAGCGGATTCCGCGACGGCAAGGATGCTCTGCCGTCCGGAACCGGCAAAATCACCGGGATAAAATTGGTATCCGACCAGGCCGACACCCATGTACTGGTCGGTCATCGCCGCATCGCCGTCGTTCCAGGTGAAGCTGGTCGGTGGCAGACAGGTCGCCTCGTCCGCCTGGCAGATGGTCAGGTTCGCGAGCCGGCTGCGCGCGCTGTCGCCGCCCGGCTGATAGGCGAGCCGGTAGTCGAACACGAGCGCGCCGCCGGTATAGGTCCGGATATTGGTCAGCAACTGGGTCTGCTGGACCGTCACGCCGGTCTGATATTGCGTGGTGACGTCCGATCGGGTGGCGTAGCTGAACTTGACCGCGTCATAGGGCACCAGCCCCGTCACGGCATTACCGGTATAGTCGATCTCGGTCGGCCAGACCTCGCCGGTCGTCGCGTTCTGCCCGTGGCTGACGGTCAGGTAATTGCCCGCAGTGTCGCTGATCTTGGTGACGGCCCAGACGCGCACGCTCGGGGTGCCGGTCGCCAGGATCTGGAACCCGTTGCCGAACTCCATGATCTGGCCGGACTTGGTCCAGACCTGGAACCAGGTCGGGCCGGTGCCGGAAGTGCCATGGGAGACGATGCGGCTGAAACCGTCGATCTCGGTACGATATTCCGTGCCGTCCGCGCCATAGGCGCCGTTGATCGCCACCAGCCGCTGCCCGTCCAGGCAGAAGCGGTCGTTCGCCGTAAAATTCACCGTCCCCGTCACGCCGTCCTGCGCGATGGTCTGCGGGCAGCGGCTGACCGAGGGCAAGCCGCCCAGGCTCCAGCCCATGCCGACCAGGCCGTTGCCGCCCTGGCTCGAATATCCCAGCGACAGCGCCGGCACCATGCCCGCGGTGCCCGGCGGCACCTGGATCGGCACGCTATAGGTCGCGGCCCCGGTCGATCCGACGGCAAAGCTGCCCGGCACGATCAGCGGCCCGTCGGCCAAAGCGAGCGTGGGCGCCAGCAGCAGCGCCAGGGCGAACGCCCAAGGCGCGCGGCTGTGCCACGGTCGTATTGCAGGGACATGAGCCACAGCGACGGAATTCTTGGAGCGGGTCAGGAAGGAGGCCAGCTTGGCCGGAACAGACAGGGCGATAACGGAAAGGTGCATGCTCGTTCCAAACTCAGGGTGACCCGCTATCGCCAACCTACTCAACCAAAGCGATTGCTCGCAAGACAATTGCGTGAGATGCCCCTAAACCTCACCCGTCGCCTGCAGCAACACGCCGATTGGCCCGCGCCCGGGCGAGGCCGTTCTCTTCCCTGATCAAAATCCGATCGTCGGCGGCCGCCGCTATGGGCGCGGAATGGCAAGCTTGCAGCCTGAATTAAATGCACTGGAACCGTAATTCTGGAACCGTAATTCCAGGGGACGCTCATGCACAAGATCGACCAGGAGATCCTCGTCGCCGACAGGCCCTTGGCAGCCTATTTCGCATCGGTCGCCGAAGCCGGGCCCGACGCCTGGCGCGAAGAACGCTTCCGCATCGCCGAACGTAGCCGCCACCTGCCGCCAGAGTGCCGCGGCGCTCCGCTCAACCTCGGTAGAATCGCCGCCATGCTGCCAACTTGGACAGTGGGGGCAGATCCTGCTCGATGCGAGTTCCTCGCCGCGCACCACGTGACAGATGGCGCCACAGGACTTGGCAAAGCAAAACCCCACAGCCATAGCTGCATCAGGTGTGTCATCCCCTGCCCGTGATCTCGCGTAGCGAACGCATGCCGGGAGAGATCGGATCGGGTAGAGGTCCCAGGCTTATCGTTCAGCCTTGGCACGGCGCCCGACAAGGCGGAAGAGGATTAAGTGGAGCGTCACCATAATACCAGTTCGTTAAAGAGATAAAGCCTTCTCAGCCGACAATCGCTGATTCAGTCATCATTTTTCTTCACCACCACATGAGAGGCGGAATTTATACACCCAAAGACCGAATTGGTAGGAAGTTCCTTTGGTTGAATCGGACAAACTTCAAAATCGCCTTCGATATTTGACCGAAAATCCTTATCAAATATTTTTAGCAATTCTTCGGGCATATCCTGATCGCCATCATCGGCGGCGCGAATAACTATAGATCGCTTCGGATTCTCCAACCATAAAACCTCTCCCGCGTCTGCTGACAGGTTCAAAATTCCATGCATAACCGAGCATTGACCAGTCAAAACAGGACTACTTTTGCAAACCAAATCGGCTGCCATCGTAATCGGGCAATAAAGAACAGCGCCGATTATCAGAAAATATCTCAAAGACGATCCAACCATCATCGCGGCCCATTTCCAAGGAACGTAAACGGAAAATTCGAATAAGTCACAACCAGCTGTCCAGAATTTATCTGGCGAGATAGTCCCCCTGGAGATGGACCAGAGTAAAATGAAATCGCACCGCCAGTTGGATCAGGAACACTCCCGTTAAGTATATTGGTTGCACTCGAAAGAGCCAACGCAAAAGCCACTCCGTTTCCTCCGGTCAAAGAAGAAGGATTCGCGCTTGCCTGAAACAATGGGCCACCAATTCCTTGAAACTGATTCGGCTGATTGATAACACCGCTCAAAGTCTTCGGATATCCAGTAGCGCCGACACGATTAACCGCTACAAAGCCAATCGCGTTATACAGATTCGGCGTATCATAAAATCCCGCAGCCTCAGTAAAAATCATTCTCGCCAAAAGCGTCACATCACTAGGGGACGGCTTGCTCGCAGTAACTACAACAGTTTCGAGCGGATTTCCGTCTGGACCAACACCAAGAGTATCCGTGACGGTCTGGCCATTACCTGTCGCAGGCGTGTACACGCCGCATCCACAGGTATCGACATACTGTCCGTTGCCGCCCAGGCCGCCATTATTTGCGGAGCCAGATCCTACCCCTGGAACAGCAACGTCGCCTACTGCTGCAACCTGGCTTGTCGTTGCATTAGCTCCGCTCGCGGCCGCGTAAGCCGTGATGATGGCCGTTGCCACCGAACGGCCTCCGTCACCACTCGACGTGGAGTTGTCGGTATTTGAGTTCGCCGGGCCGCAGGTCCCGCTGCAACTTAGGCTCCCTGTAACGGCCGACCCAGGAATATGTGACCCCGTCGGAGTACTTCGATAATCCGGCGCGCCGGCCTCCGGGTGGGGATCATCGGTCGTTTCCCTATCGCCGACAGCATCCGGAATATCAGAATAACCCTGAGTATAGGGCGTCCCTGGTTCCAGCCCACTCGGATCTGAGAGTCCAATGGGGTTGTTCCCGGCATATGCGTAGACATTGGCCCCGCCGGTCAAGCCGATCGGATCCGCGCTGATGAACCGCCCGGTCAGCGGATCGTACAGCCGCGCGTTCAGATGCACCAGGCTGACGTCGGGCAGTTCCTCCTGCGCGATATAGCCCTGGTCGGTCTGGCTGGTGATCGCCCCGGTCGCGTCGGTCGCCCCGCCGGCATAGCGCCGCTTGCCCCAGGCGTCGTAGCCGTCGCGCTCGACCACGGCGCCGGTCGGGTCGGTTAGCACGGCTGTCGAGCCGAGGTGGTCGCCATGGATATACCGGATCGTCGGGACCGGGGCATTGCTGCCGACGTAGGTCCAGATACTCACGCCGCCCGCAAAATAATGCCGCCGCGTGACCACGCTCGGGGCGTCGATCCGCTCCTGCAGCGCGCCCGTGATCGGATCGCGCATATAATAGGTCGTGCCCTCCGGCGCCGTCTGGCTGATGCGGTTGTGGCTGCCGTCATAGGTGAACGAGATCGTCTTGCCGCCCTCGGTCACCGTCGCCGGCATGTTGAACGACGTCCAGCTATAGCTCCGCTCCGTTCCCGCGGCGAACGCCGCGGCATAGGGCGACGCGGACGACACATCGACGCTCTGCACCTGATGCGGCCCGGCGCCGCCGGACGGGCCATAGGTGAAGCTGCCGACATCCGACTTGGTCTTGAGGTTGCCGATCGCATCATAGCCGTAGGTCGTCGGTGTGTTGCTGCCCAGGGTCGCCGAGGTCAGCCGGTTGAGCGCGTCATAGCCGAAGCTCTCGGTCAGGCTCTGGGTCGTGTCGGTCCGGCCGAGGATGTTGCCGATCGCATCGTAGCTGTAGCCCAGCGACTGCACGCTGCTGCCCGGTCCCGCCGCGATGCTTTGCAGCTCGCCGTTCAGCGGGTTGTAACTCCGCACCGTCGCGATGCCGTTGCCGGACGTGCCCTGGGTCAGATGGCCCTCCGCGTCCACCTTGTTCACCGTCGAGAGCGGACCCGACGCGGTGCTGTCGCTCTCCGCCTCGCCGCTCACATAGCCATAGGCGTTGTAGCTCCGGCTCACGGTGAAGCTCGTCGGATATTCGATGCTGATGATCCGGCTGGAGGCGTCATAGCCGATGTTGAAGGGTTTGATGCCCCCGCCGACCATCTGGTTCGACTGAACCGGCCGGCCGACCGCGTCATAGACCAGGCTGAGCGTATAGCCCTGGTTGGTCGCCGCACTCGCCAGCTTGCCGATGCCATAGGCCGCCGTGTCGTAGGTCCAGCTGCTGGTCAGGTCCGGCTCGGTCCGCGACAGCGGCCGGCCCAGCAGATCGTACGTCGCCGTGACCAACTGCCCCTTGTTGTCTGTGCTTTGCAGCAGTTCGCCCAGCACGTCATAGACGGAACTCGAGGTCCCGACGTCCGGGTCCTGCTTGGCGACCATATGGCCGCGCAGATCGTAGCTCATCGACACGACATTGCCGGCCGGGTCGGTCACGCCGGTCAGGTCGCCGACCGGGTCATACTCGCCGCGGTCAGCAGATCGCCATAGACCGTGCCGCCTGACGTATCGAAATCACCGAAATTCCTCATCAATTAAGTGCAGTGGAACCGTAATTCGGAACCGTAATTCCCTCGCACGGTCCGCACTCATGGCGCCGATCCGCAGCCTCGGCGCTCTTCTGCGCCCAGTTGCGGGACGCGGCCGACAGAACCAGCTCGTCAGGGAACGATAGGAGCTTTCCCCCATGTCCCCCGACCGCTTGAACCTACTCATCATCGCCACCGGCATCGCTGCACAGCGCGAAGCCACCGCCGAACAGGTCACCGCCTTCTGCGCCCTCTATGCCGAGTTCCTGGCCGGGTGCCAGGCCGGCACCACGAACCGCCGTGCGCTATTCCTTCAGCTGCCCACCATCACCGACGACGAGAGCGCCGGCCCCAGGCTCGGCGCCGCCATCGTCATCGCAAGGGACAAGTGCCGCATCATGTCGGCGGGGAACGGAGCCGGCGGGCTGCAACGGAAGAGACGGACGACGGAACAAGGGCGGTAACAGGACGGGTTCACACCTCGCCTACGGCTGCGAAGCGATCCAAAAAATTTAAGCCGGGATCGCCGCCATCACCGATTCGATCCCACATCGGTCCGGTAATTAACCAGCACCGAGAACCGACCATGTTCACCGCTCTCATCGCATTCGCCGCCAACCGAACCATTGCCTGGATCAATCGCCGACAGGCAGCGGTCAGACACCGCCAGGCTCAAGCCCACGCCGAGCGCCTTATCGACACCATCGCCGCCGTCAACGATGCCCTCGATAGCGACGATCGGGGCGCCGCCATCAATGGCCTCGGCGATCACGCCAAGCTGCTCGACGGACTCACCATCCTCGGCAAGGCGCTCAAGCGCGCCGGGATCACGAGGCCGGCAAAGTCAAAATCATCACAGCCG
>Ga0302316_10002230_pt1 | contig 14231 bp, 12 predicted proteins | sample III_Palsa_N3_2_FD_200456 | JGI IMG/M metagenome (GOLD analysis project Ga0302316, IMG submission 200456) | Peat permafrost microbial communities from Stordalen Mire near Abisko, Sweden - III_Palsa_N3_2 | ecosystem: Environmental > Terrestrial > Soil > Palsa > Peat permafrost | place: Sweden...
CATCCTCACCTCCCACCAGGAAAACTTCGGCATCGCCGTAGTCGAAGCCCTCGCCTGCGCCAAACCCGTCCTCATCTCCGACCAGATCAACATCGCCCCCGACATCGCCGCCGACGGCTGCGGCCTGGTCCAGCCCGACACCCTCGCCGGCGCCACCCGGCTCCTCAAAGATTGGCTCGCCCTAACCCCCGCCCAACGTGCCACAATGTCCCAGCAGGCTCTCCGCACCTTCGCCACCCGCTACGACATGCGCCACAACACCGAACTCATCCTCCGCGTCTTCGAACCAGCCTCCATCTCCCAACCGGAGGCCCGCTAATGCCCCGCCAAATCGACTACCGCGTCCCCGAAACCCGCGCAGGCGAAGATGCCTACACCCGCCCAGCCTTTTCCTTCGGCAACCGCGCAAAGCGCCTTGTCTGGAACATCACCTGGCTCGTCCTCTTCCGCCTCTCGCCACGTCCCTTCCACGCCTGGCGCGCCATGCTCCTCCGCCTCTTCGGAGCCACCCTCGGCCCCGACTGCCACTTCTACCCCGCCGCCAGGGTCTGGGCTCCCTGGAACCTCATCTGCGCCGACCACGTAGCCGCCGGCGATGGAGTCGAGATCTACAACCCCTCCCCCATGCACTTTGCCTCCCACGTCATCCTCTCCCAGGACGCCTACCTCTGCGGCGCCACCCACGACTACAACGACCCCACCTTCCCCCTCCTCAGCTACCAGATGACCTTCGGCCCCTACGCCTGGATCTGCGCCCGAGCCTCCGTCGGCCCCGGCGTCAACGTCGGCGAAGGCGCTGTCCTCGGTCTCGGCTCAGTCGCCACCCGCGACCTCGCACCATGGACCGTCTACGCAGGCAATCCAGCCGTCATTATTCGTGATCGCCACCGTCCTCCCACCGTCGGAGACACCGTATGATCTCCGTCTTAATCCTCACCTACAACGAAGAACAGGACCTCCCCGCCTGCCTCGACTCCGTCGCCTTCTCTGACGACATCCATGTCTTCGACTCCAATTCCACCGATAAAACCCAACAAATCGCCCAAAATCGCGGCGTCCACCTCCACACCCGCGCCTTTGACAACTACGCCGCCCAGCGCAACGCCGCCATGCAACTCCCTTTTCTCCATCCCTGGGTCCTAGTCCTCGACGCAGACGAGCGCCCCACCCCCGCCCTCATCGCAGAAATAGCCAAAATCCTCCCAAAAACACCAGAAACCACCGCCGCCTTCCGCATCCGACGTCGCGACTTCCTCTGGGGAACCTGGCTCGCCCACGCGCAAATGTCCCCCTTCTACGTTCGCCTCCTCCGCGTCGGCCGCGTCCAATACACCCGGGAAGTCAATGAGATAGCCGAAATCTCCGGCGAAACCGCCCAACTCACCGAGCCCTTCGACCACTTCCCCTTCTCCAAAGGCATCTCTCACTGGGTCGCCAAGCACAACAACTACTCCACCCGCGAAGCCGAACTCCTCGCCGAAGGCAGCTTCTCCCACGACGCCTCATTCCACCAAGCCCTCTTCGGCCACGACTTTCACACCCGCCGCATCGCCCAGAAGGCCATCTTCTACCAGCTACCCGGCCGCCCAGTGATTAAGTGGCTCTACATGATGTTCTTCCGCGGCGCCGTCCTCGACGGCCAAGCCGGCATTATGTACGCCACCCTCCAGAGCCTCTACGAGTACCTGATCGAAATCAAGCACCGCGAACTCCTCCGCCGCCGCACCAACAAACTCCTTTAAACAGAAAGAAGGCCGCAGCAAACACCGCAGCCCCTTCCTGTCTACCCTCTAACTGTCTACCGTCTGTCTTACCCGCGCAGCTTCGCCAGCAGGTCCGTCGGATGCACTGGCTTCGCCAGGATCTCGAACTCGTGCCCCTGCGACCGTGCCCTCTCCAGCAAGTCCGCCGTCGACGCCTGCCCCGAAAACAGCAGAATCTTGCACTTCGGCAGCTTCGCCCGCGTCTGGATCGCCGCTTCGATCCCGGTCATCCCGGTCATAATCACGTCCGAGATCAACATATCCGGATGAAACGTATCGAGCGCCTCAAGCGCCTTCTCGCCGCTATAAACGGCACGTGCCTCAAATCCTGCCTGGTTAAGAATGATCGCGAGCGTATTGGCAATCACCTGTTCATCGTCGGCGACGAGCACGCGTGGCTTCGGGCTATTGCTTGTTTTCTGTGACATGAAAAAGGTCCCTGGTCTTCTTTCCGCTTCCTTGCCGTGATGCACAGATCGTTCGCAGCGCTACCGGACTAAGTAATCATACGATGCGCATCATCTTGTGCAAAACACAGTGTTTTCCTTTCGATGCACGCCAGCCCCGCCGCGCCGTCCAACCCGCCTCAAAAATTCACCCCCAGCCGGCAGTGATACCCTTGTCCAGCCATGGTCGATATCCACCACCATCTGCTCCCCGCGCTCGACGACGGCTCGCCAGACCTCGCGACCTCCCTCGCCATGGCCCGCATGGCTGCTGCCGACGGCATCACCCACGTCGTCTGCACGCCCCACGCCAGTTCTCACTGGACCTTCGATCCCGCCATCACCGCCGCGCGCGTCAACGATCTCCGCGTCGCGCTTGCCGCCGAATGCATCCCCCTCATCCTCGGCAGCGGCTGCGACTTCCATCTCTCCTACGACAACATCGAAGACGCCCATGCTAACCCCACCCGTTACAGCATCAACGCCGGCCGCTATCTCCTCGTCGAGCTTCCCGATGTCATCCTTGCTCCCGGCATGGGCGAAACCCTCTACAACCTCGGTGCCGCCGGCATGGTACCCATCCTTACTCATCCCGAGCGCAATATCACCCTTCAGCGCACCCCTGAGCGCCTCGCTAACTGGCTCCGCAACGGCCTCCTCGTTCAAATCACCACCAGCTCGATCCTCGGAGAGATGGGCAAGGAAGCCGAGCGCATGGCCCACCGCCTCCTCGCCAACCGCTGGGTCAACTTCCTCGCCACCGACGCCCACAACCTCACCTCGCGCCCCCCGGTCATGAGTCGCGCCCATGACCTCGTAGCCAAAAAATACGGCGCCGAATACGCCCATCTCCTCTGCATCAGCAACCCCGCCGCTGTCTTCAACAACCAACCCCTACCAGCCCAGCCCGAACCCCTCAACCTCTTCCCCGACGAAGACGACGACGCCCCCCAACCCTGGTGGAAACGCCTCCTCGGAAGATAGCGTTCTGGACCCTGAACCCTAAACCCTCGCCTTACAGCCCAAGCCCACCATCCACCGCCAGCAACTGCCCCGTAATAAAGTGCGGCGCGGTCGCAAAGAACAGCACCGCCGCGGCAACATCTTCCACTCGCCCATTCCGCCGCATCGGCGTCTTCTGCGCAAAGTGCTCATACGCCGGATCGACCTCACCCTGCACAATCATCCCCGGCGCCACGCAATTTACGCTGATCTCCGGCGCCCATGCCTTCGCCATCGTATGCGACAGCATATGCAGCGCCGCCTTCGACGTGCAGTAGTGCGCGTGCGTCGCCCACGGATGTATCCCGCCCAACGAACCGATATTCACAATCCTGCCCCGGCGCGCCTTCAAAACCGCATGCGCCGCCTTCGCCACCAGAAACGGCCCGCGCGTATTGGTCTCAAACATTGCGTCCCACTCCTCAACGGAAATCTCCTCCAGCGCCACCGTCTCAAACGCGCCCGCGTTGTTCACCAGGATATCGAGCCCATGCATTCGCTCCACGGCCTCATTCACAGCGGCCGTCACGCTTGCTTCGTCGCGAACATCGCAGTTCAACGCAAACGCATCCACGCCCGTCGCATGCAGATCGGTCACCGTCTGCTCAGCCTCGAACTCCGATCCGCGATAAGTAATCGCCACCCGCGCCCCGGCCTCAGCCAGCGCCAGCGCTAACCCACGCCCAATGCGCTTTGCGCCTCCGGTTACGAGCGCACGCTTCCCCGCCAGCGGCCTGTCAGCCGATCCCACCATCATTGCGGTGGCGCGACCGGCTGCGCCCCGCTTCCCGCGGCCGGCGCCGGCTTCTGAACTGGCGGTACAACATGCTCCTGCACACCCGGCTGCGTGGTAGACGTCTTCCCATCATTATTCTCAAACGCCGAAACCTGCGCCTGCGGCCGCTTCATCTCCACCGTCAGCAACTTGTCCGCATCCGTCACATCGAACTCTTCCGCATCCGTCGCATAACCGCTGGCAAACACCTGCACAACCACATGGCTTCCGGCCTCGATAAAGTCCATCGTCGCCTCACCCTGGCTGTTGGTCTTTACCTCCATGTTGCCGGTGTCTTTGCCATCCTTGGTCGCATGGAAGATCACGGCCACGCTATCCATCGGCTTGCCGTTGAACTTCTTCAGCACCGTCACAACGATATGGGCCGTAGCCGGTGGCGGCTGGTACTTGCGTCCATGTTTCTCGCTTTGTCCGAGCAGAGCAACACTGGAAATCCCAAAAAAACTAATCAACCCGGCAACAGCAAATCCCCGGGCCCGAAGGCTGACAGAAGCAAAGATCATGTCCGCAATTTTACAGCGTAACCACCACCGCTGTTTTTCTCTCGGCACCACCTCTACATCCGTCATCCTGATCCTGAGCGTAGCCGAAGGGGAAGGACTCCCCGTATTGGCTCCTCCGTCCCGGCACAATTCGGAGTGTCCCCGATCTCTCGCTTGGAGATCGGGGGCAACCCATAAACCCATACCCTCTACGGGAACCCCACCCCAAAACCCGCCAACCACCCAAAATCTGCGCCGAATTCACTCACATTTCACACTCAACATTGACTATCCCCTGCCCGTTGGCATACATTAGCACTCGGCAGTCGAGAGTGCCAAAGCCTCTCGATCAGCACTAAGGAGAACTTAAGAAATGGCATCCACGACGTTCACACCGTTGCACGACCGCATCCTCGTCAAGCGTATCGAAGAGGGCGAGAGCATCCGCGGCGGCATCATCATTCCCGATTCCGCCAAGGAAAAGCCCCAGTCTGGCGAAGTCATCTCCGTAGGCAAGGGCAAGTCCAATGACGAAGGCAAGGTCTTCCCGCTCGACGTAAAAGCTGGCGACACCGTCCTCTTCGGCAAGTACTCCGGCACCGAGATCAAGCTCGACGGCGATGAGTTCCTCATCATGCGCGAAGAAGAAGTCCTCGGCATTCTCAAGAAGTAATCCTGCGCGGACGGCGAGCTGTCTTTACGCCGCATCCGTAGCAAACCAATCTCTGATCTCTAATCTCTGATTTCTCGAACTAGGAGTAACAATGGCAAAGCTAATTCTGCACGGAGAAGATTCCCGTCAAGCAATCCTGCGTGGCGTCAACACGCTCGCCAACGCCGTCAAGGTGACGCTCGGTCCCAAGGGCCGCAACGTCGTCATCGAAAAGAAGTTCGGGTCCCCCACCATCACCAAGGACGGCGTCACCGTCGCCAAGGAAATCGAGCTCCCGGATGGTCTCGAGAACATGGGCGCACAGATGGTCAAGGAAGTCGCTTCCAAGACCTCGGACATCGCCGGCGACGGCACCACCACCGCCACCGTTCTTGCCCAGGCCATCTATCGTGAAGGCGTCAAGACCGTTGCCGCCGGCGCAAACCCCATGGCCCTCAAGCGCGGCATCGATAAGGCTGTCGAAGCCATCATCGGCAAGCGCGATGAGAACGGCGCCGTTGTCGGCGGCGCTCTCTCCGAGTTCTCCAAGCCCGTCTCCGGCGACATGATCGCCCAGGTCGGAACCATCTCGGCCAACTCTGATTCGCAGATCGGCAGCATCATCGCCGCCGCGATGAAGAAGGTAGGCAAGGACGGCGTCATCACCGTCGAAGAGTCCCGCACGATGGAAACTCAGCTCGACGTCGTGGAAGGCATGCAGTTCGATCGCGGCTACCTCTCGCCCTACTTCGTCACCGACGCAGAGCGCATGGAAGCGGCCCTCGAGAACCCCTACATCCTCATCTATGAGAAGAAGATCTCTACGATGAAGGACCTGCTCCCCCTGCTCGAGCAGATCGCCCGCACCGCCAAGCCCCTCGTCATCATCGCTGAGGACGTAGACGGTGAAGCGCTCGCAACCCTCGTGGTCAACAAGCTGCGTGGCACCCTGAACGTCGCAGCCGTCAAGGCTCCCGGCTTCGGCGACCGCCGCAAGGCAATGCTCGAAGACATCGCTGTCCTCACCGGCGGCAAGGCCATCACCGAAGACCTCGGCATCAAGCTCGAAGGCGTCAAGATCGAAGATCTCGGCACCGCCAAGCGCGTCACCATCGACAAGGACAACACCACCATCGTCGATGGCGGCGGTGAGGACGAGAAGATCGCCGGTCGCGTCAAGGAGATCCGCGCTCAGGTCGAGAAGACCACCTCCGACTACGACCGTGAGAAGCTCCAGGAGCGTCTCGCCAAGCTCGTCGGCGGCGTTGCCGTCATCAAGGTCGGTGCAGCTACCGAAACCGAGATGAAGGAAAAGAAGGCTCGTGTCGAAGACGCAATGCACGCAACCCGTGCAGCCGTCGAAGAAGGCATCGTCCCGGGCGGCGGCGTAGCGCTCATCCGCTGCTCCAAGGCTGTAGACGCTCTCATCAAGACCCTCGAAGGTGACGAAAAGATCGGTGCATCGATCATCCGCCGCGCCATCGAAGAGCCCTTGCGCATGATCGTCGCCAACGCAGGCGAAGAGGGTGCAGTCGTCATCGGCAAGATCAACGAATCCAAGGACACCAACTTCGGCTACAACGCCGGAACCGGCGTCTACGAGGACCTGGTCAAGGCCGGCGTCATCGACCCCACCAAGGTAACCCGCACCGCTCTCCAGAACGCGGCCTCCATCTCCGGCCTCATGCTCACAACCGAAGCCATGATCGCCGAGATCCCCGAGAAGAAGGAAGCAGCAGGCGGCGGACACAACCACGGCGGCGGCGGCATGGACGGCATGTACTAAGCCCCCATCCACCCCCACCAAAGCAAAAGGCCCCGGAGAAATCCGGGGCCTTCGCTCTTTAACCCTTCGACATCAAACCAGTCACCGTCACGGTGAAAATACACCGTAAACACCGTCCGTGCGACCGTAAAAACACTCCGTCTTAACCGTAATTTTTACCGTCAAAGTACCGTCGCTATTGGCGTTTTGCTACTCCAGAGCCACCCCCGGCTTCACACCATCCGGCACCCGCAGCTTAACCCCCGGCTGGCTGGTCTTCAGCTTCAGCCGGGCCAGATCGTTCTTCCGACCCGGATCCACCATAAAGCTAACCGTATAGCTCTCCGAAATATCCTTATTGAATGCCTTCAAAAACGGCTCCAGCGACACCGGACTCCCCGTCCCCTGCCAGAACGACTCAGCCCCGGTAGCTTCAGCCACCTGCTGCAAATAGCTCTGCCCGCTAAAGCTTCCGCGCCGACCTCGCATACCGGAATCGCCGTAGTAAATCGAGTAAACGGCAACCCCATTGCGCTGCGCATCTTCTTGAGCCGTCTGCACATACGGGCTGTCCTGGTTCATGATGGACGTGCTCCCGTTATACGGGTCCACCCCGTTCGTAAGCATCAAGACAAACCGCGGCCCCGGCTGATTCGAAGGCCAATGCTTCACAAACTCCGACAGGCAGAAGTAGGGGCTGGCGCTAATCCCCGGCGAAGAAAGCGTAATCCGCAACGAATTCGCAACAGCCGCATGATCCGTCGAAAAACCCTTGTTTTCCGTAGTCACATCGACCAGCCCATTGCGCATATACCCCACCAGCACCTGCATTCCCGGCGGCATAGCATTGAGAAAGTCGGTTACGTCCTTGAGTTGGTTTGCGAAGCTCCCCCGCAAGCCATCGTCAATCAGAATCGCCACCTGCGCCGAGCTGCCACTCACTGGCTTCACTCCGGTCACTGGCGTGCCACGCCCATTCACCTGCAGCGTCAACATCTCAGGATTCAGTGGAACAGCGCTCTTCGATTGAACGTTGATCAGCGCAGTCGTCGCAACCGGACCCTCCTGCGCAGACAGACAAACAGCAGAACTCGAAATCATCGCGGCAATCGCGCCGGCAAAAAGAATACGTCGCATAGCAGGCATAATCATTCCCTTCGTTACTCAATTACTTAGACGGTGAATTCATATCCACGGTTGCGGAAGCAAGCCGCCACAACAAGAAAGGCCCACAGCGGAGACATCCGCCGTGGGCCAATCTTACGCTTCCTCCGTTCGGCTAGTCGCCGCCTAGTCGGAATTTCACTCCCGTCCGGAACGTTAACGGAAGTCCCGGATACCCAATCGGCCCAATATGCTGGTTGTTCAGCAGATTGTCGACCTGCGCAAAAAACGTAAGCCCATGCTTCCACGCATACGTCCCACTCAGATCCAGCTTCACATACCCAAAGTCCAGGTCCCGGTTCGGCAACAGCAGCGTATTGCCGCCATTGAGGTCCTCATACTCCAGGTAGGTCGAGTCATCGCTACGGCTAGCCATAGCTCCCTTGAACGCAAACGATACCTTCTTCCGCGTGTACTGCGCGTCAAAGTACCCCGTATTCGGAGCACGCCGGAACGGCCTCGCTCCAACCAGCGGCCCAAAGATGCCAATCGGATTATTCGGCAGATTCGGATTCGCATTAGCCAGCCCCTGATTCGCAGCCACAGCATCAGAGGAGAACGACTGAATCACCCTCGAATCCAGATGCGTATACCCTCCACGCACCAGGAATCCGGGCTTAGGCTGCCACTGCAACTCCACTTCCTCACCCTGCGCAGCAAACGCCAGTGAGTTCACATACGCCGTGAAGTAAGGATTGCTCAACACCGCCGGCGGCAGATTCGCATACTGCGGAAAGTACGCCGCCAGTGCCGTGCCCCCAACACCCTCAAGCTGGTGGTCGAACATATTGTGGAAGTAGCCCGCCTTCAGCACCAGCTTCTCGCCAAAGACATTCTGGTCGAGCCCCACATCGTACGTGCGCGAACGCTCCGCCCCGGGCGGCGCAATGTGTTGCTCCGCTACGACCGAAGCATATCCATCCGCAATCAGTTGCGTATAGAGGCTGCTGTACTCCAAAGCCAGCGTAGGCTCCTGCACACCTGTCGCTACGTTCGCACGCAGCCGCGTACCGTGGAAGAACTTACCCGTCGATCGCACCGGCACATACGCCAACCCAATACGCGGCGTACCCGCAATGCCATACAGATGGTTCTTCTCAAACGCACCCCCCGCCGAATAAAACAGCCGATCCCAGAACGATCCCTGGAACTGAAGGTTGTACTCAAAGTTCGTGCGCTGCACCTTCTCATGCTCCACGAATGCATACTGCGGATCGTAGTCATTGAAGACCCCGCGCTCATCGTCATAGCGGAATCCAAACAGCCCGATGAAATGTTTCGAGACCGTGTAATCGCTCTGGTAATAAAGCTGGTCCCGGTTCGATGCCTGATCGTCATTGCTGCCGTTATAAAGCTGCACCTGACCCGTCGCGCTATAGCCATTGGCCCCGCGAATCGTAACAACATTCCCAACATAGCCAGGGCCAAAATTCCCCGGATCATTCGCCAGGTAGTTCCCGACATTATCGAACTCGTCCGCCTGTTCTCGCTTCCTCGCGATCCCATAACGCAGCAGGTTGTGCCAGTTCCCCTTGTAACGATTCTCAACTGTCACGCCCGAGAAAAGGTCCTGGTCCCCCTGCCGTCCGCTGGTCGAAACCCCTTGAAAATCAAAGGCGCCCGGCAGTCCCTGGACCGAATCCGCATTGCGAATCGTAAACCGCACCTGCGTATTGCCATTGATGTCGTAACCAAGATTGATCGCCGAAGTCGTCGAGTGATACCGATCCAGCTGCAACGCATTCGACGTATCGAACCGCGATACCGCGCCATAATAATCCAGCCGCTGCCACGTTCCGCCAATCGACGCCTCATTCCGCCACGTATGCAGATTGCCCGCATCGCCCGAATAATTCAGCACCGGCTTCAGCGTAAAACCACGCGGCGTATCGATCGTAATCACGCTTGCACCCGCATCGGTTCCATAGATCGCCGAGTTCGGCCCGCGGTACAGCTCCATCCGTCCCACAGCCGTCGAGCTCACCGTCCCAAAGTCGAACGTCCCACCCACATCACCTGCAGGAACGCCATCAATCAGCACCAGGTTCGCCGTCGAATTTCCGCCGCGCATAAACAGCGAAGTCACGCCGCCCACCTGCCCGGTCTGCACCAGGAACGCACCCGGCGTAAGCCTCATCTCATCCACCACGCCAACCCGCGTCGCAAACGCCTCTTCCGGAATCACACTCACCGGCGCAGTCAACTGTGGCAACGGCGTCGGAATCCCCGTCGCTGTCACAGAAACATCCTGCCGCACGCTATTGGCCGCCAGCACCACATCCTGCTGCAGCACATCGGTCGCGCCGCTATAAAAATCTTGCCCGATCGCCGGCAGATATCCCTGCGCAAATCCCAGCAGCGTAAACCGTCCCGAGTTCACATCACGAATCTCGAAGGCTCCGTCAGGCCCGGCGTATGCAAACGCCTCAACCTTGCCGCCTTCAATCAACTGCACCCGAGCTCCGGGCACAGGCTTACCCAGCGCATCAGTCACATGACCGCGCACCACAACCGCCTTGGCCGTCGCGCTTGCTGCAATCAGAAAAAGTATCGGAAACACACGTCGCCGCAGAACTGCAGCACGCAAAAAAGAACCAGCCGTAAATCGGCTCAAAGATAAAAACATAAACATTCTCCTCCGCTCCCCCGTCGGGAGCGTGGCAGGCTGATACGCTTCAGAACCGGTCTCCTGACTTGCGCGATTTCAAAGCTGGCCAACCTTCAAGAACTTTCCCTTCCCGAGCTTCGCTCAGTGGGAGTTCTCCGGCCATCCTCGCCTATAAATATCGAATAGGCGCGCGCTTCACAGTTGCGGGGCAGTGGCGGAGTTTCACCGCGCTTCCCGAACATTCCTTGCGGTAGCGGGTTAACAAGTGCAAGCCCTCAACGAAGGCATCACAGAAACTTCAGGCGAGCTTCCAGTGTACTTCGCCCGGGCCCAAATGATCGACTTTCTGGCCGCAGTCGCTTCCGAAACTAGTTACCTCGGGAAGCAGCTACTTCGGAAGAACGATGAAAGGCGTGGTCTCGATCAGCGGAGCTCCGGCAAACGCCGGCCGCAGCAGCGTAGCCGACTTCGGCAGCGTCCACTCCGGATAAGCCAACTCCGGCATAGGCTTCGCCGCAAACAGTCGTTTGCACTGCCTCGCCATCCACCGCGCCCAGGTCTTCGCCTTCTTCTTGCGCGCGCTGTCGGTTGAAATCCCCGTTCCCGCATACATCTGCCGGTACAGCTTCGACAGAAACATAAACGCGATCCGCGCCTTCAGCGTCGGCGTACAAGCCGACCGCTGCCACACCGCGCCCCAGTCGTAGAACCTGTCCCAAACCTTCTGTGTCCGTTCACTTATCTCTGCCGAGCTCATCGAAGGATGCGGCGTAAACATCTTCGGTCTCACCGCAATCGGAATCAGCCAGTAGCGCGTGATCGGCACATCGCCCACCATCGTCGGATTCTTGGCCTGCTCCTTCTCCCATCGCCCAAAATCAACCGTTCCCGGGAACGGTGTCATCATCACAAACTGTGCAAACGTTACGCCCGCCTTCAACGCCATCTCCACCGTTGCATCGAAGGTCGCCGGCTTGTCCGTCGGCAGCCCAAAGATGAACGATCCCAGCACATGCACGCCATGCTTCTTGAACGTCTGCAACTGCTTCGCCAGCGCATCACCCGAATAGTTGAAGTCCTTGAACACCGCCTTCAAACCCTCCGGCGTAACCGCTTCAACTCCAACCAGCGCACCCTTGATGTTGGCCCGCTTCATGGCATCGAGATACTCGCCATCTTCGCCGGCCTCCATCGTGATCTGCGTAAAGAACACCATATCCTTCGGCAGCTTCGCCAGCTCTTCCATCAACTGAAAGCGCTCCGTGCGGATCGCCATCAACTCATCGACCTTCGCCTGGTTGTTCTGCTCCCGCGCCAGCCGCAGATCGGTCAGCGTCACCGGATAGAAGTTGTCATCCGCCAGCGCAATAAACCGGAACCCAATCCTTCGCAGGTTCACAATCTCATCAATTACGCTCTGAAAACGCCGCTGCCGTGGCTGCTGTCCGTCCGTCCGCCACACGCTGCAAAAGGAGCAATGCTTCGGACAGCCACGAATCGTCTGCACCGACGCCCACATATACTTCGACGGATCCATCAGATCCCAACGAGCCGCGAGAAACTCACTTCCCCCAATGCGGCCGCCGTCATAGATCGTGTCCAGTTTGTCGGCCATGCAATCGCGAACCGCCATACCCCACGCGATATCGCCATCGCCCTTCACCACCGCATGAGCGCCACCACGCTCCAGCGCTTCTTCCGGAAACAACGTCGCATGGATGCCGCCATAGATCACCGTAGCGCCCCGCTCGCGCGCTATCCGGCCAACCTCATACCCACGCAATGCATTGCCCGTATGTACGCTGATGCCGACGATATCACCCGGCTTAATGCTCTCCGGATCAACCTGCTCGATCGATTCATCCACAAGAATCGGATCGCCCGCAATCTCTGGCGTAGCCGCAGCCAGCACAAATAGCCAACGCGGTGTAATCACCGCAGTACCAAAGGAATTGTCACTAGGATTTACAAGATGAACGCTGATCGAACCCAACCTTCTGTCGTACGACTATGGTGGCTTCAGAGAGCGGTTTCACAATTGGACGGGCTTGCCAGTTCTTAGGGCACGAAGGTCGTCGCGATCGTCTCGCCTTACTATGCCTTCATCATACAGAAATGTTCGCTACCGCACATAAATGCCTGTTCATACTACCAGCAATACCTTCCCCGTAGTCTTCCGCCCCTCCAGGTCACGATGCGCCTGCGCAGCCTCAGCCAACGGATACCGATGCCCGATCCGCACCTTCAACTTCCCGCGCGCCATCCACCCGAACACATCCGCCGCCCGTCGCTCTAACTCCTCTCGCGTCCGCAGATAGTCCTTCATCGTCGGTCGCGTCACATACAACGATCCCATCGTCGAAAGTCGTATCAAATCGAACGGCGGCACCGCACCGCTCGAAGCCCCAAACAACGCCATCAATCCACGCGGCCGCAGACACTTCAGCGAATCCTCAAACGTAGTCTTCCCCACCGAGTCATACACCACCGGCAGCCCATCGCCATCCGTAATCCGCTTCACCTCTTCAACAAAGTTCTTGTGCGTGTAAAGAATCACATGGTCGGCCCCAGCTCCGCGCGAAAGCTCCGCCTTCGTCTCCGTAGAAACCGTCGTAATCACACGAGCACCCAGCATCTTCGCCATCTGCGTCAGCAGCAATCCAACACCACCGGCCCCCGCATGGATCAACACCGTATCTCCCGCTTGGATCGCATACGTGTCATGCGCCAGATAGTGCGCCGTCAGCCCTTGCAACATCACCGCCGCCGCATTCTCCAGGCTGATCCCCTCTGGGACCTTCAACAACCCAGCAACTGGCACACACGCAAACTCCGCATAAGCTCCCCGCGTCCCCGCCCAGGCCACACCGTCCCCAATCCCAAAACCCGCAACATCCTTACCCACCGCGGCAACAACACCAGCCCCCTCCTGTCCCAACACAAACGGCAGATCCGCCGGATAACGTCCCTCCCGCAAATACGTATCGATAAAGTTGACGCCCGCCGCCTCAACCTTCACCAGCACCTCACCAGCCTTAGGCGCCGGCTTCGGCAAATCAACCAGCTCCAAAACCTCCGGCCCACCCGTCTTCTCAACCTGAATAGCCCGCATAAACCCTCCGCAGCCCAAAACCTTCAATCCCTTGGCCCAATCACATCGACAAAATTCTAATCGCCTCTTGTCAACCCCCCAAACCCTCTAACCCATAGAAAGCAAAAGAAATAGACTTGGCGCAGTTACCCCATCCAACTCGTTACAATTAATACAAGCCCTCGGGAATCTTTGCGAAACTTGTACTTAAACTTTGCGAACTTTGCGTGAAGGCTTTTCGCTCGCCGCAGCACAGCCTAACCCGTTACGAATGAAATACTTGGAGCTAAGTCCTTTAGAAGAACATACTTACGAGACATCCCTGTCCCGGAGCCCAACATTCTAAAGCACTTACCCCCAAGACACCCCCACAAGGGGGAGGGGGTGGGGGTCTAGTGCAATAAGCTCTCTTCACTAGGCTTCATCCGCACAATCCGATCCACCGCATAAGGCGTCCGATGC
>Ga0302316_10002231_pt1 | contig 14229 bp, 15 predicted proteins | sample III_Palsa_N3_2_FD_200456 | JGI IMG/M metagenome (GOLD analysis project Ga0302316, IMG submission 200456) | Peat permafrost microbial communities from Stordalen Mire near Abisko, Sweden - III_Palsa_N3_2 | ecosystem: Environmental > Terrestrial > Soil > Palsa > Peat permafrost | place: Sweden...
GTGTCGACCGGATTGATCTCGACCAGCTGGCCTTTGTCTTCGTAATAAACCCTGAAGCCGTAGTCGAGCTGCATACGCGCCATGTACTGCAGGTGCTGCTTACGGATTTTCGAATCATCGCTAGCGGTCAACAACACGGTCTTCGGCAGCTTGCCCTGATCCTTCAGGTACGCGAAGTGGCTACCAGTATCGATGGCGGAAAGTACCGCCCCGTCGACCAGAAACTGCCCTTCCTTGTAGGCCTGTATAGTCGTATCGAACTGATTTTTCGTTGCGTCCGTGAAAACGCCCTTCGTACCGCCGCCAAATATATGGCAGCCAGAAAGCAGCACGAGGCTGCCAAGCATGATCGCGGCCGTGGCTCGCTTCAGCAGTGTGGAAAAACGGATCATGCAAGTCTCCCGTGCGGTGGATCGATTCAATCGGTTGGAGTGTAGCGCCCGGCTGCGGCAATGGCAGCCGCCTTTACAAAGGCCGTTCAGGCGTAGACAGCGATGGCTCAGGTACGCGGCAGCGTGACGCCCTGCTGACCCTGATATTTTCCGCCGCGATCCTTGTAGCTGGTCTCGCATTCCTCATCGGACTCAAGGAACAGCATCTGCGCCACGCCTTCATTGGCGTAAATGCGCGCCGGCAGCGGTGTGGTATTGGAAAACTCCAGCGTCACGTGGCCTTCCCACTCCGGCTCCAGCGGCGTCACGTTGACGATGATGCCGCAGCGTGCGTAAGTGCTTTTCCCCAGACAAATGGTCAACACCTTGCGCGGTATGCGGAAGTACTCGACCGTTCGCGCGAGGGCGAACGAGTTCGGCGGAATGATGCACACGTCGGCCGTCACGTCGACAAAGCTGCCCGCGTCGAAATGCTTGGGGTCGACGATAGTCGAATTGATGTTGGTGAAAATCTTGAACTCATTCGCGCAACGCACGTCGTAGCCATAGCTCGACGTGCCGTAGGACACCAGCTTTTGGCCATCGCGCAGCTTGACCTGACCAGGCTCGAACGGCTCGATCATGCCGTGCTGTTCGGCCATGCGGCGGATCCACTTGTCGGGTTTGATGCTCACACGCGCTCCAGTCGATAGGTCGGGATGCGGCCACGCGCTGCCCCGACGAAAGATGCGAAAAATACCACGCAACGGGCGAGCGTCGACGAATCAGACTGCACAACCGCTGGCAATGCGTCGAAATTTCGCCACGTTCTGCGCCCCGTCGACTGCTTTAAGCCCCCGGCGCGCCCTGCACAACGATCTTGCCCAGCCCCAACGACTTGTTGCGCGGCTGCCTGGAAAGCCGGCCGGCAGCGTTTCGGCCAATCTCGCGATAGCGAGCGGCCAGATCGGACTCCGGCATGGCCACCACCGTCGGCGTGCCACCGTCGGACTGTTCGCGAATGCGGATATCCAGAGGCAGCGAACCCAGGTACGGCACGCCGTACTGCTGGGCCATGCGTGCACCGCCGCCTTCACCGAAAATATGTTCCTCGTGCCCGCAGTTCGAACAAACGTGCGTGGCCATATTCTCGACGATGCCCAGTACGGGCACCTCGACCTTTTCGAACATCTTCAGCGCCTTGCGCGCATCCAAGAGCGCGATGTCCTGCGGCGTCGTGACGATGACCGCGCCGGCCACTGGCACCTTCTGCGACAGGGTCAGCTGGATATCGCCGGTCCCCGGCGGCAGGTCGACAATCAGATAGTCGAGCTGTTCCCAGCGTGTATCGGTCAGCAGCTGCATCATGGCCTGAGTCACCATTGGGCCACGCCAGATCATGGGCGTGTCCTCCTCCACCAGGAAGCCGATCGACATCACCGACAGGCCATGCGCCTGCATTGGAATGATGACCTTGCCATCGGGCGATTCGGGCTTGCCGCTGACGCCGAGCATGCGCGGCTGGCTGGGACCATAAATATCTGCGTCCAACACGCCGACCTTGGCGCCCTCCGCCTGCAGCGCCAGCGCGAGATTGGCCGAGACCGTGGATTTGCCCACCCCGCCCTTGCCCGACGCCACCACGATGATGTTCTTGACGTTCGGCAACGGCGCCAGCGTGCCCTGCACCTTGTGGACCTGGATGCGACTGGTGACCGAGACAGCCGCCGACTCGATGCCCGGATCGGCCTCTAGCGCGTGCTGAACGCGTCGGGTCAGCTCCTCAACAGCTCCAGCGGCCGGGTAACCCAGCTGCATGTCAACTGAAACGCGGCCGCCGTCGGCGCCAATGGCGCGCACGGCGTCGACCAAGGGGGCGCCCGTGTGTGGATCGGTTTGCTCGGCGAGAACGCGGCGGACCAGAGCTTCGCTAGAAACATTCATGCGCTATGGGCAATCGAAAGGAGTCAGCTGCACATTATGCCAGCCAGCGCCGCACAAGCCGGCCATATGTGAAAAATCAGTCTTTGCGCAGTGCAACTTGACCGCTCTCTAGCGGCTGGTCACTCTGCATCCATACGCTTTCGTACGGGAGGAAATACCATGAAGCACGTGTTCCGCATCGCATTCGCCACCAGCCTGCTGCTGGCCGCCGCTACCGCCATGGCCGCCACCGACTCGCCGGTCGGCAAATGGAAACAGGTTGACGACGTCTCCGGCAAACAGAAATCCGTCATCGAAATCACCGACAACGGTGGCACGCTGCAAGGCAAGGTCCTGCAGGTCATGAACCTGTCCCAGGAAGAAATTACCAAGGGTGGCGGCGAGCATCCCAAGTGCGTGTTGTGCGAAGGCGCCATGAAAGATCAGCCTGTCGAAGGGATGACCATCATGTCAGGCGTCAAAAAAGACGGCGACGTTTGGGATGGTGGCAAGATCCTCGATCCAAAAACCGGCAAGGTTTACAAGGTCAAGCTCACCCTCGACAACGGCGGCCAGAAGATGGATGTTCGAGGCTACATTGGCTTTTCGCTGCTCGGCCGCTCGCAGACCTGGTATCGCCTGGCGAACTAAGGGCCTGTCGAGCTCCTTGAAATGATCGTGTGCGCAGAAAAACACCACGCAGCGCGTGGTGTTTTTTTCTGTCCTCATGACACGCCAAGCGTGATCAGTTGCTGACAGCCTCAGCTCGATGCACCACCACCCCGCGTGTGCTGAACGCCAGCCTCGTTGCGCGGCTGACTGAATGTTCGATCACCAGATGCTGGACTTCGGCAAGGCCGGCCACGTGGTGGGTTGCGGCCGAACCGAGTTTTTCCTGCGTAACCACCACGACCGTTTCACCGCTGGCTTCGATCATTGCGCGCTTCAATAGCGCCTCCTCGCTGTCAAAACTCCACAGTCCGCGCTCGGCGTCGATCGCGCACGCACCTGGGAAACACATATCGGCACGGACGCGGCCGATATCCTTGATCGCCTGTGCGCCGATCGCTGCTCCGATAGTGGCGTCGATCCGGCCGCCAATCAGAAGGATGTCGAAACCTTCGCGATCGATCAGTATGCGGGCCACGTCGGGCGCATTGGTCACCACGGTCAACCCGAGATTTTCAGGCAATGCCGCGGCAATGGCCGCATTGGTCGAGCCCGCGTCGATCAGCAGTACCTGACCCTGACGCACCAGCGTGACCGCCTTGTGCGCCAGCGCCAGTTTCCGGGCGCCATGTTCTTGGCGACGTTGCTTCAGCGGCATCGACGCCGCCGAGAGCGGCAGTGCGCCGCCGTAAACGCGCTTGCACAAACCCTGGGCCGCCAGATCACGCAGATCGCGGCGAACCGAGTCTTCGGATACCCGAAATGTTTCAGCCAGCTCCACCGCCACCACGCGTCCATGACTTCGCAGACGATCAAGAATCCACTGCTGACGCTCCCGTGGCAGCGCCTCCTCGGGCGTAGGCTTGGTCATGGCGCGGCGCCTTCGGATGCTGGCTCAAGCAAGCCCATCGAGGATAGCTCGCGCCGCAGTGTGGCGGCATCCTGAAACAGCAACCCGCGCATGCCGAGTGCCTTCGCCGCATCGACGTGACGCACGGTATCGTCGATATAAACCGCGCGCGCGGGGTCGATGGCGCCGCGTTTCAGCAGCAAACGAAAGATCGCGGGATCCGGCTTGATCAAACCCTCGGTGCCGGACACCACAATATCCTCGAACCATTGCAGAAAGGCATAGCGTTGCCGCGCGATGACGAAGGTGTCGTGCGACCAGTTGGTCAGGGCGAACAGGCGTACGCCGCGCAAGCGCAGTTCATCGAGAACGACAACAGTTTCAGCCAGCGCGCCACCGAGCATTTCCTCCCAGCGCTCGCGATAGGCGCGAACCAGCGATGCCTGCCGGGGAAACCTCACCAACAATTCCGAGATTGCCTCATGCCAGGAACGACCGGCATCCTGCTGCTCGTTCCATTCCGGGCTGCAAACCTCGGCAAGGAAACGCTCCATCGTCGTTTCATCGTCAAACAACTGGCGATAAAGATGCCGAGGGTTCCAGTCGATCAGCACCCCGCCAATGTCGAAAATCACGGTATCCGCTGCAAGCTTTTCTGTTTCATAGGCAAATAAATCGCTCATGCCAGTACTCCAACCAGTAGATAGAGATCAACGACGCACCACACCCGCAAACGCCGCCACGAAAAGCAGCAGCAACGCGACACCGGCCAGCGCGACAGGAAGGCTGCTGGCATGCGCCACAAATCCGATCAGCGCAGGGCCAAGCAGCAGACCGGCGTAGCCCAGCGTGGTGACCGCTGCGATGGATACCGCGGGCGTCGCGTCCGGCAATCGGCCCGCCGCACTAAACATCACCGGCACCACATTGGCGGCACCCAGACCCACCAGCACAAAGCCAAGCAGCGCTGTCGCCTGCCATGGCAGCAGCGCCGCCATCAGAAAACCGAGGGCGGCCAGCGTGGCGCCGGCACGCACCGTCGCCACGGGACCGAACCGAGCGACCATGCGATCACCCGTGAGCCGACCGACGGCCATGGCCACCGAAAAGCAGGCATAGCCGGTGCCCGCAGCGGCCGCGCTGGTGCCGCGAAAATCCCGAAGCAGCAACGCACTCCAGTCCAGCATCGAGCCCTCTGCCAGAAAGCTGACGAAACAAAGCGCGCCCACCAGCAGCAGCAATCCACGCGGCAACCGAAAAGCAAACGATGGCCCGACAACTTGGCTCACGGAGCGCTGCCCGCGCAGCAAACTGGTTTGCTGGCTGATCGTGATCAGGGCGACTACGGCAGACACCAGCAGCGCGCACGTCAGCAATGGCAGGCCGCTGGCAAGCATCGCGCTCATACCCGCCGCACCCGCGAGGCCGCCCAGGCTGAACAGCCCGTGGAAGCCGGACATCACGGCGCGACCTTCCAGGCGCTCGACTTCCACCGCATGCGCGTTCATCGCCACGTCCACCGCGCCGAGCATCGCGCCGAAATAAAGCAGGCCAACGGCAAGCAAGGCGGTAGTCGAGACCAGCGCCAGCGCCGGCAGCGCCAGACACATCAGCGCGCCGGCGAAACCGATGACCCGATTATTGCCAAAACGATGGGCGAGCCAGCCAATTACCGGCATGGAGAGCATCGAACCGCCGCCAAAGGCAAGCAGCGCCAGCCCAAGACCGGCATCGTCCAGCTGCAGCCGTGCTTTCGCATACGGCACCATCGGCGCCCAACTGGCCATCGCGAAGCCGGACATCAGGAAAATCATTCGCGTGGCTCGTGTGGCCTTTCCGAGCGTTGCCTTCCCCTGATTGCTGTCCAACGCCATCTCTACGCCACCCGATGAATATTTGTAAACGTATATAAACATGCAACAACGTGCATTGCAAACCGGCGCGGTTTTATCGGAGCACTTTGCAGAACAAACCCTGGTCGGCGTCGAACAGCGCCGATGCTGCATGCCATAATTCCGGGCTCTCCCGTTATCGAATCGCCGACATCAAAACCGCCATGCCACGTCGCCTGCTCGTTACCCACGCCCTGCCCTACGCCAACGGTCCGCTGCATCTGGGCCACATGCTGGGTTATATCCAGACCGATATCTGGGCGCGCGCGCAGCGCATGATGGGCAACGAGGTGCATTTCGTGGCGGCCGACGACGCGCACGGCACGCCAATCATGCTGGCCGCCGAAAAAGCCGGCGTGTCACCGGAGGCGTTTATTGCTGATATTCGTGCGGGTCACGAAGCGGACTTTTCGGACTTCCATTTCAGCTTCGACCACTATCACACCACGCACTCGGAAGAGAATCGCGAGCTGGCCTCGCTGATCTACACGCGACTGCGCGACGGCGGCTTTATCGCCAGCCGCAGCATCCAGCAGCTGTTCGATCCGGAAAAGGACATGTTCCTGCCGGACCGCTACATCAAGGGCGTATGCCCCAACTGCGGCACGCCCGATCAGTACGGCGACAACTGCGAGAACTGCGGCGCCACCTATGCGCCGACCGACCTGATCAACCCTTACTCGGTGATGTCCGGCGCCACGCCGGTGCTGCGCGATTCGGAGCACTACTTTTTCGAGCTGTCCAAGTTCGAGCCGCTGCTGCGCGACTGGTTCGGCGGCAAGTTCACCGCCGGCAAGCCGGTCGCCAACAGCGGCGTGGTGGCCAAGCTGATGGAGTGGCTGGACGGCGGCCTGAAGGACTGGGACATCTCGCGCGACGCGCCGTATTTCGGCTTCCCGATACCCGATGCGCCGGGCAAGTTTTTCTACGTCTGGCTGGATGCGCCGGTGGGTTATCTTGCCAGCTTCAAGGCACTGTGCGACCAGACGGGGCTGACGTTCGACGACTTTCTGGCGTCGGACAGCACGGCAGAAATGCACCACTTCATCGGCAAGGACATCATCAATTTTCACGGCCTGTTCTGGCCGGCGATGCTGCACGGTGCGCAACTGCGCACGCCAACGGCGCTGCACGTCAACGGCTACCTCTCGGTCAACGGTGCCAAGATGTCCAAGTCGCGCGGCACCTTCATCAAGGCGCGCACCTATCTCGATGCGGGCCTGCACCCGGAATTCCTGCGCTACTACTTTGCGACCATGCTCAGCGATGCGCCGGTCGACGTGGATCTCGACCTCAAGGCGTTCGAGGAGCGCGTCAATTCGCACCTGATCGGCAAGTGGGTGAATATCGCCAGCCGCACCGCCGGCTTCGTGCAGAAATTCTTCGACGGCAAGCTGGCCGATCGTTTCGATACCGAAGAATCCGCGCTGTGGCAGACCCTGCTGGCGCACTACGACGGCGTCGACGAGCTTTACGAAACCGGCGAATTCGCCGAGGTCACCCGACGCTTCGTCACCATCGCCGATCTGGTCAACGGCTACATCGCCACCAAGGCACCGTGGCTGATGGCGAAAGACGACAGCCGTCGCGACGAACTGCAGCAGGTCTGCACGCTGGCGCTGAATGGCTTTCGCCTGCTTGCCGGCCTGCTCAAGCCGATGCTGCCGGCCACCGTTGCCGCTGCCGAACAGTTCCTCGCTGCGCCGATCAGCAGCTTCGACGATGTGCGCCGCACGCTGTTCGGCCACACGATCCAGCCATTCGAGTCGCTGCTCGGCCGCATCGATCCGAAGCACGTCGAAGCCATGGTCGAAGCCTCGAAGGAATCGCTGGGCGCTCCATCCAGCGAAGCACCCGCGAAGGTTGCGCCGATTAAAAAGCCCAAGGAATCCAGCAAGCCCATGAACACCAGCCAGCCCACCAGCGACGACGCCACTACAACGTCGACCGTTTCCATCGACGACTTCGCCAAACTCGATCTGCGCATCGGCAAGGTCACCGCCTGCGAATTCGTGGAAGGTTCGGACAAGCTGCTGCGCTTCGTGCTGGACGCCGGCAGCCTCGGCACGCGCCAGATCTTCTCCGGCATTCGTGCCGCCTACGCCGAGCCGGAAAAACTCGTCGGCCGCAACGTGGTTTTCATCGCCAACCTTGCACCGCGCAAGATGCGCTTCGGCCTGTCCGAAGGGATGATTCTTTCCGCCGGTGACGGTGGCAGCGATCTGTTTCTGCTCAATGCCGACCAGGGCGCCGCGCCGGGTGCCACTGTACGCTGAGTGGCATCAGGGTTTCGTTGTGTCGCATTAGCCACACAAGAAGTCATGCGCATGCTGAAGACACAGTGCTTTTTGATTGTCGCCGCCCTGCTGCTCGGAACCCCAATCGCGCACGCTGAAGACGCCTGCGGCAACAAGGCAGCCGCCATCGTGCAACAGGCCTACCCCGAGGCAAAAGCTTCGGCCGACGGCTTCCGCGTCGGCGATGCCAGTATCACGCTGCCCGCCGCTGATGCTCCAGGTGATGGCCCACACGCGCTGATCTGCCGCGCGTGGCCCGCGTACCCGGAACGGCTGCTTGTGGCCGTGCCACTGATGACCAAGATCGATGACGACGGCAATGAGGGCGATCTCGATTTGCTGGTGATCGATCGAAACTCGCTGAAGGTCGAGTCGAGACTGCGCCTTCATGCACGCATGAACGACGACGCCGTTCGCATCACCGACATCCAGTTCGATACCGCGCGCTATCGGCTCGCCGGATCAGTCGGCTTTCGGCCTGCGCGTCAGCCTCGAGGGGAGTTCTCGCCCCGATCCCTTCGGCGAAGTGGATCTGTCGCTCTATATGGTTGACCACGACAGGCTGCGCCCTGTGCTTGACGGGATAGTTACCCGCAAGAACGGCGGTGAATGGGATACCCAATGCGCGGGGACGTTCGACGAAACCCACCGCACGCTCGCCATGGACGCGGCTACGCACAATGGCTACGCCAATATCCTGGTGACCGAAAGGTCCTTCAGCACCACGGCGTCGGTGGGCAAGAACGGCGATTGCCAGCAGAAGATCAGCAAGCAGGATCAGCCGGCTTATCGATTGAGTTACAACGGCGAGACATATCCGGTGCCCAAGGCGCTGAGACCGCTGGAATGAAATCGCTGGCCGCGCGTTTGTTGCTTGGCTGCGAGAAGCAACATGAGTAATGCTCTTGCATCGGCTTTCGACGCCGGTGCAAGAGCCACGCCGCCTGTCGTCGTTCGCTGATCGTTTTCAATAGAAAGCCGGCTGCTTCAACGCTGCCGGCTTTAGCGAGCTCCGCCCAAATCACGCCGGTGATTCAAACGTGCCCGGGCTGTTTTCGGTGCCGCTCCACTGCGCCGTGCGCTGCCGGCTGGCTTCGGACAAGGCCTTGCGCACGCCGGCCGCGTCGTAGTCCTTGCAGTAGACCGGCGTGCCGGGCTGCTGGCGCCACGACTCATCCAGGCCCCCGGCATCAATGGCATCGAAGCCCAGCTCCTCGACCAGCTTCAGTACGGTGGCCTTGGCGGCCGCCTCGTCACCCGCGACCGGCAGCGCCACGCGTCCCGGCGTGCCCGCCGGCGTGCCTTTGTCGCCGAGGCTCTTGGCGTAGATATTGTTGAACGCCTTGATCACCGGCCGACCCAACTGCTGCTCGACCCAGCGGCTCTCGATCAGGCCGCCCTCGATACCTTCGATGCGGCCGTCGCGCTCGCGCGGGTAATAATTGCCGGTATCGATCACCGCGACGCTCTCGGGCACGCCGGCGAACAAATCCTTGGGCAGCTCCGGGATGCGCGACTGCTGGATCGTCACAACAACCACGTCGCCCGCGCGCGCCGCTTCGTGCGCGGTCACCGCCTTGGCGCCGGTTTTTGCCGCCACGTCGGCCAGCGAGGCCGGTCCGCGCGAGTTGGCGATAGAGACCTGATGGCCGAGCTCGGTGAACCGTCGAGCCAGCGTGCCGCCGATCTGGCCGGCGCCGATGATGCCTATTTTCATGATGATTCCTCGATCTGACGAAAGGTGTACCAACTACATGCGGCGATCGCTTGATGATTCAAGCCGCCGGCGCAACAGGAAAGCTGGTCTATCCACGCATCGCATCAGGTCACCCGTCGTTACAATGCGATGGTGAATATCGAATCCCCTCTCCTCACGCTCGCCGACCGCATCGATGCGATCCTGCCGCAGACGCAGTGTGAGCAATGCGGATACCACGGCTGCCGGCCGTATGCCGAGGCGATAGCGCGCGGCGAAGCACCCATCAACCAATGCCCACCCGGTGGTGCGGCCGGCATCAAGCAGCTCGCCTCGCTGTTGAATCGGCCGATCGTGCGGCTCAACCCGGAACACGGCGTTGAAAAACCGCGCACATTGGCGCGCATCGTCGAGGCCGATTGCATCGGCTGCACCAAATGCATCCAGGCCTGCCCGGTCGACGCCATCGTGGGCGCGTCCAAAATGATGCATACCGTCATCGCCGACGACTGCACCGGCTGCGAGCTCTGTGTGCCCGCCTGTCCGGTCGACTGCATCGTCTTGCTGCCGATGCCCGCGGCGCAGATCGACGCGGCACATGCCAACGCTGCGCGTGAGCACTTCCAGCAGCGGGAAGCCCGACTGGAACGACTACGTCAGCAGCGTGACGCCGAGCTGGCGGCGCATAAAGCGGCTGTGGACGAACACGCCGAGCAAGGCAATCCGGTGCTCGAAGCGCTCGCTCGCGCCAAGGCAAGAAAACCGATTACCAAACCATGACAGACAAACCATGAAGCGCGCCGACGTCATCGAGCTGTTCACCCGACTGCGCGAACTCAATCCGCATCCGACCACGGAGTTGGCATACAGCACGCCGTTCGAACTGCTGGTCGCCGTGGTGCTGTCGGCGCAGGCCACTGATGTGGGTGTGAACAAGGCGACCAAGAAGCTCTACCCGGTCGCCAACACACCGCAGGCCATTTTCGATCTCGGCGAAGACGGGCTGAAACGCTACATCAGCACCATCGGCTTGTTCAACGCCAAAGCGAAGAATGTGATCGCCTTATGCCGGCGGCTGATCGATCAGCACGATGGCCAAGTACCGCGCGACCGCGAGGCGCTGGAGGCGCTGCCCGGGGTCGGCCGAAAAACCGCGAACGTCGTGCTCAACACTGCGTTCGGCGAACCGACCATGGCGGTCGATACGCATATCTTCCGCGTCGCCAACCGCACCGGGCTCGCGCCTGGAAAAGACGTGCGCGCGGTTGAAGACAAGCTGGTCAAGGTGATCCCGGACGAGTTCAAGATGGACGCCCACCACTGGCTGATCCTGCACGGCCGCTATGTGTGCAAGGCGCGCAAGCCGGATTGTCCGCAGTGCGTGATACGCGATCTCTGCCGCTTCAAGGACAAGACTGTGGAGAAGCGCTAAGGCGTGGAAGGGGGAACGGGAACGAAAAGAGCGGATCACGGCGAGCCCAAGCTGCTGTTCCCAGATGCCTCTTCTCTCTTCCCCGTCCATCAAACTGGCAATTGCGCCCGTTCCAACGCCGCGATATGGCGCTCCAGCCGTGGCCCCAGATAGCAGTGCGAACCGCACGGCAGCAGGCCGGCCTCACTGAACTGGCGCAGATACCACGACGGCGCGCGCGCGATGAAGCCATGGTGATCACCGGCCACGTCGTCTCGGCTGGTGAATACTTCGAGGAAGGCAATGCCTTCGAGCATCTCGCCGATTCCCACCAGGCCGGCGCGAATTTCTGCCGGCTTCAGATAATGCAGCACATCGGTGCAGACGATCAGGTCGAAACGCGTATCGAAGCGCAGCTGTTCCAGCTGCCCAAAGCGCGCCAGCCCGATATTTCGGCTGCGGCCGTAACGCGCCACCGCATATTCGCTCGCATCGAGGCCGCGATAAGCGATGCCGGGCCTCAATGACAGCAGCGGCGCGCGCCAAGTTGCCTCGCCACAGCCCACGTCGAGCACGTTGCGCAGCGGCCGGCCGAGGTAATACTCCGCCTGCGCCACCACCATCGCCACCTTGCGCTTCAGTTCGGCGGGCGAGCCCACCGCGTGTTTCGGATCGCGATACCACTTGTCGAAATAATCGCGGTCGTAGGTCTTCGGCATGGTCGGATCTCGGGTGATAAGGCGCGGAGGAGATGCGCGGCGCAGGCGAACACGCGCGTAGCGCACATGGTATCCAATAGCGAAGGCATCACCTCGCGTATGCGTGCTGTTTGCCAGCATCCGTTCCTAAATCTTGCCGAGGAATTTGCTATGCCCATGGTCCGTTTTCGTTTGATCGGCAGCCGTGCCAGCGCCGACTCGGTTATCGCCGCGCTGCACGGCATCAACGACGTTGAACACGTGGAAGAAGTTGACGATCTGGTACCGATGATGCGCGACGACTCCAGCTCCAGCGAATCGGTCAGCGATAGCAAAGGTCAGGTCTACTGCATCGAAGTGGATACGCCGACCGACGAAGTCGCCGACACCGTGCGCGGCAGCGCCGAAGCCGTGGCTTACGAGCTGGAAGCCGGCATCGAGTTTGTCGACGAGTTTTGACGCGGCTCAGCCGCGCGATAACGCGCCGCGCGCCTCGACGGTAAATAACTGGCCAGCAAGGCAGTTTCAGAGAATCTTCAGGTGAATCAAAGCCAACGCAATCGTTTTATTTTCGTTGGCGCGTCAGCGGACCACGATTTCATACGTTGATTACGAAACAAGTCGCCGTCCGGCGGCGCGTTCGTCATCTCACGTGGGCATCGGCATGGTCTCGAAAACGGGCAATCGGGTACGCAAGCCATTGCCAGCGCTGGCAGTCTCCGCGCTGTGCGTGCTGGCCGCAACGCCCGCGCTTTCAAGCGAAACGCCGCTCGGGAAGGAAGACATCGCCTGGCTGCAGCGGGTCGGTTTTGGAGTCAACTCGGCCGAATTGTCAGATTACCGAAAGCTTGGCCGCGTACGGTTTCTGGATGAACAGCTTGCCGACCGCCGCGACAACGCGCTGCCGCCCGAGATAGCCTCGATGATTCAGGGTTACGAGGCCATCAACACCCCCATCAACCAACTGGTGATGCAGTTTCGCGATGGCCGCCAGGGCATTCAGGCGATGCCGGACGGCGATGGCAAGATCGCTGCGAAGAAGGCGCTGCGCATCCATGGACGCGAACTGGCGACGCAGGCCCAGCAAGCCGAGCTGCTGCGCGCCATTTACGGCACCGATCAGCTGAAAGAGCAGATGGTCTGGTTCTGGCTCAACCACTTCAGCGTGTATGCGGCCAAAGGCGGCGTCGCCATCGGGGCGGCCGACTACGAGGAAAACGTCATTCGCCCGCGCGCGCTGGGCAAGTTCAAGGATCTGCTGCTGGCCACGCTGGAAAGTCCGGCCATGCTGCAATTCCTCGACAATGCAAAAAACGTCAAGGACAAGACCAACGAAAACTACGCGCGCGAGCTGCTGGAGCTGCATACGCTGGGCGTCGGCTCGGGCTACAGCCAGCAGGACGTGCAGCAGCTCGCGCTGATCCTCACCGGCGCCGGCCTGGCGCTCGGCAAGGGGAATGGCGCGGATCAAGGCTTTTTCCATCGCCAACCGCCCGGCATGGTGCGCAACGGCTTGTTCGTCTTCAACCCCAACAAGCACGATTTCAGCGACAAGGTTTTTCTCGGCCACACCATCAAGGGCAGCGGAGCGGACGAAATCACACAGGCTGTCGATCTGATCGTGCAGCAGCCCGCCTGCGCCACCTTTGTCTCGCAGCAGATCGCGGAATATTTTGTCGCCGACAAACCACCGGCTGCACTGGTAGAAGCTATGGCGAAGACGTTCCAGCGCACCGACGGCGATATTGCTTCCGTGTTGCGCACGATGTTCCTGTCTAAAGATCTAACCGCCAGCGTGAACCCGGCGAACGAGGCGAGAAAGTTCAAGGACCCGACCCAGTTCCTGGTCTCTGCGATGCGGCTGGCCTACGATGGCCAGCCGATCGGCAACGCGCAGCCGCTGGTGAACTGGCTCAACCAGATGGGCGAGCCGGTCTTCGGGCGCATCACCCCGGACGGCTGGCCGCTGGATGGCAGCAGCTGGTCGAGCTCCGGACAGATGGCCAAACGCTTTGACGTGGCGCATATGATCGGCAGCGGCAAAAACCGGCTGTTTGCGGCCGGCGATGCGCCGCCACTGCACGTCGATCCGCCGGTGATGAACAACGCCGTGTACCAGCAGATGATCGAACCGACGCTGTCGTCCAACACGCGGACGGCGCTGAGCAAGGCCGCGTCACCGGCAGAATGGAATACGTTTGTGCTGTCCTCGCCCGAGTTCAATTATCGATGAGCCGGGTATGGCTTGTTCAATGCTTATGAAATGCAACAACGCCGCGTTATGACCAGAATACCTACTGAGCTGAGGTGCTTATGAACCGTCGTGAATTTCTGCTCGCTGCCGCCTCTGCGGCCGTCGCGCTGCCGACGCTGTCTTTCTCTGGCAAGCTGTTCGCTGCGCCTGCCGGGTCGCCGCGCTTTC
>Ga0302316_10002232_pt1 | contig 14222 bp, 12 predicted proteins | sample III_Palsa_N3_2_FD_200456 | JGI IMG/M metagenome (GOLD analysis project Ga0302316, IMG submission 200456) | Peat permafrost microbial communities from Stordalen Mire near Abisko, Sweden - III_Palsa_N3_2 | ecosystem: Environmental > Terrestrial > Soil > Palsa > Peat permafrost | place: Sweden...
CGCCAGCCTCAGTCAGGTCGCTCACGCCGGGCTCCTCAACCTCCCGGTCGAGATCTACGCGACCGAACTTGGCCGCATGCAAAAGGAGGCCTCGGAAGCGGCCGGCGCGTTGCTTGCTGACGAGGCCGTGGCATTGATGGTCGATCGCCTTCCCCTGCCGAAAGGGGCCAGGGTGGTGGTGTTCGGCGACAGTTTGACGTCCGAGCCACAGTCCTGGGCCGTGATCCTGAGGGAAATGCTGGCGATGCGCCGCGGTACCGACGAGATTTCGTTGACCATCAGCGCAGTTGCGGGCGAGACGACCACGCACGGTCTCGTGCGGTTCGGAGAGATCGCCAATTCCCGGCCCGACTGGATCCTCTTCCTCCTCGGTACGAATGACGCACGCACACAGGGCCCGCATCCCACGAAGACGCTCGTCCATCACGAGGAGACCGCACGCAACATGGCGGAGCTGCGTCAACGCGTTTCCAGAGAGACCACCGCGAACTGCATTTGGATCACCCCGCCCGCGGTCGACGAGGCACTGGTGGCGGCGCATTGGGGCCTGGCCAGGTTCGGGGTTCGGTTCCGCAACGAAGACCTGGAGCGAGTCGTCAAGATCGTCCGCGACGGCGACGGGCGGGTCATCGACGCTTTCTCCACGTTGGGAAGTCCGCCGCCATCCGACCTGCTCATGGGCGACGGCCTGCATTTCACCATGGCGGGCCAGAAGCGACTAGCACTCGAAGTGATCCGCGGCTGGAGCAAGCTCCAGTGAAATACCTCGTCATCGGCGCCACAGGAAACATCGGCTCCCGGGTAGCTCAGCGACTCGTCGAGTCTGGAGCACGCACGACCGTTTTCGTGCGCAGCGCCAGGAGGGCCAGAGCGCTTTTCGGAGACCATGTCGATATCCATACCGGAGACCTCGACAAGCCAGGTCACTCGCTGGCTGCCGCGCTGGCTGGGGTCGACGGCATATTCCTCGTGACCGATGGATCGGATCTCGAGAAGCGGGATCGCGCGGTCTCCTTCGCCGCCCGCCACGCCGGTGTACGACACGTGGTCAAGCTCTCCACGTTGGACGTGCGAACCGGGATCGGCACCGGTCCGTGGCACGCACGCGGCGAGGATGCCATTCGGGAGAGCGGGGTGGCGTTCACGTTCATTCAGGCAGCCGGATTCATGTCCAACGCGCTCGGTTGGTCGGAGTCGATCCGCCGAGAGGGCATCCTGCGCTCGTCCACGGGTGAAGGCAGGATCGCATTCATCCATCCAGACGACATCGCCGCCGTCGCCACGGCCGCCCTGACCACGCGCGACCACGACGGCCAGGCACTGGTGATCACCGGCCGCAAGGCGCTGTCGTATGGGGAGATGGCGGCTACGATAGGCAGGGCCATCGGCAAGCCCGTCGGCTTCGAGGAGATATCCGACGAGCAGGCCTGCACCGGCACCGTCGAATGGGCCGGGAAAGGGCCCTACGTCGACGCCCTCGTGGACATCTGGCGCGCGGTGCGCGAGGGCCGACTCGACACCGTGACGGAGGGCGTGAAGTGGGTCACCGGGCGGGAACCCATCCCGTTCGATCAGTGGGCCGCCGAGAACGCCGCGTCGTTTCAGTAGTGTCTCGGTGCGCTGCCCTGAAAAGAATTCACGTAGACCAGCACGCTACGGATGGCCTCGTTCCCGGCGCCATCACGCGAGAGAGCGCTGCGCGCCTGGTGAACCGCTCCGTGCACGAGCGATTCAACCATGCGTGGAAGTACAAAAAGCATTCGCTCCGTCTCGTCGAGGCTGTACCGCTCCGGGTCGGCGCGTGACAGGACCCCTCCGAACGTGTGATGCAGCGCGTTCTTGAAGCCCAGAGTGCTCTGCGGAACGGCTGACGAAACAATCTCGTGCAGATCCGCAAGTTGCGCGTGCACGTTCACCAGGCCCTGGACGAGTTCGCGCGTGAATTCCTCCAGCGGAGCCGAGGCGCAGGAAGCCGTCGTCTGCTCGATGACCAGCCGCACATCGTCGACGTGTCGGTCATGAAGTGCCGTGAAGATCGTGCGCTTGTCGGGGAAGTACTGATACAGCGACCCGATGCTGACACCGGCCGCCTCCGCGATGCGATTCGTGGTGATGGCCAGGGTCCCGTGGCGCTTCACTACAAGTCGGACCGCCTCGAGCACGGCGTCCACGGTCTGCCGCGAACGTTGCTGCTTCGGCTCGCGCCGTAAAGGGGTCCTTGCGGTCGTTGTCATGCTGCCTTCCTGTATGTGGTCGCCAAGCCTAACCCTGGCGCAGGACCATAACAGCGGCCACGTCTCCGGGCAACGTGCCACGGGAGTTAAGCCAAGCCCGCACGAGCTGGTGCGTGAATTTCCTTCAATCGGACGTGACCGCGCGGTTCGAGCTACCTCCGCTTTGGGTGCTGTTGTCCACCGAACGGCAGCGGTCCTAGTTGGTATCGGACAGCATAGAAGGCCACAGGAACGTCCGCTCAAGTTCCCAGCCCGGCCATCCGCTGCTCGACTGGCGAGCGTCAGCTTCCAGGCGCCCCAACCGGCGCAGCCTATGTCGGGTTGGGGTCGCCCGCCGCTGCCCGGCGAGCGACGTCGAGGGGCAGGTGTGCTGCTCATAGCGGACGGACACCGGTCGACGCCGCTTTGTTCCCGTTGACCGCGACACTGCTGGCCGGCGGCTTCTTCTGCACGTCCCCAATGGAGGGTGCAGGTGGCGTAGATGGCCTCAAGCACGGCCTCCAGACCCGCAGGCCAGTCGGCAGGCTCGGGTTCCTCAAAGCGGATACCAGCCACCTTGATCTTGCGTTTGGCACGTACCAGCCGTTTGGTTATGGCCTCGGGCTTGACCAGGAAGGCGCTCGCGATGCGGGCCGCGTCCGGTTCCAAGACGGCCTGAAGCATCAGTGCGCTGCGTGGTGGGCGCAGACAAGCATCAGCCGCAGGCGACTGTCTGGAACGGCACGCGCCTCGGGCTCGGCGTCCTAGTCGGAGGGTCACAGCACGGTGAGCGTCGGGTCGTCGGCGAGCCGTTCGCGTCGTGTCGCCATCAGCAGTCGGTGGCGCGCGGTCGTCAGCAACCAGGCGTCGGGCGCCGAGGGTATGCCTTCGACGTGCCATCGCGTCAGCGCCAGCGCAAAGGCGTCGGCTAGCGCATCCTCGGCCGCTGCGATGTCGCGTCATTGCCAGGCCAGCCACGACAGCAATCGGCCGTAGCCGTGACGGGCGGCGTCCTCCGCCGCACGTGCTGCACTCACTTCGGTGCCATCGCCATCACGGGCCATACGTCGGCGGCGCCGACGGCCGAGCTGGGACTGCGTTCGGCCCACTTCAGCGCTTCGTCGAGCGACGACACCTCGACGACAGCATAACCACCCAGCAGACCCTTGGTTTCGGCGAAGGGGCCGTCCTGAACCTGGCGCAGGCCCTCACGCACGCGAACGCTGGTCGCCCCGAATGCGTCGAGGCGATGGCCTCCGCGCAGAACGCCTGCGGCCGCCATCGCGTCCATGCAGTGTCGCCAGGCCTCCATAGGAGCGGCGTCTCGTACTGGGTCGGCATTGGTCTCGTAGACCTCGGCGGGCTGATAAAAGGTAAGAACGAATTCCATGGCGATCTCCTGCGCCGCATCGGCGGCATCGAGGTTCGGCACATTACCGCGCCTGAATGTAGATGCACGGGCCGGTGGGCAACGGACATCAAGTCAGGAAACTTTGCGGATTTTTCGCACGAGCCAGCGGCTGCAATTCAGGCTCAGAGCCCACGCCGCCAACATCTTGCCGCACGAGCGCTCGGCTGACTCACCTTCGAAAGCCGCGACCCGCCGGCGAACGGAGCAGATGGTCTACGAAGCTAAGATGCGCTGGCGTCGATCAGTGCTTTGATGTCTTTCATGGTTCTGCGGTCTTGTGTGGATCGACCATCTTCCAGCGGTGCGGCAGCAAGTCGTCGATGCGGCGGTCCGAATGTGCCGGCGGCCGCTCTAACGCGCGCGCAAGTAGGCGTGCGGGTCGTGCCCGTTGAGCTTGGCCGACTGCACCAGGCTCATCACAATCGCCGCGCGCTGCCCGGCCAGTTCGCTGCCCGTGAACAACCATGCACGGCGCCCCATTGCCCAGGGGCGGATCTGCCGTTCGAGGTGGTTGTTGTATACGGGCACTTCGCCATCGAGCAAATTCCTCGTCAGCGCCGTCCAGTGGTTCAGGCTGTAGTCCAGCGCCTTGGCCGTCGCACCGCCGTCGGCCACGCGGGCGCGCTCGAGTTGCACCCACATGTGCAGTTCGTCCCACAGCGGCTGGGCCAACGTCTTGCGCAGACCCAGCCGCTCGGCGGCGTTCATGCTCGCGAGTTCGGCCTCGATCCGGTAGATCGCCGCGATGCGCCGCAAGGCCTCTTCCGCCACGGCACTCGCGTCGGCCTTGACCAACTCGGCGTACTTGCGTCTCGCGTGCGCAAGGCAGCCCGCGGCGACCCGCCCTGGGCAGGTCTCGGTGTCGAGGACGCTCTCGTACGCAGCGTATTCGTCGCGCACCAGCGTGCCCTGCCAACTTCGCCCGCCATACGGCCCCTCACGAGCCTGCATGAACTTGATCGCGTACAGCGCACCGCGGCCGAGGCAGAACTCGTAGATGACGCCCGGCGTCGGATCGAACACCCCTCACGCGTAGCCCCACACGTAGGCCTTCTTCGTCTTTCCTGCGCCCGGATCCAGCATCGACACCGGCGTCTCGTCAGCATGCAGCACGCCAATCTGATCTTCCAATGCGGCGCCGGGTTTGGCTTGGCCCGAGGTCCTTAGTGCGACAGAACTGGACCGCGATGTCCAGCCAAAGGTTTTGCGCGCGGGAAGTACGAAAAGTCGTAGTTCGAATGCGTGCGTGCGGCGATATAACTACGTGCACTCATGCTTGCCCCACTCGAGTTGCGAACCTAGAGTGGGCCTCGAACGAGGACGCGGGCTCCAAACATGTCCAGACAGTCACGAGCACTCGCCAACGGCGCCCGCATTGGCTGTGCCCTGTGCGCCGCCGGGCGGCACAGCGAGCTGCTGCTCGCAGGCCTGCAAATGCTCGTCGTCGCAGCCGGGTGCTCATCGCCAAGGGATCCAACGTCTCTTGGGCAAATACGCGATTTAAGTGAAACTCAGCAGGAAAGAATCGAAAATGATCAGGCATACGCAACCAAATGCCCTATCCAATTACCTCCGAACGTCTGTTGCCCCAATTGTCTTGGGCGCGATCATTTCAACCGCGCCGATCACGCCCGCTTACGCCGCCTACAACCATCCGGGTGTTTTGCTGAGCCAAGCACAGTTGGATTTCATCAAGGCGCAGGTTGCCTCCAACGCGGAACCATTCGCCTCCGCCTATGCAGCCGCAGTAGCCAGTCCCTATGGCAGCCTGACCTACAAACTGCAGGGACCGCCTTCGAGCAACGTCATCCAGTGCGGCTCCTATTCGAGTCCCGACGACGGCTGCTCGGCTTCGGATCAGGATGGGACGGCCGCTTATACGCAAGCTCTTCTATGGTACATAACCGGCACTACTATCTACAGAGACAACGCGATTAAGATTCTGAACGCGTATGCGAACGTAACATATGATTATAACCCCAATGACAAAACCACCAGCAATGGCCCGCTCCAAGCTGCCTGGGACGGCGACAAATGGGCACGCGCCGCTGAAATCATTCGCTATAGTTCCGACAAATGGTCCCCGGCGGAAATCACCGCCTTCAGCAATTTTTTAACCAATCAGATCGTTCCGTTGATTTCCAAAGGCAGCGGCAACAATGGCAACTGGGAATTGAGCATGGCCGAAGCCTTGATTGGCATCGCCGTTTTTACCGACAATCCGACTCTTTATGCGCAAGCCACCGCCTTATGGACGCGGCGCGTTCCCGCTTATATCTATGATTTCGCCATCGATGGGGGTGCCCCGGCGCCCTTCCCAGTCGGTACGCCTAAAGGCACGAGCTGGAATGGACAGACCACTTTCTCCGCCAAGTCCAGCGGCGTCTCACAGGAAACTTGCCGGGACCTTGAACATACCCAATTCGGAATGGCGTCGATGATAAATGCCGCCGAGACCGACTATATTCAGGGTGGAACTCTATATACATCCCAGCGGGCTCGAATCGAAGCAGGACTGGAACTTAATACTTACTATCTAACGCCCCCTCAGCCTGTCGTGCCGAGCTATCTTTGCGCCGGCGGAGGAAACGAGTTGAGTCGGTCGATTTTCTATCCGACATTCGTCATCGCCTACAACGAGTTCCATAACCGACTTGGCGACTCGTTGCCGAACACGGCGGCCTACATAGCCACCGAATCAGTCAATCTTCCCGATAAAATCGGCGCAGGCACCAATCATATGATCTCCAACGAGGTGTTGACGCATTGGGCAGATGCCAGTTCATCTTCCGCCCTGCCCCCGCCTCTGCCACCTCCACCTCAGGCGGGTCAGGTAACTCTGGATGCAGCGTTGAGTGACAACACCAATAGCCAGACAAAGTACGATCTGACCTTCATCAACGGCGGAACGGCGCCGATCGCATCGGTCAGCGCCCGCGTCTATTTCGATATCTCCAACGTCCTGACCGCCGGTTATAACGCCAGCGACATCGTTTGCCAAATTCGATCCGCGCCACCGGGCAGCACCTGCACCTTGTTGCAATACTCCGGGAGCACCTATTATGCGGACACGACGATCGGCGTCTTGGGTGCGGGCGCTAAAGCGAATGACAATATTACCCTGAATCTCGCGCGGTACCAGAAGGTTTGGAACACCTCGAATGACTATTCGATTGTTGGGTTGACCAGCACTGCGACCGCGACGACCAGAATACCGGTCTATTCGGGCACCACTTTGTTAGAGGGAACGAATCCCTAGCGGGCCGCAGAAATACCTGGCTGACGGTCCACCGCAGCGTGCTCGCGCGTTATCTCAGGAGACAACGACAGACCCACTTAATGCACCGCCACGGACGGTTCTGTCGCACTAAGGACCTCGGGCCAGGCCAAACCCGGCGCCGCATTTGAAGATCAGATGGCGAGCGAGTAGAACTGGTCAGCAGCAGACAAGGTTTGTCTTTGGGGCCAGCGAGCTGCCAGTTTTTGATCATGTGCATCGTCTCGATGTCCGCGATTTGTCGGCGCGCATAGTCGGATTCCTTGAAGCCGAGCATGGGCCGTGTTCTGCGCTTGATGGCACGATCATCTTGTTCAGGTATTTGTACTGGCGCAGCTCGATGGACGCGCCGCTGTGGGCGATCAAACCGAGCACCGCGGCCGTGTTGGCGCCGCCCTGGTCGATGGTCACGTTCTCAGGTACGTCGTGCAGCTCGATCGCACGCTCGAAAAAGCGCCGGGCCGCCGCCTCGTCGCGTCTGGCCGTGCGCAGGAAGTCCACCGTCTGGCTCAGCCGATCGACGGCGCGATACAAGTACTTCCATTGCCCGCCGACTCTGATGTAGGTCTCGTCCATGCGCCAACTGCGTCCGACTGAGCGTTTGCGCTTGCGAAACGCCTTGGCCAGCACCGGCAAGATCTTCAGCGCCCAGCGATGCACGGTCGACGGCCACGCCTCGTTCAGCCATCATTTCCTCGAGGTTGCGCAGGCTCAAAGGGTAGGCCGCGTACCAGCGCACGCACACCAGGATGATCTCCAACCGCTAGTGAAGCCGCTTGAGCACCTTACGAAGCACGGACGTTTCGAGTTGAATGTGGGCCGGTACCATGGCCCGTATCGTAGCGGCTCCCTCCTATTGCGACTGAGCCCGCTTCAGTCTATGGCAATGGCTTGGTACTCAGCCCTACGAGGTCTCGTGCCGCGGGCGTTCTTGAGTACACCGAAGGGCAATCATCTCGGAGGGCGATGTGGCCAGCGCCGTTGACAGTCGGCGACCAGAATCTTGCGGCCGGCCTCGGGGAGGCCTCTACGGCCTAGCAACTGGAATCGTCGCAGTCTCCGCGCTCGATGCGGGTGCGGCGGGTGCGGTGGGTGCGATACCGAACTTGTAGACATCCGCGCCGACTGCGAACCCGACGAACTCGCGTCCCTCGGGTATCACGCGGATCTTGTTGACCACTCGACCAAGATCGACCGGATTCCAGGTCGCGCCACCGTCATGCGTCTCGAATCCTCCCTTGTTCGTTCCGATCCAGCCGAGGTCCTCGTTCGCGAAGCCAATGCCGAACTCATTGATGTCGTGATTGCTGGCCATCGGGATTTCGTTCCACGTCCCGCCACCGTCCTGGGTCTTGACGACATATCGTTGTACGTTGGACGTATCCTGGTCGTAGCTCTGTACTGTTGCGTATCCGGTCCTTCGGCTCGGAAAGGAACCCTTCCATATGAGCTCTGATGGTCTGGCGGATTCATACGCCTTGCGCCAGGTCTGACCGCCGTCGTTTGTCGTGACGATCATGGCGTGCGAGCGCTCGACATCTGCATCGCTTCCCGCGAAGACGACGCCATTCATCTCGTCAAAGAACTTGACGTCGAGAATCATGGCGACGTACGGATTCATGTCAATCTTGCTCCAGTGCGCGCCGCCATCGATCGACCTCAATAGCCAGGCCGGGCCACCGACACGGCCCGCCGCGTGGACAATGGTGCGATCGGTGATGACTCCCGCATTGATGGTGCGCGCATGCAGGACGTCGATCGCACAGATGCCCTTAACCGGCGGCCCGGGAATTCTCGCTACGGCGTCCCAACGGTTGCCGCCGTCCAGGGTCTCGTAGAGCGGAGTTTCGTCAGTCACACCAGGAAAATAGTCGGTACCGATGTTGCCCGCAAATCCGTGCCTTTCATCCAGCATTCCAATTGCGCGGAAGTACGTTCCTGGTTGATAAAAAACCAGGCTCCAACTCGCACCTCCGTCGTCGCTGCGGAAAACTCTGCCCTTGCCATTGACGTAGAAGCCAATTTTCGGGTTCACGAAGAAGATGTCGTCTTGCTTGCCTTTGTAGGGTTCCGTCGCGAGCTTGTACCAGTGAGCGCCTGCACTTGGCCTCAACGCAGCGTCGGGCGTGGCCGAAGTCAAGCTTCGCTGCAGGAGCGTTCCCTGCGGCTCGGTCGCGCACGCGGCCAATACACAAGCAGTGACGATGACAAGAGCAGCATGTTCTGCAAACTTCATTGGCAACCTCCACGATGTTGATGCCGACCGAATCTAGCAAGGGGTTCGAATACACGCACTACTAACCGGATGAACTACCGAAATCAGGGTGCGATCGGGGAATCAGGCCTCAGGGCCAGACGAAGTCGCCGCGGCCTTGGGGGGGGTATTTCGGCCGAGTAATAGTTGGCGCCGACTTCGCTTTGAGCTACGCGCCGACGACCCGTGAGCCATCCTGCCAGGCCCACAAACCCAGCGTGCATACGGATTTCGCAGTGAATTGCATGGCTCACCTGGAGGTCGGTATACCCCGGCAAATTGGCTCACTCCGACGTCGGCGTGAACAAGGCTCATCGGAGCCAACGAGTTTGAGGCGAATCACGTCTTCGACATCTGTTACCGCAACACCTCGGACGTCGTGCCGACCGCAATCACCGGCGACATGCACAGCCTCAACAAGGTCAACTTCGGCATCCTGGACTGGTTCGGGTCGCGCTACGAGCCGCCAAGACCATGCACATGATTCGCAAGGGCGATTGGGCAGGACCCGCAGGCCAAGTCATGTCCGCAGCCGAGCTGTTCTACGGCCTGGCCTCCTGAGCTTCACCGTTCCCCCCCGATCTCAGGCCGTCAGTCCTCTGCTATTGCGACAGTGCCGAAAAAAGTTTGACGGCGACGTGATGGCAGAAGCCGGGTGCTGTGTAGCTGCTTGAAGTCGCACGTTCGGATCATGAACTGAGAATCCTTCCTTACATCGCACGAGATAGTAGGTCGCCGTCGACCGAAGGGGAGCCCACTTCTTGGCGAAGGCGCGCATCTGGTCGGGCGTGGGAGTGGTCTTCAGGCACTTCAGGTGTCGGTATCCTTCACATACCCTGAAGTCGTCTGCGGGTAGCACATCCATTCGCCCGAGGGTGTCAATTAAAAACATGTCGACCGTCCACCGGCCCACGCCGGGCAGGTCAGCTATGCGTGCGACAAGAGCGTCGTCCGTCATGTTCACTGCTTCACGCCTGGACGGAATGCTTCCGTCGATGACTGCCTTCGCGATTCCGAGCAGCACGCTGGCTTTGGTTCGGCCGAAGCCACACGCCTTTAGCGCTGGCAGCCCCGCACTGATGATGTCCGACGGGGTAGGAAATGGCGTGCTCGGAAACAGCGTTAGGAATTGCTCGAGGTGGCGGACACCGGCGTGAGGATCCATTTGCTGCGCCGCAATCGCGCGTATCAAGGCTTCGTACGGCTCCATAGTCTGGGGAACTGGCGTTGTTCCTGGCCCGACGCGACTTATTAGGTTCGCCCAGTCGTTGTCGATCGTGGCGAGCTGCTCCCAGGCGCTCGGAAAGGCTTTAGAGAGCACGATGCTGGAGCTTGTGTTCATGAGCGAATTCCTGGAAATCATGGAGTCGAACCGTCGTTGCTGTATGCGCCGACTCCAGCCCTGTGCCGCTGACTACCGTCCCCTGCATCTTGAAGCGCCTTCGAATAGGCGGACCAGGCAGCCCAATACGCTTGGCCCTTGGTCCGGTCTGTCCTCAACGTGAATCCAGCAGCGTTTTCGTAGATCAAGATCGAATAGTTCATGGGGTGTCTTCGCGGTAGTTGACAGCGCAAAACGTTGACGGTCGCTTCATTGACGAGGTAGTCGCACGAATTTCGACATCGGTATCGCAAGATTGTTGGCCGAAGGTCGCGCACTTCTGACGCAGTAGGCGACGGACTTCGCGCCGTCCGCTGAGGGCGGCACGCCGTCCGCCTGCGAGACGCCTCGGCGAATCGTCCAGAGGTAGTGTTCGGAGATATCTTCTTGGATCATGATGCGGCGGGTCGGCCGGCTTCCGTCGCTACGGCGGCTCTCGGCTCCTGGTGGCTCGCGGCGGCCTGTAACGGTTCTACGCAAATCCGCAGGTCGACGGCGTTGTAGCAATCCGGCCAGCATGCGGAACTTTGGCTTCCAGAACTCGGCGTCGTCGATCGCGACAACGTCTGCCGATTGCGCAAGGAAGGTCTCGACGATCGTCAAGTCGAGGCCCTGGCTTCCGCCGGTCACGATCAACTTCTTCTTGATGCTCATGTCTGCCTCTCTCTTGTGAACGCGCCAAAGGCCGCGCCGTTGCCGAGAAGACGCAGACGCCATCCCGAACGGATCGGTCTACCCAAGAGTTTCTGCGCAGTCGAGCGAGTTTGGCGAGAAGGCTCGTCACGGAGTTCAAGAAATTCATTCGAATCGATCCGTTTGCTTGCTGCCACGCGTCTATGCAAATACGGGCTCCGCATTGTTGAGTTCGCGGAGCAAACCGATGTCGGACCGATCCATCTCCGAGCCACCAACCCGTAGCTGTTGTTGCCCGCCCTGTCGGCTACCCCGCAGGAGCAGTTTCCACCTTGTCGGCGCTTACAATAGCCGAGATAAATTCGCCGGACGAGGTGATGTATGTCCTCCGCCGCCGTGCTCGATCGGCACTGATTTTCACTCGAGGGAGACGACGTGACGATGCGCGCAATCTGTTTTCTAATGACGGGCTGCCTGGCGTTGCTGGCCGGAATGGCCCAGGCGGCCGACCTGGGCATCGTTGGAGTCAAGATCTACCCTTCGCCCACGGCCGCGCCGATCGCGGACGCGGTGATCCTGATCCACGATGGGCTAATCGTGCAGATTGGTCGGCGCGGCCGCACGCCTATACCAGCCGGCTACACCGTACTTGACCGGACGGGCGATATAGTGACGGCGGGTTTCTGGAACAGCCATGTTCACCTCATTGCGCCGCAGCTGTTGGATCCGAACTCCAGCAGCGCCGCGTTGAGCCATGTGCTCCAGTCGATGTTCACCCGCTGGGGATTCACGACCGTCTTCGATCTGGCCTCGACGATGGAAACAGCCAACGCGATCCGCAGTCAGGTCGACGCCGGACGCGTGGACGGGCCTCACGTACTGACCGTCGGCGCACCGTTCTATCCTCACAGCGGCACGCCGGTCTACGCAATCGATATTTATCGAAAATACCATCTGCCGTCGGCTGAAATCCAGTCAATCCCCCAGGCCGTCGCCAGGGTCGACCAGCAAGCCCAGCAGGGCGCCAATGGGATCAAATTGTTCACCGGCGCGATTGTCAACGGCGATATCGGAGTGTTGGTCATGCCCGCCGATCAGGTTCGCGCGATTGCGGACGAGGCCCACCGGCAAGGACTTCCGGTGTTCGCTCACACGAGCGACAAGGCCGGCCTGGACGTGGCAGTGGACAATGGGGTCGACATCATCGCCCATATCGCACCGCTGGCCGGGCCATGGGGCCCTGACTTCATCGCCCGCCTGAAAGCCCGTCATATTGCCCTCATCCCTACTCTGACCCTGTTCGTGGTTGAGCCGGATTCGAGCACGTCGATCGATGTCGGATTGCAACAGGTCAAGGCTCAGGCCGAGTCCGGGGGCGACATCCTGTTCGGCACTGACGCCGGCTTCATGGAGGTGTACGACACAACCCAGGAATATCAGCTGATGGGGCGTGTGTTGGATTGGAGGGCCATTCTGGCCTCGCTCACCACCACGCCGGCGCGGCGATTCGGCCAGGCAGGCCAGGCTGGCCGTGTTGAAACGGGACTTCGTGCCGACCTGGTGGTATTGGACGGCGATCCTGCGAAAGATGTCGCCAATTTTGCCAAGGTTCGAGACGTTATCCAGAGCGGCCGACTGATTTACGATCGCGTGCGGCCGAATTGACGGAAGCCGGATCGGTGGTTCGGCGTGGTTCAGAACAGGGTTCCACTTTGCGACAGAGCCCGTTGAGCGAAGCCAACGGTGACCGGACTGCGAAAGGCCGCCCGCTCAGCGCGGTTCGCCTAAAGCCGACGTCGACGGCGGACGCTTTCGCTTGCCGCCGCGGGCCGCCTGCATCGCGTAGCGCAGCCCGGCCTCCGCAGCCGCCAGAAGCGGCTCGGCGCGTGCGCCATGCTGTGGCGCGAAGGCGATGCCGACCGACACGTCGTCGGGACTGGGCACGGCCGAGCCCTGCCGCGCGTCGTCGAACGCTTGCACCAGCCGCGCCGCTGCGGACAGCACGGCACCACCGTCGAGCAGGCCCTGGGCAATCACGATGAACTCGCCCCGCTCGCCGTGCAGCAAACGGTGCAAGACCGGTGACGCCGAACGGAGGCGGCGCAGCACGTCGGCAATGTCGGGATCGTCCGGATGCGGGCGCGCTGCATCTCGCGGGTCACCGGGCGCACCGCCGCGACCCAGCACGAACACGGCAAGGCCGCGTGCGTCACCGGCGGCGTGCTCGATGATCGCGCCCAGCATGGCCAGGCAGCTCTGCCGGCTGGAGCGCCCCCGGAAGGGCGCGCAGGCGCAGGCCGGGTCATCGCAACAGAACTCACTCATGCGCATTGCGATCGGGCTCTGACTTCGGAGGGGCGATCGCGTAGCGCCCGCGGTTCTGTTGCGATAGCGGAATCGGGCCAAAGGAAATCGGTCGCCGGCTGAGGATCAACAGGCCAGCGAGTAAAACTGGTCAGGGGCGGACGCAACTTGGTCTTTGAGGCTGTCGAGCTGGCCCTTCTTGATCATGTGAACGGTCTCGATGCCGGCGAGCAGGGCGCGCGCGCAGCGGAAGTTCTTGAACCCGAACAAGGGCCGCACGATGCGTTTAATTGCGCGATGATCCTGCCCGACAATGTTGTCGAGATACTTGCTTTGCCGCATCTCGATGTCGGCGCCCGAATCGGCCCGTATGCCCACGATGGCCGCGGTGTTGGCGCCGCTCTTGTCGACGGGAATCTTGTCGGGCACGCCGCGCAGATCCATGGCGCGCTCGAAGAAGCACCGCGCGGCAGCGCAGTCGCGGTGCACGCACAGCAGGAAGTCGGTCGTGTCGCCAGCGCGGTCAACCGCGCCGTACAAGTATTTCCACTGGCCTCCGATCAAGATGTAGGTCTCATCCATCCGCCATCTCGTACTCACGGGGCGCTTGCGTCGGCGCAGTGCCGTGGCCAGCACGGGCAAGATCTTGACTGCCCACCGGTGCATCGTGGTGTGATTCACGACGACGCCGCGCTCGGCCATCATCTCTTCGATATCGCGCAGACTCAACGGATAGGCAGCGTACCGTC
>Ga0302316_10002237_pt1 | contig 14187 bp, 13 predicted proteins | sample III_Palsa_N3_2_FD_200456 | JGI IMG/M metagenome (GOLD analysis project Ga0302316, IMG submission 200456) | Peat permafrost microbial communities from Stordalen Mire near Abisko, Sweden - III_Palsa_N3_2 | ecosystem: Environmental > Terrestrial > Soil > Palsa > Peat permafrost | place: Sweden...
CACGAGATAGGTTTTTTCTACGCCGGAAGAGGCCTTGGTGAGCTTGTTGGCCAATTCGCCATCGTTGGTGACGAGGAGCAGGCCTTCGCTGAGGTAGTCGAGGCGGCCGACTGGGTAGAGGCGTTCGCGTTCGCCGGTGAAAAACTGCATGACCGTAGGCCGGCCCTCGGGATCGCTCACGGTGGTGACGTAGCCCTTGGGCTTGTTGAGGACGAAGTAGCGCAGGCGCTCAGGACCTTGCAGCAGCTTGCCATCGACGCGGACGTGGTCGCGCGATGGGTCGGCTTTTGTGCCGAGTTCCATGACGACTTTGCCGTTGATCTGGACGCGGCCTCCGAGGATCAGTTCTTCGGCTTTGCGGCGCGAGGAGATGCCGGCTTTGGCGAGGATTTTTTGCAGGCGCTCCAGCTTTGGGGCTGGGCCCTTTGCTTCGGCGGAGTGTTCTTCGTTGGCCTCGTCAGACGCTGCCTCTGCGGTCTCTGCGGCGTGTGTGAGGATCTCCGCTACCTCTTCTGCGCCCGGAGAATCGACGACCAGATCGCGGCCTTTTTCTTTCTTGGCGGCGGACTTCGTTTTCGCGGCTTTCTTAGCCGCAGGAACTTCGGCCTGGGGAATTTCGAGCTTGGCTTCGGCGGGTGCTGCTTCTTGTTCTGCAGCTGGTTTGGGTTTGCGGACTGCCTTCTTCGCAGGCTTCGCGGGTTCGGAAACAGGGATTGATTCGGCTGCCGCAATCGCCGGCTCGGCAGCTGTTTCCGTCGGTTCAATGGCCTTCTTCTTACGCGGCTTTGCTTTAGCCTTTACTTCTGGAGCGGCTGCATCCACGGCGGGAGCGCCTTCAGGATCGGATGTCATTGTTCAACCTCAACTTCTTCTGCGTTCTGTCTCTCGACGAGCGCGTCGTGTGCTTCCGCTGCCTGCTCAGAGGTCTCTGCGGTAGGAATGGTTACTGCTTCGGATACTTCGTTGGATGCTGGGGGTTCCCCGTCTGGCTCACCCGTTTCCGTCGCCGCCTCGGGTTTTGACACGGGCTCGGCGGGATCATTGGAATTCTGCTCGCCGGGGGCGAAGAGGTCGCCGCTTTGTTCCACTGGTCCGGAGGATTCGGAGGACTCATCGTCCAGGGATTCTTCGTCGAGCTCGAGGGCGGCCATCTTTTCGAACTCTTCCATCGACGGGAGCTCGTTCAGATCTTTGAGGCCAAAGCGCAGCAGGAATTCTTTCGTGGTCTTGTAGAGCATGGGCCGGCCGATGACCTGTTTGCGGCCGGCCGTCGCGATCAGCTTGCGGCTCATCAGCGAGCCGAGGACGCCGGCTGAGTCCACGCCGCGAATTTCGCCGACTTCAGGAGCCGTCACGGGCTGCTTGTAGGCAATCACCGCCAGGGTTTCCAGGGCGGGGAGGGAGAGTTTCAAGGCCGGTTTGAGGCTTTTGATGAAGATGCGCACGGCATCGTGGATTTCCGGCTTGGTGCCCATGCGGAAGCCGCCGGCGATTTCGCGGATTTCGATGCCGCGGCTGTCCTGGGCGTATTCGGCGATCAGTTCGTCGAGGATTTCGCGCAGGATCTCGCGCACTTCGCGATCGCGCTTGCGCTCGGCGCGCTTGGCTTCGAGTTCCGGGTCGATTGGCTCAATCGGAGCAGTTGCCTCAACCGGCTCGGCCGCTTCGGTGGCTTCGGTGGCCTCAACAGCCTGAATGGTCTGGACAGGGGTGGTTTCCGGCTCGCTTTCGGGCAGACCTTCTGGCGCCTGGAGTCGGGCGGCATCCTGCCCGGTTTTGACGTCAAGGACTTCGAGCAATTCGGCCAATTCGCCGATGGAACCGGTCGGTTCGGCCGCTGCGTCGGGGTCATTTGCGGACTCCAGGCTCAGGGGTAGCTGGGCGTCGCGCTCGGCTTTCCAGGCGAGGGCTTCTTCAGCGAACAGCGAGGCGAACTGCGCGAGGGTTACGGGCTCCTCGGCAGCATAAATCACGGCTTCCAGCTTGGCTTTCAGACTCATTCGTTTATACAGGCACCTTAGGTATGGTACCGGAAGCAGCGAATCCCTGCGGCATCTGGAGCTTGGAATTGGGCTTTGGACGTGGAAATTGGGTGTGCGTTGAAGCCGTGGCCTGTGGCTAAGGAGTTCGAGGACGAAATGTGATCCAAACAGCAAAACGGGCGCCCGGAATTCCGGACGCCCGCCAAGAGCATCTTGCCGCTATCCGCCGAAGTGACGGAAGAGCCAGAACAGGCCGCCTGAGAGCAGCGCTGCGGCCGGCAGGGTGAAAACCCAGGCCATGGCGATCGAACGGAGTGTGGACCATTGCAGTCCGCTGCCGTTGGCGACCATCGTGCCCGCGATACCGGAGCTGAGCACATGCGTGGTGCTGACCGGGAGGCCAAAGTTGTCTGCGGCGATGATGGTTGCCATCGCAACCAATTCGGCTGAAGCGCCTTGCGCGTAGGTGAGGTGGTCCTTGCCGATCTTTTCGCCTACGGTGACCACGATCCGCTTCCAGCCGACCATGGTGCCCATGCCAAGAGCCAACGCAACAGCAATTTTCACCCACAGCGGAATGAACTTGGTCGCGACGTCCAGCTTCTTCTGATAGTTGGTCAGAACCTTGTCTTCGTCATCGGAGAAGGTTGGATTGTGCTTCTTGTGCATGATGTTCAATGCTGTGCTGGCTACGTACATGTCGTTGCGGACGTTCTGCTGATCCCGGGCCGGAACTGCCTTGAGTTCCTTGTAGAGACCGACTTCGTGGCTGATATCTTCCACCAGTTCGCGCAGGGCAACCATGGTGGTGGGGGTGAAGTTCTTGGACTTGATAAAGTCGGTGACGTCGGCGCGGGGGTCGCCCATGATCGCGTCTTTGTCGACGTGGCTAGTGAGAATTCCAGAAACCTGCGTCGAGACAGCGACGAAATCGACAACATCGCGTGGGCCGACGGCGTGATTCAGCGCATAGGCAGTGGGGACAGTTCCGATGAGGATGAGCATGATCAAGCCCATGCCCTTCTGCCCGTCGTTGGAGCCGTGGCCGAAGCTGACACCGGTGCAGGTGAGGACGAGCAGCGCGCGAATGAGGAATGGCGGCGGCTCTTCACCCTTGGGCGCCTCGAACAACGCCGGGTACTTGACCAGCTTCTTGACCAGGATCATCAGCAGCCAGGCGATGCCGAATCCGACGACCGGCGAGATAAGCAATACGCGGAAGACCTTGGTGACCTGGTCCCAATCCACGCCAGCGGTGCCGTTGTTGCCGGCCATCAGTTGGTTAGCAATGCCCACACCAATGATGGAGCCGACCATCGTATGCGAGCTGGACGCGGGAAGTCCGAGGGCCCAGGTGCTTAGATTCCAGATAATCGCAGCGATCAACAACGCGAAGACCATGGCGAAGCCGGCTCCGGAGCTGACCTGCAGGATCAGTTCGACAGGCAGCAGGGTGATCACGGCATAGGCGACGGCGCCGCTGGAGGTGAGCACGCCGATCAGGTTCCATAAACCGGACCATACGACAGCGACGTGAGGCTCAAGGGTGTGGGTGTAGATCACGGTGGCGACGGCGTTGGCGGTGTCGTGGAAGCCATTCACGAACTCGAAACCCAGCGCAATCAACAAGGCGACGGTCAGCAGGAAGTAGGGCCAGACGCTGACCATCGTCACGTGACCCATGTCATTGATGATGTTGAAAGCGCAGTAGGCGAGACCACCCAGAATGACGGCCGCAAAAATCAGGCCTCCCACCAGGCCTGGGCCTTTTTTCATTTTCTTGTCGAGCAGAGACGTACCTGGTTCAACAGCCGCTACAGAACTCATTCCCTATCCCCCAAAAGACACAACATGAGGACGCTAACAGGGCGATCATTGCCAGAGTGTGAATTCGGGGGTGGGGCAATTGTGAATATTTGGTGAACGAACAGGTTACTTACGGAATGCTGCGAAGACGGTGCAATGCTGACTGCTTCAGATAGATGCCGTGTTGTGGATGAACCACTCAGCCAGTTGCTCTTCGCTGATAGTTCCAGCCGCGAGACCGTAGAACGTCGCGTAGCAATCGGTCTTTTCAGCGCTGACCCGGAGGCGGTTCAGTTTCAAGAATGTGAACGATGCGATCAGCCCGGTCCGTTTATTGCCGTCTACAAAAGGGTGATTTGCGGCGATGCCAAAGGCATAGGCGGCTGCCATTCTTTGCAGGGAAGGCTCTGTCTAACTATTCGAGCTCCATCGATTGTAATTTCGATTCAAGTATCATTGATTGATATATCTGTTTATGATATACAGATTGCATTGGAGAATTCTATGCCTGGTAACTTGCCTAATTTGGAGGCCCTTGCGGACCTGCTCCCACTGTCACCGGTCGTTTTCTTCGTTCTCTTCGCGCTTGGGGATGGCGAGAAGCATGGGTACGCGATCATGCAGGAGGTCGCTGTTCTTTCGGACCACAAGCTGCGCATGGGGCCGGCGACGCTCTACACCACGATTCAGCGCCTGGTTGATCAGCTGCTGGTGGAGGAGACAGATAAAGACGCGGGAGGCAGACGACGCTACTATCGCCTGACCAAATCAGGCCAACAAATATTGCGAGCAGAATTGGAACGACAAGCCGATGTCGTACAACTGGCGCGGCTAAGGAAACTGATGCCGATGGAGGACGCGCGATGAGGATGCTCGTTGAACTCAATTGCCGGCTATATGACGCCCTGATTTCGCTGCATGCCGATTCCTTGCAGTACCGATATGGCGGGGAGATGCGGCAGGTCTTCCGCGAATTGATCACCGACGCAAGCAATGACGGACTGCTCGCGATGGCGCGAGTCTGGGGCACCGTGGGAACGGAGATAGTGTCGCTGCTGGGCTCGGTCTATGCTGCCAAAGCCGGTATCTTCATGGCATCGATTGCTGGATCGACGGCGCTGGTTCTGGCGGTGGCTATGGGATTTTGCACCATCGGACCGGTGGTCGCCGTGCATGGGTACAGTGTGATGCAGCTGGATACGACGGCCGTCCCAGGCAGAAAAGACCGCCTCGTCACGATCCCCGGCGACCACAAAATCTTTCTCTCCTGCTGGGAACCCAAAGAGATTCACGGCATCTACACGGTGATTCTGGCAACGGGGCGCGGCATCGGCGACCACAGCGGATGGGTTCCGTTGCAAACGGAAGTCTCCAAATTCGGCCGCGTCTGCAGTTACGACCCGCTCGGAACCGGCAAGAGCGACCCGCAGCCCGCCGTAGCGAATCCTGCCGCAAGCAATATCGACGCACTGGTCGATGAAATGCACGTCCTCTTCGAAACCGCCCAGATTCCCAAGCCATATATCTTGGTGGGAACGTCCCTCGGCGGAGTCCTCGCCCGCCGCTACGAGAGCCATTTTCCCGATGAGGTGGGAGGCTTCGTTTTCGCCGACTCAGCCCATGAAGAGCAGGAGTGGCGCGACGCTGCGATTGCGCCGAGCTTCAGCCCCGGATGGGACGATGCGAAGGCGCTCCAAGCCAACGGGATGCTTCTACCGCAGGAGCATTTGACCTGGCAAGATGACGTCCCGATGATCGTTCTTGAACGCGGCGAACGCGCGCCATATGAGGCCTTTCCCAATCTGACGCATGCGCAGATGGATGGGATCAACGATGCCTGGCACAGCTTCCAGGTTGACCTTTCGCATCGGTCCAAGTATGCGCAACTGCGCGTGGTCGAGGGCGCGGGACACGGGATGGTCATGCAAAAACCTGAGGCCGTCGCTCAGGCGGTGCATGACGTCGTCGACGAGATGCAGCAGCTCAGGCGCTGATCGGGTACTCGCCGAAATCAGCGCCAGTCGTCCTGGGCACGCGTCGAGATTTCGTTGATGACGGTCTCGAATTCGGTGTGTTTCTTAATGAAGATCTCGCTGAAGTTGCGGTCCTGATTGAGCAGGATGGCCTGCAGCCGGACGAGTTCCAACAAGGCCAGGAACATGGCTACCAGCGCTCGCTGCGAACGGGTGTTGCCCAATAAGCGGTGCAGCGAAACGGGTCGGTCCTCGAGAACCAGCCGGCGGCCGAGGAACTGGATCATCTGGCCCACGGTGACGGAATCCTCCTGCACGTTGAGGACGGGACGGCTGCGGGCGCGCTCCAGGATGCTGGAGAAAATGCGCGCCAGGTCGCCGGTATCGGCGGCGATCTCGGGCTCCGTTTCCACGTCGCCCTTGAACTCCTTCATGCCAGGATTGGTCCAGCTTGCGGCCTCGAGCATCTGTTTCTGCTGCAGCATCTGTGCGGCGTTCTTGAAGCGCTCGTGCTCGAGCAGGCGTTCGACGAGTTCGCGGCGCGGATCTTCGACCGCGTCTTCGGGACCGGAGGGCGAGCGCGGCAGCAGCATCTTGGATTTGATATGGATAAGCAGCGAGGCCATGTAAATGAACTCGCCGGCGACATCGACGTCGGTGGCCTTCAGCTTTTCGACATAGCCGAGGAACTGCTTGGTGATCTTGGCAATCGGGATGTCGTAGATATCGATGTCCTGCTTGCGGATCAGGTCCAGCAGCAGGTCCATCGGGCCGTCGTAGACCTGGCCTACGGTGACGGAAAACGGGAAGGCCTGTGGATCTTCAGGCTGGTCCTTCTGCTTCGCGGCCGCTTTCTCCGCTGGATCGGGCTTGGGTGGAGAGACAGGCTTGGGCGTCAGCACAAGCACAGGCGCGGCTTTGACGGCTGGCTCGGGAGATGGGTCCGGCATCTGCTCGGCGACGTCCGGCTCGTCAACGGCTGCTTCGGGATTGGTGGGTTGTTCAGTCAATGCTGTTTCTTCTTCCATTCAAGCTTGGGGGTTAGCCGATGGGCATCTGCATGGCGGCGTCTACTTCGCGCATCGTTTGTTGCGCGCGCAGGCGGGCCCGGTCAGAGCCTGCGTCAATGATTTCGAGGGCCTGACTGGCGGTGTATTGGGCGCGGCGCTCCTGGATGGGCGCGAGGATCTGGACCAGCGAGTCCGCGGCCCAGCCTTTGCACTGAATGCAGCCGATGCCGGCGGAGCGGCAGCCTTCGTAGACCTCGGCCAATTTCTCCGGGGCCGAGAAGACCTTGTGCAGATCGCCGACCGGGCACTTGTCCGGGTCGCCTGGGTCGGTGCGCCGGATGCGGGCCGGGTCGGTGACCATGGTCTTGAGCTTCTGGCGGACTTCGGCTTCCGTATCTGTCAGTTGGATCGTGTTGCCGTAGCTCTTGGACATCTTGCGGCCATCGGTGCCTGGGAGCTTGGGCGATGGCGTAAGCAGGACTTGCGGCTCAGGCAGAACATACAGAAACTGGGCTGCAGAGGTTGTCTTCAGCAACTCACCCACAGATCGGTTTCCACGTCTCGGGTAGAAATGGTTGAAGCGCCGCGCGATTTCGCGCGTTAGCTCCACATGAACTACCTGATCCTGACCCACTGGGACAAAATCGGGCTGGTAAATGAGGATATCCGCGGATTGCAAGAGCGGATAGCCGAGAAAACCGTACGTGCTCAGGTCTTTTTCGGTGAGATTCTCCTGCTGCTCCTTGAACGACGGCACGCGCTCCAGCCAGCTGATAGGCGTGATCATGCTGAAAAGCAGGTGAAGCTTGGCGTGTTCCAGCACTTTGCTCTGCAGAAACAGGACACAGGTCTCGGGGTCGAGACCGGCGCCGAGGAAGTCGAGAGCTACTTCTTCGATGTTCTCCTTGACCTTGGAAGTGTCGGCGTAGTCGGTCGTGAGCGCGTGCCAGTCAGCAATGAAGAAGTAGCACTCGTAGTCCTGCTGGAGCTTGACCCAGTTGGCCAGGGCGCCCATGTAGTTGCCCAGGTGGAGCTTGCCGGTGGGGCGCATGCCGCTGAGGACGCGGGGTCGGGAGTTCTGGGTAATGGGGCTTTCGATACTCAGGGCTGATTCCGGGGAGATGTGTCTCTTGGGTATTGTACCGGGGCCGACTCTGATCGTTCATGCCGGGCGCTGCGCTCTCCCACCCTGGCCGGAAAAACAACGACCCGGCGAGGGTGGGGCGCCCAGCTGGCTTCGCCGCTCCCACATCTCAAAATCGAGATGCGCGGCATCCAGATGGGCGGGATCGGTCTCGGCCGGACGGCTCTCAGGCTACAATGGCTTCCAACCCATATGGCGACCATTCCTCCACTTCCTGCGGACGACCCGATTGTTCAGCGTCTTGAGGACCAGCTTGACTGGTATGACAAGAAGAGCCGCGCCGCGCGAAATGCATTCAAGCGCATCAAGGTGGTCGAGATCGTTTCGGCTGCGGTGATTCCCTTCCTGACGGGGCAACCGTGGCCGGGCGTGACCTATGTGATTGGCGGTCTGGGCGTGCTGATCACGGTGCTCGAAGGGCTGCTGCATTTGAACCAGTACCAGGAAAACTGGAGCAACTACCGGAATACGGCAGAAGCACTCAAGCACGAAAAGTATTTGTTCCTGGCGAAGGCCGGCCCTTACGCGAATGCCGCCGATCTGCGCGGAACTCTGGCCGAGCGCATCGAGGCGCTGATGTCGCGGGAGAATTCGCAGTGGGTGGCGACGGTGCAGAAGTCTTCGCAGGCGAGTGCTGCAAAGTAACCTCGCTGGCAAGACCTCTCGGCACCGAAATACCTCGAAGCATATTGGATATTGCCTCAGCGGAAGCCTTTGGTGAATTCGAGGTGCGTTTCGACCAACTTCGTGTCGGATTGGCCTTTCGGATGCCAGGTGTTCTTGACGGTGGCCGTTAGACCAGCATTCGTTGGCCGCAAACGAATGACGGCGCTGCGCTGTTCATTCGTTTCTTCAGGAGTGTTCCTCAGCTCCCAGCTCTCGGTGACCATTTCATCACCGTTCAACTTTGCATGGTGCTCGCCCCAGTCGCACAACTCGGGTTTGCATCTGCCCCAGGCGTGAACCATATATCTGCCTCCTGCATCCGGAGCCTCGACCGATACCTGGACCCGAATCAGGTTGTCTCCGAACGCGGGCGTTTCAACATTCTGCCAATCACCCATAAAAGCTGTGGACGGGTCAACCGGAGTCGGCTGGGGAGCTGGTCCAGGTTGCGGCGCGGGGCTCTGGTGCATTGTTGCAAAGAGGACGCCGGCAACAACCAGCACGGCAGCGAGTCCCAATCCCAGGAAGAGCGGCAGCCTGGATTTTTTTGCCGTTTCGTCGGCGACTGCCGGTTGCGGAGCCGGCAGTTGTACCGGGACCGTAGCGTGAACTGTCTCGGTCTGTTTCGACGTGTTGACGTTGACATAGCTCTTGAGGGCGCCGATGAGCAGGGCTACATCGGAATTCCAGCGGGCGTGCGTGATTTCGACGCTGTTGCGGTAAGCCAGATCCTTCAGGTCGTCCGGAAGCTGCTCTGCGAGCGGCATCTTGGCGCCATGCACTAGAACGGGAATCACGGCAATGCTGCGGGCCAGAGCAGATGCGATTTCGAGGCGAACAAAGTCATTGGGATTGTCGAGACGCCGGTTTCCAGCGGAATCGGTGACCGTTGCCCAGGATGAGCCGATCATGGCCAGCAGGACGCCGCAACTGGAAACGTTCGCGTCAATCGCCTTGCGGAAATCGAGGCCGGGTTGGATTCCGGCCACATCCATGAATACGGTGTCGTCGCCGTAAGCGCGCACCAGATCGTCAAAGAGCCGCCCGGCTTCGCCTTCTGAATCGTCCCGACGATAACTGATAAAGATTGCTCGCCCCTGAATCTCTCCAGCCATGATGTCTAGTTATCCCCCGAGCCAGAATAGGCGCTGCTGCCCTATTCAGCAACGGGAAATGACAGCACGTCGATGGTTAGCGGATGAAGCGAACCTTGACTCTAGTTAGGAACCCATCTTTGTCCAAAGAGGCGGAGCTTTTGCAGCGTGACCGCGGCTTGGCCGGAATCAATGGCTTCGGCGGCGCGAGCCACGCCTTCTTTGAGATCGTCGGCGAGGCCGGCTGCTACGAGAGCTGCCGATGCATTCAGGAGAACGATATCGCGGCGCGGGCCGAGGATGCCGGTGATGACGTCGTAAAGGATTGCGGCATTGGTGGACGCAGGATCGGGATCGTCTCCGCAGAAAAGCTCGTCGAGCGTGGCGAATGGAAGGCCTGCTATATCCGGAGTCATGCGCGCTGCTTTGATGCTGGGCTCGGCTGCCGGCTCTACGCGGACAACGATTGACTCGCAGGTGAGCGTGAGCTCATCAAGGCCATCGAGACCGTGGACCACGAAGGCGCGGCGGGTCGTTTGGAGTTCGAGCAGAGTACGAGCGACCAGCAGGGCGCGGCTGGGAGCGAGGACGCCAATCACCTGGGCACGCGCTCCTGCCGGATTCGTGAGCGGGCCGCATAGATTGAAGATGGTTCGGAAGCCGAGTGCCTTGCGCAAAGGGGCGACGGCTTTCATGGCGGGATGCAGCATGGGCGCGTAGAGGAAGACGAAGCCGGTTTCGCGCAGGCATTCGGCGGCGAGGTCAGGTGGCAGCGTAATAGGGACGCCGAGAGCTTCCAAAACATCGGCAGAACCGCAGCGCGAAGTGACGGCGCGGTTGCCGTGCTTGGCGACCAGCGCGCCAGCAGCGGCCGCAACCAGGGCTGCGCCGGTAGAGATGTTGAAGGTTGCAGGGCCTCCGCCGCCGGTTCCGCAGGTGTCTACGAGCTGATCGCGCTCCTCTTCGGTAAGCGGAATGGGCGTCGCGCGGGAGCGCATCTCTTCGACGAAGCCGGCAAGCTCTGGCGCCAGCTCTCCTCGCGTTGCGAGGGCTGTGAGCAGAGCCGTGGTTTCGACTTCGGGAACCTGTTCGTCCAGGATCGCGGCGAGAGCGGCGCGGGATTGCGCGCGGGTCAGTGCTGCGCCGTCCTCGGCGAGTGGCTTGAGCAGGGCTTTCACAATCGACAACGGAGAAATCCTCTTCTTCCTATGGTAACGGTCTGGTCGCGCATCGACTTCGCAACCTGTACGCCATCGCGGTATCGGCGTTTGCCCCTTGTTTGCCGCGTCCGATAGTATTTGAGTGCTAAAGATGCCGTCTCACGCGGATGTTCGTGAGATTCAGGGGCGAGCTGCCCGATTGACACACCTTGCGTTAGAGAGCCCAACCTAACAATGAAAATCCATGAATATCAGGCAAAGACGATCCTGGCGAAGTACGGTGTGCCCGTGCCCAGGGGTGAGGTAGCGAACACGCTGCCGGAAGCCGCGGATGCGGCTCGATTACTGCTGGGCGGCGGCGCTTCCGGCGTCGTCGTGAAGGCGCAGATCCACGCCGGCGGACGCGGCAAAGGCGGCGGCGTGAAGGTGGTTCGCGATCTGGCGGCTGCTGAGGATGCGGCAAAAGCCATCCTGGGCATGCAACTCGTAACGCACCAGACCGGACCGCAGGGCCAAAAAGTGCAGCGGTTGCTGGTCGAGGAGACTGCAGCAATCGATCGCGAGCTGTATCTGGGTATTGTGCTGGATCGCGCGACGGGCAAGCTGGTCTTCATGGCGTCGCAGGCCGGCGGCATGGAGATTGAGGAAGTTGCGGCCAAGGACCCGACCGCGATCCACAAGGAAGAGATCGATCCAGTGATTGGCCTGGCCGGCTACCAGGGGCGCAAGATTGCGTTTGCCTTGGGATTGAAGCCGAGCATGGTAAATGCCGGAGTGACCTTCTTTCAGAGCCTGTACAAGGCGTTTACTGAGACGGACGCTTCGCTGCTGGAGATCAATCCTTTCATCACCACCAAGGACGACAAGCTGTTTGCGCTGGACGCGAAGATGACCTTCGACGACAACGCACTCTTCCGCCATCCGGAGATCAAGGCGCTGCGCGATGTGGCCGAGGAAGATCCGCTGGAAGTAGAGGCGAGCAAGTACGCGCTGAACTACATCAAGCTGGATGGCTCGATCGCCTGCATGGTCAATGGCGCAGGCCTGGCGATGGCCACCATGGACATCATCCAATATGCAGGCGGAAGCCCGGCGAACTTCCTGGATGTAGGCGGCGGCGCGACGCAAGAGCAGATCGAGCACGCCTTCGAGATTCTGCTTTCCGACAAGAACGTAAAAGCGATCTTCATCAATATCTTCGGTGGCATTCTGCGTGTAGATCGCCTGGCTACCGGCGTCGTCGCCGCTGCGCGCAACCTGAATGTCACGGTGCCGATTGTGCTGCGGCTCGAGGGCACGAACGTTGAAGAAGGCCGCAAGATTCTGAAGGATTCCGGATTGAATTTTGAAGTCGGAGCAACTATGAAAGAAGCCGCCGATCTGGTTGTCGCGGCTGCAAAGGCGGTGGCATAGTGGCTGTTTTGGTAGATAAGAATACGCGGTTGATTGTTCAAGGAATCACGGGCAAAGAAGGTTCGTTTCACGCCAAGGGCGCAGCGGAATACGGCACTGTCGTCGTTGGCGGCGTAACTCCCGGCAAGGGCGGGACGACGCACGAAGGCTGGCCGGTCTTCAATACAGTTGCCGAAGCGGTCGAGAAGACGGGGGCAAATGCAACGGTGATCTTTGTACCTCCGCCGTTTGCTGCCGATGCAATTCTCGAGGCCGAAGACGCGGGTCTTCCACTGATTGTGGCGATTACCGAAGGCATTCCTACGCTGGATATGGTGAAAGTTTGGGCCAAGATTAAAGGATCGTCTTCGCGACTGATCGGGCCCAACTGCCCAGGCGTCATCTCGCCCGGCAAAGCCAAGATCGGCATTATGCCAGCGCGCATTCATCTCGAAGGTTCGGTAGGCATCGTGTCGAAGTCGGGCACGCTGACCTACGAGGCTGTGCATCAGTTGACGCAGCGCGGCATCGGACAATCGACGGCAATCGGCATTGGCGGCGATCCGATCATTGGGACAACGCATATCGATGCTTTGAAGCTGCTCAATGAAGATCCCGAAACGGAAGCGATCATCATGATTGGCGAAATCGGCGGCGCTGCGGAAGAGGCCGCGGCGGCTTATGTGAAAGCGCATGTAAAGAAGCCGGTAGTCGGATTTATCGCCGGGCAGACGGCTCCTCCAGGACGGCGCATGGGCCATGCCGGCGCGATCATCTCCGGCGGCCAGGGCACGGCTGCGGAGAAGATGAAGGCTATGACCGATGCCGGGATTCATGTGGTGATTTCGCCCGCCGATATTGGGGCGAAGCTGGCTGAGGTGATTGGTAAAGCTTAGCTCTTTCGGCAATTGAAAATGACAGAAGGCCTGCTGCGATCGCGGGCCTTTTGCTTTTGCAGTTCAAGGTAGCTGTTGAGCTTGTCGAGATTCTGATTGGGTCATTCCTATTTGGTTCTGCGGATCAAACTCCAAGCTCGAGCAATAGCTTGACTGATTCCCTCTGCAGGTAGCTCACTCAACACTTCTCCGCCAGTCGCAATAACAATAAAAACCACGTAAGCCAGTAGGAACGACAACAAAACTGCACTGACGACCATTTCAGGGACGCTCAAATAGGACGGCTGGAGCGACGGAAGCACGGACGAGGCTGCATCCGCAGCTTCGTCGAGACGAAACAGCCCGAGTGTCGTAATTGGATCGCCCGCCACAATCGAATACTACGGGAAATCTGCTGCAGTGGTTCCGAAAAAGGCGGTAATTCTCAGGTTCGGGGAATGATGGGAATACAGTTACGCGTTCAATAGTCCTGAGAACTCCTCGACCGGCATTGCCTCTACGCCGGGAGCGACGGTGGTCATGTTTGGGCCGCTGCGTGCTTTGCGATGCACGATCAGGGAACGGCTCACGCGGCCCTCGGCGGCCTTCTTGAGCGCCAGTAGCGAATTGGCTGTGGCCGACTGCACGGTTCGGCTGGCCTTGGCTTCGACGAGCCAAAACCTAGCGTTCGATCGAGGCACAAGGAAGTCGACGATTGAGTAATTTAAAGTTGTACTTTAAATTACTCAATGATTCGATCAGCCGTTTATAGCTAGAAACGCAGATGCCACGGCTTGCAAATGCCCATGGATAGCGGGGTTTGCGCACGCAAGCCGCTGCGAATGGGCAAATGCATGCTACCAGACCCGGCACGGATCGGCGCTGACCATCTTCTGCGGAGCCTTGCAGGAGAAGCTCTTGGCAAATTCCGGCAGGTCTTGCAGAATGGCGTTGGCGCGGTATTCGTCCGGCGCGTGCGGATCGGTGAGCGCGGCCGCGCGAAGGGCTTCTGGCCGCGTCTGGGTGCACCATTGCTGCGCATATGCAATCCAGAAGCGCTGCTCGGGAGTGTAGCCGTCGGTCTT